>ENA-OQNO01000326-OQNO01000326.1-human-gut-metagenome-genome-assembly--contig:-NODE-326-length-49736-cov-4.853232_pt1 | contig 49736 bp, 46 predicted proteins | sample MGYA00242629_ERZ504880 | MGnify/ENA primary metagenome ERZ504880 (study PRJEB26092, sample SAMD00036377) | human gut metagenome | host: Homo sapiens | study: EMG produced TPA metagenomics assembly of... | reverse complement strand
TTCGACGACGCCGTGGTGCTCGACGCGTTCGCAGGCTCGGGCGCGCTCGGGCTCGAGGCGCTCAGCCGCGGCGCGCGGTGCGTGCAGTTCTGCGAGCGCGCAGGGGAGGCGCTCAAGGCGCTCAACGCGAACGTCGCCGCGCTCGGGCTCGACGCCCGCCGCGCGCGCGTGCGCAAGGGCGACGTGCTCAAGGACGTGCCGTACGCGCGGCCGCCGTTCGACCTCGTGTTCCTCGACCCGCCGTACGCCTGCGACGCGGCCGCCGTGCTCGACTTCGTGAGCGCGCTGCGCTCGCGCGCGGCCCTCGCCGACGACGCGCTCGTGGTGTACGAGCACGCGGCGGGCGCGAGCGATGCGGTGGACGATGCGGCAAAAGCGCGCGATTTGTCTATTGCGCAGCGCAAGAAGTACGGGGATACTGTCGTGGACGTGCTGCGCGTGGCAGCATCGCCCGACGCACCATGCTGAGATACGCTTAAAAGGAATGGATTCACACATGAAACGTGCACTGACGCCCGGAACGTTCGACCCCATCACGAGCGGGCACCTCGATGTCATCACCCGCGCGGCGCAGCTGGTGGACGAGGTGGTGGTGGCCGTGGCCGCATCGCCGAAGAAGAAGCCGCTGTTCACGCTCGAGGAGCGTGCCGAACTCGTGCGTCAGGCCACGAGCCATCTGCCGAACGTGCGCGTGGAGCCCTTCGACGAGCTGCTCGTGGACCTCGCCGCGCGCCTCGACGCCACCGTGGTCATCAAGGGCCTGCGCGCCATCACCGACTTCGAATATGAATTCCAGATGACGGCGCTCAACTACCAATTGAACCAGGAGCTCGAGACGCTGTTCATCATGTCGCCCCCGCAGTACATGTACCTCTCGTCGTCCATCGTGCGCGAGATCGCCAGCCTGCGCGGCGACGTGGCGCAGTTCGTGCCCGCGTGCGTGAACGAGGCGCTGCTCGAGAAGTTCGCGAACGCCTAACACGAAACGGGGTGCGCGCACCTCACAGTTTGGTGTCGGCACGGGCCCGACCGGGTAAAATGTGCACGCTTTGTGCATTGGAGGTTGGTTTTCCCAGCATACATGCTAGAATATTGCGACGCATGCACGCGAAGATACCCGTGTGCGCCAACGCAGATGAAACGCAGCACGCCAGGGTGGAAGGACAATCATGGACGAAACAGGAGTCTTGGGGCTGTTGGAAGAGCTCTCGATTCTGCTTGAGGACTCTAAGCCGGTTTTCGGCAAGGGCAACATGCGCCAGGTCGACATCGCCGCGGCGTTCGAGATCATGGATGAGATCCGCGACACGTTCCCCAGCGAGTTCGCCCAAGCCCGTCAGATCGTGCGCGAGCGCCAGAGCCTGCTCGACGACGCCGAGGCCGAGGCCAATCGCATGATCGAGGACGCGCGCAGCCAGGCTATGACCATCGCCAGCGAGCAGGAGATCGTCCGCATCTCCCAGCAGCAGGCCGATCAGGTGCTTTCCGACGCCCGCGAGCTGGAGCGCCAGACGCGCGCCGGCGCCGAGGACTACGCCGACGAAGTGTTCGGCCACGTGGAGCAGAGCCTCGACACGCTGCTCAACAACGTGCGCCGCTGCCGCGACCGCTTGAACGCCAACTCCCTCGCATCGGGGCGCTAATGGAATCGCTGCGCATCCATATACCTTCCGAGCTCTTCGCACCGGCGGAGAGTTCTCATTTTGAGGGAACCGTGGCCATCCCCGTCATCAAGGCGGGTCCGGATCTGTACGATTTCGCCGAGCCGCTGTCCTGGCAGGTGGACATCACGAACACGGGCGATGCCCTGTTGGTCACCGGCACGGTTGAAGGCGAGGCCAAGACGGCCTGCGCCCGCTGCCTCGACGCGTTCGGCTTCTCCGTCACGGGAGACGTCGAGGGGTACTACCTGCTCGACGAGACGAAGGCCGCGCCCGAGGACATGGACGACGACGAGTTCGAGGTGCTGCCCTCCGACAACATCATCGACCTCGAGCCGCTCATCACCGCGGCGCTGCTGCTGGAATTCCCGCTCATCCCGCTGTGCGACGACGAGTGCCGGGGCCTGTGCCCGCAGTGCGGCGCGAACCTCAACGAGGGCCCCTGCGGCTGCGAGCCCGTGCCCGACGATGACGACGACACGCCGCCGAACCCCTTTGCGGCGCTCAAGGACTTCCCGTTCGATCAGAACTAGGAAGCGGCGTTTGCGCGAAGCGAACCGAACGACGGCGGGCCGGAAACGGCCCGCCGTTTTCTTTTCGGGCCTGCAACACCGCAAGATCGGTGAAACCGTTGCAGGCGCCTTCTGGTTTAATGGGGTATTTCGCCGCACCCGACGAAGGAGCACCCATGCGCCCTCACGCATCCGCGATCGCCTTGACCCTCGCGTTCATAGAGCAGCACCTCGCCGAACGGCTCGACCTCGAGCGTTTGGCCGACGAGGTGGTCTATTCCAAGTTCCATCTGCACCGCCTGTTCACGGCGACGGTGGGCTTCACCGTGCACGAGTACGTGCAGCGACGACGGCTCACCGAGGCGGCGCGGGCGCTCGTAGGCACGCAGCGCCCCGTCATGGACATCGCTCTGGAGGCGGGCTACGACTCGCAGCAGGCGTTCACCACGGCGTTCGCCGCACGGTACAAGCTGCCGCCGGCGCAGTTTCGCGCCGCGGGGTCGTTCTACCCGTTGCAGCTCCCGTTCGAGCTGGTGGACGGTGCGGCCGCCGAGGGCGAGGCATGGACGGTGGCGTACGCGCAGCCCGATGACGTGCCCGCGTGGATGGCGCTCATGCGCGCGGCCGCCGACGGCTTCCCGTATCTCGACGAGGCGGAGCATGAGACGTGGATCGCCGGGCGCGTGGAGCGACGCCGCGCCATCGTGGCGTGGGACGGCGACGTGCTGGTGGGGGCGCTCGCGTTCGACCGGCGGCGCGCGCAGGCAGACGTGCTGGCCGTGCATCCGCAGTACCGCCGTCTCGACGTGGCGCGCACGCTGCTCGACGCGCTGCGGGAGGTGGAGCTGCCGGAGCGCGACGTGAGCACGACCACCTACCGCGCGGGCGATCGCGCCGACACGGGGCATCGGCGCATGGTGGAGGAGCTCGGATTCGAGGAGGCCGAGCTGCTCGAGGAGTTCGGCTATCCGACACAGCGGTTCGTGCTGCGCGCCGGGAAAGCTGCGGAAAACGGGGCGGGGGACCGGGACGATCCCGTGATGGCCGAGGAGCGGCGCCGTCTCGACGAGACGTTCGCGCTGCTGCGCGCGGAGCGCGAGCGGGCGCGGGCGCTGCTGGGGCGCGTCGACGGCGGCTACGTCGAGACGAAGCGCTATGCGGCCGCGAACCGCGGCGAGATCGATCCGGGCGAGCAATTCCAAAACGAGCTGTTCCTCAAGGAGATGGATCGGCAGGCGGCGGCAGCGGGCGAGACCCTCGAGCGCCTCGACAAGCTGCTCGAGGCGCCCTATTTCGCGCGCGTCGATTTCCGCGCGGAGGGAGAGGCGGCTGCGCGTGCGTTCTACCTGGGGCGGTTCTCCTTCAGCCGCGCGGGCGAGGCCGTGGTGTCCGATTGGCGCTCGCCGGTGGCGGGCCTGTTCTACGAGTACGATGAGGCGGGTCCCGCCCGCTACGAAGCACCGTCGGGCGCGGTGGAGGGCGCGCTCGTCCGCAAGCGGCAGCTGGGCGTGGAGCGCGGCATGCTCGTGTACGCGGCCGACAGCGCCGCGAGCGTGCGCGACGAGGTGCTGGCCCGCGAGCTGGGGCGCACGTCCGACAAGAAGATGCGCGCCATCGTGGCATCCATCCAGGCCGAGCAGAACCGCATCATCCGCGACGAGGAGCCCGGCACCCTCGTCATCCAGGGCGTGGCGGGCTCGGGCAAAACCTCCATCGCGCTGCATCGCGTGGCGTACCTGCTGTACCGCCGGCGGGAGAGCCTTTCGGCTCGCTCGGTGGCCATCCTGTCGCCGAACCGCGTGTTCGCCGACTACATCGCCGGCGTGCTGCCCGAGCTGGGCGAGGAGCCCCTCGTGGCCACCGATCTGCGGAACGTCGTCGAGCGGGTCCTGGTCGATGGGGCGACGGTCATGCCGCCGCGCTCGAGCGTGGACGATGCGGACGCGGCGTGGCGCGAGCGCGCCCGCCGCAAGGGAACCGCGGCGTTCGCGGCCGATGTGCTGGCGTACCTCGAGGACGCGCCGTGCGCCGCGTTCGCGGCCGAGGACCTCGTGTTCGGGAGGCTCACCGTGGCGGCGGCGCGCATCGACGAGCGGTATGGCGCGTACGGAGGCCTTCCCGTCGACGAACGGCTCGACCTCGTAGCCGGGCGCCTCGCCGCCGAGCTGGAATCGACGAGCGTCGGGCGCGACCGCCATGCGCTGCCCTCGAAGCGCGAGGTGCGGCGCGGGTTGGCCGGCATGCTGCGGGCGAAGGACGGCCTTGCGCTTTACCGGCTGTTCCTGCGCGAACGCGGTTACGAGGACGCCTTCGCGCCGCTGCCGCGCCGTGCGCTGGAATGGGAGGACGCCTGTCCCGTGGCGCTGCTGCAGGGCGTCTTCTCGGGTTTCGAGCAGTTCGACGGCATCAAGCACCTCGTGGTGGACGAGATGCAGGACCTGACCCCCGTGCAGCATGCGCTCGTGGCCCGGCTCTTCCGCTGCGACAAGACGGTGCTGGGCGACTGCCATCAGGCGGTGGACCGGGGCAACGCCGCGACGCTCGAGGACGTGGCGGCCGCCTACGACGCGGCGCGCACGGTGCGCCTCACGCGCAGCTACCGCTCGACGAGCGAGATCGTGGCGCTGGCGAACCGCGTGAAGCCCGTCGCCGAACTCGAGGCGGTGGAGCGGCACGGCGAAGAGCCGCGCATCGTGGCCTGCGCAAACACGGCCGAGGTGCTCGAACGCACGCTCGAGGCCGTGCGCGCGTTCGAGGCGAGCGGGCGCGCGACGCTCGGCATCCTGCACGCCTCCGAGCAGCTTGCCGCGCGCTACGCCGAGCTGCTGAGCCGCGACGTCGAGGTGCACCTGCTGACGGTGCAGAGCGCGACGTTCCACGACGGCGTGTCGGTGGCGTCCGTCAAGATGGCGAAGGGCCTCGAGTTCGACGAGGTGGTCGTGCTCGACGCCGACGAGCGCTTCTTCGGCGACGAGTTCGGCCGCAACCTGCTCTACGTGGCCGTCACCCGCGCCATGCACCGGCTGACGATCCTCCACCGCGGTAATCCGAGCGGTTTCCTACCGGAGTAATGGCCCTCTTCTTCTCTCTCCCTCTCTCCCTTTGGCGTGGCAGAGGGCGGGGGAGCAGGGCGTCCAATGCCGCGCCGATCGCACGCCCCCCCCCGTCACGAATCGGCGCGGCATACCCCTTCCGGTCGTACATCCCCCTCCGCGCCATGGGACCCCTCTTCCCCTTCGCTTCCGTCCATGCTAGAATGTTGAAAATAAATTCAATGAAAGGAAATTCAACGAATGGTGACGCGGCGGGAGCAGCGGGAACGGCGGCGGCAGGAGATCCTCGGGGAGGCGCTCAGGCTGTTCGTGCGCAAGGGGTATGCGGCGACGAAGGTGAGCGACATCGCGGAAGCGGTGGGCATGAGCACGGGCCTCATGTTCCACTACTTCGACTCCAAGGAGAAGCTGTACGAGGAGCTGGTGAAGCTGGGCGTCGAGGGTCCCATGGGCATGGTGGGGGCCATGGCGGCCGAGGGCGACGCGCTCTCGTTCTTCGAGGGGGCGGCCGCGGGCATCATGGGATTTCTGCGCGACGAGCCCGCCATGGCCGACATGTTCGTGCTCATGGGCAACGCCCTCATAGACGAAGCCGTGCCCGAGGGCGCGCGCACGCTGCTCGCCGGCCTCGACGTGCACACGCCGACGGCCGAGATCGTGCGCCGCGGGCAGCGCGAGGGCACCATCCGCGAGGGCGACCCCGTGGCGCTTTCGATCGCTTTCTGGTGCGCCATCCAAGGTATCGCGGAAGAACTGGCGCTCAACCCGGACATGCCGTGTCCCGACAGCGCATGGATCGTCGACATCGTGAGGAAGAGGTAGGTCATGGCGCACGTGGCAATCGTGGGAGCGGGCATCGCAGGGCTGACGGCGGGCGTGTACGCGCGTCAGAGCGGCTTCGACGCGACCATCTTCGAATCGCACACCATCCCCGGCGGGGCTTCCACCAGCTGGAGGCGGAAGGGCTACCTGTTCGAGGGCGGCATGCACTGGCTGACGGGATCGTCGCCGCGCACGGCGCTCAACGCCGTGTGGAACGAGATCGGCGCGCTCAATCCCGACGTTCCCATCTACAATCGCGACCCCTTCCTCGTCTACGAGTTCGAGGAGCAGACCATCTGCCTGTACCGCGACATCGACCGGCTCGAGGCGCACCTGATCGACGTCGCGCCCGAAGACGAGCGCGAGATACGCCGCCTGACGAAGGACGTGCGGAAGTTCATGAAGGTGGACATGCCCATCACCGACGTCAAGGGCGTGCAGACAGCCTCCAAACGCGCGGCGAGCCCCCTGAGCATGCTGGCCATGGTGCCGTCGATGATGCGCATGCCGTTCTACGCGGGCCAGACCGCCGGCACCTTCGCCGAGCGTTTCTCGAGCCCGCTGCTGCGCACCCTGTTCTCCGGCATGGTGGGCGAGGACATGAGCGCCATGGGCCTCGCGTTCACGCTGGCCACGCTCGCTTCGGGCGACGGCGGCTACCCGCTGGGCGGCTCGCTTGCCATGGCCGCGCGCATCGCTGAGACGTATCAGGGGCTGGGCGGCACGATCGAGTACCGCTGCCCGGTGGAGCGGGTGGCGGTGGAGGACGGGCGGGCCGTGGGCCTCGTCGTGAACGGCGAGCGGCGCGCCTTCGACGCCGTGATCGTGACGCAGGATCTGCGTATGGCCATCGACGAGCTGTTCGACCCGCCCCTCGTCGAGGACTGGGCGCAGCGGCTGCGCGCGAACGTCAGCCCCATCCTCGACACGTTCGTGAGCCTCGGCATCCGCGCCGACCTTTCCGACGTGCCCGAAAGCGTCGGCTTCCCCGTGAGCGAGCCCGTGTTCTGCGGCGGGCAGCACCACGATAACCTGGCCATCAACAACTACGCGGCCTACGAAGGCTACGCGCCCGAGGGCTGCACGGCGCTCACCCTGTTCCTCAACGGCGACACGTACGACTGGTGGGCGGATCGCATGGCCGACGGCACGTACGCCCAAGAGAAGCAGCGCCTCGCCGAGGCGGTCATCGCCGCACTCGCGAAGAAGTACCAGCAGATCGAGGGCAGGGTGGACGTGTGGGACGTGGCCACGCCGCTAACGTACGAGCGCTACCTGCATTCCTACAAGGGCTCGTGGATGTCGAACATGAAGCCGGGCGAGAAGATGGCCAGCTACCCGTCGAAGCCCGAGGGCATCGCGCACGTCTACTTCGCCGGGCAGCGTATCACGGCCCCCGGCGGCCTGCCCACCGCGGCGGAAACGGCCCGCACCGCCGTGCAGCACCTGTGCAAGGACGAGGGCGTCGTGTTCCAGGGCGCGCGGCGATAGCTTTTTCGCTCGCGGATGTTTCACGTGAAACATCCGTTTGTGCGAACGAGTGTTTCACGTGAAACAAAAACGAACGGACAGTTGGCGGCTGCAGCTTCGCGCTGCGGCCGCTTTCGCGCGTCGTGAGGGTGCGGGGGCGAGCGGGTGCGAAGGGGCTTGACAGCTCCCTTTACCCTCTTTACAATGTTGGTTAGTTACTTGAGTAACTAACCAATGAACAAGAAACGGACCAGGGGATGAAGGTCGATCCAAGCATTGAAACGCCGCTGTTCGTCCAGATCGCCGAGTCGATCGAGGACGATGTGTTCACCGGCGTCTACGGCGAAGGCGATCGCGTGCCGTCCACCAACGAGGTGGCGGCGCTCTTCGGCATCAACCCGCACACCGTGCTCAAGGGCATGAACCTCCTCGTGGCCGAGGGGATCATCCACAAGCGGCGGGGCATGGGCATGTACGTGAGCGACGGCGCGCTCAGCGCCATCCGGGCGAAGCGGCAGGCGGCGTTCGCCGAACGCTATGTGGACGCGCTCGTTGCCGAAGCGCGCAAGCTGGGCATGACGAAGAAGCAGGTGCTTGCACTCGTTGAGAAGGGGCTGGGACATGAGTGAGGAACGGGGCATCCGGATCGAGGGCGTCACCAAGCGTTACGGCGGGGCGAGGGCGCTCGACAACGTGTCGCTCGCGTTCGAGGCGGGGAAGATCCACGCGCTGCTCGGGCGCAACGGAGCCGGGAAGTCCACGCTGCTGGGCATCGCTTCGAACCGCCTGTTTCCAACGTCGGGGCGGGTGCTCGTCGACGGCGAGCCGGTGACGGAGAACCCGTCTGCGCTTGCCAAGGTGTACGCGTTCGGGCCGTGCGATCTGTACCCCGAGACGATGCGGGTGGACAGGCTCTACCGGAACCTGGCCGCTTTCCACGAGGGGTTCGACCCGCATGCCGCCCTGTCCATCGCGCAGCAGTTCGGGCTTGAGGCCGACGCGACCATCGACGCGCTCTCGACGGGGTACCGGACGGTGTATCGCCTGGCCATCGCGTTGGCCACGACCGAAGCGTACCTGCTGCTCGACGAGCCGGTGCTGGGCCTCGACGCGAACCATCGCGAGCTGTTCTACAAGCTGCTGCTCGAAGACTACGTGGAGAAGCAGCGCACCGTCGTCGTGGCCACCCACCTCATCGAGGAAGTGGCGAACCTCGTGGAGCAGGTGACGGTTATCGACCACGGGCGGGTGCTCCTGCAGGCATCGTCCGAAGAGCTGCGTGCGAGCGGCTACAGCGTGTCCGGTCGCGCGGCGGATGTGGACGCGTACTGCGAAGGGCGCGAGGTGCTCGGCATCGACGAGCTCGGCGGCCTCAAAGTGGCCTACCTCCAGGGCGCGTTCGACGCCGAGGCGGGCGATGAGCGGCTGACGCTTGCCCCGATGAGCCTGCAGAAGCTGTTCGTGAAGCTGACGGAAGGGAGCAAGCGATGACGAAGCTCGAGATGGGCGTGCGCTACGAGATGCGCAAGCTGCTGAAGCACGGCGTGCTCTTCATCGTCGGCGTCGCGGCGTTTCTGGGAGCGGTCCAGGTGGTATCCCTTCCCTTTACGGGGCTTGAGCGGTTCGGGTCGGTTGGTTTTGGCGGGTCGTACGCGTTCGCGTTCCTCTTCTTCGTGTTCTGGACCGCGATCGCCTTCGACAAGGACGCTGGCTTGTTCCTGCAAAGCGGGCTCACGCGCAGGGAGATGTTCGCGATCTTCTCGTTGGCCGTCGTGGTCGAAGCCTTCGGGTTCGCTCTCCTTGACGCCGTCATGTCGCTGGCGGTGCCGGGGTTTTGGGTCGAGCAGTCGCTCTTCTTGCGCATGGCGGGCTCCTATTCGGCTGCCCTGTTCATCCAGGTGTTCCTGCTCAACCTGACCGTGGCGTCGTGCACGCTTGTCGTGACGGTGCTGAAGCGGCGCGTCGGCACCGGATGGACGGTGGCGATCTTGATCGGCCTCTACGCGCTCGTGGCCGTGGTGCTCCCCGGCTGCTTCTTGCTCGTGCCGGGCGGCATCGAAGCCTACGGCAGGTTCTTGGCCGCGTTGACGGGCTCGCCGTTCGCCCCGGCGATACCCGTTGTGCTCTGCGCCGCGCTCACCTGGGCTCTTTTGCGACGGGCGAACGCTGACCGTTTCGCAGCGGCGCGGTAACGGGTCTGATTGCGGCCTCCTTGTCGAGTCCCGTGTGCGTACCATGGTGCGGATACGGTAGGACGGCAAGGAGGTGGCGGCGTGGCCGCGCAGGAAAGCGAACAGGCGCAGAGCCCGCAGGACGGCCGCGTCGATCTCGTGCAGCTCGCACGCCATGTGGCGTTCGCCCTCGTCGTGGGCGCGGCGGGAGCTGCGGCGTCCATCGTGCTCACCCTGTCCGTCACCTTCGCGGGCGACCTTTCGGCGCGCTTCCCCTGGCTCTTGTTCGCGCTGCCCGCCTTCGGACTCGCGTCCATCGGGCTGTACAAGCTGCTGCGCCTGCCCGTGAACCTGGCCACCGACAACGTCATCGACCAATTCCGCGCCAACGAGCGCATCTCAGGCGGCGTGGCTCCCGGCATCCTCGCGGGCACGTGCCTCAGCGTGCTGGGCGGCGCGTCGGTGGGCATGGAGTCGGGCGCGCTGCAAATGGGCGCGTCGGTGGGCTCGGTGATCGGCCGTCCCTTCAAGCTGGCGCCCGTGTGGCGCCGCGGCCGCACCATTCCCGACGGCTATCCCGCCGCGCTCGGCATGGCGGCGGCGTTCAGCGCGCTGTTCTTCGCCCCGCTCGGCTCCATGATGTTCGTGCTCGAGCTCGCGCGCTTCGACCGCGCCGTGCTGCGCCACGTGCCCACCATGCTCATCGCCACCGTCACCGCCTACCTCATCGCGAGGGCCGTCGGCATCGGCGACGTCATCCCGAAGGTGGCCCTCCCCGGCATGTCGTGGGACATCGCAGCCCACTGCCTGCTCGTGGGGCTGTGCTGCGCCGTGGCGGGCGTTTTGTTCGCGAGCGGGCTGCGTCTGCTGCGCCGCGTGGTGCGCCACCGGGTGGGACGCCCCTTCGTCGCCGTCGCGGCGGGCGGCCTGCTGTTCGCCGCGCTCGTGCTGGCGTTCGGCTGGCAGGCGTACGAGGGCACGGGCATGGGCCTTCTGCGCGGCGCGCTGGCCGGCGAGGCGGGCGGGCCCGACTTCGCCATCAAGGCCGCGCTCACCGTGCTCGTGCTGGGCTTCGGCTTCAAAGGCGGCGAGATCATGCCCATGTTCACCATCGGCGCGCTGCTGGGCTGCACGCTCGGGCACGTCGCCGGCGCCCCGGCGGGGTTCTCGGCCGCCATCGGCATGGCGGCGCTGTTCGCTGCGGCAAGCCGCTGCCCGTTCGCGGCGCTGCTCATGGGCGCCGAGATATTCGGCTGGGCGGCGCTGCCGTTTCTGCTCATTGCCGTGGCGGTGGCGTATGCGGGCAGCTACGACGTGGGCGTGTTCGGACGCGGCGCGGCGGGGCATGTGCTGCACGTGCGCCGCGAGGCGCGTCGGGCGCGCGATGCCGATACCCCGCAGGACGAACCGACGGCGAAGGAGGCCCGATGAAACGGCAAGAGCCCACCGCGCAGCCGCGGCGCCGAACGCACGCGAAGCCGACGAAACGCCGCGCCCCGCGTCGATTCGAAGTGCTCGGCGCTCAGACTAGCGCTACAATGTTCGCCATGGATACCATCAAGAACCTCACCCGAAAAAAGGCCGAAGCGCGACGCGAGGCCGCCGCCGAAGCCCGCGCCGCCGCGCAGCGCGAGCGCGAGGCCGCCGCGTCCGAGCACGCCCCCGATGCCGCGAACGGGCAGGAGCCGCAGGTGTCGGCGCGGCAGGTGTTCGCGCGGTTCGCGAGCTACTACAAGCCCTACAAGTTCCTCTTCATCTTCGACCTCGTATGCGCCACGGTGCTCGCGGGCGTCGACCTGGCGTTCCCGCAGTTCCTCAGCTTCTTCACGAAGGACTACTTCCAAAGCACGCCCGAGGCCATCATCGCCTCGCTCGGCTGGATCACGCTGCTGTTCGTTGCGCTGTACGGCCTGCGCACGGCCTGCCAGTACTTCATCACGAGCTGGGGCCACATCATGGGCGCGCGCATGGAGGCCGACATGCGCATGGACCTGTTCAGGCAGTACCAGCGCCTGAGCTTCTCGTACTACGACCGCAACAACACCGGCGAGATGATGAGCAAGCTGGTCACCGACCTCTTCGACATCTCGGAGCTCGCGCACCACGGGCCGGAGAACCTGTTCATCTGCATCCTCAAGATCGTGGGCTCGTTCACGCTGCTGTTCTTCATCAACGTGCCGCTCACCGCCATCATGCTGGGCGCGACCGTGCTGTTGGCTGTGTACTCGTTCTGGCGCAACTACCAGAAGCGCGTCATCTTCACCGAGAACCGCAAGAAGATGGCCGACATCAACGCGCGCCTGCAGGACTCGCTCGGCGGCATCCGCGTGGTGAAGTCGTTCGGCAACGAGCGCGTGGAAATCAAGAAGTTCGACCGCACGAATGCCCGCTTCGTAGCCACCAAGGAGAGCTCGTACCGCTTCATGGGGTCGTTCCATGCGGTGAACTCGCTGTTCATCGGCGTGCTGTACACGGTGACCATCGTGGGCGGCGGCTACTTCGTGGCAACGGGCGGCCTCGCGGTGACCGACCTGGCCATCTACGCCCTGTACATCGGCATCTTCATCTCGCCCATCGAGCAGCTCATCAACTTCGTGGAGACGTTCCAGAAGGGTTACGCGGGCTTCCGCCGCTTCATGGAAGTGCTCGCCGTGCGCCCCGACATCGCCGATGCGCCGAATGCGGTGGACCTCAACGCCGCGGAGCGCGCCCGCTGCGGCGGCCCGGACGGGCACGTGGCCGGTGAGGTGCGCTACCGCGACGTGCACTTCAGCTACGACGGGCAGCACGAGGTGCTGCACGGGCTCGACCTGTCCATCCCGGCGGGCACGACGGTGGCGCTCGTGGGTCCCTCGGGCGGCGGCAAGACCACCACCTGCTCGCTGCTGCCGCGCTTCTACGACCCCGCGAGCGGGTCGGTGGAAATCGACAACATCGACATCCGCACGGTCACCGTGGAATCGCTGCGCGACGCCATCGGCATCGTGCAGCAGGACGTGTACCTGTTCGGCGGCACCATCCGCGACAACATCGCCTACGGGCGCCCCGACGCCACGCAGGCGGAGATCGTGGAGGCGGCGCGCCGTGCGAACATCGACGAGTTTGTGCGCGGGCTGCCCGACGGCTACGACACGTACGTGGGGGAGCGCGGCGCGCGGCTGTCGGGCGGGCAGAAGCAGCGCATCGCCATCGCGCGCGTGTTCTTGAAGGACCCGCGCATCCTCATCCTGGACGAGGCCACGAGCGCGCTCGACAACGAGAGCGAGCGGGCCATCCAGAAATCGCTCGAGGAGCTGTCGGCGGGACGCACGACGCTCGTCATCGCGCATCGCCTGTCCACCATCCGCAACGCCGACCTCATCGCCGTCGTCGAGGACGGCCGCGTGGCCGAGCGCGGCACCCACGAGCAGCTGCTTGCCCTCGGCGGCACGTACGCCCACTACTACGAGATGCAGTTCGGCCCGGCGGACGAGGGCGCGGCAGGAGCGCGTTCGGTTGTGAAACCTCCATGCGGATTGGACTTTGCGGATGATCGGGGCTTGCGGTGAGCTTCGAGCTTTGATACTATACCGTTTCGCGTGTTTACTTAAGCGAGAAACGAGCGCCCGTCGCTCGGCTTAAAGAAGGAGATAGAGAATCATGGCAGTACCTAAGCGCAAAATGGGCCGTGCCCGCACCCACGCCCGTCGCAGCAGCAACGACAAAATCGCGGCGCCTTCGCGTTCCGTGTGCCCGCAGTGCGGCGAGGTCAAGCTTCCGCATCGCGTGTGCCCGAACTGCGGCTTCTACAAGAACCGCGAAGTCATCGAGACGGACTAGCGCACCGCCCATGCGCGTGCGTACTGCTGCCGCGCATTGACAAGCCTCCCCGCACATCGCGCCCCGCGTGTGATGCGCCGGGAGGCTTTTTGCATGTTCGTAACCCGCGCTGCGCGCATGCGCCTGCTCGCATCCGGCGGCCAGGCGCATGCGTCCACGCGATCCAAGGAGGAATGCGAGGACATCATGCCTGATAAGGTCACCATCACCGTTGATGCCATGGGAGGCGACGACGCTCCTGGCGTGGTGCTCGAAGGCGTTGCCCAGGCGCTTGCCGCCGACGAGGGCCTCACGGTTATCCTGTGCGGCCCGGCCGACGTCGTGGAGCCCTTCGCGGCGGCGCACGAGCGCTGCACGGCGCAGGTGTGCACCGAGGTCATCGGCATGGCGGAGCATCCCGCGAACGCGGTGCGCAAGAAGAAGGACTCGTCCATCGTGGTGGGCTGCCGCCTCGTGAAGGAGGGTGCCGCGCAAGGCTTCTTCTCCGCCGGCTCCACCGGTGCCTGCCTTGCGGCGGGCACGCTCGTCATGGGCCGCATCAAGGGCGTCGCCCGTCCCGCGCTCGCCACTGTCATCCCGTCGCCCGTGCGCCCCGTCGTCATGAGCGACATCGGCGCGAACGCCGACTGCAAGCCCGAGTACCTCGTGCAGTTCGGCCAGATGGCCTCCATCTACGCCGAGCGCATCATCGGCATCGAGCATCCGCGCGCGGCGCTGCTCAACATCGGCGAGGAGGACACGAAGGGCTCGCAGTTCGCCCAGGAGGCCCACTCCCTGCTGAAGGAGCAGCTGCCGAACTTCGCGGGCAACGCGGAGGGCTCGGACATCCTGCCGGCCAATTTCGACGTCATCATCACGGACGGCTTCACCGGCAACGTGTGCCTCAAAACCATCGAGGGCACCTCGAAGACGCTGTTCAAAACGCTCAAGGGCATCATGCTGTCCACGCCGCTCACGAAGCTGGGGGCGCTCGCCATCAAGGGCGGGCTCAAGCAGCTCATGGCGCAGGTGAGCCCCGACACGTACGGCGGCGCTCCGCTGCTCGGCGTGAAGGGCGCGCTGCTCGTGGGTCACGGGTCCTCGAACGCGCTCGCCGTGCGCAACGGCGTGCTGACCACCGCGAGCATCGCGCGCGCGGGCGTTTCTGATATAATCGCTCAAACCGTGGCGTCGCCGCGTCCCGCCGCTACCGAGGAGGGGGCATAGCGCGATGCCCGACCCGTCATTGGACCTTGCACCAGCTCCCCATCCGCAGCCTGAACGAAAGCCCGAGCACTCCATGACCTTCACCGATGAACAGCAGAGAAAACTGACGCGCGCGCAGGAAATCCTCGGCTACCGTTTCGCCGACGAGCAACTGCTGCTCTCCGCCATCACCCACCCCTCGGCCACCGAGGGCAAGTCGGTCAAATACTCCTATGAGCGCCTCGAGTTCCTCGGCGACAGCATCCTGGGCGCCATCGTGGCCACCATCGCCTTCGATCGTTTCCACGACCTGGACGAGGGCGGGCTCACGCGCATCAAGGTGGCGCTCGTGTCGGGCGCGAGCCTGTCCGACGTCGCCGAGCGGCTCGGGTTCACCGACATCATCGTGTTCGGCTCCTCGGAGACGGGCACGGGCCGTCGCGGCCTGCACTCCGCGCTCGAGAACGTGTACGAGGCCGTGGTGGCCGCGCTGTTCTTGGACGGCGGCATCGACGCGGCTGTGGCGTTCGTGAACAGCACGCTCATCCCGCGCATGTCGGTGGACATGGCGCGCGAGCCCGAGAACCCCAAGAGCGCCCTGCAGGAGAAGCTGCAGGAAGACGGCATCACGCCCACGTACAAGCTGGTGGAGACGCAGGGGCCGCCGCACGACCGCACGTTCGTCGCGCAGGTGTTCGCCGGCTCGCAGGGCCTCGCGCGCGGCACGGGCCGCACGAAGAAGGAGGCCGAGAGCCAGGCCGCCAAGAGCACGCTCGCCCGTCTGGGCGAGTTCTTCGGCCTCGGGGTCGACGGCGAGGCGCGCGCCGAGAAGGCCGAAGCGGCCAAGCTCGCCAAGGCCGAGAAGGCCGCCGCCCGCGCCGAGGAGAAGGCGCGCAAGAAGTCCGAACGCGAGCGCGCGAAGCAGCGCAAGCAGGGGTAGCCGTTCCATGTATCTGAAATCGCTCGTTCTCAAAGGCTTCAAGTCGTTCGCCGACCGCAGCGTGCTGGCGCTCGAACCGGGCATCACCGCTGTGGTGGGGCCGAACGGCTCGGGCAAGTCGAACATCTCCGACGCCGTGCTGTGGGTGCTCGGCGAGCGCAATGCGAAGCATTTGCGCGGCCAGGCGATGGAGGACGTCATCTTCGCGGGGTCGTCGGCGCGCAAGAGCGTGGGCATCGCCGAGGTGGACCTCGTGCTGGACAACTCCGACGGCACGCTGCCGGTGGACTTCGACGAGGTGGCCATCACGCGCCGCATGTACCGGTCGGGCGAGAGCGAGTACCTGATCAACGGCGTGGTGGCGCGCCGCATGGACGTGCTGGACATCCTGCACGACTCGGGGCTGGGCACGGGCACGCACTCCATCATCAGCCAGGGATCGCTCGATTCCATCCTGCAATCGAAGCCCGAAGACCGCCGCGCTCTCATCGAGGAGGCCGCCGGCGTGCTCAAGCACAAGCAGCGCAAGGCGAAGAGCGAACGCAAGCTGGCCGCCATGGACGCGCACCTGTCCCGCGTCAAGGACGTGGCCGCCGAGGTGGAGCGGCAGCTGGGGCCGCTCGAGCGCAAGGCGAAGCGCGCCCGCACCTACCAGGGCCTCGCCGACGAGCTGGCCGATTTGAACCTGGGGCTCGCCGTGGACGACCTGCGCACGCTGCGGCGCGGATGGAACGACGCCGTGAGCCGCGAGCAGGCCCTCGAGGCCGAGCTCGAGCAGAAGCGCGCCGCCATCGCGCAGGCCGAGGCGGCGGCCGAGGAGCTGCAGGAGAAGATTCGCCGCGAGAGCGTGGACGCGGGCGAGCTGGCCCGCCAGCACCGCCGCGCCTCGTCGGCCGTCGAGCGCTTCGACGGCGCGACCCTGCTGCTGCACGAGAAGCGCCGCGCGGCGCAGAGCTACGAGGCCGAGCTGCGCGTCACGCTGGAAGCGAACAAGGCGAAGCGCGCGCAGGCCGAAGCCGACCGCGCGCAGGCCGCGGCGCAGCTGGCCGAGGTGCAGCACGACCGCGAGCAGGCCGACGCCGCCGTGGCGCGCCTGGCGCAGGAGCAAGCGGAGAACGCGCAGCAGCGCCGCGCGCTCGAACGCGAGGTTGAGGAGCTCGAGCGCGCGAAGCGCACGGGCGAGCGCGCGCAGGAGCAGGCGCGCCGCGAGCTGGCCGAGACGCAGGAGGCGCTCACGAGCGGGCTTGCGCACGTGAAGCTCATCGAGGGGCACGGCAAGGAGCTCGAGCTGCAGCTGGAGCGCGCGCAAGCCGAGGCCGTGGCGCTCGCGGACGCGGCGGCGCAGGCGGGCACGGCGCTCGATGCGCTCGTGGAGGCCGAAGGGGCGGCCCGCGCCCGCGTGGGCGAGGCGCTGGGCGCACGCGAGACGGCGCGCGGCGAGCTGGACGAGGCGCGCGACGCGGCCTCGCTCGTGGCGTCCGAGATCAAGGGGCTCGAAGAGGTGGAGCGCGCGAGCGCGGCGGCGGGACCGGCCCGCGCCTGGCTGCTCGACAACGCCGCCGACCTCGGCGTGCGTCTCGACCCGCTCGCGCACGCCGTGCGCGCCTCCGAGGGCTTCGAGGCGCTCGTGGAGCACCTGCTGTCCTCCGACGTGTCGGCGCTGCTCGTGGACGACGCGACCCGCGCGAACGCTGCGGCGGCCGCGCTCGTGGCGCAGGACGAGCGGGGCGAAGTGGTGCTCGTGCCTCGCACGGGCGAGAGCGCGCGCTCTGCGGCGGCGCGCGAGGCCGCGGCCGCGGGGCTCGGCCGGGCGCTCGTGGACGAGCTGACGTACGCCGCCGAGGACGCCGACGCCGTGGAGGCGCTGCTGGGTGACGTGGTGGTGTGCGCCGACCTCGACGCGGCCTTCGCCGCCCATACGCGTCGGGCGCAGGGCGTGCGCTACGTCACGTCCGACGGCTGCATCGTGTGGCCGAACGGCAAGGTGACCGTGGGCGCCGCCGCGGCCGACAGCGACGAAGGCGTGCTCGCGCGCGCCCGCCGGCTCGAGGAGCTGCGCGGACGCCTGCGCGCTGCCGAAGAGGCGCGCGCGGCGGCCGAGGAGCGCGCGGCGGCGGCCGAGGCCGCGCTGCGCACGGCGCAGGGGGAGAGCCTGCGCCTGTCGCAGGAGCTGGCCGAGCTGCGCGGCAAGACCGATTCGGCCCGCGCCGAAGCGCGTCGCGGCGAGGAGAAGCTGGCCGCGGTGCGCCGCGAGTTCGAGGACATCGAGCGGCAGCGCGGCGAGGCCGAGCGCACGGTGGCCGAGGCCCGTCCGTCGGTGGAGGCGCTCGAGCAGAAGCTGGCCGCCCTCAAGCAGGAGCTCGAGCAGGGTGCGGCGCGTCTCGAGGAGGCGCAGGACACGGTGGTGCCGCTGCGCAAGGAGGCCGCGCGCCTGCGCGACGCGCTGTCCGAGGCGAAGCTCAAGGCGGCCACGCTGTCCGAGCGGCAGACCTACACGAGCCGCGTGGTGGACGCGCGCACGCGCGACCTCGAGGCCGTGGCGAAAAGCGACGCCGAAGCGCGCGAGACGCTGCTCAGGAAGACGGTGGCGCAGAAGCGCATCGAGCCCTTGCTGGCCCTGTTCGAGGAGCTTGTGGCAAGCGCCCGGAAGTGGACGCGCGACCTCGAGGAGGCGGCCACGGCCGCGCAGGATTCCTCGACTGGCCTGCACAACGCCGTGAACGAGGCCCGCGCCGTCGCGCGCGCGGCGCACGACGCCTTCGACGACGCGAACGCCCGCCTGTCGGCGGCGCGCGTGGACAAGGGGCGCCTCGAGGTGCAGGTGGACGCGGCGGTGAACGTCATCGTGCACGACTGCAACGTGCCGCTCGACCGCGCGCTCGAGCTTCCCGAGCTCGAGGATCGCGGCGCGTGCGAGGACGCGGCCTTCAAGCTGCGCCGCCGCATCGCGAACATGGGCACCATCAACCCCGACGCCGCCGAGGAGTACGAGCAGCTCAAAGAGCGCTACGACTACCTGGCCGCCCAGCTGGCCGACCTCGACAGCGCGCGCCGCTCGCTCACGAAGATCGTGCGCGTCATCGACGCCCGCATGAAGGACGACTTCATCCGCACCTACGAGGCGGTGGACGCGAACTTCCGCGAGATCTTCGCCGTGCTGTTCCCGGGCGGCAGCGCCGAGCTCGCGCTGTCCGACCCCGATGACCTGGAGAACACGGGCGTGGAGGTGACGGCGCAGCCGAAGGGCAAGCGCATCACGAAGATGATGCTCATGTCCGGCGGCGAGAAGTCGCTCACGGCGCTCGCGCTGTTGTTCGCGGTGTACCGCATCCGCACGACGCCGTTCTACATCCTCGACGAGGTGGAAGCCGCGCTCGACGACTCGAACCTGCGGCGCCTCACCATGTACCTCGAATCGCTGCGCGACTCCACCCAGCTCATCATGATCACGCACCAGAGGCGCACCATGGAGATGGCCGACGTGCTGTTCGGCGTGTCCATGCAGGCCGACGGCGTGACGAAGGTGGTCAGCCAGAAGCTCGACCGCGCCCTGCAGTACGCCGAATAGCGCGCCGGCCTGCACGGCCGGGGCCGCTTACCCCATCAGCAGGCGGACGATGACAACGACCGCCCAGGTGCAGAGCAGCACCGCGTTGACCTTGGCCAGGACGTTGAGCGCCTTGTTCGGCAGCTTCTCGCCCTTGACCAGCACATCGGCGTTCAGCAGCGAGAACATGAGTATGAGCAGCGAGTAGCTGGACATGGTGCCCTCGTTGCCCGCGTACAGCGCGTAGAAGAACCCGATCCACAGAAGGGGCAGGGCGATCATCGTGATGATCCGGAATATCCTCGTGCCGCGCTCTTTGCTCCAGGGGGAGGCTTCTTTCTGCGGTGCCGGTGCCGGGGCATGCTCGCTTGCAACCGCTGCTTCCAAACGCTCTTCAGCCATGATGGGACGCTCCATTTCAAGATAGAGTATAGTGGGAAATCGTAGTGGATTCGCTTGCAAGCAGGCCCATTGTAGCATAGTATCCATGATGGATATACGAGAGGAACGAAATGGCGAAGAGGAGCCCGTACGAGACCGGGGAGCTGTCCGACAGCATCTTTCTGATCCTGCTGGCAACGCTCGAGCCGGCGTACGGGTATCGGATCATGCAGGACGTCAAGGAGTCCACGTCGGGCGCCGTGGAGGTGGGTCCCGCCACCATGTACACGACGCTCAAGAAGCTCAAGGCGGCGGGCTGGATCGCCGAGATCGCCGAGGACGAGAGCCGCATCCTGTACGCGGCCACCGACGAGGGCCGCGCGGTGCTGCAGCGCGACTTCGAACGGCGAGGGCGGTTGCTGGCCGTGGCCGAGGCGCGTCTGGGCGGGGCGAACGAGGAGGATCATGGCTAAGTACCGGATGTGCGGCGGCCTGGCCATCATGCCGAAGCACGATATGAAGATGCTCGCCGACATGAGCGCGCGCGGGTGGCACCTGAGCGGCTTCTCGTGCGGCATCCTGTACCGCTTCGAGGCGGGCGCGCCGCATGCGTACGATTACGCGGTGGACTTCCAGCGCGATTTCTCGGCCGAGGCGCAGGAGCTCTACGCCATGGCGGGCTGGCAGCCCGTCGCCTTGGGGCCGACGTGGCAGATCGTGCGCGCCGAGGCCGGCACCGTCCCGCTCTACACCGACGACGACGCGGAGGCGGAGACGCTGTCGGCGAGCCGGACGGGCGCGGGATGGGCCGCGCTCGTCTGCGCGCTCGCGGCGGTGCTGCTGTTCGCGCTCCAGGGCCGCCTTGCCGCCCAGGGCAACGAGGCGGGGTCGTGGGCGAGCCTCGTCGGATGCCTGGTGTTCGCCGCCGGGTTCGTCTTCGCGTTCTTCCCCTTCGTCGGCTATACGCGAACCTTGCACGCGCTCCACATGGAGCAGGAGGAGGACCCCCGCCGCTGACGCGCGGCCTCATTTGGGATACACTGTTCAGGCTACCAAGAAAGGAGCCCGCCATCATGGGATTGTTCGACCGCATCAGCGAGGGGCTCACCCGCTCGCGCGACAAGTTCAAGGAGCAGATGAACGTCCTGCTCGACCGCGGCCCCGACCTCGACGAAGAGTTCTGGGACGGGCTTGAGGAGACGCTCATCCTGGCCGACATCGGCGGCGCGGCCGCCACGGAGATCGTGGAGAACCTGCGCGACCAGGCCACGCGCAAGGCGTTGCCCGACGCCTACGCCGTGCTCGATCTGCTGAACGACCAGATCGCCTCCACGTTCACCGAGGGCGGCGAGCAGGTGCTGGGCGGCGAGCCCGCGCTCGTGCTGTTCGTGGGCATCAACGGCACCGGCAAGACCACCACGGTGGGCAAGCTGGCCAAGGAGGCCACCGACGCCGGCCGCACGGTGATCCTCGGCAGCGCCGACACGTTCCGCGCCGCCGCCATCGAGCAGCTGGAGGTGTGGGCGAAGCGCGCGAACGTCGAAGTGGTCACGCGCGAGCGCGGAAGCGACCCGGCCAGCGTGTGCTACGACACCATCGAGCGCGCCGAATCCGCCGGCGCCGATCTCGTGCTCATCGACACGGCGGGGCGCCTCCATACGTCCGCCGACCTCATGCGCGAGCTCGAGAAGGTGGTGAACGTCGTACGCAAGCGCAGCGCTCTGCCCGTGTACACCGTGCTCGTCACCGACGCCACCACGGGCCAGAACGGCCTGCAGCAGGCGCGCGAGTTCGACCGCGCGCTCGACTTGGACGGCGTCATCATCACGAAGCTCGACGGCACGGCGAAGGGCGGCATCGCGCTGGCCGTCTCGCACGAGCTGGGGCTGCCCGTGCTCAAGATCGGCGTGGGGGAGGGCCTCGACGACCTCAAGGACTTCGACGCGCACGACTTCGCCCGCGCCCTCGTGGGCTCCTTCGACGAGCGGGGCTAGCGTGGCCTGCGTGCAGGTGCATCGCGACCCGGACGTGTTCGAGGTGCGCGTGCCGTTCGAGAACATCTCCACGAACGACACGAACTGCTACATCGTGCGGGACGGCGACGATACGCTCGTCGTGGACACGGGCGCGCCGTCGGACGAGGGCTTCGCCATCCTCGACGCCGCGCTCGCCGAGCTCGGCGTCGATCGGGCGCGCGCGGCGTTCTTCCTCACGCACCTGCACCTCGACCATGCGGGGCTCGTGGACCGCATCGCGCTTCCCGGCGCGCGGCTCTACGTGAGCCCCGTCGACTTCGAGGCGGTGCGCGCCTCGCGGGCCGCCTCCTCCTACGACAGCGCGCGCCGCGCGTTCGTGGCCGAGGGCGTCTCGCCGTCCGACGCGTCGGGCTACGCCCGCTACGCCGTCGAGCCGCGCCTGTTCGATGCGTCGCGCCTGACGCTCGTGCCGTCCTGCGAGGGCGACGCCATCGACGTGGGGCGCTACCGCTTCCGCGTGGTGGAGACGCCCGGCCACACGCCGGGCCACCTGTCTTTGTACGAGCCGCAGTCGCGCATCCTGTTCAGCGGCGATCACGTGCTGTTCGTCATCTCGCCGAGCATCGCGCTGTTCCCGGACGGCGCCGACGGGCTGCAGGCCTACCTCGACAGCCTCGACAAGGTGCGCCGCCTGGCGTGCCGCAGGCTGTTCGTCTCGCACGGGGAGCCGCGCGACGACTTCGAGGCGCGCATCGACTGGCTGGCCGCGCACCACCTCGAGCGGCTCGACGAGACGCGCGCCATCGTGCGCGAGAACCCGGGCCTTACAGGCGAAGAGGTGATCAGGGCCATCCGCTGGAACGTGCCGTTCGACACCTGGGAGGCCATCTCGTTCGTGCAGCGCTGGTGCATCGTTACCGAGGGCCTTGTCATCCTCAACCACCTCGTCGACCGCCGCGCCATCCGCCGCGAACCCGACAAAGCCGGAATCCACCGGTATTTCTGAGGAACGGTCGGATTGGTTGTGTGTTTGTGGCCGCGGTGGGCGGTGTGGCGTATAATTTGAATACTACGCTTAATCGACGCATACGACGAGGAGCACACCGACCATGCTCGAGAACCTATCGACGCGCCTGCAGGGCATATTTTCCGGACTGCGCGGCAAGGGCCGCCTGACCGAGGACGACATCAACGACGCCATGCGCGAGATCCGCATGGCGCTTCTGGAAGCCGACGTCAACTTCAAGGTGGTGAAGTCGTTCGTCGCGCGCACGAAGGAGCGTTGCCTCGACGCCGAGGTGCTCGACTCGCTCACGCCGGCGCAGAACGTCATCAAGATCGTGCTCGACGAGCTGACCGAGCTGCTGGGCCGCACCGATTCCAAACTCGTGCTCTCAAGCCGCATCCCCAACGTCATCATGCTCGTGGGCCTGCAGGGCTCCGGCAAGACGACGGCCGCCGCGAAGCTGGCCTACCGCCTCAAGCAGGAGAACCATGTCCCGCTGCTCGTGGCCTGCGACGTGTACCGACCCGCCGCGGCCGACCAGCTGGAAACGCTTGGGCACGAGATCGGCGTGCGCGTGTACCGCGGCGACGGGCAGGACCCGGTGAAGATCGCGCAGGAGGGCATCCAGGACGCCATCGACAACCTGCGCGACGTGGTCATCGTGGACACGGCGGGCCGCCTGCACGTGGACGACGAGATGATGGACGAGGCCGAGAACATCAAGCGCGCGGTGAAGCCCGACCAGATCCTCATGGTGGTCGACGCGATGACCGGCCAGGACGTGGTGAACGTGGCCAGCGCGTTCTCCGAGCGCGTCGACTTCGACGGCGTGATCATGTCGAAGATGGACGGCGACGCCCGCGGAGGCGGCGCCCTGTCCATCAAGCAGGTCACCGGCAAGCCCATCAAGTTCATCTCGTCCGGCGAGAAGCCGGACTCGCTCGAGGAATTCCACCCCGACCGCATGGCGAAGCGCATCCTCGGGATGGGCGACGTGGTCAGCCTCATCGAGAGCGCCGTCAAGGTGCAGCAGGAAGAGGTTGAGCAGGAGCAGGCCGAGCGCATGATGAGCGCGAACCTCACGCTCAACGACTTCATCGACATGAACCGCCAGATCCGCAAGATGGGCGGCGTGTCGAAGCTCTTGTCCGCGCTGCCCGGCGGCGACAAGGCCATGGCGGCCGGCCAGGTGGACGAGGGCGCGTTCGACCACATGGAGGTCATCATCAACTCCATGTCGAAGGCCGAGCGCGAACGGCCCGACCTGCTGAACGGCTCCCGCCGCGCGCGCATCGCCGCGGGCGCGGGCGTCACCGTCTCGGACGTGAACCAGCTCATGAAGAAGTTCAACGAGACGAAGAAGATGATGAAGAAGATGATGCCCGCCATGGAGGACATGCAGGGCGGCAAGAAGGGCAAGAAGGGGAAGAAGGGCCGCCGCCGTCGCATGGGCCTGCCCGGAGGCATGGGCGGCATGAACATGGCCGACCTCAAAAAGCTCCAGGACATGTTGGGGGAGTAGGCGCGAGGAGTACCGCGTGCCCAGCATACTGATCATCGACGACGATGCGGATTTGTCCGCCATCGTCGGGCGCTTCCTTGAGAGCGAGGGGTTCGCGGTCGTGCGCGCCGGCAGCGCGGAGGACGCCTACGAGGTGCTGCGCACCCGCTCGCTCGACCTCGTGCTGCTCGACATCAACCTGCCGGGCGACGACGGGTTCGCCGCGTGCGCGGCGCTGCGGCGCACGAGCGGCGTGCCCCTCATCTTCGCGTCGGCCCGCACGAGCGAGACGGACCGCATCGTGGGCCTCGACACGGGCGGCGACGACTACCTGCCGAAGCCCTACTCGCTGCGCGAGCTGCTCGCGCACGTGAATGCGCTGCTCAGGCGCACGCAGGGACGTGCGGGCGGCGCGGCGGATCCACTCGTCGCGGGCCCGTTCGCGCTCGACGAGGCCGCCGAGACGCTGTCGAAGGACGGTGCGGCGGTGGCGCTCTCTCCCAAGGAGTTCGCGCTCGCGCGCTTCCTCGTGCGACATCCCGGCGAGGTCGTGTCGAAGGAGCGCCTGCTGGCCGAGGTGTGGGGCGCGTTCTCGGAGGTGGAGCCGCAGACGGTGTCGGTGCATCTGAGCTGGCTGCGCGCGAAGCTCGAGGACGATCCGGCGCATCCCCGCTACTTCAAAACCGTGCGGGGCCGCGGCTATCGCTTCGACCCTGCGGGCGCGGCGTCGTGACGAGCCCCGCCGTCGGCCGCGAGGCGCGGCCCATCATGAACCGCCTGTTCGCGTGCGCCGTGGCGGCGTCGCTGCTGCTCCTCGCGCTCGCGGCGGGCGCAAGCGCGGCGCTCTCGGCGGACGGCTCCGCGCGCACGGTGCGCGCGGGCGTGGTGGCGCTCAACGAGGCGCGCGCCTCGCTCGACGGGGACGCGCCGGCGCAGGAGGCCGACCGGGCGCTCGCCGCGGCGCAGGACACGCTGCGCGAGGCGGCCGACGTGCGCTCGACGCTGCCGTTCGCCTTCGTGTGGGCGCTTGCCGCGGCGGGCATCGCGGCGGCGTGGATCGTGGTGGCGTATTTGTACGCGAGCGTCGTGCGGCCCTTCCTCAAGCTCGAACGGTTCGCCGACGAGGTGGCGGTAGGCAACCTCGACCTGCCGCTCTCCTACGAGCGCAGCAACCCTTTCGGCCGCTTCACCTGGGCGTTCGACAACATGCGCACGGAGATCAAGCGCGCTCGCGCCGCCGAGGCGGAAGCGGTCGAGCAGAGCAAGACCACCGTGGCCGCGCTGTCGCACGACATCAAGACGCCCATCGCGTCCATTCGCGCCTACTCCGAAGCGCTCGAGCTGGGGCTCGCCCGCACGGAGGAGGAGCGGGCCGGCTACGCGCGCACCATCGCGCGCAAGTGCGACGAGGTGACCGCGCTCACCGACGATTTGTTCCTCCATGCGCTCGCCGACCTCGACCGCATCGCGGTGACGAGCGCCGACGCCGCCATCCACGAGACGCTGCGCGCCGCCGTGGCCGACTTCGACGCGACGGGCGACGTGGTCCTCGGCCGCCTCGACCATGCCACGGTGCGCCACGACCCGAAGCGGCTCGCGCAGGTGCTCGAGAACCTCATCGCGAACGCGCGCAAGTACGCGCCCGGCTCGGTCGTCGAGGTGTCGGGCGCGCGCGTGCCCGAGGCGGGCGCCTACCGCGTGTTCGTGCGCGACCGCGGGCCGGGCATCGCGCCCGAGGACGTGCCCTTCGCCTTCGACCGCTTCTACCGCGGCCGCAACGCCGCCGACGCGCCCGGCGCGGGCCTCGGCCTGTTCATCGTGCGCTACCTCGTCGAGCAGATGGGCGGCGTCGCCCGGCTCGAAGACGCCGCCCCGGGGCTGCGGGCGGTTCTCGAATTTCCCTGCGAGCCTTAAGGACGCCTTAATGTTGGGCGCCGTAGGATGCTTCTCGGACGCGAACCGATCTGAGAGGCAGTCATGAAACCATCCATCATCCGCGCCGAGAAGCTCTCGAAGAGCTACGCGGCCGACGGCGTGCAGACGCACGTGCTGAGCAACGTCGACCTGACCCTCTACGAAGGCGACTTCACCGCCATCATGGGCCCGTCGGGGTCGGGCAAGTCGACGCTGCTGTACTGCCTGTCGGGCATGGACGGCATCACGGCGGGCGAGGTGCGCTACCGCGGCGCCTCCCTCACCGCCCTGCGCGAGCGCGACATGGCCGAGCTGCGCGCGCAGCGCTTCGGCTTCGTGTTCCAGCAGGCGCACCTCGTGTCGAACCTCACGCTGTTCGAGAACATCGCCGTGCCCGGGTACTTGAAGGAAGGCCGCACGCCGGCCGAGACGCGCGCGGTTGCCCAGGCGCTCATCGAGCGCATGGGCCTCGAGGACGACGCGCATCACCTGCCGAGCCAGACGTCGGGCGGGCAGCAGCAGCGCTGCGCCGTGGCGCGCAGCGTGGTGAACGATCCCGACATCGTGTTCGCCGACGAACCCACCGGCGCGCTCAACCGCGCGAACACGCTCGAAGTGCTCGCGCTGCTGGCCGAGCTCAACGCGAAGGGCCAGACCATCTGCATGGTCACCCACGACGTGCAGAGCGCCGTGCGCGCGAACCGCGTGCTGTACCTCGAGGACGGCGCCATCGTGGGGGAGCTGGGGCTGCCCGCGTGGACGAACGACGCGGCGGCGACGGTGAAGGCGCGCGAGGCGCAGGTGAACGCCTGGCTCGCGTCGCTGTCGTGGTAGGGGGCGCACCATGGCGCTCGTGAGCACGCTGGCGAAAGCCGGCATCAAACGCGGCAAAGGCTCGTTTCTGGGATTGTTCTTCCTCATGGCGCTCACCTCGACGGCGCTGTGCTTCACCATCGGCATGTACGTGGATTTGAACGCGCGCGAAGCCGAGGCGCTCGCGGAATCGGGCGCGGGCGACGTGTACGTGTACGACGTGCCGTGGAACCTCACCGACGAGGTGGTGGACGACGTGCGCGCCATCGACGAGGTGGGCGACGCGCGGGCGTACGACGCGCTGCGCATTCCCACGAAGTTCCACCATGCAGGCGGCGACCTCGACAAGAACCCCACGTCGTCGAACATGTTCGAAGCATGGGGCGCCGGCTTGGCCTACCGGGTGCTCGCCGACGACGGCGGGTCGTTCGTGGAGAACCCCGCATCCCCGCGCCCCGGAGAGCTGTACGCGCCCGCCTCGTGGCGATCGTCGCCGGGGGTGGACGTCGGCGATACGGTGGATCTGCTGATCGGCGATGAGACGCGCACGTTCACCATCGCGGCGTTCTTCGAGGACCCGCAGCTGGGAACGCCGTTCATGGAGGTCAAACGCTGCCTGCTCGCGCCCGGCGACATCGACGGCATGGGCGACGACATCGACGCGCTCACCCTCGAATCGGGGGCGCCGTCCGACGTGTTCACCTCGAAGCAGCAGGCGTACCGCATCGTCCAGATGAACGTCGACCTCACCGAGGAGGCGCGCGCCGCCGGGTTGGGGCCGAACGACCTCACGCGCATCATCTCCGAGGAAACGTCCTGGGGCAAGTCCACCTCGGGCTTGTTCAGCGCCACGACGCTTGCGGGCTACGCCATGATGGTGGTGGTCATCGGCTCGGCGGTGTGCGGGGTGTTCGCGCTGCTCCTGTTCGTCATCGCGCTCGTCATCTGCACGCACGCCGTGTCGACGTCCATCGAGCAGGACTACGCCGACTACGGCACGCTCAAAGCGCTCGGCGTGTCCTGCCCCGTGCTGTCGCGCGTGCTCGTCATCGAGTACGCGGGGGCGAGCTTGCTCGGCCTCCTTGCGGGTTCTGGGCTGTCCCTCGTGCTCGTGCCCGTCTCCCTACCGTTCTTCACGCAGCTCACCGGCGTGCTGGCCGCGCACGGCGGCGTGTCGCTGTCCGCGGTGGCGTGCCTCGCGCTGCTCATGGCGCTCGTTGTGGGCGTGGTGGCGTTCAAGGCGCGCAAGCTGTCCCGCATCTCGCCGCTCGTGGCGTTTCGCGGCGGCGCGTCGGACGTGCGCTTCGCGAGCCGCCTCGCGCGTCCCGTGACGGGATCGCCGCTCGATCTGCAGGTGGCGATGCGCGCGGTGGTGTCGGCGAAGCGCCGCTACGTCGGCCTGCTGGCCTGTTCGTTCGTGCTGTGTGCGTTCATCGTGCTCGTGTTCGGCATCGGAGGCACCCTCGGCGCGCCGGGCGCGGCGTACACCACGTTCGGCATGTGGAAGAGCGACGTGTCGGTGCGTGCGACGGGCGAGGTGGACTTCGACGAGGTGGAGCGCTTCATCGAGGAGTCGAGCCCCATCGAGAAATCGTGGAAAGAGCTGTTCACCATGGTGAATCTGGATGGGGAGAGCCGCTCGTTCGTGGGGCTGTCCGACCTGTCGCTCATCCAGGACGTGGTGGAAGGGCGCGCGCCTCGCCTGGACAACGAAGTGCTCATCGGCCCGAATCTCGCCTCGTCCATGGGGCTCGAGGTGGGCGACGAGTTCGTGATCGAGGTGGCGGGGGAGGAGCGCACGCTTATCGTGTGCGGCTTCCTCTCGGGCATGTTCAACGCCGGCTACGGCAGCGTGCTCACCTACGACGCCTTCTGCACCCTGTTCGGCGAAGACTCCGACGACGAAACCGTGGCGCGCCAGTACGCCCTGGCCGATCCCGACGCGGCCGACGACGTGCGCCGCGGGCTCGAGCAGCGCTTCGGCGACGCCGTCGATGTGCGGCCGACCGGCCTGTTCACCGACACCGACGACATGATCACGCTCATCCAGACGCTGTTCATCACCATGGCCTACCTCATGGCGCTCGTCGCGGCGACCCTCGCGTTTTTGGCGGTGTCGCTCATCACGGGCCGCATGTTCACCGCCGAGCGGCAGGACCTGGGCGTGTACCGCGCGCTCGGCTTCACCTCGAACCGTCTGCGCCGCCAGTTCGCCCTGCGCTTCTTCATCGTGGCGCTGCTGGGGTGCCTCCTGGGCGCGACGGCCGCGGCGGCGAGCGGCGGGTGGCTCATGAGCCAGCTGTTCGGCATGTTCGGCGTCACGCGGTTCGTCCTCGACACGAACCCGCTCATGGTGGCGGCCCTCACCGTGGGCCTCGCGCTCGTGTTCCTGGCCGCCGCGTTCGTCTCGGCACGCAAGATCAAGCGCGTGGACGTGCGGGAGTTGGTGGCCGAGTAGGGGAGGATGCTGCGCCGCAGTGCCGCTTCATCCACTATAATCGTTGCCATCGGTAATCGGCACGGATGGAGAGGATGCGCACATGGCGCTTGAGATACGCCCCTATCGCGAGGAAGATCTCGCCGGAATGATCAAGGTGTGGAACGAAGTGGTGGAGGCGGGCAACGCCTTCCCGCAGATCATGCCGTTGTCCATCGACGAGGCGCGCGAGTTCTTCGCCGCGCAGGCGCTCACGGTGGTTGCGGTGGTGGACCGTAAGCTGTTCGGGCTGTACATCCTGCACCCCAACAACGTGGGGCGCTGCGCGCACGTGGCGAACGCCAGCTATGCCGTGGTGTCGAGCGCGCGCGGTTTGGGGCTCGGCCGCGAGCTGGTGAAGGATTCCATCGAGCAGGCCGCGAAGCGGGGATTCCGCGGCCTGCAGTTCAACGCGGTGGTGGCTTCGAACGCGTCGGCCATCCACCTGTACGAGGACCTCGGCTTCACGCGCGTGGGCACCATCCCGGGCGGCTTCTGCGGCAACATGGGCGGCTACGAGGATATGCATATCTACTACCGCGACGTCGTGGACACGGGCGGCCCCTGCTGAGGGTGCACGCCGCTGGGGTGCTGAAACTATACTAATCTAGTAAACTTTCGGCACCCGGTTGCATTGAGCGGGGGGGGGGGTGATATACTACTCTTACCTGCAAGAACGGAGAGTGTATGCCCCACGACGACAAAGCGTGCGAGCTGCTCAAGAAGCTCGTCGATCAAAAGAACCACGAGCTGGAAAGCGTGTTCGACGCCATCGCCGACGGCATCGGCAAGTTCGCCTGCAACGACGAGTTCAGCATCCTGTACTACAACGACGGCCTGGCGCGGCTGTGCGGCCTCGATCGCGGCGTGGTGGAATCGCAGGGCTTCAACAGCAGCCTGTACATCTACGACGAGGATCAGCCGAGGCTCGAGCGGGCCGTGCAGCATGCCGTCGAGACGGGCGAGCCCTTCAGCATCACGTACCGTCTCGTGCACGCCGACGGCCATCGGATATGGGTCAAGACGAACGGCATGCTCACCGAGGAGCGCTTCCAGGACGTCTATCCCGTCATGTACCTGTTCTACACCGACGTCACCGACGTCGTGGAGACGAACGAGCGCCTGCGCATCGAACTCGAGCGACAGCGCATCCTCATGGACCTGACCGGCGAGATGTTCGTGGAGTACGACTACGCCTCCGACGAGCTGACGATGCTCGGCGCCTACGGCTCCTACTACGACGGCCCGAGCACGGTGGGGCGGTTCAGCCGCTTCTGGATCGACCATCCCGACGATCGCAGCGCCGCCACGTTCAAGGGGCTGTACGACCTCGTCGAACGCGCGGACGACGCGACGGCGGTCGAGTGCCGGTTCGCGCGGCGAGACGGCGGCATGGCGTGGTTTTCCGTCAGCGGGCGCATCATCAAAGACCAGGAGGGCAACCCGCGGAAGGGCGTGTACCGGCTCGCCGACATCGACGAGCAGAAACGCGAGCGGGAGCGCTTGCAGCGACAGGCGTCCACCGACCATTTGACCGGCGCCAGCAACCTGGGCGCGGCCGCTTCGCTCATCGCCGCGCGGCTCGAGCATGCCGAGGCGGGCGCGACCGGTGCGCTCATGATCTTCGACCTGGACGACTTCAAAGGCGTCAACGACACGTTCGGGCATCCGCGCGGCGACGCCGTGCTGCAGGGCAGCACGCAGGCCATCAGGTCCGTCGTGCGCGATCGCGACATCGTGGGGCGCATCGGCGGCGACGAGTTCTGCATCTACCTCGACGCGCTGTCGAGCGTCGAGGAGGCGAAGCTCGTGGCGGAGCGCATCTGCGCGCAGCTGCCCGGCGTGGGGGAGCGCGCCATCGGCGAGCCCGTCACGTGCAGCATCGGCATCAGCGCCTGCGTCGGCGGCGGCAAAACCTACGAGCAGCTCTACGACGAGGCCGACCGCGCCCTCTACGAGGCGAAAACGGCCGGCCGCAACCGCTACAAGCTGTTCGGCGAAGCGCAGGCCTAGTCGCCCGACGTGAGGTTCAGCCCCACGATGCCCACGACGATGAGGCCGATGCACAGCACCTTCGCGGCGCTCACCGGCTCCTTCAGCAGCACGATGCCCAGGATGGCGGCCCCCACGATGCCGATGCCGGTCCACACGGCGTACCCCACGCTGAGCGGCAGCGTTTTCAGCGCATGGGCCAGCAGGCCGAAGCTCACCACCATGCCGCCGATGGTGAGGATGCTGGGAAGGAGCTTGGAAAAGCCTTCGGACAGCTTCAACTCGTAGGACCAAAAGGTTTCGAACAGGCCGGCGATGATCAAGATAATCCAGTTCATGGGTTCCTCCCAAAAGAAAAGCATGCGACCTCCCTCATCTTCTCAGGCCTACCGATGAGGGTGCGCATGCTTACGTCTTGACCTACCCGGCGGCAGGTCTGCTCTTCAATTGGCGGCGATCGTACTACAGGGGCGCAGGCGGCGTCAAGCGGGTGCGCGGAAGGGTTGCCAAAGGGGTGCCGGAGGCCCGAAACATGGGATTTTCGAGGACGCGCGCGGTCGAGGTGGGGCGCAGGCGCGCATTTCGGTACAATTCCAGCAAGTAATCCGCTTGTCAAACGGGCGTTTACACCGTATCATAAGCAATTGCTGTTTTCGCTGCACCGCAATGTTGCGATGTACGCATCGAATCGTATGTAAGAAGCAAAAAGGAGTTCATCTTCATGGCAGTCAAAATTCGCCTGGCCCGTCACGGTGCCAAGAAGCGCCCGTACTACCGCATCGTCGTTGCCAACTCGCGCTGCCCGCGCGACGGCAAGTTCATCGAGGAAGTCGGCCGCTACAACCCCTGCACCGAGCCTGCCATGGTGCAGTTCGACATGGACAAGGTCGATCAGTGGATCAAGAACGGTGCTCAGCCGACCGACACGGTTGCCAGCCTGATCAAGCGCGCTCGCGAGAACGCGTAAGACCCATGGCCGAGCAGACGGAAGATATCGTCGGTCTCGTCGAGTCCGTCGTGCGCCCTCTCGTCGAGTTTCCCGACGAGTTGGAGATCACGTCGAGCGACGCCGAGGACGGTTCTATTCTCGTCGAAGTTCGCGTGAACGAAGAAGATGCCGGCAAGGTCATCGGTCGTCAGGGGCGGGTCATCAAGGCCATCCGCACGCTGGCACGTGCCGCTGCATCGCGTACGAACACCCATGTCGAAGTGGAGCTTCTCGACTAAATGCGCACGTGGGCGAACGTAGCCGAGCTATCTAAAACGAAGACCTTGACAGGAGGGCTCGTCGCGCGCTGCGCGCCGGGTCTTCCTTTTTTGCTGCAGCCGGGCATGGAGGTTGCCTTCGTGCCGCCGCAGCATGACGCGCCGCGCCGCTCCCGCGTGGAATCCGTGCAGGAAACGGGCAAGGGCGGCTATCTCGTGACGTTCGAGGGCGTCGATTCCATCGACGTGTCCGAACTGCTCGTGGGGTGCAGCTGCCTCGTGCGTCGCGCCGACCTGCCCGAGGAGGCGCTCGCCACCGAGGCCGACACGCTCGTGGGCTTCGAGGTGCACGATGCGCGCGCCGGTTTCGTGGGCACCGTGGAATCCGTCGTGGAGAACCCGGGGCAGTTCCTGCTGAGCGTGGCGCGCGAAGAGGGTGCCGGAGCGGTGCTCGTGCCGCTCGTGGACGCGCTCGTGACGGGCCTCGACGAGGACGCCCGCCGCATCGACGTCGATTTGCCGGACGGTCTGCTGGAACTCTAGCGGGCCGCCATCCGCTCGCACCGAAAGGACTGGCCCGTGATCATCGAAACGCTGTCGACGTTTCCCGACATGTACGCGTCCGTCATGGGCGCATCCATGATGCGCATCGCCCAGGAGAAGGGCATCCTCACATTCGTCGCGCACGACCTGCGCGATTGGACCCACGACCGCCATCGCACGACCGACGACGACCCCTACGGCGGCGGCGACGGCCTCGTGATGAAGTGCGAGCCCATCTTCGAAGCCTACGATGCCATCGCCTCGAGGGGCCCGCGTCCCACCACCGTGTTCCTCTCGCCCTGCGGCGAGCCCTTCACCGACGCCGTGGCAAGCGAGCTGTCGCGCGAGGAGCGTCTGCTGTTCGTGTGCGGCCACTACGAGGGCATCGACGAGCGCGCCTACACGCTGGCCGACTGCGTGATCTCGCTCGGCGACTACGTGCTGACGAGCGGCGAGCTGGCGTCCATGGTGGTCATCGACGCCGCGGTGCGCAAGCTGCCCGGCGTGCTGGGGGCCGAGACGGGCGCGCTCGGCGAGAGCTTCGCCGACGGCCTCTTGGAGTACCCGCAGTACACGCGGCCCGCCACGTTTCGCGACATGGACGTGCCGCCCGTGCTGCTGTCGGGCAACCATGCGGCCGTGGCCGCGTGGCGCCGCGAGCAAAGTCTTGAGCGCACCGCCCGCCTGCGTCCCGACCTGCTGGACGCCGTGGAGCTGTCGAAGGCCGACCGCGCCTTCCTGCAGACGCTGGCCGACGAGCCCGCGGAAGCGTAGGGGGCGCCATGAACTCCGGTGATCACGCGCGCGACGACCGCCCCGGCCTCCTGCGCCGCTTCGTCGACCTGCTCGTGTGGGCGGGCTTCGTCGCCCTGATCTCGTGGCTGACGTTCGCCTACGTGGGGCACGCCTACGCCGTTCCCTCGGGTTCGATGGAGGAGACCATCATGACGGGCGATCGCGTGCTCGCCGAGAAGGTGAGCTACTACTTCCGCGACCCCGTACCGGGCGACATCGTGATGTTCCAGGACCCGGACGTGCCGGGGCGCCTGCTGCTCAAGCGCTGCATCGCCGTGGGCGGCCAGACCGTCGACATCAACGACGAGGACGGCCTCGTGTACGTGGACGGCGTGGCGCTGGCCGAACCCTACACCGACGGCCGCCCCACCTACACGCTGCCGAGCGCGGTGACGTATCCCTACACCGTGCCCGACGGCATGATGTGGATGATGGGCGACAACCGCACGAACTCCCAGGACTCGCGCTTCTTCGGCGCCGTACCCGTGGCCTCGGCGGAAGCGCGCAGCCTGGCCGTGCTCTGGCCCTTCGACGACGCGGGCCTGCTTTCGTAGGTCATGCTAGAATGAAGCTCGTCGCGAAGGGGGTCGGGGCCCGCTTCGACGGCGAGCGGGCGCGAGGCCCGAGCGGGGGAGATCGTGCGAGGCGCACGGAGCGGGGGTTCTGATATGGCCAGTTGGTCTGCAGCGAAGTATCTGTCGTACGCGTTTTGGCGCGCGTGGTTCCTCATCATGTACTCCTCGCCGCTCTGGCTCAACTTCGTGCTGCCGGAGGGCGTCAATCCCGGCTTGAGCATGTACTACGTCTCCACCGCATGCTACATCGTCGTGTCGATCCTGCTCTCGGTGCTGCACGTGCGCGCCGCGAAGCTCTTCTCGCTGAAGTGGTCGATGATCCTGTTCGGAGCGGTCGCGAGCCTCGGCGTGGCCATGGAGTTCGCCTCGTTGGCGCTCTTGCGCGATCCGGCGAGCTGGCTGTTCCTCGTGGGAAGCGGGCTCACGGGCGTCTGCACGGCGCCGATCTCCATCAGGGCCGGGCAGATCTACTCGTCCGTGAAGATCAACACCGCGGTGATCGCGACGCTTCTGAGCGACGTGGCGGCGGGCATGATCTTCTTTTTCTGCATCGGCACCTGGCCTATCATCTGCTTGTTCGTGGCCGTGGTCCTCCCGTCGCTGTCGGCCGCGATGATCGTGGCGGCCGCGCCGTCCAACGACGATGCGGCGGTGGGCGCGGGCTACGTGGACGCGGGCGGGATGCCCTGGCAGTCGTTCCTGCGCTTCCTCGTGGTGGTGTTCCTCATCGGCGCGGTGGCCTTCCTGCAAAACGGCCTGGGCGGCTCGTGGTTCCCGCAAGCCGACCTCGACAGCGGCCTGACGCTGGGGGTGAGCCTGCTCGTGATGGCGTCGTTCGTCCTGACGGTGTTCTTCGTCCGCATGCGCGAGATCCAGTTCGAGCGGCTGTACCGTCCCATCATCTTCTGCCTCATCGCGTTCGTGGCGCTTGCCTACCTGTTCGATTTCGGAAACCCCGTCGGGATCGGCGGCACGTTCCTCATCTACTGCCTGTTCTCGTCCTACATCTGGTTCTTCATGTCGTACTTGGGGCACAGCCGCTACTTCTCGCCCATCCAGGTGTTCGGCTACGGGCGCAGCGTGTACGCCGGCGGCTCGCTCGTGGGCAGCCTCGTGGGCGTGCACGTGCTGTCGGGGGTCGATCTGGAGCAGACGCTGCCCGTCATCGTCATCGTGATGATCGCCATCCTGCTGCTGTGCGCCGTCGCCATCCGCCGCGTGGACATCTCGTCCATCCTCGTGGACGATGCGGTTGCCGAGGCTCCCGCCGCGCCGGTTGCGCAGGATGAGGGCCTGGGCAGCGTGCACCTGTCGCCCCGCGAGCTCGAGGTGTTCGCCTTGATGAAGGCGGGCCGCGACGCGGAGTACATCGCCGACAGCCTGTGCATCTCGCGCAACACGGCCAAGACGCACATCAGGAACATCTACACGAAGTTCGGCGTGCACCGCCGCCAGGACTTCATCGACGTCATCCAAGACCTCTAAACAGGTCGTCTAACCCGCATCACCCAGAAGGTTATATTCCCCTCACCTGCGTTTTTCATACCTCAGGATCATTGCTCGTCCTTTCGTCAGCGGCAAGAATGGCGCTCGTAGCGTTATGCCATCTGCCAAAGAAAGGAAGTTCTATGACGAGTGAGGGATTGACCAGACGCTCCTTCATCAAGGCGGCATCCCTGACGGGCGCCGCTGCGGCACTGGGCACGCAGTACGGGGGGAAGCTTCAGAAAACCGATAAGGCGTGGGCCGCCGACGCTTCGGCCGCCGGCCAGCGCAAGACGTACGTCTCGACGTGCCGCGGCTGCATCCAGGCCTGCCCCTGCCGCGTGTACGTGGAGAACGGGATCGTCGTGAAGATCGAGGGCCATCCCTACGCGCCCACGTCGCTGGGCGCCTTCTGCATGAAGGGCATGAACCAGATCAACAACTGCTACAGCCCGCGTCGCGTGCTGTACCCGCTCAAGCGCTCGGGCCCGCGCGGCGCCGAGGAGATGGCGTGGGAGCGCATCTCATGGGACGAGGCCATCGACCTCGCGGCCACCAAGATCGCCGAATCCATCGAGAAGTACGGTACGTACTCGTTCTTCACCTCGGTGGGCGGCGGCGGGTCCTACGCGATGCGCCAGGCCATCACCATGAGCCATTCGCTCGGCTCTCCCACGGTGTTCGAGCCGGGCTGCGCGCAGTGCTACCTGCCGCGCTACTCCGTGGCGCTCTTCATGTACGGCGGCGCCGACCAGTCCATCGCCGACGCGGCGGCCCAGGAACCGTTCAAGGGCATCGCGAAGCGCTGGTACGAGAAGATGGGCGTGTGGGACCAGATCGACGACGAGAACAAGAAGGGCTACGCCGACGAGATCGACACGAAGATGCTCGTGCTGTGGGGCGCGCAGCCCTCGGTGTCGCAGACGGCCCAGTCGGGCCGCGGCATGGCCGAGCTGCGCGACGCCGGCTGCAAGACGGTGGTGGTGGACCCGAACATGAGCCCCGACGCCGTGAAGGCCGACGTGTGGCTGCGCGTGCGGCCCGGCGCCGACGGCGCGCTCGCGCTGTCGTGGTGGAACTACATCATCGAGCACGAGCTGTTCGACCGGGAGTTCACCAAGCAGTGGACGAACCTGCCCTTCATCGTCAACGAGGACACGAAGCTGCCGTACCGCGCCACCGACATCTGGCCCGACTACGTGCAGAGCACGCCTGCCGACACCCCGGCCTACGTGTGCTTCGACGCCAAGACCGGCGCGCTCGTGCCCTTCGAGTACCAGGACGAGAGCGTGGACCCCGAGATCTTCTGGAGCGGCACCATCGACGAGCTGGGCGTGGCCGCCCGCAGCGCCGGGCAGATCTACAAAGAGGCCGCCGCGGTGTGGACGCTCGAGCAGACCGAGAAGGTCACCTGGGTGCCGGCGGACGTCAACGAGAAGGCCATCCTGCTGTACACCGCGCCCCTGAAGGAGGGGAAGTGCGGCGGCATCTGCCACGGCGTGTCCTCAGACATGGAGCAGATCGCCCATCAGCTTCCCGTGGGCCTGTGCGGCCTCGACGCCATCATGGGCTACGTGAACAAGCCTGGCTGCACGCTCACGCAGAACGCGCCGGCGAAAACCGACGACGCGGGCAAGGCGCTGCGCCCGACCACCATCTTCCAGTACCGCAACGTGGACATCGTGCACGACTGCGGCGTGGGCTACATCGTGGGCAACTCGCCCGAGGAGAACGCCGCGCGCCTCGAAGCGTTCGCGCCCGATCCCGACGGATTCCCCACGCCGCACTCCGCGGAGCTGCTGTACGTCACGAACCAGCTGCGCCTCGACCGCTTGGGCATGAAGAACCACAAGGGCCTGTACCACTGGGAGCACAGCCATATCCCGTCGGTGCTCGAGGCCATCAAAACCGGCGAGCCCTACAAGCCGCGCGTGTGGTTCGACATGTCGGGCAACAAGCTGGCCATGCTGGGCAACGCGAAGTCGTGGTACGACGTGTTCCCCGAGATCGACTTCTGCATCTGCCAGCATCCGATGATCACCTCGTTCCAGGCCGAAGTGGCCGACCTCATCTTCCCCATCGAGGAGTGGCTCGAAGTCACGAGCCACGACGGGCGCGACATCACCACCGAGGGCGAGATCAAGGACCCCTCGCCCGACACGACGGACACGGGCCAGCTCAACTTCAAGTTCGGCATGTTCCCCATCCTGCACCTGGGCGAGACGGTGTCGAACTTCGTGGCGCCCAAGAAGGTGACGGGCAAGGTGGCCGAGCTGCTGAACGCCAAGCTGGAAGCCGGCGAGGACATCGTGCTGGGCGCGGTGGGGCAGGCCACGAACAAGACGTACCAGGACAACCCGACGGTTGCCGTCGACGGCTTCCTCACCACGTCGAAGGGCGCCTCGTACCTGCACGAGATCGACCGCAGCAAGTTCAACCTGCGCTTCCCCCTGCCTCCCGGCATCATGTTCGGCGAGGAGTCGGACGAGCGCATCCAGCAGTCGTTCGCCGAGCGCTTCGGCGCGCCGGACATGGAGGCCCTGCACGCCAACCCCGAGCAGTACCAGACGCCGGTGGCGGGCGAGGGCGGCGGCAAGCTGCAGGCGGACGGCACGCATCGCTGGTGGAGCTCGCCGGACGATTTCTGGACGTACGAGCAGCACGAGAAGGTGGCCGTCGACGGCCTGAAGGCGGGCTTCGGCACCGAGAGCCGCAAGTTCGAGGTGTACGCCCAGATGCTCGTGCAGCTGGCGAAGACGGGCTTCCCCTGCTGCTATCCGCGCGCGCAGGTGGACGTCGACCCGTCCATCGGGCAGGGCGAGTACGAGGGCACCTACGCTCCCATCTGCCAGCACATCGAGCCGGCCGAGAGCCCGCTCGAGGGCACGGAAGGCTACGACGCCGAGTACCCCCTCACGCTCACGAGCGGCCGCGTGTACTACACGCACCACGGCACGCAGCGCCAGGCGCCCTACATGCGCGAGATCTGGCCCGCGCCCGACTTGCGCATGAACAGCAAGACGGCCGAGAAGTACGGGCTTGCGCACATGGACTGGGTGAAGGTCACCTCGCGCCGCGGCTCGACGCATGCGCGCGTGTACGTCACCGACGGCATGCACGAGAACGTGGTGTGGATGGAGCGCTTCTGGAACCCCGAGTGCTTCGACTCGTCGCAGGAGACGAAGAGCGGCGGCTGGCAGGAGTGCAACGTGAACATCCTGACCAAGAACACCGCGCCGTTCAACGAATGCTACGGCTCCTACACCAACCGCGGCTTCTGCGTGAAGGTGGAGAAGGCCGAGAAGCCGGCGCGCGTCTGGGTGGAGCCGGAGGAGTTCCAGCCGCTCATGTACACGAACAAGAACCAGTACGTCGACGCGCACCCGTTCGAAGAGACGATGAGCGATCCCGCGGCCAGCTGGACGCCGGTGGTCACGTTCGACGAAGCGCACACGTTTACCAACGAGACTTTCAAGAACTAGGGGGTGCACCATGGCAAGACGAACTTTGGTCATCGATCTGAATCGCTGCTCGGGCTGCGATTCGTGCACGGTGGCGTGCAAGTACGAGAACAACATCAAGCTCGGATCGTTCTGGAACCGCGTGATGGCCATCGGGCCCACGGGCGAGTACCCCGACATCGAGATGTACTGGATGCCCATGCAGTGCCAGCAGTGCGAGAACGCGCCCTGCGTGGGCGTGTGCCCCACGGGCGCGTCGTACCGCGATCCGAACAACAACGTGGTGATGATCAACAAGGAGCTGTGCATCGGGTGCCAGTACTGCATGTACGCCTGCCCGTTCGGCGTGCGGCAGTTCAACGAGGGCGAGGGCGTCGTGGAGAAGTGCACCCTGTGCAACCACCTCACGGCCGCGTCCGACGGCGTGGAGAACCTCAACGACAGCTTCGACGAGGAGCATGCCGTGCCGCCCTGCGTGCACAACTGCTGCTGCGGCGCGCGCTACTACGGCGACTTGGACGATCCGAACTCCGCGGCGTCGAAGGCGCTCGCGGCGGCCGGCGGCGAAGGCTCGGAGAACGTGCACGCCATATCCGACCCGTCGGGCGCGCATCCCACGTGCCGCTACATCCTGTCCCCGTCCGTCGCGCAATGGAAGGAGCTGTAGACCATCATGGAAATCGGAATCCAATGGCCTTTGGTGCTGTTCACGTTGATCGCGGGCGCGGGGTTCGGCCTGCTCGCCACCGCCGGCCTCGCGCAGCTGGCCGCCGAACCGGGCAAGAAGACCAAGCAGATCGCCCTGATCGGCGCGATCGTGCTGCTGGGCGTCGGCGGCCTGATGAGCGTGTTCCACCTCGCGCACCCCGAGCGCTTCATGGGCGCCATCGCGAACCTGCTCTCGTTCTCGGGCATCGCCCTGGAGCTTCTGGGCCTGGCGTTCGGCGGCGTGGCGGCCCTCGTGTTCTTGCTGGTCGTGTCGATGGAGAACAAGGCGGGCGAGAAGGTGCTGGCGGTGTGCTCCATCCTCATCGGCGTGGCGGCTGCGTTCCTGCAGGGCTACGCGTACTTCGAGGTGGCCGCGCAGCCGGGCTGGCATCAGATCGCGCTCGCGTTCGGCTACCTGTTCACCTCGCTCGCCCTCGGCGCGCTCGCCTACGCGGCGATCGCCGCGGGCAGGGCTGAGGACGAGGCGGGCCTGCGCCTGATCGGCAAGGCGGCGTGCGGCCTGGCCGTGCTGGCCGTCGTGGCGGACGCCGTCTACGCGGCCGGCCTGGGCGGCGCGGGGCTGCTCGAGGGCGACGCCGTGCTGTTCGCCGTCCTGTCGCTGGCGTTCGCGCTGGCCACGGCAGGCGCGGCCGCATGGTTCGCCTTCAAGGCGCCCACGCTGCCGCTCGCCGTCGCCGGCGTGCTCGCGGGGGTGGGCGGCGCGCTGTGCGTGCGTCTGCTCATGTGGGCGGTTGCCGCCTACCAGCTCAATTTCATCTGGGAAGCGACGGTCAACCGCGGCCTGTACCTGTTCTAATTCGAGAAAGGCAATCCCATGTCGGACAAGACCCAAGCGGACGAACCCGCGAACAAAGATATCGCCAAGAAGAAGGCCAAGCCGGACTTGACCTTCGAGGAGAAGGTGGAGCAGCTGGTGAGGTTCATGCAGTTCGAGCCGCTCATCCGCGAGCTCGACTACCAGATCCTCGTCAGCTGCGCAGAGCGCGTGGGCTTGTCCGAGCTGGAGGAGCGCATCGCGTCGTGGCCGGCGTTCAAGGCGGCCACGCGCGATCAGCACGCGCTCATCACCGAGCTGGTGAACCATCACGGCCTCGAGCTCTTCGAGCTCGACGAGGCTGGTAATCCCGTGCTCGAAGCGGACAAGGCCGGCCTCACCGAGAACGAGGTGGACGATCTGGTGGCGGGTTTCGCCTACCGGATCACCGCGGTGGGCAAGGAGGCGGCCGCGCGGCTCGACCCCGAGCGGCGCTTCCGCGCGCTGCTCGACGACGCGCCCGCGCGCCGCGACGCCTACCTTTCCATCGTGGGCTTCTTGCGGGACAAGCACTCGTTCGCGGACGTCGACGTGTTCCTGCGCGGGCAGGCCGTGGCCGGGCTGAGCCGCGAGGCGGGCGACGGGGGCGTGCAGCCCTCGGTGTTCGTGGACAAGCTGGAGCGCGCCGGGGCGCTGTTCTACGACGGCGGCTGGCAGGCGACCGAAGCCGGCCTCAAGGTGGCGGCCGACGCGACGTGCGCGGCTCGGGCATAGGAAGGACGATGCGGTATGCAAGCTGAGAAAACGCTCGAAAGCGAGCTGCTCGAAGAGATGTGCGACGTGCTGGAAAGCCGATCCGGGTTCTACCTGATGCTGGCGGGCCTGTACTTCAAGCCGCTTTCGCAGGAGCAGATCGACCGTATGGCCGAAGAGGACTACAGCCGTTACGTGGTGGGGGAGACCCTGCTCGACGAGGGGTTCGACGACATCCGCCGCGTCCTGCGCAAGCGGCACACGGGCACGAGGCGCATCCTGGCCACCGAATGGACGAGCACGTTCGGCGGGGCCGAAGCCTACAAGGGCCGCTACTGCGTGCCGAACGCCTCGGTGTTCCTGGACGATGCGGGGCTCACCTACGGCGCGCCGCGCAACGAGGTGAGCCGCGTCTACGGGGAGCAGTGCCTGCGCCTCGCCGACAACAGCGGCATGCCGGAGAGCCACCTGTCCTTCGAGCTGGAGTTTTTGGCGGTGCTCTCCGAGGAAGCGGCGCGCCATCTGCGGGCGGGCGAGCTCGACGAGGCCCTGCAGAAGCTCGACCGTTCGCGGTGCTTCATCGAGGATCATATCCTGACGTGGTTCCCGCAGTTCATGGAGCTGGCTCTGGCCATGCTGCAAACGCGGTTCTACCGCGGGGTCCTCAAGATCACGAAGGGCTACCTCGAGCTCGACCTGCAAACGCTGCAGGACCTCGAGGCCGAGGTGCGGTGAACATGAACGGCCCGGTGATTTCGCGCCGCTCGCTCATCGCGGGCGGCGTGGCCGCGGCGGCGTTGCTGGGGTTGGGCGGCGCGGGGCGCTACGCGTGGGCTACCGAGCGTCAGCTCCTGCGGCCTCCCGGCGGTCAGGACGAAGACCGCCTGCTGAGCGCCTGCATCCGCTGCGACCGCTGCCGGCAGGCCTGCCCGATGCGCGCTATCGAGAGCACGGGCGTGGAGGACGGGCTGCTGAACGTGCGCACGCCCCGGCTCAACTTCCGCAACCATGCCCTCGAGCGCACGCTGGGAACGACTGAGTACCACGAGGCGGACATCGGGTACTGCAACTTCTGCGACCCCGACCACGTGGGCGGGCAGACCAAGAAGTGCATCGCAAACTGCCCGACCGGCGCGCTGCAGGCCTTCGACGAGAGCCGGGAGCGCATCGGCGAGGCGGTGATCGACCCGGTGTACTGCATCAACTTCCCGCAGCTGGGACAGACGCCCACGGGATGCCGTCTGTGCGTGGACGCCTGCCCCTACGAGGCCGTCGTCATGAACGACGAGCAGCGCCCCGAGGTGCTGTCCGAGAAGTGCAACGGCTGCGGCAAGTGCGAGGCCGTGTGCCCGAGCGCGTCGTACCGCCAGCTCGTGGGCGTGGCCGCGCTGCAGGAGCGGGCCGAGGCGGGCGAGGCGTCCTACGCGAGCTCGCTGGCCTACTACCGGCAAACCGGCACGATTCCGCGCGGCATCAATATCGTTCGACGCGCGGCGGACGCAGAGGCGTGACGCCGCGAGGAAGGGGGTCGACCATGGTCGATGCGAACGGCATCGCGGCTGATCCGGAAGAGGCGGCGTTCACGGGGCCGGCACCGGACGCCGATGCGCCCGCCGCCGCGCCCGAGGCCGAGCCGGCGGACGCCGCGCTGCACGAGCGCCCGGTGAAGAAGCCCCTCGCGCGCCGCGTGGCGGTGGGGGTCGTCTTTCTGGCCGCATGCGCGGCCATCGTGCTCAACGTGGGCGGCACGGGCGCGCTCTCGTCGTTCGGCTGGGAGTCCATCGCCTCGATCTGCCCGCTCGGGGCGTTGGAGTCGATGCTGGCGGCGAAGCTGCTCGTTCCGCAAGCGCTCGTGTTCTTGCTCATCGTGGTCGCGGCGGCCGTCGTGCTGGGCAAGTTCTTCTGCTCGTGGGTGTGCCCGGTGCCGAGCATCCGCTCCTGCTTCGACGCCGTCCGGCGCAACGTCCCGCGCATCGCGTCGACGAAGACGAAGCGGGAGGACGGCAGCGAGGCGGCGGGGCTCCATGCGGTGCGTCCCGCCCCGCGCCGCGCCGGAAGCTGCGGCGCGTGCGCGAGCTGCTCGAAGGAGCCCCGCGCCGCGCTCGACTCGCGCCATATCGTGCTGGGCGGCACGCTGCTGAGCGCGGCCGTGTTCGGGTTCCCGGTGTTCTGCCTCGTGTGCCCCGTCGGCTTGACGTTCGCCAGCATCATCGCGCTCGTGCAGTTGTTCGGCATCCAGACGCTGTCGTGGGGCGTCGTGCTGTTCCCTTTGCTCCTCATCCTCGAGGTGACGGTGCTGCGGAAGTGGTGCTCCCGGTTCTGCCCCCTGGGCGCTTTGCTCTCCCTGCTCAGCTTGCCCAACCGCTTGTTCCGGCCGAAGGTGGACGAGGGGAAGTGCCTGCGCACCAAGGGCGTGGACTGCACGGTCTGCGCCGATCTGTGCCCGGAAGCGCTCGACCCGCACGTCGACGAGGGCCTGCCCGACTGCTCGAAGTGCCGCGACTGCGCGGAGAACTGCCCGGCCGGGGCCATCAGCTTCCCCGTGCGCCGCTGACCTTTCGGGGATCGCTCCCGCAACGCCGAAAAACCGCCGCCTCCCCGGGAGCGCCGGCGGTTTTTCCGCTTTCGCCCGATGATCGGGAATTTCTGCAAACTTTGTCGAACGTGGGGGACGCGTCGTGCAGACGCGCTATCATAGGTGCTCGTGACTTCACTCGGGCGCATCGTGCCCGGTTCGAAAGGATAGACAGACTACATGGATTCCGGACAGCACGCCGAACGACAGAGCCCGGGCATACTCAGAACCTTCATCAGCCTGCTCGTCATGGTGGCCTTCGTTTTCGGCTTGTCGTGGGTGCTGCGCACGTACGTGTTCCAGGCCTATGAGATTCCCTCCGGCTCCATGGAGGAGACCATCATGGTGGGCGACATGGTGTTCTCCGAGAAGGTGAGCTACTACTTCCGCGACCCCGAGCCGGGCGACATCGTGACGTTCCAGGACCCTGAGATACCCGGCCGCATCCTCATCAAACGCGGCATCGCCGTGGGCGGGCAGACCGTCGACATCAACGACGAGGACGGCCTCGTGTACGTCGACGGCGTCCCGCTCACCGAGCCGTACACCGACGGCAAACCGAGCTACACCCTCGCGAGCGACATCACCTATCCCTACACCGTGCCCGAAGGGTACCTGTGGATGATGGGCGACAACCGCACGAACTCGCAGGATTCCCGCTTCTTCGGCGCCATCCCCGTCTCTTCGGTGACGGGCAGGGGAGCGCTTGTGTACTGGCCGCTGAACGATTTCAGCCTGCTCGACTAACGTCGTCGTCGAGCGGTAGGGTTTGATCGAGACAAGGAGAACCATGTCAACCGAACATGCATCCGCCCAGGCGGAGCAGGGGGCTGCCGAGCAGCTTCCGCCGACGTTCCAGGACGTCATCATGAACCTCCAGCGCTACTGGGGCGCGCAGGGCTGCGTCGTGCTGCAGCCCTACGACAACGAGGTGGGCGCCGGCACGAACGCCCCGGCCACCACGCTGCGCTCGCTCGGTCCCGACACGTGGCGCACCTGCTACGTGCAGGGCAGCCGCCGCCCGACGGACGGGCGCTACGGCGAGAACCCGAACCGCACCCAGCACTATTTCCAGTTCCAGGTGCTCATGAAGCCCTCGCCCGACAACATCCAGGATCTGTACCTGGGCTCGCTGCGCGCCATCGGCATCGACGTGGACGCGCATGACGTGCGCTTCGTCGAGGACGACTGGGAAAGCCCGACGCTCGGCGCGTGGGGGCTGGGCTGGGAAGTGTGGATCGACGGCATGGAGGTGACGCAGTTCACCTACTTCCAGCAGGTGGGCGGCTTCGAGTGCAACCCCGTGCCCGTGGAGATCGCCTACGGCCTCGAGCGCCTCACCATGTACATCCAGGGCGTCGATTCCATGTTCGACATCGTGTGGAGCCGCGGCGACGACGGCGTGGTGTTCACCTACGGCGACGTGTACCTCGAGAACGAGCGCCAGTACTCGCGCTACAACTTCGAGGTGGCCGACACCGACTTCCTGTTCCAGGAGTTCAACGACCGCGAGGCCGAGTGCCTGCGCACGCTCGAGGCGAACCTGCCGCTGCCGGCCTACGACAGTGTGCTCAAGTGCTGCCACGCGTTCAACCTGCTCGATGCGCGCGGCGTGATCTCGGCCACCGAGCGCATGGCCTACATCCTGCGCGTGCGCACCATCGCGAAGGCGGTGTGCGCCTCGTACATGGAGCACGTCGTGGGGCTCAAGCCCGCCGAAGAGGGCGACGCCGCCGCGTCTGCGGACGCCGCTGGGAAGGAGGCCGGCCGTGAGTAGCCTGCATACCCTCGCTTTCGAGATCGGCACCGAGGAGATCCCGGCGTTCGACCTGCACCGCGCCACCCTTCAGCTCGAGAAGCTCGTGCCCGAGGCGCTCGACCAGGTGCGCATCCCGCACGGCGACGTGGCCGTCTACACCACGCCCCGCCGCCTCATCGCCATCGTGGCCGACGTGGCCGAGACGACCGAGGCGCTCGAAGAGGTGTTCCGCGGCCCGTCCGCGAAGATCGCCTTCGATGCCGACGGCAATCCGACGAAGGCCGCCACGGGCTTCGCGCGCGGCAAGGGCGTCGAGGTCGACGCGCTCGAGCGCCGCGAGGAGAACGGCGTGGAGTACGTGTTCGCCACGAAGAGCGTCGCCGCCCGCGACGTGGCCGAGCTGCTGCCCGGCGTGCTCGAGGGCGTGATCACCGGCATCGCGTGGCCGAAGTCGTGTCGCTGGGGCACCACGAGCGAGTACTTCTCGCGCCCCGTGCGCTGGCTCGTTGCGCTGCTCGACGAGCGCGTGATCCCCGTGGAGTTCGCGGGCCTCGTGGCCGGCAACCTCACGCGCGGTCATCGCTTCCTGGCCCCCGGCCCGCACGTCGTGGCCACGGCCGCCGACCTGCTGGGCGTGGTGGAGGCCGCGCACGTGGTGTGCAGCGAGCAGGCGCGCGAGCGCGTCATCCGCGCGGGCGTGGCCGAGGCCGAGGCGCAGACCGGCGCCCGCGCCGAGCTGCCCGAGAAGACGCTGCTCGAAGTGACGAACCTCTGCGAGCAGCCCACCGTGCTCGTGGGCACGTTCGACGAGGAGTTCCTGCAGGTGCCCGAGGAGATCATCGTCGACGCCATGCTCATGCACCAGCGCTACTTCCCGCTGTACGACGATGCCGGCAAGCTCACCAACAACTTCATCGTCGTGACGAACGGCGACCCGGCGCACGCCGCCACCATCATCGACGGCAACGAGCGCGTGGTGCGCGCCCGCCTGTCCGACGCCAAGTTCTTCTACGAAGAGGACCTCAAGCACCCGCTGGAAACCTACGTCGACCGCTTGGACGAAGTGGTGTTCCAGGAGACGCTCGGCACCATGAAGGAGAAGGCCGACCGCATCGTGGCCCTGGCGAAGCACCTGGCCGCCGACGCGCAGCTCTCCGATGCCGACGCGGCGGACGTCGCGCGCGCCGCGCTGCTCGCGAAGGCCGACCTCGTGACGAACGCCGTCGTGGAGTTCACGAGCGTGCAGGGCGTCATGGGCTCCTACTACGCCGAGGCCGCGGGCGAGGCCGCGCAGGTGGCCGCCGCCATCGCCGACCACTACCGTCCGCGCTTCTCCGGCGACGAGCCGCCCGCATCCGACGTGGGCAGGATCGTGGCCATGGCCGACAAGCTGGACACCATCTGCGGCCTGTTCGCCGTGGGCCAGGGTCCCACCGGCTCGTCCGACCCGTTCGCGCTGCGCCGCAGCGCCATCGGCATCGTGGCCATGCTGGAAGCGGGCCTGCCGGTGTCGCTGGCCGCCGCCATCGACGCGGCGCTCGGCACGTACGCGGGCGCTGCCATCGACTTCGACCGCGACGCCGTGCGCGCCGAGGTGGCCGACTTCTTCGTGACGCGCACGAAGGTGAACCTGCGCGACAGCGGCTGCGCCCCCGACGCCGTGGAGGCCGTGCTGGCCACCGGCGTGGAGGAGCCGGCGCAGATCATCGCCCGCACGCGCGCCCTCGAGGCCGCCCGTGTGGACGACCCCGACACGTTCGCCGACCTGGCCACGGCCTACGCCCGCGCGAACAACCTGCGCGACGCGAAGCTGGGCGCCGAGGTGGACGAGGCGCTGGCCGCCGACGCCGAGCGCGCCCTGCTCAAGGCCGCCGACGAGGCCTCGACGCGCGTGGAGGAGGCCATCGCCTCCGACGACTACGCCGCCGCCCTCTCCGCCCTCGCGGCCCTGCGCGCGCCCATCGACGCGTTCTTCGAGGACGTGCTCATCATGGACGAGGACCAGGCCCTGCGCGAGAACCGCCTGCGCCTGCTCAACCGCTTCGTCGCCGTGTTCGCCCACGTGGCGGACTTCGGCAAGATGGCCAAGGGCGCCAAGTAGCCATGGACGAATTCATCGCCTACGGAAGCTCCACCGAGTTGCCCACGATCCACGTGATCAGCGACTCGGTGGGCTTGACGGCCCAGGCGGTGGCCCGTGCGGCCGCCGCCCAGTTCGGCGTCACGAACCCCGTCATCGAGGTGCTGCCGAAGGTGCGCTCCTTCGGGGAGATCAAGGAGTTCATCGACGAGCACAGCGCCGTGCACAAGCGCAACACCGGCGACGGGCGCATGCTCGTGTTCTACACGCTCGTCGACCGCGACCTCTCGCGCCAGCTGGCCGAATACGCCGGCGGGCGCGAGGACATCGTGGCGGTGGACCTCGTGACGGACGCCATCGGCGCCATCGCGCACATGACGGGCAAGCAGCCCTCCACGAAGCCGGGCGGCCTGCACGTGGCCGACCAGTACTACTTCCGGCGCATCGAGGCCATCGAGTTCACCATCGCCCATGACGATGGCCGCAACCCGCAGGAGCTGCACCAGGCCGACATCGTGCTTTTGGGCGTGTCGCGCTCGTCGAAGACGCCCACGTCCATCTACCTGTCGCAGCAGGGCTACAAGGTGGCGAACATCCCCCTCGATCCCACCACCGAGCCGCCCGCCGAGCTGGCGCAGGTGGACCGCACGCGCCTGTTCGGGCTCATGACGACGGCCGACGTGCTCATCGGCATCCGGCAGCGCCGGCTGGGGCGCGCGAGCGCCGTCGCGTCGCGCTACGCCGACCCCGAGTACGTGTACCAGGATTTGGAAGACGCCCGCGCGCTCATGCGCAAACTGGGCTGTATTGTCATTCACACCGAAAATCGGGCCGTTGAGGAAACGGCGCAGGAGATTTTACGCTACTATGAGCGGGCTCATCCTCCATCGGCTGATATGATGAGCTCAGCCTGAGACCAAGGTTCTTATTGTTCGGTAAAGTCGGTACGTCGGGTTAAGGAGAAAAAGGTGACTGAAGAAGTCAAGCGAGTCTATGCGTTCGGTAAAGACGCACAAGGTAACAACGTAACTGAGGGCAACACCACCATGAAGGCGATCCTCGGCGGCAAGGGCGCGAACCTCGCCGAAATGGCCAACATCGGGCTGCCCGTCCCTCCGGGATTCACCATCACGTGCCAGACTTGCATGGAGTACGCCAACGCGGAGAACACGTGGCCCGCAGGCGCGCTCGACACCATCCAGGAGTATCGTGAGGATCTCGAGACCCGCATGGGCAAGAAGATCGGCGATGCGGAAGATCCGCTGCTCGTGTCCGTGCGCTCCGGCGCCCCCATGTCCATGCCGGGCATGATGGACACGGTGCTCAACCTCGGCCTCAACGACCAGTCCATCAACGGCCTGATCAAGCAGACCGACAACCCGCGCTTCGCCTGGGACTCCTACCGTCGCTTCATCCAGATGTTCTCCAACGTGGTGATGAACCTCGACGGCGACCTGTTCGAGAACGCCATCACGGCCATGAAGCACGCGCGCGGCGTGGCGTCCGACACCGATCTGTCGGCCGACGACCTGCAGGAGCTCGTGAGCGAGTTCAAGCAGATCTTCGCCGAGAACGTGAACGCCGAGGAGTACCCGAGCCTCGTCGTCGACGGCACCGTGCAGTTCCCGCAGGACCCGAGCACGCAGCTGCAGCTGGCCATCGAGGCCGTGTTCGGCAGCTGGAACAACCCCCGCGCCACGCTGTACCGCAAGCAGAACAAGATCGCCGACGACCTGGGCACCGCCGTCAACGTGCAGTCCATGGTGTTCGGCAACAAGGGCA
>ENA-OQNO01000322-OQNO01000322.1-human-gut-metagenome-genome-assembly--contig:-NODE-322-length-50196-cov-5.609779_pt1 | contig 50196 bp, 50 predicted proteins | sample MGYA00242629_ERZ504880 | MGnify/ENA primary metagenome ERZ504880 (study PRJEB26092, sample SAMD00036377) | human gut metagenome | host: Homo sapiens | study: EMG produced TPA metagenomics assembly of... | reverse complement strand
TCCGGCCGGTGACTAAAAGATAAATGATTTCTAAAAAAAGTGCGAATCGCAAATTGACCAAAAGGGGGTCAATTTGACCTGTTTTTGGGTAAAAAGTGCTGTTTTTGATGAAAAAGCGGTCAAATTGAAGGTATAATGGTCAATTTGCGATTTTACAAGTGGTATCGTAATGTAGTATAATGAAAATTTTATATAAAACGCTTACATTGGTTGCTATAACCAATTATCCTCATAATCCTCGTCAGACTCCGCGATCAGGTCGGGAAAATGATATAGTGCATAACTAATTTCGTACTGCTTTTTTAGCTTGCCTATGGGGGTGATGAATTCTTGCAGGAGAGGTCGTTTGCTTAAGTAACGAGCGAATGGTGTATTCGGCAGGTCTAGGAAATCAAGAGGTGTTGTGCCAGGGCGAGTAGTATGGAAGCTTCCACGTGAGATAGTAGCTAGAAGTAAGGAGGCGATTTCGGCATGTTTCGTGACTCGTCGTTTACTGATAGGAAGCAGCAGGATCAGTCCGTTTATCATTTCGACAAAGTATTGACCGTCATGTTTAAAGATAGTGAGAATCTTTAGTGGATTGAGCCAGATGGTTTGATCTGCACTTTCAAGAGGAAAGAGTGCGAAATTTGGACAGAACCACGGGATTTTGTACTGCCCGAAATATTTGAGCCGTTTAAGACTATCGGAAATGATGGCATAATCGGGGTAGCAATGTGCAGAAGCAAAGGAATGTAATGTCGTGAGAATACTTTTATTGTTAATAAATGTACCATTATCTGTAACAATCAAGATCTCAGTAGTGTCAGGTATCGGAGTGATGCACAGGATCTCTTGAATCTTTGATGGGATAAACAGCAATGTGTCGTGTAGATATTCTTCCCATTGTGGTGACCATTGCTTGTCATCTAGAAAAACGAACGGCTCTAACTTTTTCATAAATAATTCCCCCTCTTAATGCGAATTTTTTGTAAATGCGTAATTACGTCTCTACAAGCAAAAGTATAAAACTAGAGGAAAAAAGAGGATATAGGAATAGTTATTTAAACGAATTTTTTGTAAAAATTGTCCAGTTTTTGTGACAAAATGAGCAAATTTTTGTTTACTAAAAGAAAATCGAATAAAAATGCGTATAGGATCACGAGGTATTTTTTCATTTCCTAAGTATGCTAACTTCAATAAAATTAAAGAGTATCAGAGTATTAAAATAACTATTTAAAAAAGGTGAATCTATCTTTCATACTTTCCTTGTATCTTTGCTGGAAAGACTGCCATCATCTAAGCGATAACAGATGTTTAGAAAATGGTTAACAATATGTAGGCTAAGAATTTAACTATCGTTCATTATCCACAAAAAATTTGAAGCAGAAGCAATTGCTAAGACACCCCTTAGTAATTGCTTCTGCTTCTTTACTGTTATTCAGAATAATCAAACGTATCCTGCAGCGTGCCGTCTTGTTTATAGACTTTCACCGAAGAGTTTTTGTTTTTCGCAATTTCCTTCGCTCGTTCTACGGCCTGCTCCTTTTTGTCGAAGGTGTCGCTGGCTTGACTGGCTTTTTCGGAAATGACGATCCAATGATCTTCTTGATATTTGACTAAAACGTCGGCATTCATCAATTTTTTTGCATTTTTATCATGGTCGTGAGAATCATTTTTTTGTGGTGCTTTGGCTTTTTGAAAATCTTTCTTCTCTGCGGCAGAAGCATTGTCATACCATTTTTCTGCTTGACTGGTGGCAATCGGAATTGCACGATCATCTGGATAACCATCATCTAGCAGAGCATTCGCGATATCAATGGCTTTTTTTCGAATCAATGGGTCTAGGTTTTTCATTGAGGCTGGGTAATCATTCATATTCCAAGGCATACATACGTCCTCCTTCAATAATTTATATATCTACCTTACTATGGAAACGATTGATTTGAAATTAATACGCTTATAGAAAAAAATACACGCCCGTTTATGGACGTGTAGGTTCAATCTTTCCGAATTTTCGAAATGTGTTTGCTGCGTCCGCCAATTTTAGTAGCAAAATGGTCGGATTCTTGTTTGCTTTGGAATACCCAAAGTTTCTCAGGGTCTTTTTCACGGGTGCGCTGACCTTCTTTATCAATATAACCATGGAGGACTTTGACAACATACATAAGATCACCTGCTTTTTTTAGTTTAGCTATTAGTATACGGAGTGAAAAAACGAAAGCAAATCATTTGCCTGCGGATTAAGAGAAATTTATACTTGGGCTTTTTTATTGCTTGATTGAGATAGTCTTCTAAGATGTATCGGTGACGGTAAAGCCCAGTAAAAATGGCTTTGAAACAACTAGATTTAGCTTTTTCAGAAGTTTCCGTTTTTTTCAGTTGGAATGCCCGTATCCTATTCTCTTCTTGCTAAGCTTATTAATGATACTAGAATGTCCTCTTACTCTAGTATTAGATAATCAGTCAACGAAGTGATAGATGAACTCTTCATAAAGTTACAGATGTGTGACGATAGAGCTGATTAAATGTAATTTCCTAAGTAAGGTGAAGAGGGTAATGTATTGAAATCGTACTTCTCGATCTCGGCTACGTGTTTGGTGAAAGCATGGAGAGATTCAGTCAACATGATATTGACCGTATCGCCGGCAGTCAGCAGACCGATAACAGGGATTTTCAGCATCGTTGCGATTCCGATTTCATAAGCGGTTCCTGGGTCGGTAATTTCGTGTTCATAATCTAAAATAGCGACGATAGCATCGGCTGTTTCAATATGATGCATATCCTTAAAATAGGTCTCGCTTGCCCATTCCGGTGTGAAGGCTTCGTACTCGCATGTTTGGTCTAAACGTGGAGAATGAAATTCGGTAACAGTTGGGTTGTTCTTCAAGGCTTTTTCCACTGAGTGAATTAGAGAAATTTGTTCCTTAGAGAAAAATGGCCCTGCTAAATAAATTTTCATTAGGCAACAACTCCCATCTCAGATAATTCGATACAGACTTTATTGATCAATGATTGGTAATCGTCTGAGATCAATATGTGTTTGATTGCTTGATAGTCAATGAAATCTTCATTTGAAGCCTTAATCAGAAATTCGATCAAGGACTGATAGTAGCCGTCAATATCAAGGATAGCGATAGGTTTTGGCGGAACAAGTCCAATGGCGATTGAGCTCAGTAAATGAAATAATTCTTCCAGTGTTTCTAGTCCTCCAGGTAAGATCAAATAGGCATCTGATTTATTGATCAGAAGTTGTTTTTTCTCATCCATTGTTTCAGTAAAAATAAATTCATTGATCTCTTTACGAGAAAGATCATCATCAAAGAATCCACGAGAGCAAATTCCGGTCACATTTCCGTGCTTATTGATAACACCATTGCTTACTGCTCCCATTAAACCGCTGATTGAGCCGCCAGAAACTAAGTCCAATCCTTTATCAGCGATATACTCGCCAATACGTTCTGCAAGTTCTTTATATTTTGCTTCTTTTCCATAGCATACGCCACAAAAAACTGCTAATTTCATAAATATTACCACCAATCTTTTTCTTTGAGAGTTCATCATAGCTCTAAAAAAATTAAAATAAAAGACTAGATATTGTATTAGAATTGTGTTATTAGCTAAAAACATACAATATGTTGTGTTTTGATTAAAGGGCGTACTTGATTAATATGAAATTTTTTTACTGATTTATTAATACATGCAGGTTATTATTTTTAGTTTTCTGCTGTGGTGGTGAAGGGAACAGCTTTACGGTCAATATGAATGATGCGTCTGTCTATCGACCAAAAATCGGCAAAAAAAAGACAATCAATGGTGAACACTACTGATTGTCTTTTTTAGGTTATTTTTTTTGAAAAATCTGATTTATAGCATTCATTTTCTCCAGGGCGGGTCTAATTTTTCTGCGAGAGATTAAACAGGAATGATATTGATCAAAATAAACTACACCTTCTGATCGATCAATCTGTGCAATATTTTCTAAGTTGACGACGAAAGAGCGGTGGACCTTAAAGAAACGTTCATCCAAACTTTCGATTTCACCAAGTGTCGCATAAAAATTGACTAAACGAGATTTGCAAATAAGCCGCAGTTTATGAGAAATCTCAGTTGTTTCAAAATAAAGAATGTCAGAGAAGGGGACTTGGAAATTGCTGTGCTGATTGCTAAAAAAGAACGTTTCTTCTTTTTTTTCACTAGCTCGGTTATTTAAAAGGTTCTCAAAACAGTCAACTAAATGCTGTTTGATAGTATCAATGGGACTGTCTTTAGCAATAAAATCAAAAGCAGAAACCTTATAAGCATAAGTAATTGGCGCAAATTCTGAATGAGTGGTAATAAAGACGATCACTCCATAAGGGTCCATAGTCCGAATCTGACTAGCGATTTCTAACCCCTTTTTCTTTTCTCCATTGATTTCTATATCGAGAAAGTAGATGTTTTGATCAACGGTTTCTTGAACTTTTTTTAGTAGAGTTTCTGGTCTTGCAGTGGTAACGATTGATTTCGCTGGCCAACGTTTTTCTAAAAGGATTTCGCGAATGACTAGCTCTAAACGTTGCTGATGCATGATATCGTCCTCTAATAAAAAAATGTTCATCGTGGGATTTCCTCCTTGATCATCAAAATTTGTCGAAATACACCATCCTGATATTCTGTCTGCAATGAAAGATTTGTATAGTTTTGAAGAATTGTTTGGATCGTGGCTAAACCTAGACCACGATTTTTCCCTTTAGTTGAAAAATCTTTATCGAAGATTCTTACGATATCAATTGGTTCATCAGAACAGGAATTTTCAATAGTAAGTTGTATCTCTTTTTCCTTTTTATTTTTCAAAAAGACAATCGTTACAAAAGGATTTTCAGCGTCCTCAGCAGCTTCAATCGCATTATCTAATAAAATGGAAGTGATGCGCACATAATCTAAAACCTCAATTGGCTCATCTTGAATAATATCCTCAATTTCTAAATGGACAGGGATATTTTTCTGCCACGCTTGAATAATGTGGGTGGAAAATATCCCTTTTATCGGTAGAGTCTTCAGATTATTCAATTTTCCTAGGGCATAATGCTCATCCTCTAAAACGATACCTTCCGTTTCCAATATCCGCGTGTACGTATCTTCAATCACAGACAAATCTTTTGTTTTGATACTCTGATTCAAGCTAATCAGCACATTATGATAATCGTGACGAAAACTTCTAAGCTCATCGAACATTGCTTCGATTTGCTGAACATAAGAGGTCAAGTCAGCCAACTGATTATCTTTGAGCTGTTGGATGCGCTGTTTGTCCAGCTGACGAGTTTTGATGTTCAAATAGATTACCAATAGGACGATGACTAAGATGAATATAGCGATCAGATATTTTCGAATGGGGTTTTCGTCTTTTAAAATATACTTTTCTATCCAATAATTCCCGAACTGAATGATACAACATAGAGTTAGTAAAACATTTATAAATAATAGAAAAACTTGATTCCAACTATCCTGAAACTTCTCTAAAAGGGAGATGCTAGGTTTAATCAATCGCAATAAAACGAGATTGCATACTATTGAAAAAATGGGCGAGACGGCAATGTTTACTAGGTACATGTATTGATCAAAAAGTTTTTCTCCAATAATAAAACTAATTGACGAGTTCATGAAATAAGCAAAAACAACATAAGAGAATATTGTGTATATACCGAAAAACCAGATTAAATTAATATTACAGTCTTTGTTTAACTTTTTTCCAATAAACAAAAAATAAATCATAATTGCTACAAAAATCCCGTAACTAAAGATTAGATAAACTAGAATCGAAATTACGGGAAGAATAATCATTACTCTGATAGGAATCTTTTTGTTTATTAACTTAGAATAGATAAATAACTGAGAAAAATTTTCTATAGAAGTTAATAGGAATAACGTAAGGATTCCCATTCTATTTTTTCATTTTTAAGTTTTTTAGTTTTGGATTTTTTGGTTCATATCCCCACATGATACAAGGTCCGCCTAATAGAGTAGTAGAAGCAGTGACAAGAGTTTTTGAAATGTTCTTTTTCAGTTGATTACGGTTGTACTTGATAGTTTTCATAATTTTTATAGCTCCTTTTATTTAATTTATAAAACAGTGGATGAATCATGATGATTTCCACAAATAACCCGGTGATCATTAATGTTCCTATTTCGTTATTTACAAAAAATACAGCTATGAAGATAGCTAACAAAGCACTTAAGAAAGAAAATATACGTTTCCTTTTACGTTCACTTACGCTAACCAAGGGATTTTTTTCAGTATCCGCTGGAGCGTACAATAAGACGTAGCATAGGATCACGAGGGAAAGAATCGTCATCCAAAAGAAAGATAAGCTAAAATCCATTTTTTGAAGTATAAATGGAATGCCAACAAATGTTGTGATACCAAAAATAGAGCAATTAATGGTTGACTTCGCGTGCCAACCCCCAGCATGCCACCTCAAAAGAACGTAGGGCAGGTTCATGATAAATGTTTCAAATAGAACCCCTAAAAGATAAGCGATTACATAAACCTGGACAGTTTTGAAGATATTAATCAAAAAAATTTCCAGAGAATAGGCGACATTTTCATATTCATCTTCTGTCATATACTTCTTTGCTTGGATCTTATTTAATAAGAAAAACGTGAAGGTATGTGTCATTGTCTCACCTCTTTTGAGTAACTTTGTGTTACTTTTCGATTGTAAAGTATTTGCTTAATGACTACAACGAAAAAACGTGAATAGGCTAAATTACTCCTACATGATCAATTATACTTCTTGTTCGGCTAATAAAAAATCTTTAAGAGAGTCTTTTAATGGAGCATATTTTCTTCTGGAAAAGGGACAACTATTGTTAGAATGATCTTCTAAAAAGTAAATGTTTCGATCGTATTTGTTAATCTCTCGGATCATATACAGGTTAACGATAAAGGAGCGATGACAACGAAATAGCCAGCTTTGACTTGTATCTTCGAAGTCGTTTAAGTCGCCTGAAGCATAATGCTTCTCTTCTTTAGTAACAAAGCATAACGTATGGTTTTTCGCAGGATCTATAGTGATATATAGCAATTCAGTCGCTTGGATAACAACTGGCCCTTTTTTTGTTTCTAAAAAAATCGACGTCCGCATTTTTTTCTCCCCTTTTTAAGAATAATAATAGTGAGTTGAAGATGATTTGTTAAGACTTATACCGCGAATGGTTCAATTTCAATCGTATACGGTATGTTTTGAGTTTTTAATGGTTTGTTGTTTCAAATTCTATGCAAGAAAATTGAAGGACGAAATGGCTGGTGTTAGTGAGAGCATGATCTAAGCAAACAGAGCAGTGGGAAAATATTCAAAAGATGAAAAAAGTGATGAATCGCGGAAGCAGAGATCATGTCAAAATATGATTGGGAATTTTTGACATGTAGCTGTGCTTAGCGAAAAATATTTGATCTCTTGGTATTCAAGAACACTTAGGGCATGATAGTATTCAAATTACGAAGGAAGATAAGATCGTCTGCTATGTCTGATAAGCAAACTGTTGAAGCATTAGTCAAACCAATTTCAATAGAGGCTATTAATGTAGGAAAGTAGAGAACTTGAATATTGATAAGTACAACCTTTTTTAAAAGGATGCTCAGGAATCACTATGAGGAGGAACTATCATGAAGAAAACATTTGTCTTGGCTCCAGACTCTTTTAAAGAAAGTATGACTGCAAAAAAGGCCTGTGACGCGATGGAACGAGGAATTCGCAATGTGTTTCCCGAGGCCGAAGTCATTCAGGTTCCAATGGCAGATGGAGGAGAAGGGACGGTTGATGCGTTAGTTGACAGTAGCAAGGGCGCAAGAATCGAAGTGACCGTTTCTGGTCCGCTGCCGCCGGAAAAAGTTTTGACCTATTATGGCCTATTGGGTGATAAAAAAACAGCTGTAATAGAAATGGCTAAAGCTAACGGTATCGAACAATTGGCAAAAGAAAAAAGAAATCCTTTGCTTACATCAACTTATGGTACCGGAGAAATGATCAAAGCAGCGTTGGATCAAGGCGTTGAGAAAATTATTATCGGTATCGGCGGCAGCGCGACAAATGATGGCGGTGCAGGAATGGCACAGGCGTTGGGCGCTCGTTTCTTAGATGAAGACAACCATGAATTACCGCTGGGCGGCGCAGCATTGAAGGCATTAGCTAAGATCGATACAACTAAGCTTGATCCTAGGCTTAAGGATACGGAGATCATTATTGCCAGCGACGTGATCAATCCACTGATAGGTCCAAAGGGGGCTTCGGTTGTTTTCGGTCCGCAAAAGGGCGCCACACCATTGATGGTGGAAGAGTTGGATCAGGCGCTGGCTCACTATGCGACGGTAATTGAAAGAGATTTAGAGATAAAGATAAAAGAACAACCTGGTGCTGGAGCCGCTGGTGGATTAGGCGCAGGACTTTTAGTTTTTACAGGAGCGAAGATGCATTCTGGCATTGATTTAGTCATTGAATTGACTGACCTAGAGGAAAAGATTGCACATGCTGATTACGTGTTTACCGGTGAGGGCGGAATGGATTTTCAAACAAAATTTGGCAAGACTCCCTATGGCGTGGCAAAAATCGCGAAGAAATACAATAAACCAGTTTTTGCTTGTGCTGGTTTTATCGGCGAGCAAGTCGATGTGCTGTATAAGGAAGGGATCACGGCGATTTTTGGTATTTTAGCTAAAGCTGGCCCACTGGAAGAGGCTCTGGCTTTAGGCGAAATAAATTTGGAACGAACGGTTGAAAATATCGTTCGTGTGCTAGGTGTACGGCGAAGGCTCTTCTGATAGGTAATAAATGAATAATGATTGTAGGAAAAGGCGTTCTAAAAAGAATGCCTTTTTTTCTACTTGTTTTTAGTTAAAACAGACATGATTCAAGAAATCTTTCTTTTAGATAAAAATACTTAAGAAATGAATCGATTTTTTCAAACAACAAATTTCCAACGAATAAATGAAGCTTTTTCTGTTATTTCTTTTTAATTGGTTGAGTTTTCTGTAATAAAAACAAATTCTTTTCGTTTGTATTGTTTCTTTTAAATACAAGATTAGAGTTATAAGTGGTAAATAATGAATTTTATTTCTATTAGAATAATATTTGATTCGTAAGTAACTATATACTATAATAAATCCATTAATATATTCTTATTTTTTAGTAATAAAACAATTAATTTAATTTTTAAATCCTTTTTCGAAAAGAAAAAATAATTCAAATGCAAGAAAGAGAAGGAGAAAATAATGCAACTATTAGTGTTAACTAAGGTTCCTTTGTATGAAGAAAATTTTGAGAATCAATTGAAACAATTAGGAAATGAAGTCTACTGCTCAAGTAAGCTGTTGGAAATGATAAGACTAGATACTTTTAACAAACAATTTTTAACACAATTTGAAGGGATAATTTTCAGTGAAACATTGGTTGAAAAGGAAATTGATGAGTTGATCAAAGCATTGTCTAAAGGTCGATTTAAGTTTTTCCGTCGTGTGATTAATAATGATTGCGATGAAAGAATGAAGTCCAAGTATGATGCCTTGATTCCTGCAAGTTCGAATTTGGAAAATTTGAGGGATATTTTACAAATTGTTGAATTATCTCGTTTGGAAAATCAAAAGAAAGAACAGGCTCAGCAGCTTAGTGTTAGACAGAAATTATCTGATTTGACCTTAAAATTAAAGCAAAAGGAGATTGTCTACTATTTGATCCAAGCGGGCGATCGCGTTGTTTCTAGAGAAGAGCTTAGTCGTCAAATCTGGAGAAAGGAACCGAATGCCTCTGTTTTGGCAAGCTTATCTAAAGTTGTTTCTAAAGTAAATGAAAAATTAGAGCATGAGTTCGGTCATGAAGCGATTCAAACACTCTGGGGAAAAGGTTATCGCTTGAATAAAGAATTTTTTGATCATTTTGAAAATGATCTTGGAGTAAAAATTAAAACAGTTACGAGTTCTGAAATAGAAAAAACGAAGAAAAGTAGCTGAAAAATCTTAGATGTTGAAAGTTTTTAATGACTTAAACATTACGGCTCAGCTGATAAAGATTCTTTATATAGAAGTCTTTTGATTCATTTTTCTCAAATAAAAAAGGAAAAAACCGTAGACTTGGGCCATAGCTCAAGTTTACGGTTTTTTAGGCTGCAGTCGATAAATCGAGATTTTTTTCATTAAAGGTATCGCCATGATCTAAATCACCATATTTATATCCGCGTTTGAACCAGTTGATGCGCTGCTCACTAGTTCCGTGCGTAAAGCTGTCGGGAACAACGTAGCCCTGATATTCTTTTTGCAGGGTATCGTCGCCGATCGCATTGGCTGCGGTGATGGCTTCATCAATGTCGCCTTCTTCTAAAATCGGTTGACCTTCATAGGTTTCTCCGGCTAGATATTTCGAAAAGCATCCAGCTAAATAATCGGCTTGCAGCTCTAAGCGAACACTGTATTTATTGTACTCAGTCTCAGAAACGCGTTTGCGAATTTTATCTAATTGAGCGGAGATGCCCAGCTCGTTTTGAACATGGTGACCCACCTCATGGGCAATGACATACGCCATAGCATAATCGCCTGTTGCTCCGTATTTATTAGATAGCTCATCCGCAAAGCTCAGATCTAAGTAAACGTTCTGATCTGCCGGACAATAAAATGGACCTACTTGCGAGCTGGCTTGTCCGCAGGCCGAATTGACACTATCAGTAAACAAGACGAGCTTTGGATTTTGATAGGCTTCATTCAGCTCTTCAAACTCCCCATTCCAATAGTCTTCTAAATGAGCAAAGACGACAGCAGCGAACTCTTTTTGCTCCGTATATTCCTTTGAAGAAACATTTTCTGTTTCATAAGTTGCTGGTGTAACCCCGCCGCCTAATGTATCAGTAACGGTGCTTAAATCTCCGCCCGATAAAAAGAAGACGATCACAGCAATCAAAAAGACACCAATCCCGCCGCCAGTTGCTATTTTCCCGACTGGTCGTCCGCCGCCTGAACGGTCCTCCACATTGGAGCTTTGCCGATCCCCACGCCAACGCATAACATTTCCCCCTTTTTTCTATTAACTATAGTTTAGTCGAAAAGCCCATAGAACCAAAGAATTAAGCCTAGTGTTTTTAAATCTAGTACGTTTTCAGAGTAGATTAACGGTGTTTATTTGATAAATGAGAGAGACTGTTAGAAATAATCATTGATTCTTTTAGTTTGAGTTTATTTTCACTTTTTCGAGTATATATATACGATTAGCATAAAACGGAAGAATGACGATTTAGCTTGATATCTCGTTTAACAGGCGGTATAACAATGTTTTTATATTCATTCAATAAATTAAAAAATATTATTGAAATGTATTTGTAACATTTCTTTTATATGCATGATATATCCCTATGGTAGAATTACTTCTGACGTTATGCGATCTAACATTTTAAATCTACATAATAGCCGGAGGAATAATTAGTGAAAAAGAGTTTATTATCAGCATTGTTGGTATGCACAATCGCAGTATCAGCAGTACCGAATATTGCACTAGCAGATAATTACGATCAACAGATCCAAGAAAAAGATCAAAAGATCAGTGAATTACAAGGAAAACAATCTGGTGTTCAAACACAAATTGACGAATTAACAAACGAAATTGCAACAGTTAGCGGAAAAGTAAAAGACTTAGAAGCAAAACAAGATCAATTAAATAAAGATACAATGAAATTACAAGAAAAAATCGCCATTTTAAAAGTGCGTATCGCAAAACGTAACGAAGTCATTAAAAATCAAGCACGTGATACCCAAGTAAAGGGACAAGCTTCTAGCTATGTTTCTGCTGTTTTAGAGGCAGATTCATTATCAGATGTGATTGGTCGTGTTCAAGCGATGTCAACCATGGTGAAGGCGAACCATTCATTGATGGAACAACAAAAAGCCGATGAAAAAGCGGTTGAAGCAAAAGTTAAAGACAATGAAACAAAAGTCGCTGAAATTCAAACAAACCAAAAAGAATTAGAAGCACAAAAAAATGAAATTGCAAACAAACAAGCTGAATTGAATGTTGTGAAAGCAAATTACGCTGCAGAACAAGCAACAGCTGAACAAGATAAGTCTAAATTGAAAAAAGAACAAGAAGCGGCCAAAGCAGAACAAGCACGCATCTTGAAGGAACAAGAAGAAGCGGCCAAAGCTCAAAAAGCTGAAGAAGCACGCCAAGCGAAAGAAGCGGCGAAAGCCCAAAAAGCCTTCGAAGAATCTCAAGCAAAAGCTGCTGCAGAACAAGCAAAAGCAACAGAAGAAAGTTCAACAGCATCTTCAACTGAAGCTTCATCAAGTGCCAGTGAAGAAAGCGCAACGTCATCTTCTGCAACAGTTGAAAAAACTGAGCAATCAAGTACAGCTAAAACATCAACACCAGAACCAACACCTGCTCCTACTGTAAGCACAGGCGGTAGCAAAGTAGATCACACTGGTTCAGGCAATGCTTATGCAGTAGGTCAATGTACTTGGTATGTTAAAAACGTTGCACCTTGGGCTGGAACTTATTGGGGTAACGGTTGTCAATGGGGTGCCTCAGCTGCTGCTGACGGATTCCAAGTAGACGGAACACCTGCCGCTGGTTCGATCGTTGTCTTCGCACAAGGTCAATCAGTTGGAACATGGAATGCTGATCCAGCATACGGACATGTTGCCTATGTTCAATCATACAATGCGTCAAACAATACTATCACTATTACTCAAGGCGGTATGGGCTTCCCATCACCAACTGGGCCAAATACTGCGACATTAAGCGCAGCCGGTTTACAATATATTCATCCATAAGGATAAGACAAAGAGCTTCCGAGAAATCGGAGGCTCTTTTTTTGGTTCTAACCTATAAGGAACATAAAAATTTCACATGAATAAATCGCTTTAGAGTAGGTAGATACATATTCAGCTTCACGAACGAGCTTTTCTACGCATACAGTTACTACTAAACTTCATTAAGCAAAATAGGCACGGCAATAAGTAAAAGCTGATCGAGTTCGCGAATTCTTTTTTAATGATCCGTGAATCACTATTAAAGTTTTGGAATTTCGGTATAATGAACAGGTATGATTTTTTTTTACATAGAAAGGACCATTGATAGATGCTTACAAAGCTTTCAAATTACATAAAATCCGATTTAATCGAGGCTGAAATAAATGCAGGAAAGGATCAAGACACCCTGCAGCAATTGGTCGCTCAAAATGGCGGTCATCCCTTCAGTGAGGATCAGCTGGCAGCGATTCGTTTTCCGATGCAGACGCATCTACGGATTATTGCCGGTGCTGGCAGCGGCAAGACCCAGACGATTTGTGCCAAAGCAGCTTATTTAGTGCTGGAAAAATCCGTCGATCCCAAGACAATCATGATGTGTACCTTTTCTCGCAAGGCGAAGCTGGAAATGGAAGCGCGGGTCAATCACTATTTGAGCGGCTATGCCCGTATCAGCGTTCAAACCTTTCATGGCTGGTTCAATGCCGAGTACAATGAGTTAATCCGTCAATTTCCCGCAGCGAAGCAGTGGGGAATCGCAGGTACGATCGACGAAGAGCACTATTATCAAACTGTCAATCAATTGATTAAAAAATATCGCTTGTATAATTTCGATAAATTCGAAGAACGTCCGATTGTTTCCCGAATTAGTTATTGGCGTAATATGGGGTATTCCGATCAGGAGATGGTGGATTTTGTCGCGCAGCATTTTGATCAGGAGGAACTTCTGCTAAATCAAAAGCTGAGTGTGGTTTTTCAACAATTTTTAGCCGAGCTGGAGTTGCTGAAAAAGAAGGAACAATTTATTAATTTTGACGATATGCTGTACAATCTCAAACTGATTTTGGAAAACGATAGGGCAGCGCGAGCCTTTTTGCAGGAAAAGTATCGCTATATTTTTATTGATGAATTTCAAGATATCAATCCATTGCAGAAACAAATCGTGGCGTTGATTTGTCCTCCTGATAAAATCGCTGAAGAGAAAAATTCAGGGAAACTGATTATCGTTGGAGACGACGATCAAAGTATTTATTATTTTCGGGGTGCGGAACCGAGCTATATCAAAGCGTTTGAACAAGAATATCAGCAAACGTCCTTGAAATTAATGACCAATTATCGTTCGGAGGCACCGATTGTAGAAGCGGGAAATCGGCTGATACAACACAATGCCCATGATCGTTTAGAAAAAACGATGATCGCAAGTAAAACGACAAGGGCACATGATTGCTATGCCATTGGTTTTTCTGATGATGAGGAAGAGGCCGCGTGGATTGGAAGAAAAATTCAAGAACTGGCGAAAAATACGCCGCTGAGAGATGGCAGTCCAGATTATCGGGAGACGATGGTTTTGTACCCAACTCGTGTGCAATTGCGTTCATTATTGAAGCAACTGAAAAAACAAAAAATTCCTTTTGTGACGCCAACCAATGATGATTTGCTGGGAATCTTCGGTTTGCCCTTGTTCAAGACCCTTTTTCAACAATTGGACATGCTGGCAGCAGCTACGACGATTCAGCAAAAAAATGAAGCACTAAGAAAAATTATCCAACAATACGCTTTTTATCATTTCATCAAATTTGGCGCCAGCGCTAAGTTCAGCGAGGAATTATTCAATCAAAATAAATTCAAGATTAATGATCTCGTCGCTTTTTTAATCAGTGAACGTAAGCTGTCACAAGCAGCTCAAAATCAAGCGAAGCAATTCTTTAAGCAAATCTATTTGTTTTATCAAGGCAAGCAGTTAGAGCTTGCGCCGTTATCGGCTGCATTACTTTCGACACCGAAATTCAAAAAGGAGTTGAGTGAAGAAGAAGCAGACTGGCTGAACAAAGAATTGACGGCAGCTGGTGATTGGCCGGGACTCTTGGCGGCTTATCAGCAGGCTAGTGAGCAAAATCAAGGCATGAAAAAACGTCTCAATGATTACGATCAGGATAAATTGAACGCTGTTTATCTGCTATCGATCCACGCTAGTAAAGGATTAGGTAAGAAAAATATTTTCATCAAAGGGGTGTATCAAGATGCGCTGCCCAACCATCATACGGTCAAAAAGGCAGAGTGTGATCTGAAGAAGGCTAAGGAAGAAGCTGCTCCGCCTACCACAATGGAAGAGCAGCGCCGTTTGATGTATGTTGCCATCACACGCGCAAAGGAAAATCTCTATGTGACCTATCCTAAAACGGTCAATAATAAAGCAACGGAGCCTTCGCCCTTTTTAAAAGAAGCGGGACTACCGCTCAAAGAAGAACAAAAAAAATAGTATAATGAAGGAAAACGGGAGGGCTTATGGACAATTTGAGCATCGAAGTAGGCAATGGCGTTCATTTACGAGCGACCAGCAGCTATATCCGTCTGCAGGTCTTTGTTTTAGAAAGATCCTTGGCATTATCTGATGAGTTTGATCAAAAGGATCAATCAGATACGATTTACAGTGTGCTTTTTGATGAGGCCCTTCCAGTGGCGACGGCTCGTTTTTTACAAGAGGATGAACGTGTTGCCCGGATCGGTCGTGTAGCAACCTTGAAGGACTATCGAGGCAAGCAATTAGGCAGTCGTGTTGTCAATTCGCTGGAAGCCTTGGCAAAGGAAAAGCAGATTGAACGACTGCTTATTCACGCGGAAATAACAGCGGCCGGATTTTATGAAGGTTTGGGATATTGTAGCGTAGGAAAGCCCTACGATGAGGATGGCGTACCTTGTATTACATTAGAAAAGCAGTTTTAGAGTGATTGAGTGAAAGGATGGACAGGTGATGGATCATCAAGAACAAGCAATGACTTATTTTCAAGCAGGTCGTAACTGTTGCCAAGCGGTCGTGGGTGCTTATTGTACGGAGCTTGGGATTACTGAAGAACAAGCAAATGAGCTTGCGGCAGGTTTCGGCGGCGGTAATTATCAGGGGTTGTGCGGTGCATTAGCCGGGACCTATATAGTAGCTAATTATTTGAAGGGTTCACCGGAATTGAATGATCCGGCTAAATGCAAAGACGATGAGGCTGGCAGACGGATGGTTGAAATGACCCAAGATTTTGAAGGCGCGTGTGGTTCACTCTATTGCATAAAGCTGCTGGGAAAACGCCCTTGTTCTGACTATGTCTGTGCGGCGATAAAAATTATTGACGAAAATGTAGCAGAGTAAAAATAAGCAAGATCACTCAACGGATAAAGCTGAGTGATCTTTTCTAATTCATCCGACAAAGTAAACGAGTACAAAAAGAGTTTGTCACCTCCAAAATAATATGTTACGATTTTCACTATCTAGACGTAGAATTTGAAAAGATGGTTGAAGGAGTGTTCATAAGATGAGTGTTTCAATTATTGAAGAAATCAAAATAAATCTTGTGAATTATCTAATCCGATGGAAAAAGCAAATTGCCAGTGCTCTGGCGGTTTTGACCGTCCTTCTTTTGTTTATCATCATTCAGCGAGCAACGCTGAATAATTCTGCCTGGCTGCAGGGGAATTGGACGAATCAGTCAGTCGACTATTCATTTAAAGCAAAAAATAAGGGCTTCACTAAATGGGCCATCAAGCGTAAAGGCTTATTCGTATTAAAGCATGCGTGGGTAACGGTGAATTCTAATAAAAAACGCATTATTTTGACTGATGATGGAAATACCGTAGAATATCAGGTGACCAAGCTGGATCGCAACCACCTAAAGCTAGAAATAATGAAAAACGGCAAGTCAAAAAATAGCTTAAAGCTGCAAAAAGAATAGATCAAGACCAATTATTCTGTGAAGAGGATTGGTCTTTTATTATTGCATAAAGCCCAATTGTTTTGCTGAATGTTTAATAGTTGCTCATAACCCACCCTCGTAGTAAAGTGAAAAGAAAGTGCTATTTAGGAGGTTTCAAGATGAAGAACACGGAATTCGCGATGGAAATGTTAGAGCGTGCTCAGGAACGTTTTGAGGATACCTTTGATCAGATGACCATAGAAGAAGCCAATCAGATGCCCGCTCCGTTGATCAAATCAGTCGTTTGGCTAATGTGGCATACAGCTCGAGAGTTGGATATGCAGATCTCTGATTTAAATGGAACAGATTTCTTATGGACAAGTGCTGGCTGGTCAGAAAAATTTGCCTTGGATTTACCCGATGATACGCCAGATTATCGACATACACCTGAAGAAGCGGCGAAAGTCATTGTGAATGATCGACAATTGGTACTAGATTATCTAGCAGCTAGTATCGAATTCACTAAAGAGTATTTGAAGCAGCTAGATGAGAGCAGCCTAAATGATGTGATCGATACGAATTGGGACCCGCCGGTAACTCGGCAAGTACGGATCGTTTCGGCAATCGATGACGCGGTGATGCATTCAGGTCAAGCGGTTTATACCAGACGGATGGTTATTGGGAAATAGTTTTTTTGAGAACAGGTCTTTTCTGAGGGAGATCTGTTTTTTTGTATTCAGAAATTTGTATCAAGCTAAACAATTCATTTTTTTTACAGAAGATAATAATAATCAATATATCAAAATTTTCATTTTTATTGTTTGAAGAGTTCGCGATTGTTACAATCCTTAAAGCGCGTATATCAATAAACAGATACGTTTTGCACAGTGAAGTGGAAAAAGTTCAACTTTTCTATTTGAAAGGGATTTCCTATACTAAATGTGTAAATGATTGCGCTTGCAAAAAAGGAGAGGTGAGGATGAGAGAGGTACAAATACTAACTGCATTGAAAGAGCATGGTTACTTGAAAATTGATCAGTTAGCAAAAATGATTGGTGTTTCCTCCCGAACAATCCGCAATGATCTGCAAGAGTTATCGGATTTACAACAGGGCTTTACGATTGAAAAATCCGCTAAGCTGGGTTGTCGATTGATTATTTCAGATGATACGCTTTTTTCTAAATATTTAGCCGGATTTTCTGAGATAACCATTGAAATGCAAAAGGATCGAATTGAGTCTTTATTAAGTTTGCTGTTGATTGATGAAAATTATCAAACAGTCAAACAATTAAGTGATGAGCTGCTAGTCAGTGGAAGTCAGATAAAAAAGGATCTTTCCAAGCTTGAATTATATCTAAAGGGCAGTTCATTAGTGCTGGAGCGCAAGGCACATTATGGAATTCGCATCATCAGTGAGGTGAAAAATCGACTCTTATTGTTATTGGATTGCTATCAAAGAGGAAACAATAAATTGCTGGAGAAATTGGAGAAAGCCTACGATCTTGAAAAACAAAAGAAAATAAAAGATCAGCTCTATCAGTTAATCAACAGCCATGAATGGGAAATCGATTATGGTGAGTTTCGGCGATTAGAAGAGGAATTACTTTTGCTTCTTCTGATCAAGTGGCAAAAAACGCAAGCTGAAGCACCAGTCTCCTATTTAACGGAGGTGCTGCAGAAGACATCTTTCTCTGTTCCGATTCAAAAGGAGGTTCACGAATTTTTTGAAGCTAGTCTACTAGCGAAGACTAAAAAGTTGGAAATTCTAAGCAACAAACAATTGTTGAAGGAAGAGATTATCCACTTCTTTCAGCAAATGGATGCGCAACAGAAGACTTGGTTTTCCACTGATCAGGAATTTCTTGATCTGGTCTATCTCCATGTTGCGGCATTGATCGAACGTTCAAGAAAGGACGTAAATTTCAGCAATCCATATTTGGAGGATATCAGCAAGGATTATCCGGTGATGTTTAATTATGCAGTGATGTTCTCAAAATGGCTGGAGGAAAGATTCCAGTTAACAATCGCTTCAGATGAGATCGGCTATCTGGCGACGCATATGACGGTTCCTTATCATAAGTGGCAGCAGCATCTGATTGAAAATATTTATCGAATTGCCGTGGTTTGTTCTTCTGGCGGCGGCATGGCTTATCTGGTTGAAATGAAGCTGCGCAGAATTTTTCCTCGAGCTAAGATTCAAACCTTTTCGATGTTTGAGATCGAAGACATTCAAACCTATTTCCCGGATTTGATCTTTTCGATTATTGAGTTAACGATCGAAGTGGATTGTCCAGTGATCTTAATGAGCGAGATTCAAAGCGAGCTTGATTATTTAGAGGTCAGTGAAAATCTTAGTTTGTTAAAAAGCGATGAAACCTTTTCGATTGAACGTGCGTTTTTTGACTTATTTTCTGAAGGCCTTTTCTGTATTGAAAAGGATCGTGTCTATTCCGAAATTTTGGACGACTTAGCTGATCAGGTAGAAGAACAGGTTGGCTTTTCAGGTTATAAGCGTTCCCTGATGGAAAGAGAACATTACCTGTCAACCATCTATCAAAATGGGATCGCGATTCCCCATCCGCTGGTGATGTCAGGCAAGGAGAATCGCGTGGCGGTTTGCTTATTACCAGAAGGAGCCAGCGAAACAGAGCGCGAAGCCAAAATCATTTTTATGGTGTCGTTAAAGGCCGAGCAGCTAGATATTCACCAAATCATCTCAAAAGAATTAAGCAAGCTAATGAACCATCCAGCCGCAATCAACGCGCTGGTTGAAAGTAAAGATTACCATGAATTTTACTATACATTAAAACGTGTTTTAGGAAGAAGGAAGCAAAGTGAACATTGAGTTTTTGAAAAATCTATCCAATGCAGACGGCATTGCCAGCAATGAAAAAGAAGTACGGCAAGCCATTTTAGCCGAGCTGGAGGAACTGCCTTACGAAAAACAGACAGACGGACTTGGCAGCTTGATCTTTACGAAAAAGGGCAAAAGTTCGAAGAGTATTATGATCTGTGGGCACATGGATGAAGTTGGCTTTATGGTGCGCAGCATCAGTAATTTGGGGTTGATTCATTTAATGGTGGTTGGCGGTGTCAAACCAATCGCCCAGCATCTGCAAAAAATCCGCATTACGACCTTTGACGGAAAAAAAATCAGCGGAGTCATTAACGGCGAGTATCGCGATGGAAAAACGGAAAATCTTTATTGTGATATCGGCGCAACGACAGCTCAAGAGGTTGCTGAGTTAGGAATCGAAGTAGGGAACATGGCCTGCTACGCAACGGAGTTTGAAGAATTTGCTGTGAAGGATATTTACGCTGGAAAAGCCTTTGATGATCGATTGGCTTGCTTTGTGATGGGAGAATTAATGAAGCGCTTCGCAAATGCAGAGTTGCCGTTAACCGTTCATTTTGCCAATACTAGCAGTGAAGAAGTCGGCATTCGCGGTGCGAAGACGGCTGTTCAAGCTGTGGACCCGGATATTGTTTTCGTGATTGATGTCGCCACTTTTAGTACCGAGTTCGTTCGTGATCACACGAATCAGAGGCAAATCGGTCAAGGACCGATCTTAACCCATTTTGACCGAACCTTAGCAGCGAATTTGGAAATGATCCACTATGTTAAGGAAACAGCGCAGAGCCAAAATATTTCGCTGCAATTAGACATGTTCAATTCTGGCGGAACCGATGGCGGAGAAGCCCATAAGGTGAATGAAGGCAAACCGACTGTTGTAACGATTTTGCCTGTTCGCTATGGGCATTGTGCTTATTCGATCGTGAATATAAGAGATGTGCAGCAAATGATCGATTTGTATGAAAGCCTAATCAAAAACTTTACAGAAGAAACGTATCACCGCATGGTGGACTTTATTTAAAGGGGATAGAACGACATGACAAAAGAAGAACAAGAAATCGTCCAATTGATCTCGATCGCTGGCGAAAGCAAAGCCAAAGCCTTTGAAGCGTTGAAATGTGTCAAAACCAAGGATTTTGATTTGGCCAAGGGACTGATCGAAGAATCTCGCAACCTTGATTTAGAGGCTCATAATATCCAAACGGAGCTAATTTCTCGTGAGTTGAATGAAGAAGTGGAGTCCTCGAATGTTGGATTATTGATGGTTCATGCTCAGGATCATTACATGACCAGTCAATTGGCTCGTGACTTGATCGAAACACTTATTTCAGTATTGCAATAATAAAAAAATAAAGATAAAGGGGAAAAAGAACATGAAAATTTTACTATGCTGTGCCGGAGGTTTCTCGACAAATATGCTGATGCAAAATATGCGGAAGGTAGTGCAACAGAGTGCCAAGTTGAACGATGCGGACTTTGATTTCACTGCGATTCCCGCAGATTCCATCGAAAGTCAAATTGATGGCTGGGACATTGTTTTAGTCGGACCGCAAATCACTCATAAAATCGATTTTATCAAGTCAATCTTAGAACCAAGAGATATTCCTTATGCGGTGATTGATAAAGATGTTTATGGACAAATGGACGGCGCAACTGTCATGAAGCTTGCGTTGGTCACTCATAAGAAACATCAGTTAGCAAAACAAGCCGTTTAACCAGATAAATGAGGAGGAATACCATGTTCGCAAAATTTGAAGCATTTATGAACCGATTCTTCGTCCCGTTAGCTCACAAGGTAGATAACCAACGCCATTTGAGTGCGATCAAAGCCGGGATGGTTGCTATGACCCCCTTCACCATTTTAGGAAGTTTCTTCGCTATTCTTCCAGCATTGCCGAATATGCTGGGAGAGTCCAATAGCTTCAGTCAATTTATTTTATCTAATGCTGAGCTTTTCAATCTGCCAGTTACCCTATCGACAGGATTGATCGGGTTGTATGCTTGTGCGGCGATTTCCTATAATTTGGGAAATCATTACAAATTATACATTCCTGGTGCGGTGACCTTATCACTTTTTGGATTTTTGTTTATGACGGCTGTGTTTGATGAGAATGGTCTGTTAGATATTACGAATTTTGGTGCCAAAGGGTTATTTACGGCTATGTTTGTGGCATTGATCACGGTGGAGTTATACAACTTCTGTAAGAAGCACAACATGACGATCCGAATGCCAGAAGGGGTGCCAGATTTTGTTTCCAAATCCTTTGAACTGATTCCAGTCACCTTGTTGGTCGGCGGAACCTTTATTCTTGGGCGCTTCGTATTGATGCAAACAGCTGGAGAACTTCCACCAACGATCTTAACTCGCTTCTTGTCGCCGTTGGTTGGCTCGATGGACAATCCATGGTCAGTGTTGGCGTTAAACTTCTGTATCTGTTTGATTTTCTTTTTCGGGATTCATTCATCGGTTTTCAGTCCGATTACTCGTCCGATTATGGTGGCATTTATTGCCGAGAACATTACTGCTTTCCAAGCGGGTCAGCCGATTCCGCATTTCTATACTGCGGGAGCGTCGAGTGCGTTCTTTGGTTTTACTGGCTGCGGAATCTCGATTGGCTGTGTTGTGGCCTGTCTGGTTTCGAAATCCAAACGCTATCGCCAAATCGGAAAGGTCTCACTGTTTCCGGCATTGTTTGGTATTAATGAACCCATCCTGTTTGGTGCACCGATTATTTTGAACCCATTGATGTTTATCCCGCATGTCTTTGGCGGCGCGATCATTGGAACGTTGCCAATGTTCTTTATGCATTGGGGCTGGTTGAACAAGCCAGTCTTTGACCCGCCGTATGTGGGTGTTTTCCTAGAGGGCTTTTTAACGAATGGTGATTGGCGAACTATTCTAGCTAACGCATTGCAATTGGTTCTAGCCGTCGCGTTCTATGTCCCATTCTTTAAGGTCATGGAGCGGAATGAGTTGAAGGACGAAGCGAAGAAAAAAGAACAGAAAAATATCTTCGACCAAGGCGATACCGATATTTTGGATGGTTTGGACTTAGACTTCTAGATTGGAGTATTACAGATGAGAATTGAGAAAATCCAACAGCTTTTACAAGAGTCGGGGAAGGACGCAATCATCTTCAAAAACCGTGAGAACAAAAAATATTTTGGCTCGTTAGGAGGCAGTGGCATCTATCTAGTTGTCACGCCTTCTTCACAGGTACAGTTTTTTGATGGTCGTTACCGGCAGGAAATAAAAGACTTAACAAATGGCTTTGAAAATTTCGAAGTCCCGCAGGGCAGTTATCTGCCAAAGATTTTTGAGTGGCTGCAACAACAGGGAATTAAGCAATTAGCAATCGAGCCGAATGGATTGTCGATCCAAGAATATCGTGCGTTTTCGGAAGAATTTGCCGTCGAGATCTGGTCACATCAGCTTCAAGAAATCCGGGCGATCAAATCAGCGGAAGAAATTCAACTGATTAGAAATGCCTGTGCCTTAACCGATGAGATTTTTGCTGAATTAGTACCGGAAATCAAAATCGGCATGCCGGAAAATGAACTAGGAGCGTTGATTCATTATCTTTCATTGAAAAAGGGAGCTTCAGCGATGGCCTTCGAGCCGATCGTTGCCAGTGGTCCCCGCAGCGCATTGCCTCATGGACGCCCAACTGAACGAGCATTTGAACAGGGAGATTTTATTACGATTGATTTCGGAATCGTCTTGAATGATTACCAGTCAGATATGACGCGGACGGTGATGCTAGGCAAGGCTGATAATGAATTACAAACGATTTATCAAGTAGTAAAAGAAGCGCAACAAGCAGCTTCGGACTTTATTCGTGAAGGCGTTACTGGTCAGGAAGTCGACGCGGTGGCTCGTAAGATCATTACTGAAGCTGGTTATGGCGACTATTTCAGTCATGGATTAGGGCACGGCATCGGCATGGGCGGCGATGTGCCAATCTTGAATCCGAAGAGTCAAATGGTACTAAAGGAAAACATGGTGATGAGCGTTGAGCCGGGGATTTACCTGCCAGGTGTCGGCGGTGTGCGGATCGAGGATGATGTCGTGATCCAAAACGGTGTCGGAGTCGCCTTGAATCACACGACGAAGGAATTAGTGAGCGTAGGTGAATGCTATGTATGATTTGGATAAGGTGATTGATCGCAAACAAGGCAATGCCCGCAAATGGAGCAATCAAGTATTAAAGGAAAAATTCGGCTTAGCTGAAGACGCGATCCCGATGGACTTGGCGGATATTGATTTTGAAGTCGCACCCGCGATCCAAGCGGCGCTCATGAAACGGGCGAGTATTGGCGACTATAGTTATTCTTATGTGCCAGATGAATTTTACCAGGCAGTGATTGATTGGAATCAGCGGCGCTATGATACACACATCGAAAAAGAATGGATTAAGCTGACCTTCGGAACGGTTTCGACCTTGCATTATATCGTGCAGGCGTATACGGAAAAAGGTGACGGGGTTCTGATCAATACACCCGCCTACGACCCCTTTGCGGAAGCTGTAGAACATAATGAGCGGAAGCTTTTTTGCAGCTCACTGATTAATCACGACAACCGATATTATCTTGATTTTGAAGATATGGAACGGCAGATGCAGGAAAATAAGATTAAGCTATTTATTTTTTGCAGTCCGCAAAACCCTTCTGGCCGGATTTGGACGAAGGATGAACTGTTTCGTTTAGCAGAATTATGTCTTCGTTACGATGTTCTTTTGGTCTGTGATGAGATCCATCGCGATATCGTCTATAAAGGACAAACCTTTACATCGATTTGGAATGCCCATCCCGAGATCGCGCAGCATAGTGTTTTGTGTCTGTCACCGAATAAAGGCTTCAATCTAGGTGGATTGAAAACCTCCTATGTGGTAATCCCAAATCAACAAATTAGAGAAACACTGTTGAATCAATTGCAAAAAAATTTCATCACTTCGCCCCATGTTTTTGCTGTACCGGCTATTGTGGCCGCCTACAACGAAAGTGAAGCGTGGCTGGATGAGATGATTGATTATGTGGCAGAAAATATGCAAATCGTTTACGATTTCTTTGCAGAAATTCCAGAAGCTAAAGTGATGCCAGCCGAATCATCCTTCTTGGCTTGGATCGATGTTCGCGATTGGTTTAATGATGAGACGGACATGCAAGAATTCTTCCGGCGAGCGAATTTAACGATGGTCGTTGGCAGTTATTTTGTTCAAGATGGTGAAGGGTTCGTTCGTTTGAGTATCGGCATGCCTAGGGAATTGTTGCTGGAGGCATTAGGGCGGATCAAGAAAGAATATGTTCGAAGCATGGAATATGTTTAGCTTTTAAAAGCTGGAGCATCGTTTTATGGTGCTCTGTCTTTCTTTTTGTGCTCCTTCACTAGAGCATCCCAGATTTCTGTGGTACAGTGAGTCAGTGTGAAACTTTAGAGGAGGACAAGATCCTATGCGAAATATTAAATTAACCATCGAATACGACGGCAAGCGTTACCTAGGCTGGCAGCGTTTGGGAGATTCAGAAAAAACGATTCAAGGAAAGATCGAAAGTGTGATTGCGCAAATGACGGGTGAAAAGATCGAGATCATTGGTTCAGGACGAACCGATGCGGGAACCCATGCGAGAGGACAAGTTGCAAATTTCAAAACAAATTCAGAAATGGCTCGCAATGACATGCTGGTCTTTTTCAATCGTTATTTGCCAGGAGATATCGTAGTGAAAAAGGTTGAAGAAATGCCGGAACGCTTCCATGCGCGTTATAACGTGAAGGGCAAGCAATACAGCTATTACGTCTGGAATGATCCGATTCCAACGGCTTTTGAACGCTATCATAGTTTTTACGTTCCGCAAACATTGGATATGGATAAAATGAATGCCGCTTGTGAGAAATTACTAGGAACCCATGATTTCATTGGCTTTTCGGCATTGAAGAAGACCAAGAAATCTACGACACGAACAATTGAGAAAATCTCGATTGAACGAGAAGGCAGTATGCTGCATTTTACCTTTGTCGGCAATGGCTTCTTGCACAAAATGGTCCGGATTTTGATGGGCACCATTTTGGCGATCGGAGCTGGGAAGCTCTCGGTAGATGTGATCGATGAGGTACTAGAAAATAAAGTTCGCGCGGATGCTGGTGAAACAGCGCCAGCGCAGGGACTTTTCTTAGACGAAGTTTATTATTAATTGTAAAACTGGTTTTGGACGCTTTTGTGTCTGAAGCCAGTTTTTTCGCTGATCGCTTCCTTCCTAGCCTATAATGAATATATATGACGAGAAAGAGGGATTATTGATGAGAAAGTTGTTTTTGGTTTCGTTGTTTCAAAACGTTTCAGGATTATTGAAATCTGTTGAAGAAGTGAAGGATAAGACTGTAACGTACATTCCAACAGCCAGCAAAGTTGAGAAGCTAGGCTTTTTTATTCGAATCGGCAAGTGGGCTTTACGATTTAGCGGAATGAAAGTAGAAGAACTAGAAATTTCACAGGCAAGATTTGAACAGATTCGAACAACGTTAGCAAAAAATGACATCATCTTTGTAGCCGGCGGGAATACCTTTTTCCTGCTTCAGGAATTACGCCGAACAGGAGCGGATCAGCTAATTATTGAGGAGGTAAACAAAGGCAAGCTGTATATTGGAGAGTCGGCAGGTGCGATCGTTGCTTGTCCAGATATCGGCTATTCTTCTATCATGGATGATCCGAAAAAGGCTGCTGACTTGACTGATTACACTGGCTTGGGTTTGGTTGATTTCTACGTGGTTCCTCATTATCAGAGTCGGGAATTTAAGGACTCTTCCGAGCAGATGGTGCAAGAAAATCAGGCACAGAAAAAATTAGCGATCATCAATGATCATCAGGCGATTTGGGTTTGGGATGAAGGGGTTGAAATTCTAGGCAAGCGTTAATCTATGAAAAGTTTTTATGGATGACTTAAGGCTTCAATAAAAAACGTATTGCTTTCTAGCGCGTTAGATGATAAAAACAAGCTAACGACTTTTTGAAGGAGAAAACTATGAGGATTGATAATATTTTTGAATACTTGTATGAATTTCATCAACAGCACCCTATAACTGTCCATAATTTAAATGGCTGTACAGTGAAGGATATTTGTACAGCTAGCAATTATGCTCGAACGGCGGTTAGTGAGGACTTATCAAAGTTGACCAGCACTCATCAGGTGATTAAAGTGAAATCACGTCCAGTGCTATTTTTTGCTCGCTCAATTTTGGAAAAGGCCTTTTCTTTTTCTCCTCGAAAAGATGAATACGCTTCATTGACCGAACTTGAAGGAGAGATTCATCAAGAAATGGAGAAAAAGGAGCAGCTAAAGCAGGAGTTTCGAAGTAATCCTTTTTCAAAAGTCATTGGCTACGATGGAAGTCTAGCAGATAGCATCAAAAAACTGAAGGCAGCTGTTTTATACCCGCCAAAAGGCTTGAACATTATGCTGACAGGGGAATCTGGTGTTGGAAAGACCTTATTAGCAGAACATTTACATGAGTTTTTCGAGTCGAAGACTGAAACAAAAGTACCGTTCATTTATTTTAACTGTGCGGAATATTTCAATAATCCTGAGCTATTAACTTCTCATTTATTTGGCTATAAAAAAGGTAGCTTTACAGGAGCAGACAACGACCATCAAGGATTGGTTGAATTAGCAGATGGAGGCTTTTTCTTTTTAGATGAAGTCCATCGTTTGACCAACGAAGGGCAAGAAAAGCTCTTTACTTTGTTGGATAAAGGGTACTTTACCCGAATGGGGGAAGCGGAGAAGCAACGGCATGTGTCCATCAAATTTATTTTTGCTACGACCGAAGAGCTGGAAAAGACCTTTTTGAAAACTTTTTTACGTCGAATTCCAGTCAATCTGCATATTCCCAGCTTATCTGAACGTTCCATCAAAGAGAAGATCCAATTGATTCTGACCTTTTTCATGGAGGAAAGTCAGGGGATTCAAAAAGATATTTTTATTTCTTATAATACATTGAAATATTTGGTCTTCTCTCAATATAAGGCAAATGTTGGTGAACTGAAATCAGAGATCCAATTTATTTGTGCTCAGGCGTATCTCGATTCCATCGATTATGAAACCCATGAATTAAAAATTGATCTTCCATTAGGTCTGCTAGATGAAAATATTGTAGACACGAAGAACATTGTCGTATTGAACGAGTACGTTCCTAGTCGCGGGATCAACATTAAACATGATTATTTTTATCATCATGTGGATCAGTTGCTGCAGGTGAAGGATAAGCAGAATGATCGATTTTATAATTTCTTATTAAAGGAATATACCGATCTTAAGAATGTCAATATTTCTTCAAGAGATGCAGTTGCGATTATGCAAAACAAGCTGGATCAGCTTTATGATATGGATCTGTTTAATCAAGCATTTTCAGAGGAGCAGGATATTGATGAGCAGTTCTTTAGCCAAATCAATCAAATCATTCAATATATCGAACAAGAAATGGCTGTTCTTCTGCCTGAAAACTTGAAAGATGTTTTAGCGGCCCATATCTATTCTAGCGTCTTTTACTCAGCTCAGATACATGAAGACTTTTTTGATCTGACGAAAAATATTTTTTCTGGAAAAATCGAGAATTATCAGTTGGCGGAAAAAATTGTTCATTATATTGAGGATTATTTTTCTTTAAAACTGCCCAATACGGAGATTATTTTTTATGATTTATTCATCCGTAAAACCAAATCCACGGATCGCCGCTATGAGCTGGATGAAAAATGCGGGATCGTGGTAGTTGCTCATGGAAGTGCAACGGCTTCTAGTATGGTGGAGTACACGAATGTGCTCTTTTCAACCAGTTTGATGAATTCAGTCAACATGCCGATCAATCAGTCGGTAGAGGAAACGTTGGATAAGGTGCGCCATGTCGTCCAGGAGAATGGTTATAGCAAATTAATCCTAATGGTCGATATTGGTTCGTTAGTTTATTTTGGGAATGTTGTCAGTAAAGAATTTCAAATTGAGGTACTTTTGATTAGCAATATCAATCTATTAACACTTTTGGAGGTCGCTCGTGAGGCGATTTATGAATCGACTAATTTTGAGTACCTATTGCCAGTTCTAAAAGAGAAGAATCATAAGGCGCTGATTTGCCGAAAAGGAAATTTTGAGGATTCCAAAGTTCTAGTAATTTCTTGTCTAACGGGGCTAGGTACAGCATTAAAAATTGAAAAGCTACTGCTTAATACCTTTCCGCAGGAATTGTTGACCAATGTGCGAATTATTACACTTGAGAAAAAAGAGCTGGAGAATCTCAGCCGCTTACTTTCTTTTGTTCATGAAGATGAGAAGCTGGTTGGAATCATTGGAACTGTGAAGACGGAAATTCCAGATATTCCCTTTGTTTCGCTGGATAATTTATTGTCGGATCAAGGAATCAAGTTAGTCTTTCAAATGTTAGGCTATGATCTAACCAAAGATGAGAATCAAGCGGTATTAAAGAAGGTTTCGGCTAAGTATATTCAAGGACTGTCGATCGAAGCCATTACGGATTTATTAAGTATTTTAAATCCTAAAAGCATCACAATCGAATTGTCTAAGATTTATTCGGACATCTGTATGCAGACGAAAAAGAAAAGTGAGGAAAAAAGACTGCTGCGTTTCATCATTCATTGTGCTTGTATGATCGAACGGCAGATCCAACATCCGGAATATGACCACACCTCTTATGAACTGTCATATCGGGAGCTGCCAGAACTGGCATCTGTCATCAAAATGGCGTTTCGACCGATCGAAGTGTCATACAATGTCATCATTCCGCCTCTTGAAGTCAAATATATTTATGAATTGTTGTTTGAAGTTAGTGTGTAAAACACATGAAATAGCCCTTTTCCTGAAGGGTTATTTTTTTGGCACAGCAATTGCTTTATAGGGAAGTGAATACAATGTAAGCGGAAGTGAGGAATGAGGGTATGGTAAAACAACCAATTTTAATTTTGACTCATAATGGTTGGGGATTGGAATTGTTGAAAAGTGTTCAGATGATCGTTGGTGAAATCAGCAATGTTCATGAAGTGGCGTTAAACGCAGAAGATTCTTTACCGGAATATTTAGAACGAGTCAAAACACAAATTGAGCAATTAGAATGGCAAGAGAATCTATTGATTCTAACAGATATTAAAGGCGGGACTCCGAGTAATGTAGCGTTGCGTTTGTCGAAGGATTATAAAGTTGTCGCTATTTCAGGCTTGTGTGCATCGATGTTGCTAGAAGCTGTAATGAAACAAGAAACGGGCGGCTTTACACGGGGGATAGCCCAAGAGATTCACAAGGCGGTCGTTGATAGTTGTCAACTGTTGGAATTACCAATTAAACAGTAAAGGATGAGTAAAATGTCAAAAATTGTGTTAGCTAGAGTAGATAGCCGCTTGATTCATGGACAGGTGGTGACTAAGTGGTTGCAGCAATCAGCAGCTAATGAAATCGTCGTTGTCAGTGATGAGCTGGAGCAGGATGAGTTTTTACAAAGCATTTATTTAATGGCAGCACCTCCAGGCGTAGAAGTGATTATCAAAGGCACCGATTCGGTAAAAAGCTATTGGGAAGAAGCAACGGCGAAAAGTAGTAAGATATTATTCCTGGTTCCCGATTTAGTTACATTAAAAGAAATGGTCGAAGCGGGAATTGTCACAGAAGGTGTTCAGGTGGGTGGATTAGGAGGTGGACCTAATCGTAAAAATGTCGTGAAGAATATTAATTTATCCGAAGAGGATGTAGCGATTTTAGAAGGGCTGTTAGCTAAAGAAATCAATGTGTATTTCCAAGCGATTCCGGAAGAAAATCCGGTGCCGATCCAAAAATTAATTGAAAAATATAAATCATTATAAAAGGGGCGTATAAACGATGGGTGTTCTAGGTATTTCGATTGTAATGGGTTTGTACTATTGGTTTGCGAGATTGCGTTTTGGCTATACATTTTCCGGGATGCTATCTCAGCCGCTTTCGGCGGCGTTGATTGCAGGAATTGCGACAGGTAAATTATCTGAAGCAATGGTGATTGGTGCGGGGATTCAGTTGATTTATTTGGGTGTAACTTCGACACCAGGCGGCAATGTTCCCAGTGATCCGGCTTTAGCTTCGGCGATTGCGATCCCGATTGCTTTAGGAGTAGGAATGAACGCGGAGGCAGCGATTGCTTTGGCAGTGCCATTCGGTGTGTTAGGCGTATTTATGGATCAGCTTCGTCGGACGATCAATGCAACATGGGTTCACATGGCGGACAAATATGCAGAGGATTTAAATTATTCAGGGATTTATCGCGCAGCGTTTTTATATCCTGCACTTGCTGGTTTTGTTATTCGTTTTCCTCTTGTATTTGCGGCGAATTTCTTCGGTCAATCGATCGTCAATCAAATCTTGGATGTCATTCCAAAATGGTTGATGCACGGTTTCGAAGTGATGGGTGGTATCTTGCCAGCGCTTGGATTTGCCTTGACCATCATGGTGATTGGCAAGAAACATTTAATCCCTTATTTCTTGATTGGCTTTGTCGCGGTTGTTTACTTCGGCGCGGAAGTCATGGCTGTAGCAATTATCGGTATTTGCGTAGCATTCTTGGTTCGGAATAAAGCATTAGAAGAGGAGGCGGCTGCATAATGGAACAAATGACAGAAAAAAATGAACAGCAATTAGAGCAAAAGAAAATTACCAAAAAGGAATTGTCTCGCTCCTTTTGGATTTATCAATTGGGTTGTGAGTTATCCAACTCTTACGAACGGCTGCAAAGTTTAGTTTTTTGTGCCTCAATGATTCCGGCGGTCAAGAAATTGTATGCCGATGATGAAGACGCGCAACGAGAAGCATTGAAACGCCACCTAAACTTTTTCAATACAGAAGGCACGATCGGTTCTTCTATTCAAGGGATCGTGATTGCAATGGAGGAAGAAAAATCCAATGGTGCGGCAATCACCGATACCGCGATTACATCAATTAAAACCGGTTTGATGGGACCTTTGGCAGGGATTGGCGATTCAATTATTTGGGCAGCGGTGATGCCGTTGATTATCTCGATTTTTATTCCGATGGCATCAAGCGGGAATGCGATTGGTGGAATCGGACCGATTGTGATTTATACCGCAGTTACTATGTATATCAGCTGGTTGTTGATCAATAAATCGTACACATTAGGTCGTAACTCGATTTTAAGCTTATTGAAGGATGGCAAGATCAAGCAGGTAATTTATGCGGCGAACGTCTTGGGAATGATGATGATGGGAGCGTTAAGTGCTAGTTACGTAAATATCACAAGCCCAATGAAATTCAAAGTTCCAGGCGGCGCAACCATTATTTTGCAGGATATTTTTGATCAGATCGTGAAAGGCTTGTTGCCGTTGACTGCGGTATTTGCTATCTACTTCTTTATGGTCAAAAAGGGACCGAGATACGGCATTATTATCGGTACGATCGTGGTGATCAGTATCGTCGCTTCATTCTTCGGATTATTATAAGACAATTGAAGGTGTAAACATGATTAGCTATGAAAAATTTGGTTTAAAAGAAGTGATCAATGCTTCTGGGCGAATGACGATTTTAGGAGTATCGAAGGTATCGGAAAAGGTGTTGGAAGCACAACGATTTGGTGGTGAACATTTCTTTGAGATGAGCGACTTGATGGTTCAAACGGGGAAGTACCTTGCTGACCTGTTGAAAACGGAAGATGCGCAAATTGTCTCCTCTGCTTCGGCAGGGATCGCCCAATCTGTGGCTGCCATAATTGGAGAAGGAAGTCTTTATCACGTGTATCATCCTTATACAGCGAAGATCACGAAAAGAGAGATTATTATTCCAAAAGGCCACAATGTGGATTATGGCACCCCCGTGGAAGTCATGATCCAGCAAGGCGGCGGAAAAGTTGTAGAAGCTGGCTATGCCAATATGTGCTCTGCAAACCATCTGGAAATGATGGTGACGGCAGAAACAGCGGCGATTTTGTATATAAAAAGCCATCACACCGTTCAAAAAAGTATGTTGAGTGTTGAAGAAGCAGTTGAAGTAGCTCAAAGACATGGACTTCCATTGATCATAGATGCAGCGGCTGAAGAAGATCTCTTCAGTTATATCCAAGCAGGAGCGGATCTTGTGATCTATTCAGGAGCGAAAGCGATCGAAGGCCCTAGTGCCGGCTTGATCATCGGTAAGCAGCAATATGTGGAATGGGTGAGGTTACAAAGCAAAGGAATCGGTCGATCCATGAAGATCGGGAAAGACAATGTTTTAGGTTTTACCCAAGCAGTTGAGGATTACTTAGCTCACGGAAGTGAATCGGGAAAAGCGATGAAGCAACGATTGGCTCCGTTTATCTCAGCGGTGAATCAAATTCCAGCTTTAGAAGCAAAGATCGTACAAGATGGTGCAGGACGAGACATTTATCGGGCAAGTGTCAAAGCATTGGAGAAAAAATCAGCTAGACAGATTATTACCGAACTGAAGGAAGAAAATCCAGCGATTTATACCCGGGAATATCAAGCGAATAATGGCATTATTGAGTTTGATATCCGCTCTGTCAACGAGCAGGAGATGGAGAAAATCGTTCAGCGTTTACTCGAAATCATGGAATAAAAAGGAGATAGAAGATGTCATTAAGTCCCAATTATTTAGCAGATCGAATTTGCTTAAATGTATTAGCTAATTCTGTTGCAAATGCGAAAGAATGTTACGAGGCGGCAGAAGGTCATGTTGTATTAGGCGTATTATCGAAAAACTATGCCAGTGATGAATTGGCGATCGAGGATATGAAACTGTATCAAGCAGCGACCAATAATGCTTTGTCCGTCGGTTTAGGTGCTGGCGATCCCAATCAGAGCCAGATGGTATCAAGAATTTCCGCTGTCTTGCAGCCGCAGCATGTCAATCAAGTATTCACTGGTGTGGGGGCTTCACGAGCCCTTTTAGGTCAGGTGGATACGGTCGTGAACGGTTTAGTTTCACCAACCGGAAAAGTCGGCTACGTGAATATTGCGACGGGACCATTGAGTTCAAAAGCGCCTGAAGCGATTGTGCCGATAGAAACAGCGATCAAATTGCTGCAGGATATGGGCGGTAGTTCGGTAAAGTATTTTCCGATGAAGGGCTTGGCTCATAAAAAGGAGTATCAAGCCGTTGCAGAAGCTTGTGCGAAGTATGATTTTTATTTGGAGCCGACTGGCGGCATCGATTTAGCAAATTTTGCAGAGATTGTGCAAATAGCAGTTGATGCTGGAGTGAAAAAAATTATCCCGCATGTGTATAGTTCGATTATTGATTCTAAAACAGGAGATACGAAGCCGGAGGATGTTCAGGCTTTGTTGAAGATGATGAAGCAGGCACTAAAATAATAAAAGAGTTGGATTTGAGTCACTTTGCTCAAATCCAACTCTTTTTTAACTTCTCAACCCACGTCCACGATCAATCAAATACCAGCAGACGCTATAAAGCACAACGATAAATAATACTAAAATGGACATTGAAACAACGATCGACACATCCATCACACCAAGGAAGCCATAACGAAAACCAGAGATCATGTAAACGATCGGATTGATTTTTGAGACAGCTTGCCAGAATGGCGGCAGCATCGAAATGGCATAGAAGACCCCACCAAGATAAGTCAACGGCTGTAAAACAAAGGTCGGAACGATCGATACATCATCGAAGGATTGAGCAAAAATCCCGTTCAACAGTCCAGCCAATGAGAATAAAATAGCGGTCATCAACAAGGTGATGACAACGATCACCCAGGAATAGACGTGCAGCGGTACGAAGAACAAGGAAATGATCGTAACTAGTGTGCCTACCATGACACTGCGACCAACTCCGCCGATCACAAAGCCCCAGATGATGATGTGAGTCGGAACAGGTGCCACTAGGATTTCCTCGATATTCTTTTGAAATTTTTGTGAAAAGAAGGAAGAAGAAACATTGGCATAGGAGCTAGTAATAGCAGACATCATAATTAGACCTGGAACGATGAATTCCATGTATGAAAAGCCAGCCATATCACCGATTCGTCCACCGATCAAATTGCCGAAAATGACAAAGTATAAGGACGTTGTGATGACAGGCGGTACTAAGGTCTGTACCCAGATCCGCAGGTAGCGGTTGGTTTCTTTGACTGCCAGACTTTTTAAAGCAGTGAAGTATAGATTAGACATGATTTTCCTCCGTAATTTTTAGGAATAGTTCTTCTAAACGGTTGGATTTATTCCGCATGGAAAGGACTTTGATTCCTTGATTCGTCAGTTGTTCGAAGAGCTCATTGATTCCTTGATCCCGTACGACTTCTACTTCGAGGGTTTGATCGTCCTCAAAAGTATAGTTGAAGCCAGTGATTTCCGGCTTTTTGTTGTAAGGAGCCAGATCAAAAATAAAGGTTTCAAATTGCAGCTTGGCTAATAAGGATTTCATACTGGTATTTTCAATCAATTCCCCTGATTGAATAATGCCGATGTTGCGGCAAAGCATTTCCGCTTCTTCCAGATAATGGGTTGTTAAGATGATCGTTGTGCCGCTTTCATTCAGTTCTCTTAAAAATGACCACATCTCGCGGCGCAGCTCGATATCTACACCCGCAGTTGGTTCATCCAAGATTAGCAAGCGCGGTTCATGCATCAGGGCGCGGGCAATCATCAAACGACGTTTCATCCCGCCAGAAAGCATTCGGGCACGGACATTGCGTTTTTCCCATAGGTCGGATTGCTTCAAGTATTTTTCACTGCGAATCATGGCTTCTTTACGAGGTACGCCGTAATAGCCCGCTTGATTGACGACGATTTGTTGAACGGTCTCAAAAGGGTTGAAGTTGAATTCCTGCGGCACAAGCCCGATTTGCTGCTTTGCCATTACCAGCTCTGTGTCCAAATCATAGTCGAAAACTTTTACGCTTCCAGCAGTTTTATTGACTAAAGAGGTGATAATTCCGATCGTCGTTGATTTTCCGGCACCATTTGGCCCCAGCAGCGCGTAAAAATCGCCTTCTTCAACGACTAGATCAATTCCTTTTAAGGCCTCTACACCAGTGGCATAGATTTTTCTTAAATCTTTTATTTCAAGTGCATTGGTCATTAATGTATTCTCCTCGTTTCTGTAAGGTGTTGATTTTGATAGCTTCAGTTTCGTTTCATCCAATTCTCTATTCTATCATTGTTTTTCCTGATCACAAGCCTGAAATGCTTAATTAGAATCTGAATTTTTTGAGGTTTCTCTTTCATATTTGTTAAAATGAAAAAGAAGAAGCGGAGGAAAGCGTATGTATTTAGAAAAGTTGAAATACTTTATTGATTTAGTCCAAACTGGCAGCTTTACCAAAGCTGGAAAAAAGAATTTTGTTTCTCAAGCAAGTATCACACAACAGATTCGTTTATTGGAGTCTCACTTTGCCTGTCAGTTGATTGATCGCTCGACGATTCCTGTAAAGCCGACTGAAGCTGGAAAGATTTTGTATCAAGAGGCGTTACAGCTAATCCAGCAATATGATCGATTAACGCAACGGATGGCGGATTACAATGAACAAAGAAACAGAGTTCGGATCGAATACACTTCCATCATGGATATTCAATTGTTTTCTCAGATTGTGCAGGATAAAAAGCTTGAAGAAGAAAACATTCTGTTAGATGTGGAAAAAGTGCCATTAAAGGGTGTCGCTGAAAATTTGTTGAATCATCGGTATGATCTAGCAATTAGTTTTGATTCGGAATTTTTTGAAGAAAAGCAAATTCAAACACTTCCTCTGTATTATGGAGATTATTGTGCAGTGGTTGGTAAGAAGCATCCGTTTTTTACAAAAGAATCATTGACGCTTGAGGAGTTGTACGAGCAATCCATTGTGATGCTTTCGCCAGAAACGATCGGAAAATCCTACTATTTAATGCTGGAGCATGCGTTGCAGGATGGGTATGCTCCTAACATCGCAAAAGTGACCAACGATATCGAGACGGAAATCTTTCTGATCCAGAACAATAAGATGGTGGGCTTTTTCCCTGAAAATTACCCATTGATCGAGGATGACATGGATCTGAAGTCTTTACGCATCGAGGATTCTCACCATCAATTTGAGATTGTTTTAGCCTATTTAGTCAACGAACAAAATGCGGCTGTTCAGCGATTGCTTGAGCTTTTGAAAGCATAATAACTTTTACTTATAGGGCATTAAATAGATGTATTGGCATTTGATCACTAAATCACATAAGCTTAACTTATCAAAAATAAGGAGGCTTTATTCAATGAATAAATTGATTTTGACAGGTGTAGATGGCAATTTAGGCGGACAGGCAGCCGAGTATCTTTTGACAATCGCAGAAAAGGACCGTTTAGTCTTTTGCGGTTATGATCCCGCTTCGTTAGAAAAATTTTCAGCTCACGGTGTAGAAACACGGGAAACCAATTTCAATCATGTCGAAGGATTAGCCGAAAAATTTGCAGGGGGAGAAGTATTAGCGTTGATCTAAATGCATTTTGTAGGAGAAAAACGGCAAGCTGCCCATAAAAATGTCGTGGATGCTGCCAAAGCAGCTGGTGTTAAGAAGATCGTGTATACTTCCTTGGTCAATGCGGCAGATCCAGAAAATCCAAGTATTGAGAAAATCGACCACGCGTTTACAGAAAAATACATTGAAGAAAGCGGACTTGATTATATTTTCTTACGCAACTCTCAATATGCGGAAGCAATGATTACGAATTATTTCACCTATGTAAAAGGCGACGGCGTGCTAACCAATAGCCAAGGTGATGGGAAAATGGCGTATATTTCAAGAAAAGATTGTGCCAAAGCTGTTGCTTACGCTTTAAATAATCAAACGCTGCATCATCAAATTCTAAATATCAATGGAAAAGAGTTAATGACGATCAGCGATTTTATTGCAATTGGAAATGAGGTCACTGGTAATAAGGTTAGCTACAAAGAAATCTCCGATGAAGAAAATTATGCGGTATTCGATGCGATGGGCGTTCCGCGGACCACAGAAGGAAAATTCAAAGAAGATTCGGAGGCTCCTTTTTCTTCTGAAGGAATGGTTACTTTTGCTCAAGCGATTCGGGAAAATAAGATGGCTGAACACACCGATGATTTTGAAAAATTGACCGGTGACACGCCACTAACTGTTCGCTATATGTTTGAACATGCAGAGGAATTTCAGGTAGGCGAACGCCATTCGAAAGATGTGTAATGGATAAGGAAAGCATCTCACCTGTTTAGATAGGTGGGGTGCTTTTTTATTATCAGTCATTTTGCCAAGCTATTTCTAATGATAGAATGAATAAAAAAGAAGGCGGGGGTTCAATTATTGGAAGTGATCGGGATTTATGGGATTTTGTTTGGGATTGTAGGAATATTCTTTCTGATCTATACCTATTTTTTGTACCGCAAGAATCTAAAAATCAAGGCGCGGATCAAGGCAGAGTATGGGAAAAAACCGGAATGGAAACTGGATGAACGGGATTATGCCAGTATGAAGAAGTATTATCAGCAGAAGAAAACAGATGGGCCAACGATTGATGATATTACCTTCAATGATTTAAATATGGATGAGATTTTTAAACAGGTAAAAAATACGCAGTCTAGTATTGGGGATGAATACAGCTACGATTTTTTTAGAAGGCAGAAAAATCCCGATTTGACTCATTTTGAAGCGGCTGTTCAGTGTATGAGTGAGCAGGCTGAAGCTCGGGAAAAACTGCAATTTGCCTTTTATCGAATTGGGCGGAAAACCAATAATCAGTTGGTTGAATTATTACTGGAGCCCAGTAAGTTTCCTAAAATAGCGATGCTGCCAATTATTTTGGTGACGGTAGTCGGAATAGGCAGCTTGATCTGGCTGGCAGTAGATATTGATTATGGGATTTTAGCTGTCTGTATGAGCTTTTGTGTAGGTTTGATTTTATTTTCGATCGTGTTGCGAAAAATTTATCAGGCGTTTGAAGCTTTGGGGATGTTTACACGCATGGTTCGGGCGGCGAAGGTGATGGTGAAACTAGATCTTCCGGCCTTCAAAGAAGAAACCGATCAGTTGCGTAAAAATCTTAAAGTGTTTAAAAACATTACAGGACTGGCAGATTATATTGTGCAAATCTCTGGCTCTTCCAACAGCCTAATGATGATCATTACTTCTTATTTTTCTTTGTATGGCTATGCTTATTTTATCATGGTCAAGCTGTTTCAAAAGTACCGCAGTGAAGCATTGAAACTGTATGAAACCATCGGATACATCGAGCTGTGTATTTCGATTGCTTCTTATCGAGAAAGTTTGCCATATTATTGTCTGCCGAATTTTAATGATAATGATAAGGTAACGTTTGAAGAGATCGTACATCCGCTGTTAAAAGAGCCGATCCCGAATACGCGCAGTATGGGAAATAAGGTGTTGATCACTGGTTCAAATGCCAGTGGAAAATCGACCTTTGCTCGAACATTAGCGATCAATGCCATTTTTGGACAGCTGTTTAATACTTGCTTGGCTAAAAGCTTCAGTTTTAAACCATGTGCTGTCTATAGCTCGATGAATCTAAAGGATGATATTGTTACCGGCGACAGCTTCTATATGGCAGAGATCAAGTCGCTAAAGCGCTTGTTAAAAATCGCTGAATCTAAAGAGTATGCCATGATTTTTATGGATGAAATGTTTAAAGGAACCAACATGATCGAACGGATCTCTGCTGCTTCGATTATTCTGAAAAAATTTGCTGACCTGGATTGTTTCATTTGCTTGGCAACACATGATGTAGAGCTGAGCCGAATCCTAGGTGAACGCTATGAAAACTATCATTTCCGAGAGGTTGTTACAGAGGATGATATTCTATTTGATTACACGTTGCAAGAAGGCGTAACGACTGGCAGTAACGCGATTAAACTATTAGCCTATTGTCATTATGATCAAGAAATTGTTGATCAGGCAGAAAAGTATGCTGAGAATTATCGACTATCAGGCGAGTGGGAAAAACTATAAGCAAGCACTCAAGACCGTGTCCAATTAATTGGACACGGTCTTTTCCAGTTAGTTAAAATAACAGTTTTATACCTGTAGCGTATTCAATAGTTTCCGTAATTCAGACACGGATATTTGTCCTGGAGCGGAAGCTGTTCCGGCAGAACCGAACGTCGCAGCTGAACCAAAGACTTGTCCAGAAATACGGCTAATCATTCCTAGTGTTCCCATAGACATAGTAATTAATGGACGATCTGCATAATTTTCATACATCTCGCGGGTAGCTTCGAGGAGTGTCAGAACATCCTCGCTATTTCTAGGCATAACAGCAATTTTGCAGATATCTGCACCTTTAAGCTGCATTTGCTGCAGACGAGAAAGAATCTCTTGTTTACTAGGAGTCTTATCGAAGTCATGATTACATAAGATAACTTTAATATCCTTTTCGTGGGCAGCGGTTATTGTTTGTGCGACTAATTTGTCAGGCATAAAGAGTTCTAGATCAATTAAATCAAGACAGCCTTGCTTGATTAACGTCTCATAAATTTCAAAATACTTTTCTTCACTTAATGGCAGCTCGCCGCCTTCTTTATAAGTTCGGAAGGTGATTAGCAGTGGTTTATTGAGTGCTTTTTTTATTTTATGAGAAAGCTCAGCTACAATTTCTGGTTTTTCAACTTCTTGAAAAAAATCTATACGCCATTCAACAATATCACAGTCAAGTTGTTGAATATGTTCAGCTGAGGAGAGTAGGTCTGTTTCTGTTCGATCTAGCAAAGGTACAATTATTTTAGGCTGACCTTCACCAATGGTCACTTGGTCAATTGTTACTGTGTTCATATTGTTCCTCCATTAATTATTTAAGTTCATTCAACTAATTTGTTTGACGTGCTATGCGGATAAATCTACTGTTTTTCGATAACGTATAAAGATAATTACAGCTAATAAAAAGCCAATTCCTGCAATAATGGTATCAAACAACATAATACTACGAACATTGTTCTTTGCGATGGCTGCCGCAATAATCGGGATCAGGAATGAAGCAATACTGCCAAAGGTATAAAAAATCCCTGTGATTGTTCCTTTACCCGCTGGAAACAGTTCGCCCATTACAGTGAGACCAAGCTGCATGACTCCGCCGGCAGCGAAGAAGCCTACCAATGCAGCACCAATCATCATCACTAACGGTGTAGGGAATAACCACATGATAAGAATCGTTACAAATGAGACGAGAGTATAAAGCGTTACTAAATAAACAGGCCGCACTTTTGTCGCTAGAACAGCAGTCACAGCTACACAGATAAGGGAGCCAGTTGAGTAATAAGAAATCAGTAAATTTGCGTTATCAGTGGTCATTTGTGCAACTTCCTCACCATAAATACCGATAAACTGTGAGATTAAATAAAAAGTTGCTTGAGAAATAAAACCATAAATAATGAAACAGACACCCTCAATTGCTATTTTAGGCTGACTTTTAAATGTAACGGCTTGTATTTCTGCCTGTTGATTTTCCTTAGCGTCTTGATCTGGAAATGGTCGTTTCAATAAAAATAGACCATTTAAAACAAAAACGATAATCGGAATGATAAAGGACCAGCCAAACCATAACTGATTGGTATTGATAATTTTTAGCATAATCGGTAGGGTAAATTGTCCAATTTGTACGAATGCTTTGATTAATACATTCGCTGTTCCCGCCTTTTTAGGGAAAGATTCCATAAGGGCTGGATACGTGCCTGAGTCTAAGAAAGAGTTTGAAACACCGGCAATTACTGCAAAAATCATAGCAGTCGTTACGCTTTTACTGTACAAAATACCAAAGAAATACAAAGAGTAAGTAACGATACCTAAATAAATGAAGGGCTTTCTTCCAAATTTATCTGATAAACGGCCGGAGATTAAAATAGCAATCAAGCGGCCAATTCCTAGCATGGAGATGACTTTCGCTATCCCCATTAGATCCGTATCCCACTGTCCCATTAAAGCTTTTTGATTCTGGGATATGATGATAACACCCATCCCATGAATAATATAATTGATGTAAAGACCAATCGCTGTTGGTAAATATTTATTTTTCATCCATACTCCTCCGCCTATTCATCAAATAATAATTCTTTAATATATGTGACTGGCATTTCTTCATCAGTGAACAATTGAAAAGCTGCAGCTCCTTGATAGAGCATCATACCCAAACCGTTTATAACTTTTTTTGCACCATGTTCTTTAGCAAAGCGTAAAAGTTTCGTTTCTCTTGGAGCATAAACGACGTCAAAAACCACTAAATCAGATCTAATCATTTCTGGATCATTAATCAAACTTTGTTCTTGTAAAGGCTTCATACCAACGCTTGTGGCATCTATATAGATACTACTTTTTTGGATGGCTGATTTAAATGCTGCTTGATCTGCTAAATCGGTTACAGTTGCCCGACAGTTAGTATTATCATTGATTTTTTTTGCGGTTTCCTTAGCATTTTCGAACACATCATCATTAATGTTGAAAATATACAGTTCTTTTGCACCATCAAAAGCAGCTTGGATAGCAATCGCTGTTGCCGCCCCGCCTGCACCAGTCAATGTAATGGATTGATCTTTGACTGTTACACCCTCATCTTCCAGTGCTTTTATTGCACCAATCCCATCTGTGTTATAACCGACTAAGTGTCCTTTGCCATCTTTATTTGTGACTGTATTTACGGCTCCGATTAATTTAGCTTCTGGTGAAATTTCATCTAAATAGGGAATAATTGCCTGTTTATTGGGCATAGAAACATTGGAACCGCGGATACCCAATGCACGTATTCCATCTACAGCAGGTTTTAAAGTAGAGTTGTCTACTTCGAAGGCAAGATATGCATAGTCCAGCCCTAATTTAGCAAATGCTTCGTTGTGCATTGTTGGTGACATACTGTGGCGTATAGGAGTAGCTATTAGGCTGATTAGTAAAGTGTGTCCAGTTAATCGTTCTGTCATTGTTCAATTCCTCACTTAATATTTATTTTTTCATTATGAAATTAAGTTCAAACGTATGTGGCATGCATCGTTTTTCGTTGAGTTTCCAGATTTTTAATGGTTTTCACAACATCGCGAGCTTCCTTAGTGCCTTCCATGATTCTTCGAGCTACCTTACTGTCACCAATGTTAAGTAAGGTAATATTATTCTTTTGTGTATAATCAGTTAGGTCGGATAATAAAGGAGCGTCAGCACGCATACCTAAACAAATGAAACCTAAATCAAAAGGTAATTTAAGGCGTTCTCCTTCAGCTTTTTCAACGATGAAACAATTCTTTTGTACTTCCATCAATTTCGTAGAAGTGTGAACATCAACATTATAGTCATGAATGATTTCCATCATTCCAAGTTTAGTGATAATATCTAAATCTTTTCCAAGTTGATCAACCATTTCAACAATATGAACTTTTTTTGCACCATTTTCTGCGTAATACTCAACCACATCTAAACCAACTGCACCTCCTCCAATAACAACGACTTCTTTTCCGTCAAAATCATTGAATTTTTTCATATCTCCCAAAAGGTCAAAAATAGAGAAGACTTGTCGATTGGATTTAGCTAATTCTTCGTGCAGTCCCACAATTGGTGGAAGCAATGGTTTTGCACCGGTAGTATTAACAATCAAGTCTGGCTTTTCATTTAGATCTTCTAACGTAAATCGATGATTTAAATGAACAGTCAAATTGGATAATTGTTCTACTCTTCTCGTTAGATAGGTGACGAAATCATTGATTCGTTGTTTGTCAGGAAAGCGGGAAATTTCATGGGCTAATCCGCCTAGATAACCTTTCTCTTCGTAGAGTGTGACATCTACACCAATTTCCGCAGCACTGGCTGCAGCTTCAAGCCCAGCAGTTCCTCCTCCAATGACAACCATTTTCATTGGTTTAGTGACTGGTGATTTCTTGTAGGTTTCCTCATAGTAAAGATCTGGATTAACAGTACAACGAATTGGACGTGATTTCGAAATGCGATGATCTGCACAGCCAATATTACAGGAGATACATTTTCGCAATAGATATTCCTGACCATTGGCCACTTTATTGACCCAATTCGGCTCCGCAATCAATCCGCGTCCTATGGCAAGTAGATCGGCATCTCCATTTAGCAGAATTTCTTCGGCACGCTGTGGACTACGAATATTACCAGAAGTAACAATCACTTTCTCTGGAAATTTATTCTTAACCGCCTTAGCCATATAACTTCGCCAACCATCCTTAAGATTCATTTTGTCGATTTGATATTGTAAGTTATCATTTAATGCTGCTGAGACATTCAGTATATCTACATCTTCAGCAATGTAACTAAGCATTTTTATAGTATCGTCTAAGGTATTTCCATTTGGTAACAGTTCGTCTGCGCTCACACGTAAAGAAATCGGAAAGAATGGACCCACTGCTTGTCTAACCGCTTGAATGACCATTCGAGCAAAACGAGTACGATTTTCAAGTGTTCCACCGAATTCGTCTGTTCGTTTGTTATAAATTGGGGATAAAAATTGACTAATTAGATAAGAATGGCCTGCATGAATCTCAACACAATCAAATCCGGCTTTTTGTGCACGCAAAGCTCCTGCAGCATAATTTTGTACGATTTGTTCGATCTCAGATTTTTTAAGTGGCCGTGGAACAGGATTTCCAGTTTTGCTAGGAATATCCGAAGAAGAAACCGCTTGTACTCCTTGCAAACGTGGTTGATAAGCAGAAGCGCCAGCATGATTAATCTGTACAGATGTAGCAGCTCCATAGGCATGCATCCGTTCGTTAAATTGCCAAAGACCAGGTATGAATTGATCCTTGTCCATTCTTAATTGTGTTGTTCCGTTTGTTCCTAGCGGATAATCAATACAAATGTTTTCCAGTGTAATTAATCCAGTACCACCTTTTGCTCGCTGTTCGTAATATGAATAATGCTGTTCATTAAAGGTTCCATCCTGATTTGCAAAATTTGTTCCCATTGGCGGCATAATCACTCGATTTTTTAAGGTCAAACGTTTAATCGTCAAGGGTTCAAACAATGCTTGATATTTTTCCATAATATTCATCCTCTCGTAGATAATGAGAACATTCACAATATCTCGCCTTCATTCTACGAGAAGAAATTTATAAAATCTAATGCTTTATATCTATATTAATCATAAATAAAATTTATCATTTAGTTTTTAATAGGTTTTTCCAAATTAAGAAATTTGTAGCGTTGCTGAATAACCAGTGAGGCGATAAAACCTAATAAAATTAAAAATACATCAAACCAAAAAACGTATTCCATCCCCTTGTTGCTTATAATACCGGTAATGTATGGGGTTATCATAACAGACGTCGAGGTTGCTAAGGAGTAATAACTAGTATAGCGACCTTTTCTACTAGGGAAAAGTTCCAACATTAGAGCGAGTCCTAACTGCCAAATTCCACCAGCGGCAAAAATTCCGATTGCTAACGCAGCTATAACAGTTGAAATAAAACTAGGCGAAAGTAGCATCCAAACTAGTGATAAGCCAGAAATTGCAACACAAAAACTAATTAATTTCGGGATGTTTACACCTTTTTTCACAATTCCGGATGTGAAAAAAACAGAGACAAATGATCCAACGCTGTAGAGGCTAACAAAAATCAGACTGTTTTCGTGGGAAGCGACATGCATGGCTTCAGCGTATTGTGGAATCCAAAGAATAAAAATATTAAAAATAGAAACTGAGACGAAAGAGAAAACTAATAAAGCAATTCCATCAATTTTAAAAATTCCTCGATTGATAATTTTGCTTGAGGAAGATATTGGTTCGTCAACGATTTCTGTGGGTAATGAACTTAGGGGAGGGAATTTAGCAAAAGCTAGATAGCCCAAATTAGCCAACAAGCAAACGGCGCAAAGAATAAAAGGCCAGCCGAAAAATAGCTCTTCTTTTAGAAGAAAACGAGTAATAAAAGGCAAAATAAATTGCCCTAAAGAAATAAATGCTTTATTTAAGACGCTTAGTGAGCTGTTGGTTTTTTCATCTGGATAAGCTTCTACCAATGTAGGGTATGTACTAGTATCTAAAAAAGCATTACTGACTCCGCCAAACATTGCGAAGAAAAATGCTGTTTGATAATTTGGGCTGTATAAAACGCCAAAAAAGAAAAGAGCGTAAGATAAAATGGCGATAATGACAGTTTTTCGACGACCAAAAGTATCGGAAAAATACCCAGAGAAATAGAGACTAAGGATTCTTCCAAAACCAATTGCACTCATTACTAGAGTGACTTGCGTGGTACTTGCTTGCCATTGATTTTTTAATTCAGTCATATTTTGTGAAAGGATAATGGCAGCCATTCCTTGAAAGATGTAGTTAAAATAGAGACTCCCAATTAATAGACGATATTTTGTAGGTTTCATAAAAATTCTCCTCATGTGATTTTATTCACTTGATTATACCTTAATACTAGGTCATTTGTATCATTAAAACTAATGCTTTATTTTGATAAAATTGATAAAATCTATTTATTGAATGAGGTGGAAAAATGAATTTAAGGCAATTAGAATTTTTTATTTTACTCGCGCAAAGCGAGCATATGACCAAAGCAGCTGAATTGGCTAATACTTCACAGCCAAACGTGAGTCATGCAATGACCACTTTAGAACAAGAGTTAGGCGTTGCTCTATTTGAAAAAAAGGGACGAAATATTCGCTTGACCCGACAAGGTAGGATCTTTTACGAATATGTCCAACCAGCACTTCAAAAAATAGATGAAGGGCAGCAACGACTACAAGAGATTATAGATCCATTTTTTGGAGAAATCGAGTTTGGATTTATTTATACGATGGGTTCAACTCTTGTACCCAAACTAATTCAAACATTTCAGCAAAAAAAAGAAAACAAAAGGATTAAGTTTCTTTTTCATCAAGGAAATTCTAATAAAATCATAAAAATGTTATTAGATGATACGATCGACATAGGTATTTGTTCGAAGATTAGTGAAGACAGCGATCTAATTTTTCAACGTTTGACCCGTGAAAAGCTAGTATTAGTTGTTCCATTACATCATCCTCTGGCAAAAAATAAGAGTGTTGAAATCGAAGAGACATTAACTTATCCCTATGTATATTATGGGAAACAAAGTGGACTGCGTCCGTATTTAGATCGTCAATTGAAAGAGTTAGATATAGCGCTGACTGTTCAGTGCGAACTGGAAGAAGATCATAGTATTTTAGGATTTGTTGGTGAAGGTTATGGAATTGCTTTAATGCCTGATATTCCTTCAATCACTTCTTATCCAGTTAAAAAAATCGAAATTAAAAACCACCTAGAAGACAGAAACGTTTATTTAGCAGTAAAAAAACACAACTTAGAAGTTCCTGTGATAAGAAAATTTTATGATTTTTGTTTAAACACCGACAAATAAAGGTGAGTCAAAGCTTTCTTAACCTCTGTGTAAGATATAATTCTGATTAGTTTGCAGCGAGGAATGAAGAGGAAGTGATGGAAGGAAAATTTGAAATTGCTTTATTAGGAGACGGCAAGTTATTCTAAGCCGAAAATACTTCATTGTTCGATGATGATATACGTCACATTGTCACAGTCAGATGAAGAAAGAAATACCAAAAAATCCACGAAATCAGATATACCAAAGCAAACAGCCATTAGCTATTCTATTAAAGTAGTTTAAATCAGTAGTTTAAATCTTAAATAGATAAATGTAACTTATTTTCTTGTAGCTAGATAAAAAGCTAGAGAGGTTCTAATCAATACCCACCTACTGATAGAGAAAGAACCCTGCAAGTCCTGCTACACACATCAAGACAATGGGATTGGGTTTGAATTTTCGCAGAATGATCAATGAAGCAGTGAATAAAATCGCAGCTCTCCAATCAAATTGTAAGAGCAGATTGCTGGAAAAGTCGGATGTTTCGAAGAAGGCCAATAAAAGAATGGTAAAGCCTGCCGACATGATCAAGCCGACAGAAGAAGCTTTTAGGCTTTTCAGAGCCGCTGCCACATAGAGAGAGTCATTATGCTTTTGGAAAAACTGATATAGGCTAATGGAGATTACACAGCCGCCTAAAATACAGCCAATGGTAGCGACAATCGCACCGGAAATTCCGTTAATCTGCATGCCTACAAAGGTCGATGTATTGACTGCTAGCGGTCCAGGGGTCATCTGCGAGATGGTGATAATATCACTAAAAACTTTCTCACTCAGCCAGCCCTGCTGATGAACTACCTGTTCTTGAATCACAGGAATAATGGCATAGCCGCCACCGATACTGAATAGCCCGATTTTGAGAAAAGTCAAAAATAATTGCATTAGGAAGCCTCCCTTGTTTGTTGAAAATAGGTATCGAGTAAACAAAGTCCAACGCTGAAAAATAGAATATAGATCACGTTTAAATTAAAAATGGCATTAGCTACAAAAGAAATTGGAACCAATAGGCGTAGTAGTCTAGAGCTTTCTTGCCGAATCAGCTGATACATATCAATAACAATATCGATGATCAAAGCGGTGACACAAGCCTGCATGCCTTTTAGAACGGCCATCACAGTTACGTTTGCGGCGAATGCGGCGTACCAGTTAGAGATTAATCCCAAGATCACTAAAGGCGGGATGATCGAACAAATCGCGTTAATGAAAACTCCAGGTAGTCCTGCCACTTTTTTTCCTGCCAAAACACTTAGATTGATGGCGATGGCTCCTGGTGAGGATTGCGCGACAGCCGCCATCTCCATTAATTCATCATTGGAGAATAGTCGTTTTTTTTCAACATAATACTTGCGAATCATGGGAACGACCACATAACCGCCACCAAAAGTAAAGGTGCTGATAAATAGACTGATCGAAGCCAGCCATAAGTAATGTTTAAGTTTTGTCATGCTGCCACCCTTTCTTGCTTTCTCTCTAGTATAAGGCTTGGTTTGGTATGTGTGAAATGATAGTATTGAGGTGTAGGTATGAATGCTATTCATGAGAGGAGGAAACCTTATGAACTATAAACAATGTGTGATATTTCGTGAGATCGCGAAAACGAATAATTTTACCAAAGCAGCAACGAACTTATTTTTGACGCAATCAGCTGTTTCTCATGCGATCAAAGATTTAGAAGAAGAAGCGGGCACGCAGCTTTTTGAACGGCTGCATCGCAGTGTGAAGCTCACTCCTGCGGGAGAATTGCTTTTGCGAGAGATTCAACCGATCATTGAGGAGTTCGAGTCTGTCGAAGCCCGCTTGCCTGACCTGGAGAAGCAACCACCGTTAAAAATCGCTTCCTGTATTACGTATGCTCAGACAGAGCTGCCTCAGCTATTACAACGATTTAGCGTGAATCACCCAGAGGCTCATTTTAACGTTCAGGTTTTTCCTGCTTCAGAATCGATTGCTCGTTTAGAAACTGGCGAGGTTGATCTTGCCTTTATTGAAGGCAAGGTCCAGCAAGCTTCCTTTCAAGCAAAAAAGATCGCAGATTATCGGTTGTGTGTAGTGGCGGCACCAGATTTCGCTGAAGAGCAGCTTAGTTTGCCAGAACTTTTGCAACGTCCGCTTTTATTGCGTGAAAGAGGTAGCGCTGTTCGTGAAGCCTTTGAATCCTTTGTTGTTTTACAGGGCTTCAAGCCTTTTCCGATTTGGGAAAGTGTCGATTCGCAGGCTTTGGTTTCAGCTGTTAAAGCAGGCTTTGGTTTATCGGTATTGCCGTACCGTCTAGTGAAGGAGGAGATTTTGCTAGGAAAACTGACCGAGGTCAAGATTACAGATTGGCAGCTGACCAATGACATTACTGCTCTGGTTCGTAAAAGTCGATATCAATCCCGGATATTGGCTGAATTTTGGAAAATGCTGCATCAAGTAAACTAATTTTGGACAAGTTTGTTTGAATGACTTTCTAAAATATTTACAGTATATTAAACTATTGAATAAAGAGAGGGGTTATTCAATTATGAAAACGACTGCTGAATTAAAGGCAGAAGCGAAGGATGCTTTGAGAGGTAAATGGGGACAAGCAGTTATTCTAAATCTGATTCCGACATTATTAACTGTAGCTGTGATGTTCTTTGTGGTATTATCGGGATTAATCTGGTTTTTCATTCATGGATCAAGTGACGGCGTGATTACTTCTGTTTCAGAGTATCAGCAAAATAATGCCAGCGGCGGTGGAACAAGTTTAGTTTCATCAATTATCAGCGCATTGTTTATGAGCGGAATCTCTTGGACGTATCTTGATTTGCTGAGAGGTGAGCGGACGCAGATCGAACCGATGAAGGACGCGTTTCGTGGATTTCAAGGTGCATTCCTCGGTGGTGTAGTTCTATTAGCACTATTTACGAATATTTTCACGACATTATGGACATTCCTATTCATTATTCCTGGGATCGTAAAAGCCTATGCGTATTCGCAAAGCTATTTTATCTATTATGATCAGCTTCAACAAACAGGGGAGAAACCGAAAGTGTTAGACACAATTACTGCCAGTCGCCACTTAATGATTGGCCACAAGGGCCGTTTGTTTTGGCTGGATCTAACGTTTATCGGCTGGTACCTGCTGACTGCTTTAACAGCGGGCATCGCCTATCTATGGGTAGCACCTTATATATCCGCTACTAAAGCTGCCTTCTATGAAGACTTGCAAAGAAATATTTAAAAAAAAGCAGGACTCAATCATATGATTGGGTCCTGCTCAGACTGTAGACAAAGTCCATTTTATGGATGATGTCTACAGTCTTTTCTTTTATAATAGATTTATGAAAACGAATGCAAGGAGTGATAGTTATGATGTCTAAAAACAATACGAATGGTAGAAATC
>ENA-OQNO01000303-OQNO01000303.1-human-gut-metagenome-genome-assembly--contig:-NODE-303-length-52889-cov-4.711876_pt1 | contig 52889 bp, 47 predicted proteins | sample MGYA00242629_ERZ504880 | MGnify/ENA primary metagenome ERZ504880 (study PRJEB26092, sample SAMD00036377) | human gut metagenome | host: Homo sapiens | study: EMG produced TPA metagenomics assembly of... | reverse complement strand
ACGTCACCGTGTGCATGCTCCTTGCGCAAGGCATCAGAATATTCGAAAATCAGTGCATATTGGAACAGCAGAGGCCATTCACGCCCATCAACGATCAGAAAAAAGGTCGGTGAAAAGCGTTCGGCGTCCTCAATATCTTCGCAAGTCCCATCAAGCGCGAGCGCGAGCGCGAGGCATGGATCGCCTCGCTGCGCATCGGCGCCGACACCGATATATAGGAGCGATGCCCCATGTTCACCATCATCGACGAGACCGTCATCCTGCGCTACGTGCTCGACGACAACAAAAAGCAGGCCGAGGAAGCCGCCTCCGTCATCGCGTCGGGGCGCGCCTACACCTACCCCGAGATCATCGCGCGCGTGGCCGTCACGCTGCGCGACGTGTACCACGTGCCCCGCACGATGATCGGCGAGACGCTCACCATGCTGCTCGACGACATCTGCGTGAACGAGGAGGACATCATCCGGCTGGCGTGCCGCTACTTCGGCTCGACGCCGCTCGACTTCACCGACTGCATGCTCATCGCCCGCAACGTCCTGCGCGGCTACCGCGTGCTCAGCTTCGACAAATCCGTCCTCAAACGCATGCTCCCGCTGTAAAGGTCTGCTTCATCGCCCCTGATAGAAGACGTGGGTTATACGGTGGGTTAAGCATTTAACCCGATTTCCGCCGCGCGGCCGATGCGCGGCTCCCCCCGCTTCGCCCATGATGCGTCCTGCATCGCCGACATGCCGGTGCATTCGTCATCTGGAAGGGGAACCCATGTTGAAGAAGAACGTCTCTCGTCGCGACCTGCTCAAGCTCGGCGGCATCACCGCCGTCGGGGCGCTCGGCGCCCAAGCGCTCGCGGGCTGCGCACCGTCGAAGGCCGCCGACGCCAAGAACGCCGCAGCCGCGAGCACCGAGGGCCTGCCCTCGTTCTTGGTGCAGCCCGAGCCCATCACCGACTTCGCCGAAACCAAGGAGTACGACGTCGTGGTGGTGGGCGCGGGCGAATCGGGCCTGTCGGCCGTGCACGCCGCGCTCGAAGCGGGCGCGAGCGTGGCCTGCGTGCAGAATCTCAGCACCGTGCAGACCGCCGGCAACATGGCCGCGGCCCTCGATCTCGACAAGACGAGCGAAGCCGGCCTCAAGGCCTGCATCTCGTTCATCAACTACAAGAGCGACTGGCGCTCGAACCGCGACGTCGTGGAAGTATGGGCGCGCAACTCCCAGGAAGCGCTCGCCTGGTGGGAGCAGGAGGCGGCGCAGGGCGGCGTGGAGTCGAAGCCTTACGACTACAGCATCTCCTACAACGGCTACGAGTTCTTCCTGCACGCGAACACCTACTTCCATATCGACGGCGCGCACCAGGCGGCGGCCGTCGTCATCGGCGAGGCGCTTGCGGCACGCGGCGCGGAGTTCTTCTTCAACACCCCCTGCGTGCAGCTCCACCGCGAGGACGGGCGCGTGACGGGCGTCGTCGGCGAGAACGCCGATACCCACGAGCACATCCTGGTCAAGGCGTCGAAGGGCGTCATCATGGCAACGGGCGACTACGTGGGCAACCGCGAGATGCTCGACTTCTACGCCCCCGACACGCGCGGTCTCCATCAGGCCATCCTGTTCAGGGACGGCAGCGGGCTGTGCGCCGCCATGGGCGCGGGCGCGCAGATGACCGCGCCGTGCCACACGAAGATGGTGCACGGCGAAGGCGCGCCGGTGCGCTTCGAAATGCCGTTTCTGTTCCTCGACCGCCATGGCGAGCGTTTCATGGACGAGGGCTGCTGCCGCATGGGCTACCTCAACGAGTTCAGCAAGAACTACCTCGCGGAAACCGGCTTCGAGGACAACACCGCTTCCAAGTTCTTCAGCATCGTGCCGATGAACTGGCAGGACTATTACGAGGAATGGGACGCGCTCGCGCCGTACGACATCTCCACGAACAACGCCTACCGCACCGTGGACCCCGAGAAGTGGCTCAAGGCCGACACGCTCGAAGAGCTCGCCCAGGCCATGATCGACTACGCCGACGAGCAGCCGTGGTCCCACGAACTCACCGTGGAGGCCGTCGTAGCCTCCATCGAACGCTACAACGAGCTGGTTGCCGCGGGCTCCGACGACGACTTCGGCAAGCGCCGCGAGTACCTCGTGCCCATCGAGGCGCCCTGCTACGCCGTGCCGCGCGGCGCCAACAACATCGACGCGATGCTGGACGGCCTCGAAGTGGACGGCAACTACCAGTGCCTCGACGTCGACCGGAAACCCATCGCGGGCCTGTTCGCCGTAGGCAACGCCTCCGGACGGTTCTTCGGAAGCGGCAACTACCCCATGGACATCGAGGGCCTCTCCGTCGGGCGGGCCATCACCACCGGGTTCGCAACCGGCCGCCACGTGGCCGGCCTCTAACCGCCATCCCGTACCGTTTCGGCGCCGACCCCTCCCTCCGGCGCCGCTCTCGGAAGCCATCGTCGCGGCTGCGCCTGCGCGACGATGGCTTATACTGTGCTGCAAAAAGGAGGGGCATACCGCATGAAACGCATCGATCATCTCGATCGGATGATTCCGTACCTGTTCGCGCTCGGCTGCGCCCGCGCCTGGCTCACGCTGCTGTTCGCCGAACCCGCCATCGCCACGGCCGCGCCGTTCGACCCCCATGTCGCGTTCGACTACTCCTATGCGCTCGCGGGCATCGGCATCGCGGTGGCGGCACGGCGCATCGCGCCGTTGCAGGAGGGCCGCTGGGCGAAGCCGCTGGCGTTCGTCCTGTGCGCGGGCGCGTCGGCCTGCATGATGGCGGCAGCGCGGCTGCCCGAGCTCGCCGGCCCCCTTTCCCTTGCCGGGGCCGTCGCCGGAGGGGCCGGTTTCCTGCTCATCGTGCTGCTGAACGCCGAAGCCCTCGTCTCGCTGAGCCTCATGCGCATCCTGCTGTACCAGGCCGCCACCATGCTCGTCGCCGTGCCGCTGGCCTACCTCTCCCAGGGGCTCGACCAGCCGCGGCTCGAACTCGTGCTGTTCGTCCTGCCCGCAGTGGCCGTCGCCTGCGTGTCCTACGCCTACCGCACCTCGCCCGAAACGGGCCGCCCGCACCGCACGTGGCCGCGCTACACGTTTCCCTGGAAGCCCATCGCGCTGTACGCCCTGTACTCGTTCGCCTACGGCCTGCGCGAACAGCAGCTTATGGCCGTCGGCGGCGCCGGCATCCACTCGTCGCTGGCGACGGCGCTCGTCTCGGGCGGGCTCGTGGCGGTGCTGCTGTTCGCCCGCAAGCTGCCCATGAGCGTGCTGTACCGCTCGCCTCTGCTGCTCATGGTGTGCGGCTTCTTGCTCATTCCCATGGAAAGCCTGTTCGGAAGCGTCGTGTCCGGCTACCTCATCTCCATGGGCAACACGCTCATGGGGTTGCTCATCGGGCTGTTGCTGTACGACCTCTCGCAGCGCATGGGCATCGCCATCATCGCGCTCATGGGCGTGGAGAAGGTGGCGTACCTGTTCCGCATCTGGGGCAACGACGCGGCATCCCTGCTGGCCGCCTCGCCCGTGCCCGCGCAGACGCAGGACCTCGTGCTCATGGCGGCAGTGGTCATGCTCGTGCTCGTGGGCACCCTCATCCTGCTCTCCGAGAAGGATCTCGCCTCGAACTGGGGCATCCGCCTCCTCGAGACCGACGACCTCGCCGCGGAAAGCCGCCGCGCCGAGCTTCTGGCCGCGCGCTGCGACGAGATAGCCCGCACGAGCCGTCTCTCGCCGCGCGAGAGCGAGATCCTGCGCCTCTTGTCCCGCGGCACCACGAACCAGGCCATCATGCGCGAGCTCGTCATTGCGAACGGAACGCTCAAGGCCCACATCCAACATATATATGCGAAGCTGGGCGTGCACAGCAAACGCGAGCTGGCCCTGCTGTTCGAAGACGCGGGCCGCGCCGACGATGGGCAGCCGCGCCCGACGGAGCCGCCTGCCCGCTCATCCTGAGTCGTTCGCCCATGGAGGGGCGGACCCTGCTATACTTTGGGACGCGCCGCCGTTCGGCTCGCGCGCTCCCGCACCCGCACTTGAGAAAGGCGCTCCCATGGCGAACCCGTCACGCACCGACCTGCTCCGCGCGCTCCCGCAGGTGGAGGAAATGCTCCAGCTGCCCGAAGTGAGCTCCCTGACCTCGCTTCTGCCGCGCAGCCTGCTGGCCGACTGCGTGCGCGACGCCATCGACGACGTGCGCCAAGCGGTGCTTGCCGGGACGTGCACGCAGGTTGACCCGCAGCGGGTGGCCGATTCCGTGCGCGCCCGCGCGCTGCGCACGGCCCGCCCGTCGCTGCGCCGCGTCGTCAACGCCACGGGCATCGTCGTGCACACGAACCTCGGGCGCAGCCCGCTTGCCGACGAGGCCGTGCAGGCCGTGCACGAGGTGGCGCGCGGCTACTCGACGCTCGAGTACGACACGGACGTCATGGCGCGCGGCAGCCGCCACGACCACGTCGAGCGCCTCATCTGCACGCTCACCGGCGCCGAGGCGGCGCTCGCCGTCAACAACAACGCGGCGGCCGTCATGATGGTGCTACACGAGTTCGCGCGCGGCCACGAGGCCGTCGTCTCGCGCGGCGAGCTCGTGGAGATCGGCGGGTCGTTCCGCGTGCCCGACATCATGGAGCTGTCGCAGGCCGCCATGCGCGAGGTGGGCACCACGAACAAGACGCACGCCGCCGACTACGCGCGCGCCATCGGGCCCGACACGTCCATGCTGCTCAAGGTGCACCCCTCGAACTACCGCGTGGTGGGCTTCACCGAAGGCGTGGCCGTGGACGACCTGCGCCCCTTGGCCGACGCCGAGAACGCGCGCCGCGCCGCTGCGGGCGAAACCGCCGCGGGCGAGCTGCTCGTGTACGAGGACCAGGGTTCGGGCGCGTTTTTGAACCTCGAGGTGTTCGGCGCGTTCGCCGAGCCCACGGTGGCCGAATCGCTGCGCGCGGGCTGCGACCTCGTGTCGTTCTCGGGCGACAAGCTGCTCGGCGGACCGCAGGCCGGCATCATCGTGGGCGCGAAGCGCTTCATCGACCGCCTCAAGAAGAATCCCTACGCCCGCGCCATGCGCCTCGACAAGATGACGCTGGCCGCGCTCGAGGCCACCCTGCGCCTCTACCTCGACCCCGATGTGGCGATGGAGCGCATTCCCACGCTGCGCATGCTGTCGGAATCGGCCGACGCCGTGCGCGAGCGGGCGGAGCGCCTCGCCACGCTCGTCGCCGACGGGCTGGACGCGGGCTGCGCGCGCATCGACGTCGTGCCCGAGACGGGGCGCGCCGGCGGCGGGGCGCTGCCGCTGTGCGACATCGACACGTTCGCCGTGCGCATCGCCTTCGAGCGCGGCGACGCGCAGAGCTGCGAGACCTTCCTCATCGCCGAGCACGACGTGCCCATCGTGGGCCGCATCAAGAAGGAAGCCGTGCTGCTCGACGCGCGCACCATCGCCGAAACCGAGCTTCCCGAAGCGGCAGCCGCCGTGCGCGCGTACTTCGACCAGCTGGACGACCGCGACCGCCAGGAGAACCGCGCATGAGCCTCCCCGAGCACACCGACCTCGTGCTGGGCACGGCCGGGCACATCGACCACGGCAAGTCGTCGCTCGTGCTGGCCCTGACCGGCACCGACCCCGACCGCCTGGCCGAGGAGAAGCAGCGCGGCATCACCATCGAACTGGGATTCGCCCAGCTCGCCCTTGCCGACGGCACCCAGCTCGGCGTGGTGGACGTGCCGGGCCACGAGCGCTTCGTGCGCCAGATGATCGCGGGCTCCTCAGGCATCGATCTGGCGCTGCTGTGCATCGCCGCCGACGACGGCGTCATGCCGCAAACCGAGGAGCACCTCGCCGTGCTCGAACTCCTGGGCATCCGCACCTGCGTCGTCGCCCTCACGAAGATCGACCTCGTTGACGAGGAATGGGCGCTGTTCATGGCCGACGAGGTGCAGGGCCGCCTCGCGAACACGCCGTATGCCGACGCGCCCATCGTGCCCGTGTCCAGCCGCACGGGCGCCGGGCTGCCCGAGCTGCAGGCCGCGCTGTCGAGCGCTGCGCGCACGACGCGCAGGGCGAAGGCCGGCTCGCGCCTGCGCCTGCCGGTCGACCGCGTGTTCAGTATCAAGGGCGCGGGCACGGTGATCACCGGCACGCTGTGGAGCGGCACGGCGCAGGCGGGCGACGAGGTGGAGGTGCTCCCCTCGGGCAAGCGCACGCGCGTGCGCGGCGTGCAGGTGCACGGCGCGCCGGTGGAGCGCGCCGAGGCGGGCCACCGCGTGGCGCTCAACCTCAACGCCGTGTCCACCGACGACGTGCGCCCCGGCGATTTCCTCGCCGCACCCGGCGCGGCGAGCGCCACCGACCGGTTCGACGCCTACCTCACGTACCTCGGCGTGCCCGGGAAAGGCAAGCCCCTCCTGAGCGGGGGGCGGGTGCACGTGGCGCACGGCACGCGCGAGGTCACGGGGCGCGTGCTGCTCATGGACGGCCGCGCCGACCTCGCGGCGGGCGAGCGCGCCTACGCGCAGGTTCGCCTCGACGAGCCGCTGCCCGTCGCCTGGCGCGACCGCTTCGTCCTGCGCTCGTACTCGCCCGTGCACGTCATCGGCGGCGGCGAAGTGCTGCGCGCCCGCCCGCGTCGCACCACCACGCTCGCGCCCGGCGCGCTCGACCTGCTCGAAGCCCTGCGCGCCGACGACGAGGCGGCCGTCGCCCGGGCCGCGTTCGCGCTGGCCGCAGCGCCCGTGACCGCCGCCGAGCTGGCTGCGGCGTCGGGTTTGGACGAGGCGGCGGCAACGCGGGAGCTCGACGCGCTGGCCGACCGCGCGCTGGCGGTGCGCCTCGACAGCGGCGCCGGGCGCAGCGCACGCTACGCGGCGCCCTCCGTGCTGCAGAAGTCCCGCGCCGCCATCGAGAACGCCCTGCTCAAGTTCCACGCCGAGAACCCGGCAGCCAACGGCATCGCCAAGGACGCGCTGCGCCAGCGCTGCTTGCCGCGCCTCGAGGCGGGCAGCTTCGACACCCTGCTCGACGACGCCGTCGCCCGGGGCGTGGCCGTGATGGGCGACGGCGCGGTGAGCCACCCGAAGGCAGGCGCCGGCGCGCGCAAGCTCGAGGAGCAGGCCGCCGCGCAGCTTGCCGCAAGGCTCGCCGAGGCCGCAGGCGCGCCTCCCGCCGTGAGCGAGCTCATCGCCGCGAGCGGCCTCGACGCGACGCTCGCCCACCGCGCCCTCGGCGCGCTCGAGAAGCAGGGGCGCGTCCGCCGCATCAGCACGGACTTCTGCTTCGACACGGCGGCGCTCGCCGCCTTCGAGCAGGCCGTCCGCAACCGCCTCGCCGCCGGCCCCGCCACCGCCACCGAGCTCAAGGAGGCCATGGGCACGAGCCGCAAGTACGCCATCCCCCTGCTCGAGCACTTCGACGCGCAGGGCGTCACGCGGCGCGACGGCGACGTGCGTCGCCTCAACGAGAGATAGGAAGCCCCGTGACCCTCAGCACGCGCCCCGCAACCGCGCTCGACCTGCCCGCGCTCGAAGCCATGTACGAGGGCATCGTGGCCGCCATGGACGCCGCCGGCGTCTGCATCTGGGACGAGGTGTACCCCACCGCGCTGTTCGCCGACGACGTCGCGCGCGGGGAGCTGTACGTCGTCGAGGACGACGGGCAGCTTGCGGCCGCCTTCGCGCTCTGCGCCGAAAACGAGGGGCCGGAACACGTCCCCTGGCAGGATGCGCAGGCGCCGGCCGCCTACCTCGGGCGCCTCGGCGTGCACGCGCGCCGCATGCACGAGGGCATCGGCGCCTACGCGGTGGAGCAGGCGCGCACGCTCGCGCGCACGCGCGGCGCCGCCTTCCTGCGGCTGTTCGTCGTCGACTGCAACGAGCCTGCCCTGCGCCTCTACGAGAAGCTCGGGTTCGTTCGAGCAGACGGCGCGTACGACAACGTCATCGAGCCCGGCTTCGCACTGCGCGAATACGGGCTCGAGATTCCCACAACGTAGATCGGACGCCTCAGACCCGCTTCACGGGTCGGACGTACTTCCAGTACCGCTCCGGATCGTAGTACAGGTACAGGATGCGCCCGGGCGCCGTGTCGTAGCAGTACCCGGTGCCGGTGAAGTCGAAGGTGGCCATGGCCTCCTCCATCTGCTCCTCGACGCTGCGGTTTTCCTGCTCGTAGTCGAAGGGGCCGTGATCGAACACGAGGTACTCCGCCTCCGGCACGTCCATCACCAGCATGTTCGGCGGCACCTCGCCGTCCCAGTCGGCGGGAAGGCGCGCGCCGTAGCACTCGGAGCGCGGGATGCCCCAATCGCACAGCCGCCCTTCCGGCTCGAAGATGTACGCGATGACCTGGCCGCTGCCGCTGTTCACCTCGCTGCCGCCGTCGTCGTCGAGCTTGCCCTTGAGACTGTCCAGCAAGCCGCACACGGTTTCGTAGTCCTGCCCCGGGATGGCGTTCTGCTTTTCCCAGAAATCCCAGTAGCCGTTGCTCTCGTAGTTTTTCACATGCACGTACTTGTGCGCAGGTATGGTAACGAAATACCTGTTCACGTCATCGTTTGATACGATCATGCCAAGTTCCCCCCATCCAAAGAGATACCGGTCGAACGGATTGAGCTTCGTGCGGAGCACGACGGGTTTCGGATCTTTGCGCTGCGCGCTCGGGGTTGCGCCGTACGCCGCCTTGAACGCGCGGGTGAACGCCTCGTGCGACGAGAAGCCGTACTCGAACGCGATGTCCAGGAGGCTCTTGTCGCTGTCCCGGACTTCCTTGAACGCGAACGCCAGCCGCCGTCTCCGCAGGTAGTCCCGCAGCTGCATGCCCGAGATCTCCTTGAACTTCCTCGTGGTGTAGAACTCGGAGTATCCGAGCCTTCGGGAAAGCGAGCGCAGCGTGAGCGCCTCGTCGTTGTGGTTCTTGATGCATTCGTCGATCTCGTCGACGATGGTTTGAATCTGTCGGTGCCATTCGTACATTCGTTGATTCACCTCCTCGCCATCGCTTCTACCGGTATCTTAGCGGTACGCGGCGAACGGCCGCTTGATTCCACTTGCCATGATCACCGAATCCTCGCGCACCCAGTATGCCACGAAAAAGCGCCCCCGCAGGGGCGCTCGAGCCAGGCGAAAGCAACGCGTATACGCGCGCCTCAGGAAGGGGTCGCGCCGCCCGGCGCGCCCTGAGCCGCCGCACGGGCGGCCGCCACGAACCCTGGGGCCCACGCTGGCGACGCGAGGGCGTTCACGTGCGTGTAGCCGGCCACCACGTTGCCGCAGCAGGCTCCGTCGCGCCGGTCGGCTATGCCGTGCCCGCGCACGTTCCCGAAAGCGAAGCGCACCTGCGCGCCGCAGTTCACCACGTGCGAATGATGGTGCTCGTGTCCCTTGAGCTCGGTGCCGGCGGGCAGCCACGGGTGATCCTCGCCCGCCACGATCACCGCATAGCCGTGCCCCTGCCGCCGCTCCTCCATGGCCACGTCGAGGTCGAGCACGCCGGCCATGTCGTAGGCTCCCTGCGCGCACACGAGCCGCCGCGCGAGGTACATGAGGCCGCCGCACTCGGCGTACACGGGGAAGCCCTGCGCGGCGAAGCGCCGCACGCTCCGGCGGAACCCTTCGTTCGCCTGCAGCTGCGCGGCGAACATCTCGGGGAACCCGCCGCCCACGTACAGCCCGCGCACGTCGTCGGGCAGCGCGTCGTCCTCGAGGCTGTCGGCGAACACGAGCTCGGCGCCCGCGGCCTCGAGCGCCTGCAGGTTCTCGGGATAGTAGAAGGAGAAGGCGCGGTCGCGCACGACGGCCATCCTCACCCGCGGCGCGCGCGGCGGGGGCGCGGCCACCGCCGCCGCTCCCCCGCCCGGCAACGGCGGCGCGGTCGCGGCAAGCTCGAGCAGCGCGTCGATGTCGACGTGCTGCTCCACCACGGCCGCGATGCCGTCGAGGAAGGCGTCCTTCTCGCGCGCCTCGGTGCTCGACGTGAGCCCGAGGTGCCGGTCGGGGATGTCGAGCGCCGCGTCCTTCGGCAGCGCGCCCACCACGGGCAGGCCGCAGTAGCGCTCCACCGCCGCGCGCACGAGCTTCTCCTGCCGCGCGCCCTGCACGCGGTTGAGCAGCACGCCCGCCACGGTCAGCTCTTCGTCGAAGCGCGCGAGGCCCTGCACCACGGCGGCCGTCGTCCGCGTCATGCGCGTCACGTCCACCACGAGCACGACGGGCAGTCCCAGGCGCTTCGCCACCTCGGCCGACGAGCTGCTGCCCTCCACGTCGAGGCCGTCGAACAGCCCCATGGCCCCTTCGATCATGCATACGTCGGCGCCCTCGCCCGCCGTGCGCAGCACGCCGCGCATCGTCGGGTCGTCCATGAAGAAGCAGGCGAGGTTGCGCGCATCGCGGCGCGCCGCCACGGTGTGCCAGCCGGTGTCGATGTAGTCGGGCCCCTTCTTGAAGGGCTGCACCGCCAGGCCGCGGTTGCTCAGAGCGCGCAGCAGCCCCAGGGTCAGTACGGTTTTCCCGCTCCGGCCATGGGGCGCTGCGATCATGAGCCGGGGCATCGCACGAGACGATGCGCCGGCCTGCGGTTCTGTTCGGTTGTTCTGCACGCTCACGCGAACGAGGCGCGGGCCTACACGCAACCGGTCGGCTTGAGCAGACCGGCGATCTTGCAGGCTCCCTTGCCCGGACCGCTCGGGAACAGCTCGTAGATCTCGGCGTTCGACTTGCCGGTGTCCTTCAGCATCTTGCGCACCATGGGAGCCACGCCGAACTCCGCATAGTAGTTGCGCAGGTAGTTGATGACTTCCCAATGCTCGGGCGTCAGCTCCACCTCTTCGGTCTCCGCCAGCTTCTCGGCCACTTCCTCGTCCCACAGGGTGGCGTCCTCCAAGAACCCGTCCTCGTCGAGAAGAAGAACACGGTCTCCCACTTGCAACTCTGCCATAGTACTTACCTCCTACAGTTCGCTTCCGTCTTGCCTTTTATGGGTAGTCGCTGCGATGCAGCAGACGTAGCCACTTACTCTGCGGGCACCGTCGCGCCCTCTTCGTCGCCGCCGTGCGCCGGCGCCAGAGCGTCCGCATGCACGCTCACGGCAACCTTGTACAGCACGGTGAGCACCAAGAACCCGATGCCGTACACGCCCACGATCACGAGGATCTCGTTGAGCTGCGGCACGTAGTTCACCACTTCCTCGAACGAGTTCGGCACGAAGCCCGCCAGGATGAGGCCGAGGCCCTTATCGATCCAGCAGGCGAAGAATACCGCCACGAGCGCCACGATAAGCGTCTTGTGGTTGCGGCGCAGCTTCGGCACGAGCAGCAGGAACAGCCCGACGAACGCGAGCACCACCGCCGTCCACATGAACGGCACGAGCGGCCCCGATCCGTCCAGTCCGAAGAACAGGTACTGCAGCGGCGCCATGTGCGACGGGATGTTGCTGTAGAACGAAGTGAAGATTTCCAGCACGAAGAAGAACACGTTGGCGATCATGGCGTAGCACACGATCTTCGCGAGCGTGTCGATGGCCTTGTCCGACGCCTTGAACGTCGTGAACCGGCGCATGATGAAGCAGATGACGATGAGCAGCGCCGGCCCGGCCGCGAAGGCCGAGGCCAAGAAGCGCGCGGCCATGATGGCCGTGAGCCAGTAGGCACGCCCGGGCAGCCCGGCGATGAGGAACGCCGTGACCGTGTGGATGCTGATGGCCAGCGGGATGGCGATGTAGCTGAGCAAGCGCGTCCACTTCGGAGGCGCAACGCCCTTGCGCTCGGCGCCGAGCACCGTCCAGCCGATGAGGATGTTCACCACGAGGTACGACGCGAGCACGCACATGTCCCAAAACAGCATGGAGTGCGGCGAGGGGTACAGCATCACGTTGAGCACGCGGGTGGGATAGCCCAGGTCGACCAGCACGAACAGGATGGCCATGAGCACGGCGGCCACGGCCATGAACTCGCCGAAGATGATGATCTTGCCGAACTCCTTGAAGTTGTGCAGGTACAGCGGGATGGCCACCATGACGCCCGAGGCCGCCACGCCCACGAGGAACACGAACTGGGAGATGTACAAGCCCCAGCTCACGTCGCGGCTCATGCCGGTGAGGCCCAGGCCGTAGCTGAACTGGTTGACGTAGGCGGCCACGCCCACGCCGATGCACACCAGCAGCAGCGCCACCCATGCCCAGTAGAGCTTGGAACCGTGCAGGGCTTTCTCAAGCATGCTCTTCGCCTCCCTTCATGAGGTAGTAGACGCTCGGGCCCGTGCCCAGCTCGACGCGCCGGCGGATGGAGAAGCTGCCGGCCAGCGCCTTGCGCACGGGGGAATCGGGGTCGGTCAGGTCGCCGAACACGATGGCGCCCTCCGACAGCTCGACGCACAGGGGCACCTGCCCCTCGTCGATGCGCTCGGAGCACAGCATGCACTTCTCCACGACGCCCTTCGAGCGCGTGGGGTAGTCGGGGTTCGGGTCGTCGAGGTAGGGCCGCGGGTCGCTGAAGTTCAGGCTGCGGGCGCCGTACGGGCAGCCCGCCATGCAGAAGCGGCAGCCGATGCAGCGGTGGTAGTCCATGATCACGATGCCGTCGGCGCGCTTGAACGTGGCCTCGGTGGGGCACAGGCGCACGCACGGCGGCTCCTCGCAGTGGTTGCACAGCAGCGGGAAGCCCAGCTGAGCCACGTGCTCGCTCGCGTATTCGCTGTCGATGTCGGAGAACGAATGCTCGAAATCGCCTTCCCAGATCCACTTGATCTCGGTCTTCGAGTCGCCCGTGTCGGGCACGTTGTGCGCGTGGTGGCAGGCCTGCGCGATCTTGTCCATGACGCCCGCCTCGTTGAGCTTCTCCACGTCGATGGCGAAGCCCCACTGCCCGCTCTTCACGGCCGAGGGCACGCTCGAGCCCGCGGCGCCGGGGGCGCCTTCGGAGCTGCAGGCGCTCAGGGGCACCGCGGCGGCAGCCGCCGCCAGCACGCCGGCCTTCAAAAACGTCCGTCTCTCCATCGCTGGCTCCCAGCTCCTCTCGCGATCCTCGTTACCCGCAGCCATCAGTTCACCTGCTCCGCGTCGGCCAGATCGTGGCAATCCCAGCAGTACAGCTCCACCGAGGAATACTCGTGGCAGCTGTCGCAGAACTCTTCGCGGTTCGTGTGGCATGCAAGGCACGTGTCGTCCAAGCTGATCTCGTACACCTGACCGTTCGCCCCCGTGTACTCCGTGGCGCCGTCGCGCACGACGTCGTTGCGCCACGAATCGAGCAGCTGCATGTGCGAGCTGCGCATGTACTCGGCCGACTCGACGCATTCCTTCTTGTCGAGGGCGTTGATGGCCGGCGTGTCCACGTTCGGCTCGGGCGCCGCCGAGGCGTTTCCGAAGTTCACGATGAGCGGTGCGGCCACGAGCAGGATGAACAGCCCGACGAACAGGATGATGTGCTTGCCCTTATACATCGCTCCCCCCTTCGCTTGCCGCCTGAGCGCCCGGCGCGTCATCGGCGGGCTGCGGGCGCATCGGCAGCTCTTCCAGGCGCAGGTCGAGCGTGCGCTCTATCTCGTTGTCCAGCACGAGCGCGTTGCCCACCAACTCGTGCACGCCCATGACGCGCGTGCCCGGCACCCAGTAGTCCATGAGCGAGGGGAACGACGCGCGGTCGAGCGCGCAGATGTTGGCCAGCGTGTTCACGCCGAAGCGCTCCTTCACCGAGCGCACCGCGTCGGCGCGCGGGTAGCCGCCGCGCAGGCGCAGCTCCATGTTCTCGCCCGCGTTCAGGCCGGCGCCGCTGCCGCAGCACAGCGTCTTCTCGCGGATGGTCTCGTCGGGCATCTCGTGGAAGTTGTTGCACACCTTGCTCAGGATGTAGCGCGGCTCTTCCAGAAGCCCCATCGCGCGCGAGGTGTTGCACGAATCGTGGTACGTCACCACGAGGTGGTCGTTGCGGCTCGGGTCGAGCTTCACCTTGTCGTGGTACAGAAGGTCGGCCGTGAACTCGGTGATGTGCACCATCTTCGTGGACGCGGCGTTCTCGAACACCGTGCCCGTGATGGGCGACACGGGCTGCTCGAGGAAGTCGGCCGGCCCGTTCCACGTGTCCATGTACTGGTTCACGAGGCGCCACATGTGGCCGCACTCGCCGCCGAGTATCCATTTCACGCCGAGGCGCTCGGCTTCGGCGTACATCTTCGCGTTGAGGCGCTTCGCCATCTCGTTCGAGGTGAAGAAGCCGAAGTTGCCGCCTTCGGAGGCGTACGTGCTCAGCGTGTAGTCGAGCCCGAGCTGCTCGAACAAGAGCATGTAGCCCATGAACGTGAACGTGCCCGGCTCGGCGTACAAATCGCCCGAGGGCACGACGAACAGGATCTCGGCGCCCTTGCGGTTGAACGAGGGCTCGATGTGCTTGCCCGTGATGGTTTCGAGATCCTCCATGAGGAACTCCACGTTGCCCATGATGGTTTGGGGCTCGAGGCCCACGTGGTTGCCCTTCATGTAGCAGTTCGACACGGGGCCGGCGATCCACTCGGTGTTGAGGCCGACGAGGTTCAACAGCTCGCGGCCCATGATGGTGATCTCGGCCTGGTCGATGCCGTAGGGGCAGAACGCCGAGCAGCGGCGGCACTCCGTGCACTGGAAGAAGTAGTACCACCACTCCTTCAGCACGTCCTCCGTGAGGTCGCGCGCGCCGGCCAGCTCGCCGAACAGCTTGCCCGACGTGGTGAAGTAGCGGCGGTACACCGAGCGCAAGAGCTCGGCGCGCAGCACCGGCATGTTCTTCGGATCGCCCGAGCCCATGTAGAAGTGGCATTTGTCGGCGCAGGCACCGCAGCGCACGCACACGTCCATGAACAGCCTGAACGAGCGGTACTTCTTCACGCGCTCCGCCATGCCCTCGAGGATGATCTCCTTCCAGTTCTCGGGAAGGTTCCAATCCGGGTCGGACGAGGACCAGTCGTGCGTGTTCGGCATGCCCACGACGTCGAGCGTCTTCGGCTTCGCGCCGTGGCAGTACATGCCCTCCTTGAACTCCGTGGGCGTGTCCATCCACGGCGTGGAGGGGACGCCCAGATCGAAGTTGAGCAGGTCGTCTTTTTTCGGTAGTTTCGCCATGTCGTGTTACTCCGCATCCAGAGGCAGGCCGACTTTTTTCATCTTCTCGCCGAACTCCGCCTCGTACTGGGCGTACGTGTGCACGTCCACCGGGTAGTTCCAGGGGTTCACGTGGCGCTTGGCGCGGTTGTTGTTCGCGAGGTTGCGCGTGGGGCTCAAGATGATGCCGCCCGCATGCATGAGCTTGCTCCAGGGGAAGTACGCCAGCAGCGCGCTCACCAGGAACAGGTGCACGAACAGGATGGGCGCGACGCCCTCGGGGGCCACCGGATGCAGCGTGGCCAGGCCCATGGTGAGCGCCTTCACGTCCACGACGTCGATGCGGAAGCCGTAGCGCATCACGATGCCCGAGACGGCCACGCCGAGCAGCAGGAACAGCGGCAGGTAGTCGGCCGGCAGCGAGATGTAGCGCACCTGCGGGATGACCACGCGGCGCACGAACAAGAACGTGAGCGCGCCCACGATGAGCAGGTCGGTGATGTAGAGCAGCGGCAGGCCCACCTGCAGGATGCTGTCGAGGCCCTCGATGCCCTGGACGAAGCCGGGCACGGGATCGAGGAACAGACGCAAGTGGCGCAGCACGATGATGAGCATGGACCAGTGGAACACGAGCGCGCCGAGCCACAGCCACTTCGCCGAGCCGAACGCCAGCTTGTCGTCCACCTTGTCGGTCTTGGCGTTGCGGAACAACGAGCGGAAGCACAGCACCTCGAGCAGCATGCGTCCCACCACCCCGCCGAACGACGAGGGGTTCTCCAGCTTGTTCTGCTTGATCCACGGCAGCGACTTCTGCTGGCCGCACGTCGTGGGAATGCGGAACGGCACCGCGGAGGTGCCCCATTTGATTATCCTGACAGCGAACCCGACGACGAACAGGACGAACGCCGCGTACGGGATGACGATGCCGAATAGGGTGTACCAATGCAGGTACGCCGTGCCTATCCAGGCGAAGGCCGCCAACGCGGCGACGATGAGCAGTGGGATCCCTAGTTTCATGCCGGTTCTTCCCCATTCCTCTGGATGCGTTCAAGCTGCCTGCGCAGCATCTTCTCGCCGCGCTGCACCTCGTCGACGCGCAGCTGCGCGATGCGGTTGCGGCAGGCGACGTAGCAGTCGAAGGCGCGCAGCGCCAGCGCGTCGATGCGCGCATCGAGCGCGCGCAGGTCGGCCTCGGTTGCCGTCGCGCCCACGACGGAGCGGATGGCGGGTTTCAAATCGAACAGGAACGCGAGCGCGGCGGACGGAGCGGCATCCTGCACGGCCTTGACGCGGCAGAGCTCCTCCACCGAGGCGGGCGTTTCCGCCTCTTCGCCTGCTGCGAGCCAGGTGACGATGTCGTCCCAACCCTCTGCGGCGTGATAGCCGGCCGGGTCGGAGAATCGGCCTTTGCCCTTGCCCGCGGGCAGCAGCCCCGCATCCTGCGAAGGGTCGGCCGCCTTGTGCCACGCCTCCAGGATTCGGGTTTTCCCCTCGATCAGCTCTACGGATAGAGCGCTCATTGCATCCCCCATGCCTCTCGTGTGTCCTGCGGCCTGCAGCGCACGCTCCTTGCGCGCCCGCTCCCTCCCGGCGCGGGCGCGCCCCGAAGCGCGTGCGGGCGCCTATTCGGGCGGAGCGACCTTGCCCTTGAGGGCGACGAACGTCGTGGTGATGTAGAGATACTCCACCTTGTCTTCGAACGCGAGCTCCTTGACCGCGAGGTCGACGGACGACTTCACTTCGCCGATAGCGGCGGCGATCTCCTTGCTCTTGGCCTTTTCGACCGTGTCGAGATAATCGAGAACCTTTTGCTTGATCTGAGGATCTGCCGGACCTTTTTCCATGACGAACGCCCTCCTTCGACCCCTTTCGCGGGGCCTGTCAGCGACACACGAATCCCGATGAATTCCATTTAATCACGGGGTTCGACACGTGTAAAATACAATGAATTCATCACCCCATTACAAAAGACAATGGCAGGGTATTTCACCTGTTCATACGCTGTTTTCAGACCCTTCACGCACCGCCCGGAACAAATTGCCGAGCACCGCATTTCAACCCGGTGCTACAATCGTGCCGACGCCGGATTCCGGCGACCATTCCCCGGCCGTTCAAGCGAAGATGCGAGGGCTCCCATGGCAAGAACCTACCCTGTTTCCCTGGTGTTGAAAGACAAGCGCGCCGTGGTGGTGGGCGGCGGCTCGGTGGCCACGCGCAAGGTGCTCGGCTTGCTGGAATGCGAAGCGCTCGTGAGCGTGGTGGCGCCCGCCGTCTCGCCGAGGCTGCGGGAGCTCGTCGACGGCGTGCGCTGCACGTGGCGCGCGAAGCCCTACGAAACCGCCGACCTCGACGAGGCCGACATCGTGTTCGCGGCAACCGACGACGAGGAAGTGAACCGGCGCGTGTACGACGACGCCACGGCCGCGCGGCTCATGGTGAACGTGGCCGACCGCCCCGAGGTGTGCACGTTCTTCCTTCCGTCGGTGCTGCGCCGCGGCAAGCTGTCCATCGCCGTGTCCACCGAGGGCGCGAGCCCGCTTTCGGCGCGGCGCATCCGCGAGGACATGGAGGGGCGCTACGGCGAGGAGTACGGCGCCTACCTCGAGCTTCTGGCCTCCTGGCGCCCCCGGGTGAGCGCCGCGCTTCCCCCCGAGCGCCACTTCGCGTTCTGGGAACAGGCCTCCGACGGCCGCGTGCTCGCGCTCGTGGCCGAGGGACGCGCGGACGAAGCCGAGGCCGTCCTCGAATCCCTGCTCAGCTGAGCGCGAGGCCGGGCTCCGCGTCGAAGGAGGGCGCGGCGTCCGCCGAGGGGCGCGAGAGCTTCTTCTGGGCTTCCTTGTCGAGCCGCTTCTTCGCGTCCGCGGCGCACCACGTGGTGCCGCCTTCTTCCGCCGCCAGGGCGAGGCGCGCACGCCGCTCGGCGGGGTCGGTCAGGCAATCGGCCGCTTTCAGCGAGAACAGCACGCGATGCGCGGGAAGCGCTTTGGGCCTGTCGGCCACCTGGAGGTAGTCCGCGGCCGCTTTGGACGGCTTCCCGTTGAGCTCCTTGGCCAGCAGGTCGCGCAGGGCCGCGTGCTCGGCGATGTGCGCGGGCGCATCCTTCGACAGACCCTCGCCGGAAAGCTCCTTCAACGCCTTGACCTCGGCCGTGAGGCCCTTGAGGTCGCGCTTGTCGAACGCGCAGTACGCCATGAGATTATGGTAGAGGAACCTGCTCTGCGGATCGTCGTCGTCCTCCATGGTTCGCATGAGCTTGGCCGCCTCGTTCCACTTCCCCTGCCACCGCAGCGCATAGGCGTAGCTGAACAGGCCGCTGCGCGGGTCGGCGTTCTTCTTGTCCTTTTGAAGCAGGGCGAGCGTCCGGCGGCCGCACAGCACCGGATCGCAGTCGCGGTCGATGAGGCGCGTGAGGCTCTTGTTGACCGTGCCGCGCATGAACACCCCGAAGAACACCGCGACGATCATGAGCGGCAGAAGGATCAGGGTGCTCAGGGCGAACCAGGGGGTGCCCGACATGCCCATGGCCATCATGAAGAACGCGAAGGCGGCCACCCCGGCGACCCGCACCCTGATCGTGTAGCTGCGGTGCACCCACGCGCGGGACTCCTCGTCGGCCTCGTCGCCCAGGGTTTCCACGATACGCTCGTAAGCTCTCATACTGCTTCCTCTCCCAACGAACCGGCGCAATCCCGCACGGCGTGCAGGACAACGCACCTCAATACGTGCCGCACAGGGCGTCGACGCCCGCGCGATACTCGTCTCCCAACAGCGGATTCGCGGCGGCCACCAGCGCGAAGGCCGCCCGCAGGCTCTCGTGGAACAGCGGCTCGTCGCGCGCGGCGTAAAACACGTAGGAAAAGTAGCCGTCGAAGCGCGGGCTCGCCCCCGCGATAACCGCGCCGGCCACCTCCGGTGCCGACCACGAGTTGTTGCCGCCTTCGTCGTTCATCTCCCACAGGCTGCGGCGGATGATCTCCAGAAAGAAGGAGGGCATGGCCGCGCACCGCTCGCGCGCAAGCGTTTCGAAGCACGCCACGGCACGATGATGGCAGGGGTCGTCGGGCGCGAAGCACAGCCGCGTGAGGAACCTCCGCACCCGGCTCGGGTCTTCGTCGAACGCCCGCAGAAGCGCGCACGCGTCCTGCGCCTCGGCGATGGCGCGCACGCCCGCTTTGGTGATGCCGTCCATGGACGATCCTCCCTCCTTGTTGAAACGACCGCAGGCAGCCCCGTTCGCACGAGACCGCCTGCGGTTCCGACCCTGTACCTACGGGGCTAGATCATGCCCCATTTGCGTGTGTACTCGCTGTAGAGCGCGTAGTCGTTCTCGCTGATACCCGCTTCTTCGAGCTTGGGAAGGATGTCTTCGTACATCATCGTTTCCGTTTCCATCCACACGCCGTCCTTCTTGACGGTGATCTCCCAATCGTCATGGATGCTCAGCAAAAACTCCATGACGGCCGCGCTGTGCTCCATGCATCGCTGCGTGTACGCTGCGAGCTCGCGAATCGCATCCGGGGTCGCCTCGATCTTCTTGACGGACTTCCAAGGCGATTTTTCCCTTCGGCGCCACTCCCCCGCTTCGAAGAACGGAAGGTGGAAGCAGGCGCTTTGGATGCAGGTATGCTTGACTACGGTTTGCTCTTCCATTGCTTACCCAAGTCCAACGGTCGTCCAGTAGCTGTTCAGGATCATCGAGGAGAAGAGGAAGCCGAGCGCTACGTTAACAACAACGCCGCAGGTGAAGGCCGCGAAGGGCTTCCAACCGGTGGCGGCAAGGGCCTTGAAGCGCGTGGTCAGGCCGATGCAGAGGAAGCACAGGATGAACGCCCAGCCGCGCAGACCCTTGATGGGACCGAGCACCTGCTTGTCCATGGTGGCCGCAAGCTCGGGAGACACGGACAGCGTCACCACGGTGATGAGGATGGAGGCGATGAAGAAGCCCAGAACGAACTTCGGGAAGCGCTCCCAGATGACGCCCGCGGACGGCTTCTGACGCGTGCCGTCGGCGCTTTCGCCCTTCTCCCACATGGTGACGGAGATGATGGCCAGGATGAAGGCCCACACGCCGACGAAGATATCGCGGCCGACGACCTTCATGAGGGTGAACGTGGTGATGGCGCCGTCGCCGAACTGGGCGGCTGCAGCCATACCGGCGGCGTCCGCGAACTCGGACGTGCCGATCCAAGCGCCGGAAGCGCCGTCGGACAGACCGAGGGCACGACAGACGATGGGAAGCAGGAACACCATGACCGTGGCCCAGATAACCACCATGGAGATCGAAACGGACACGTGCTCTTTCTTGGCGTTCACGGCGCTGCCGATGGCGATGGAGGCCGACACGCCGCAGATGGAACCGCCGGTGGCCAGCGTCGCCGCGAACGGCTTCTCAAGCTTGAACAGGCGGGTGGCGCAGAAGTAGATCACCAGGAAGGTGGACACGGCGATGATCGTGGCCTGCATGAGGGCGACCGGGCCGGACTGGAGGATCAGCGTGAAGGGAAGCGTGGCGCCCATGAGGACGATACCGGTCTTCACGTAGAACTCGGTGCGCATGCCGGCTTCGAACCAATCCGGGATCTTGACGAAGTTGCCGAGGATGATGCCCACGATCAGGGCCATGACCGGCGCCTCGAGGCTGAACTGCTTGGCAAGGTCCCACGCGGAGAGGATTTGGACCAGGATGGCCATCACGTACAGCAGCGTGAAGCCCGCGAAGAACTTCGGGACGTTCTTGCCCATGATGCCCATGACGATGGAGAAGATGATAGCCAACACGACGTAGAGGATAATCGCGTTCGGGAAGATGCCGGTCACGCACGGCAGCAGGCCTGCGAAGTCGCTATAGCCTGCGAACTTCACGTTGAGCACGCTCAGGATATCGGACTGTCCGGCGGCCCAGAGGATCAGGCAGACGACGACGAGACCCAGACCGATCCATACGGCCCACCAGTCTTCCTTCAGGTAGAGGCTCTTCAGGCCCCCACCGTTGGTCTTGGTATTGTTTGTTGACATATATATCCCCTTTTCTTTGTGTGAGCAGCGCATCGCTGCCCGTCCCTCATATATTCGATCAGCGATAGGTGATGGCATCAGCTATCGTTGATCAATCCACGCCGACGGGTTCCGTCAGGCCCGCCGACGCAGATTGAGGAGCCAAACCCTTAGTACTTGAACGCCGACGACGTCCTGAACGTCTCGCGCGAGAAGATGTAGTCGTCGATGAGCTTGTCGGAGAACGGGATCCCCGAGATGGAGAAGAACCGCTCCCATCCGATGCGCTCGATCCACTCTCCCAAACGCTCCCCCTGACGCGCGTTCTCGATCCACACCTCGACGATGTGGCGCACCGCCTCGACCGTTTCGGGCCAGCGCGGCGGGTTGTTCGGCAAGAACGGGATGACCATGCGCGAGAAACTCGGGTCCGAGCGGGCCGTCGAAACCTTGCCGCCCACCATGATGGCCAAACCGTCGTTCTCGGCGTCCATGATGTGCATGCCGGGAGACATGGTGTAGCAGTTGCCGCAGTACATGCAGCGCTCCTCCACCACGGTCACGCTCTTGTTCTTCGGATCGGGGCGGATGGCCGCCGTCGGGCAGCAGGCCACGAGGCTCGGGATCTCGGTGTTCTTGCGGATGGCTTCGTGATCCATGCGCGGAACGGTACGGTGGATGCCCACGATGGAGATGTCGCTGCAGTGGGCCGCGCCGCACATGTTGAGGCAGCACGCCATGGCGATGTGCAGCTTGTTGGGCAGCTTCTGCGTGCCGAAGTACTCGAACAGGTCGTCCATGACGGCCTTCACGATGCCCGACGCGTCGCTCGCGGGGGTGTGGCAGTGCACCCAGCCCTGCGTGTGCACGATGTTGCTGAGCGAGTTGCCGGTGCCGCCGACGGGATAGCCCATCTCTTCGCAGCGCTCGATGATGGGCAGAACCTTTTCCTCGTCGGGCGTGAGGAACTCGATGTTGTTACGGCTCGTGAAGCGCAGGTGCCCGTCGCAGAACTCGTCGGCGATGTCGCAGACGGCGCGGATGGAGTCGACGCTCATGAGGCGCGGCTCGCCCACGCGGATGCTGTACAGCGCGCCCGCCGGGCCGACGTGCTTCAGCACGCCCGGTCGCGGATGCTCGTGGTACTGCCACTTGCCGTAGTTCTCTTTGATGATGGTGGGAAGGTACTCGTGAAAATCCGGAGGGCCATTGTCGATCATTGCCACTTCAATCACCTCGTTAATCTGATTTGGATGCCGCACTCAGGCCTTTCATGGAGAAAAGCCGTACGTCTAGTCTTGGTCCTCCGCCTGCCCGGCCGCTTCCTGGAAGATTTCCTCCTGGGGCCAGAACACGTAGGGGTTCGCACGCGGGCGGTACACCATCTGAGGCACCGCTTCCATGCCCACCTCGCGCAGGAACTTGCCCATGCCGATGCGGTACACGGTCTCGCCGATGCGCTCGCGCGTCTTGCCGTTCTCGTCCCACCAGTCCCAGATGCGGTTCACGAGCTCTTTGAACTCGGTGTAGGGGGCTTCCATCTTCATGAAGGGCACGAGCACCCACGACATGAAGGCGGATTTCACGATGGTGGACTTGGCGCCCAGAAGGATGGTGGCGCCCTTCTCCTCGCCCTGCTTGATGGCCTTGCACATGACGTTGACGCAGTGCATGCAGCGCGTGCACTCCGAGCCGTTCACCGTGAGCTCGCCCGTCTCCTGATCGTACGTCAGGCAGCGCGTGGGGCACCTCTCCACCACGGCTTCGCGGATGTCGAGGCCGTCGGCGGCGTACTGCTTCACCGCGTCCTGGTCGATGATGATGGTGTCGCGCCAGGTGCCGATGACCGAGATGTCGGCGCGGGCCGCAGCGGCCACGCAGTCGTTCGCGCATCCGGACATCTTGATCTTGGACTTGTACGGCCACATCGGACGATGCAGCTCGTCCTGGAACTCGTTGGTGATGTCGTAGCACATGTCCAAGGTGTCGTAGCAGGCGTACTCGCACCGGCCGGGGCCGCAGCAGCAGCTCGGCGAGCGCAGGTCGGAACCGGAGCCGCCCAGGTCGAACCCGTTCTCGGCAAGCTCGTTGAACGTGGGCTGCAGCTCTTCGGTCTTCATGCCCAGCAAAATGAGGTCGCCGGTCGAGCCGTGCATGTTCGTGATGCCCGAACCGTGACGCTCCCAGATATCGCAGACGGTGCGCAGCGCGTCGGTGGTGTAGAACCAGCCGCTCGGCGCATTGACGCGCATCGTGTGGAACTCCGAGACGTTCGGGAACTCCTCAGGCAGGTCGGTGTAGCGTCCCACGACGCCGCCGCCGTAGCCCTTGACGCCCACGATGCCGCCGTGCTTCCAGTGGCCCACCTTGTCCTCGTAGGACCGCTCGAGCACGCCCAGCAAATCGGCGCTCATCTCGCTCTTCTCGGCGGCCTTCTTTATCTCCGTGACGAAGCTCGGCCACGGCCCGGTTTCCAGCTCATCCAACTGGGGGGTCTTGCTGTTTTCATCCATGATCGCTCCTCCTGTGGCTCCTCCTGGGAACCTGTTGGCGCTACAATTCCGTGACGGTGAACGCACCGGCGGGACACACCATGACGCAAGCCTCGCATCCCATGCAATCGCATGAGTCGCCCTTGATCAAAGCATGCGTGCCGTCGAATCCGAGAATCTGCGCCGGACATCCCTCGGCACACGAATCGCATCCGGTGCACTTCTCCTCATCCAACACCACCATGTACATGTCGTTTCCCCCTCCTTTCAATCCCTCTCGTCTTGGGCTATTCCACTTCGGCCGCAAGCCGATGAACAGCTGCTTTTGATTTAATCACTGGGATTTTGGCCTGTAAAATACATTGAATTCATGGCGTGATCAGCATTGGCTATCGCCCGGTGTTTCGCTTGGTCAAACGCCCGTTCGAACCTTCGCGCCGATTCCTGGTATAAAAGATTCCGATGACTGAATACCTCGACGTTCAACATCATGTCCCCTGATCAAATGCGATTTTTTACCGCACGTGAAAACGCTTCGCACCCCTTCCCCTTGCCGGGAAACGGGTGCGAAGCGGGTATGTCGAACGATGGCGCTGTTACAGCCGCGCCAGAGCCGCCTCGACGTGCTCGAGGGTTTCGGCGATGCAGTCGTCCGTGTGGGCGGCCGACACGAACAGCGCCTCGAACTGGCTCGGCGCGAGGTACACGCCCGAGGCGCGCATGGCGCGGTAGAAGAAGGCGAACAGGTCGGTGTTCGACGAGAGCGCGCCCTGGTAGTCGAAGACGTCGTCGTCGGTGAAGAACACCGAGAACATGGCTCCCACCTGGTTGACGCGCAGCGGCACGCCCCGGCTCACGCCGAGCTGCTCGATGCCGCGGGCGAGCGCCGTCGTCTTCGCCACGATGCCCTCGTGCACGCCCGGCTCGCGCAGCAGCCTCACCGTGGCGAGGCCCGCCGCCACGGCCACCGGGTTGCCGGCGAGCGTGCCCGCCTGGTACACCGGCCCGAGCGGGGCGAGTTCTTCCAGATAGCGGCGTTTGCCGCCGAACGCGGCGAGCGGCATGCCGCCGCCGATGATCTTGCCGAGACAGGTGAGGTCGGGGTCGATGCCGTAGAGGCTCTGCGCGCCGCCGAAGGCCGTGCGGAAGCCCGTCATCACCTCGTCGCAGATGAGCAGGCTGCCGTGCGCTTCGGTGATCTGGCGCAGGCCGGGCAGGAAGTCCTCGTGGGGCACCACGACGCCCATGTTGCCCGCCACCGGCTCCACGATGACGGCCGCGATCTCCTCGCCGCGGGCGGCGAACAGGGCGCGCACGCTGTCGAGGTCGTTGAAGCGGGCCACGAGCGTGTCGGCCGTGGTGGCCGCCGGCACGCCGGCCGAGCTGGGCACGCCCATGGTGAGCGCGCCGCTGCCCGCCTTGACCAGCAAGGCGTCGGCATGGCCGTGGTAGCAGCCCTCGAACTTCACGATGCAGTCGCGGCCCGTGACGCCGCGGGCCAGGCGGATGGCGCTCATCGTGGCCTCCGTGCCGGAGCTCACGAGGCGCACCATCTCCATGGAGGGCACGGCGTCCTGGATGGCATGGACGAGCTCGGTCTCGCCCTCGGTGGGCGCGCCGAAGCTCAGGCCGTCGTGCGCCGCGCGGCACACCGCCTCCACGACCGCGGGATGGGCGTGCCCCATGATGAGCGGGCCCCACGACCCCACGTAGTCGATGTAGCGGTTGCCGTCGACGTCCCAGATATACGGCCCTTCGCCGCGCGCGATGAACGCGGGTTCCGCGCCCACGGCCAGCGCCGCGCGCACGGGCGAGTTCACGCCGCCGGGGATGGCCAACGCGGCCTCGCGGTACGCTTGCGAGCTTGCCTGCAGATAGGGGGTACATTCCGCTTGCATACGCATGTCCTTCCTAGGCTCTCTCGGCCAGCCAGCGCGCCGCGTCGAGCGCGTGGTACGTGATGATGATGTCGGCGCCAGCGCGCTTCATGCCGCAGAGCGCTTCGAGTACCACCTTCCGCTCGTCGAGCCAGCCGTTCGCGGCGGCGGCCTTCACCATGGCGTACTCGCCGCTCACGTTGTAGGCCACGACGGGCAGATGCGTTTCCCGCTTCGTGCGCCAGATGATGTCGCCGAAGGCGAGCGCCGGCTTCACGATGATCATGTCGGCGCCCTGTTCCACGTCGGACAGCGCCTCGCGGACGGCCTCGTCGCCGTTGGCCGGGTCCATCTGGTAGCTCTTCCTGTCGCCGAAGCCCGGCGTGGAGCCGGCGGCCTCGCGGAACGGGCCGTAGAAGCCCGAGGCGAACTTCGCGGCGTACGACATGATGGCCGTGCGTTCCAGCCCCGCGGCGTCGAGCGCCTGCCGGATGGCGGCCACGCGCCCGTCCATCATGTCGGACGGCGCCACGATGTCGGCGCCGGCGCGGGCGTGCGACACGGCCGTCTGCGCGAGCAGATCCACCGTCTCGTCGTTCAGCACGTAGCCGTCCTCCACCACGCCGCAATGGCCGTGGTCGGTGTACTCGCACAGGCACACGTCGGTGATCACCATAAGCTGCGGGTAGCGCTCCTTGATGGCGCGCACGGCCTGCTGCACGATGCCGTCGTCCGCGTACGCCTCGGAGCCCACCGCGTCCTTGGACGCGGGGATGCCGAACAGGATGACGGCGGGCACGCCGAGCGCCGTCGCCTCGTCGAGCACCGGCTCGAGCCGGTCGAGCGAGTAGCGGCACACGCCGGGCATGGAGCCTATCGGGTCCTCGACGCCGGTGCCGTGGCACACGAACAGCGGGTAGACGAAGTCGTCGGCGCGCAGATGATGCTCGCGCACCATGGCGCGGATGGTTTCGTTCGCGCGCAGGCGGCGCGGGCGTACGGGCAGGTTCACGATGCCTCTCCTAGCGATCCGAGGACGGCGCCCACGAGGCCCCCGACGGTGGACGAAGCGGCCTCGGCGCGTACCTCGAGGCCCATCTCCTCCATGGTGACGGTGGTGAGCGGTCCGATTGAGAACAGCGGGACGCCCGCCAACAGCGACGTGTCGCCGTCGAGCAGGGCCACCGTGTTGCGCGCGGCCGACGAGCTGGCGAACGTGAGCGCGTCGAGGCGCCCTTCGCGCAGCGCGGCCAGAAGGTCGTCCTTGCCGTCCTCGCGCAGCACGGTGCGGTAGGCGGGCACGTCCACGAGCTGGGCGCCCGCCGCATGCACGGCGTCGGCGACGACGGTTCGGGCGTCCTCGGCGCGCACGAGCAGCACGCGCTCGTTCGGGCCGAGGCGCCCGCTGAGGAGGTCCGCAACTCCCTCTGCGCAGAAGGAGTCGGGTGTGAGCACGCTGTGCACGCCGCGCGTCGCGAGCGCCTTGGCCGTGGCGGGGCCCACGGCGAGGACGGTGGCGCCCGCGAGGGCGGCTGCAGCGGAATATGCAGGGGATGCGGAAGCGGAAGCGTCGCCGTCCGCGCTGGCGGAAGCGTCGGCTTCGAAGGCGCGGAAGAACGTCTTGACGCCGTTCGCGCTGGTGAACACGGCCCAGTCGTACGAGGCCGGCGCGGCGGCGACCGCGGCGAGCGGCTCGGGGTCGGTGGGCGGCGCGAGGCGGCTCACCGGGAACTCCGCCACGGCGGCGCCGAGCGCCTCAAGCTGCGTGCGCAGCTCGGATGCCTGATGGCGGGCGCGGGTGATGCCCACCGTCAGGCCCGCGAGCGGGCGCGGGTCGAACCATGCCAGCCGGTCGTGCAGGGCCGCCACCTCGCCCACGACGATGACGGCGGGGTTCGCCAGGCCGCGCTCGGCCACGTCGGCCGCGATGGTGTCCAGGCACCCCACGACCACGCGCTGGGCGGGCCAGGCGCCGCGCTCGACGCCGGCCGCCGGCGTGTCACCGGGCATGCCGTACGCCATGAGGCTCTCGGCGATGATGGGCAGGTTCTTCATGCCCATGAGGAACACGAGGGTGCCCTTCAGCTGCGCCACCTGCTCCCACTGCACCGACGAGGCCAGCTTGGACGAGTCCTCGTGGCCGGTGATCACGGTGAACGACGAGGCCATGCCGCGGTGCGTCACGGGGATGCCCGCGTACGCCGGCGCGGCGATGCAGGACGTGACGCCCGGCACGACGGCGAACGGGATGCCGTGGGCTCGCAGCTCCTCGGCCTCCTCGCCGCCGCGGCCGAACACGAACGGGTCGCCGCCCTTGAGGCGCACGACCGAACGTCCCGGCGCGGCCTTCTCCACGAGCAGCGCGTTGATCTCGTGCTGCGGAAGGGTGTGATGGTCGGGCGACTTGCCCACGTACACGAGCTCGCACATCGGGGGCGCCTGCTCGATGACGAGGGGCGATACGAGCCGGTCGTACACGAGCACGTCGGCGCGCTGCACGAGCTCGAGGGCCCGCACCGTCATGAGGCCCGGATCGCCGGGGCCCGCTCCTACGAGGTATACCTGCGCGTTCTGTTCCATACGGAGTCGTCCGCCTCTCTAGTGGTTCGTCGGCGCGCCGCATGTGGCGCGCAGGATGGCGTCGGCCCCCGCATCGAGGGCGCGGCGCGCGGCGCGCTCGCCCACCTGCTCGGGGCGGTCGCCCGTTTCGGTGACATGCACGAGCTCGGTGCCGTCAAGGCTGATGACGCTGCCCGCAAGGCGTATCGCGCCGTCCTCCACCGTGGCGAAGGACGCAATGGGCGTCTGGCAGCCGCCGCCGAGCAGCGCGAGGAAGCAGCGCTCGGCGCGCGCGGCGAGCTCGGTGGGCCGGTGGTTGACGGCGGCGAGCGCCTCCTGCACCTCCTTGCGCGCGGTGAGGCTCTCCACCGCGACGACGCCCTGCCCGGGCGCCGAGAGCACCGTCAGCGGGTCGAAGAACTGCGTGATGCGCTCCTGCCACCCCAGGCGGATGACGCCGGCGGCGGCCAGCACGATGCCGTCCATGTCGTCGGCCTCCTGCAGCTTGCGCCAACGCGTGCCCAGGTTGCCGCGAATCTCCACGCACTCCACGTCGGGACGCAGGTGGCGCAGCTGCGCCGTGCGGCGCAGGGAAGACGTGCCCACGCGCGCATGCGGGGGCAGCTCGTCGAACGCGAGGCCGTCCTTGCCCAGAAACGCGTCGCGCGCGTCGCCGCGCTCGCAGTACGCGCCGATGCCCAGACCCTCGGGCAGCACGGTGGGCAGGTCCTTCAAGCTGTGCACGGCGATGTCGATCTCGCCGCTGTACAGCCGCTCTTCGATCTCGGCCGTGAAGAAGCCCTTGCCGGCGACCGACGACAGCGGCACCTCGAGGCGCTTGTCGCCCTCGGTGTCCATGGTGACGAGCTCCACGGCCATCCGGGGAAAAGCCGCCTCCAGACGCTGCTGCACGAAACGGGCCTGCCACAGGGCGAGGTCGCTCCTGCGCGTGCCGATGCGAAAGCGCTTCATCGGACGCACCCCCGCTCCGCCGCGTCGCCCGCGCTGCGTGCCACCTCGAGCGCGAACAGCTCCTGCAGCATGCGCGCGTACTCCCGGCTTTTCGCCGATCCCGCCTGCGCGTTGAGCGACTCGATGGGCTCGTGGACGAACTCGTCGGTGATGGTGGTGGCCAGCACGCGCACCTGCTTCTTCTGCGAGGGCGTGAGCCCCGAGAGCCGTTCGAGGGCCACGTCGAGCCGCGCGCGCTTGATCTGTTCGGCATGCTGCCGGAAGGCGGCGATGACGGGAACGAGCTCGAGCGACTGCGCCCACCGCCGGAAGTCCGCCACCTCCTCCTCGATGAAGCGCCGCACGCTCTTCTCGGCCGTCGCCCGCTTCAGGCGGTTCGCGTCGGCCTCGTCGCGCAGCTCGTTGATGTTGTAGATGCTCACGCCGGGCACGTCCGCGGCGGCCGGGTCCACGTCGCGCGGCACGGCCATGTCCACGAACAGCAGCGGGCGATCGGGGCGCGCGGCCATGGTGCGCTCCACGAGGGCCCGATCGATCATGCACGCCTTCGACGACGTTGCGGAGAACACGACGTCCGCCTTTTCAAGGCAGGCCGCGAGGCCTTCCAGGGAGTGCGCCTCGAACCCGTAGCGGTCGGCCAGGGTGCGCGCCTTGTCGAGCGAGCGGTTCGACACCATGACCACCGACACCTCGTGAGCCACGAGGTACTTCATGGTGAGCTCGCTCATCTCGCCGGCGCCCAGGATGAGCACGCGCTTGTCCTTCACCTCGCCGAGCTCGCGCACGGCCAGCTCCACCGCGATGCGTCCCACCGACATCGAGTACCGCCCGATGCACGTTTCGTGGCGCACCTTCTTGCCCAGGTGGAGCGCCCGTTGGAACCACACGTTGACGAACTTGTCGGTGGTGCCCGCCTTGCAGGCGGCGTCGTAGGCGCGCGACACCTGCCCGAGGATCTCGGCTTCGCCGACGATGAGGGAGTCGAGCCCCGTCACCACTTCGAACAGATGGCGCACGGCCATGTCGCCCGAGTAGGCGTACATGTGCTCGCGCAGCAGCATGCGCTCGTGCTCGGTGATGGTCTGCCCCTGCGAGGTGAAGTAGCTCCACACCGCTTCAACCCCGCGCTCGGGATCGTCGGACGTCACGTAGAACTCCAACCGGTTGCACGTGCTGAGCACCACCGCCGCGCTCAGCCGCGCCGTCGTCTTCAAATCGCGCGCGCACGAAGCGTTGAGCGAATGGTGGATGCTCAGCTTTTCCAGCAGCTCGAACGGAGCGCTTTTGATGTTCAACCCTACAACCACGCTGTCCATGGATTACCCCTCGTCTGACGCTCCCCGTACAACCCCCTGCGCGCCCGCCCGCTGCTCGCGGGCGGGCGCTCCTTACGCTTCCTCCAAAAACTCCAGATACGGCTTGTCCATGCTTGCCAGGCCGTTCACCATGAGTTCCACGAGGCCGCCGTACTGCACGTTGTACGTCGACGTGCCCTTGTAGGCTTTCAGCAGCTCGCGGATGGTGCCCTTGCAGTTCGAACAGGGGGCGCACACGTACTTCACGACGTCCGGGTTCTCGAACTCGTCGGGGAACGCGTTCACGATCTGGGCCCACTTCGTGCGGGCGCTCACCTTGTCGCGGAAGTCGCCGAAGTTGTACGAGCTCATGATGGCGAACCCGCTGCCGCCCCCGCAGCAGTAGTTGTCCACGCCGTGCGGCGTCATCTCGCGGAATTGCGGCGCGATGGCCTTGAGGATGTCGCGCTGCGGCTTCACGATGCCCATCTGGCGCACGACGTTGCAGGGGTCGTGCAGGGTGACGGGGAAATCGTTCTTCGACGGGTCGAACTTGAGCTTGCCCGATTTCACGAGGTCGGCCATGAGGGGCAGGAAGCTCTCCACCGGCACGCGCTCCTCGTTCGACGCCATGCGGTCGGCGCTGATGGCGATGGCCTTGTGGGCATGCCCGCACTCGCCCACCACGATGCGGCGCACGCCGAGCTTCTTCGCGGCCTCGAACTGGCCGAGCGCCACCTTCTTAGCCTGGAAGTCGTCGTACCAGATGCCGTAGTTCACGCTGTCGTAGCCGAGCAGGTCGGAGCTGAGAGTCCAGTCGATGCCCGCCTCGTCGAGCAAGATGGCGAAGGCCGCCGGGTTCTCCGGCCACGCGATGAACTCGCCGGCGTTGTGCATGAGCAGCACGTCGGCGCCCTTCTTGTCGATGGGGAACTTGATCTTGCGGCCCGTGCGCTCCTCGATGTCCTCCTCGATGAACTCGATGGTGTCGATGAGCGCCGGCTTCGTGAGGCCCGTCGTCGAGCCCGTCTTGAGCTGCAGCTCGGTGCCCTTCGCGTGCACGGGCGAGGGGGCGATGCCCATCTCCTGGCTGAACAGCTTGCGGATCTCCTTGGCGGCCAGACCGTTGTCCAAGCCGAGGGGGCACACCTGCGCGCAGCGGCGGCACAGGTTGCAACGGTAGGCCAGCTCGCCCAAACGCGCGATGCTCTCCCAGGTCACGTCCACGTCGGCGCCCACGAACCCGGGCATGAGCTTGCCGCCGGTGGTGAAGTGCTTCTTGTACATGCGGCGCAGCACGTCCACGCGGAAGCTCGGGCGGTAGATCTCGTCGCCGTTGCTGCCCTGGAACACGTGGCACGCCTCGGAGCAGGTGTTGCACTTCGCGCAGTACTCCATCGTCAGCATGAGCGGCTGCAGCGAGTTCTTGTTGCTGTCCGCGAACAGCTTCTCGAGGCCGTTCAGGAACGAGAGGACGAACGCCTCTTCCTCTTCCTGCGTTTGAGGGCGCTTGAGCGTGTCGAGCGCGACGAAGCCGTCGAGCGAGGCGCAGTGCTCTTCGGCCCATGCGGGCTTCGGCTCTTTGAAGGGCGGCTCGAGGCCGTTTTGGTCGTAGGGCGCGGGAAGCGGCGCGAGCTCGTCGAGCGGGGACAGGACCGCGACGTCGTTCGCCATGTCGCGCGGGCGCAGCTGCTTGTTCTTCTGGGTCATGGTGCTATCCCTCCAACGTATCGGACGAGCTGGGACGGGTGTGCGGGGCCGACCAGGAGACATGCGCGGGGCGCGCGGCCTCGCGGGCCGTCTCCTCGGCCACCTTGCTGCCCGCGACGTTGGGATCGTTGTCCCACAGCACCTTGTGGAAGGCGAAGAACTTGCCCACGTAGTGGCTCATCTTGGTGAGCGGGATGTACAGCAGCATGAGGCCGAGCAGCACGAGGTGCGCCACCACGATGCCGGGCAGCGGCGCCGCGTCGAACGAGAACACGCTGCGCGCCACGTCGAAGGGCGACGCGAAGAACGTCCACGCGACGATGCCGGTGACGAGCGTGGCCAGGATGAGCAGGATGTTGAAGTATTCTTGAGGCGGCGTGTACTTACGCAGGCTCTCGTCGACAACGCGGCGCACGAGCAGCAGCACGGCGCCCGCCGTGGACAGCGCGAACCCGACAACGCCCACGACGGCCGTGCCCACCACGAGGAACTCGGGGTTCCAGAACACGGTGAGGAGCAGCAGCAGGCTCCAGCCGAACATCACGTAGATGCCCAGGTGGAACGCGTAGGACGCCCACCACAGGCTGCGCTGGTGCTTGAACAGCTTGCTGATGAGCAGCATTTCCGCCATGATGTCGATGACTTCGTAGACGGGATCGAGGCGGCGGGGCTTCTCCCACCAGTCCTCTTCCTCGAAATAGGAGCCGCCGTACTTGCCGCGGCCGTCGCCCTCCTTGGGCACGGGATAGAGCTCCACCCGCGAATGGACGGGCAAATGGGCGTACTTCCACGCTTTGATGGCGGTGAGAACGATGAACCCCGCCAATCCGATGATGACAAAGACGAACCCCAGCGTAGCCGCAGTCATCGTACCACCTCTCCCCAACCTCGTCTTGGTTGCCTATGGGCATAGGTACAAACTAAAGTACGCGGGTTCGGGTGTAAAATACCGATTTTCGATGGTGCGATGAACAATGGCTATGATGACTTTATTGTGCATGAATATGCACGCTCAACGGGGATAACGTGATGTTTTCGATCATCATGCGATAGGATTTCTTTATAGAGCGATTGTAAAAGGATATTTTACAGAAGAATCCTAGTCGGGTACTTTAGTATGCAATGGAACAAGGTGGCAAGCGATCATCGTCGATTCGGATAATTGCTTTCCACGTTCGTTCGCAAAGGCATTGGGGGCCCGTCGCACGGGAAGAGCCTTTTCGATCGGCATGGCCCGAAGCGCACATGCGATATGCGGCACAGGAAACTTTTCCGATGTTCTGCTCATATCGTCCTGCCGGAACACAGGAGGAGGTGAGCCGTCTTGAGTTCTTTGGGACAATTCGTCGTATTCAAAGAAGTAGCCGACACCGGCAACGTCACTCAAGCAGCCAAACACCTGCACATCAGCCAACCGAGCGTGAGCATCCAGATCCAGAATCTCGAGCAGGAGTACAACGTCACGCTCCTCGAGCGCACCAACCGCGGCGTGCTGCTCACCGAATGCGGTGAGATCTTCTACCAGTACATCAGCCAAGTGATCCAAGCCATGCGCGAGGCTCAGGAGGTCATGCTCGAGCACGAGGCGAAGCAGCACCGCAACGTGCACGTGGGGGCCACGCTCACCATCGGCGAGTACGTGGTGCCCTTCATCGCCGACGCGATGTACCACGAATATCCGCAGATCAACCTCAACGTCAAGATTGCGAACACGGCCAACATGGCCGAGGAGGTGCTCGACAAGCAGCTGCACCTCGCCCTCATCGAAGGGCCCGTGCCCTCGAGTCCCGACCTCGTCGTCGAGAACTTCTGGCACGACGAGCTGGTCATCGTCGTGGGCATCGACCATCCGTGGAGCAAGCTTCTGAGCGTGTCGTTCGAAGAGCTCAAGAGCGAGCGCTTCATCATCCGCGAGCAGGGCTCGGGCACGCGCAAGGTGATGGAGAACGCCCTCAAGGAAGGCGGCGTGGACGCCTCGGAGCTCAACATCGCCATGGAGCTGAACAGCACGCGCACCATCAAGCAGAGCGTCATGTCCGGCCTCGGCGTCACCATCATCTCGGCGCTGACCGTGCAGCGCGAATGCCGGCAGAAGCAGCTGTCGATGCTGCGGCTCGAGGGGTGCCAGCTGCAGCGGCCGCTCAACATCCTCACGCACAAGCGCGGCTTCCTCACCTCGGACGAGCAGACGTTCCTCTCGCTCATCCGCAACCGCAACCGGCTCAAGGAGATCCTGCCGCCCCCGCTGCTGCCGTAGCGCTAGCGGCCGAGCCGCTTCAAGGTTTCGATGTGGCCTTCGACGGGCGCGCCATACGCGGGGCACGGATACGCCAGGGTGGCGCAGGTTTCCTGCACGGCGCGCTCGAACAGGTCCATCGCGCCGTGCAGGGCGCTCCACGCCGCCTCCACCGTATCGAGCCGATAGGTTGCGAACAGGTCCGCGCGCTCCCCTTCGGTCAGGAACCGCAGCAGGAACTTGTCGCGCTTGCCCGTGTTGAGCGGGAAGCCGGCGCGCGCACCGGCCAGGTACCCGAGCATCCGTCTCAGCTCGACGCGCACGATCTCGTCGAACACCCCGTTCGCGAACAGCAGCTCGTCGCGCAGCAGCCCGCGCGCCACGTAGGTGCAGGAGAGGAAGAACTCGTTCGCGCAATCGTCGACGCAGGCGGCTGTGGGCTTCTGCACCCAAAAACGCTCGTCGGAGGCCGGCGGCAGGCGCGGCGCGATGCCGTCCTTGTCCAGCAGCACCTCGATGAGCGGGTCCTGCTCGAAATACGGAAGCGCATCCTCGACCGGCACGAGCGTGAGGTCGATTTTCAACCCGTCCGAGAACAGCATGAGGTAGGAGAACCACCCGTCCGGAAAATCGGGCGGGAACAGCTCCATCGCTTCCGGCTTCTGCATGAACACGAGGTCGCCGAACGCGGCGAGCCACGCGTCCGAGCAGGTGAAGCTTGCCACGTCGGTGACGAGGAACGTCACGTCGTAGTCCTGCCACACGTCGGACGCGGCGTTCGGATTGACGCGGCTTCCCTCGAGCGTCATGACGCGGATGCGCCCGTCGGCGCGCGCGATGCGCTCGAGCAGCGCGTAAACCTCGTCCGAAGTTCTCATGATGGCGGCCCCCTCGTCGTCGGCTACGAAAAAGCGCCCCCGGAGGGACGCTTTGCATGTTGGCGGAGATGTGTGCGAATCGAACACACCCGAGACGTTCTGCACGCCTCACAGCGGCCTTGAAGGCCGTGGGGCCCACCAGGACCCATCCATCTCCACTAAGAAGGTGCCGCAGCGGCACCGTCGATAATACTAGCGCATTTGTCCACGTTCGGGAGCGCGGCATCCAAAATGTTGCGCCGCGTTCAGCAATTCCCCAAAACTACGTCGTCCAGATGACGCTGCGCCACGCGCGCCAGCTCGCGGAGCGCGGACACGGGCGTCGGCGAGCGGTCGAGCATGCGATGGCACGGGAAGAAGCGCGTGAGGTGGTACGGGATGGTCGGGTCGAGGGAGGCGAGCCACGCCGCCGCCTCGTCGATCTCGGCGGGGTCGTCGTTCAACCCGGGGATGACGAGCGTCGTCACCTCGAGGTGGCAGGTCGCGTCGGCGGCGAGCGTCTCGATGGTGCGCTTGACGGCATCGAGGCTGCCGCCCGCCATCTCGTAGAACGCGGGCGTGTAGCCCTTGAGGTCGATGTTCGCGGCGTCGACGAGCCCGAGCAGCTCGGACAGCGGGCCGGGGTTCACCATGCCGTTGCTCACCAGCACGTTGACCAGGCCGGCCTCGTGCGCGAGGCGCGCGGTGTCGCGCACGTACTCGTAGCCCACGAGCGGTTCGTTGTACGTGAAGGCGAGGCCGACGCACCCGCGGCCAGCCGCCTGCACGGCCAACTCCACGGCGCGCTCGGGCGGCAGGTCGCGCCAGGCGACGTCGTCGGGCCCCGCGCAGGCGATGGAGGCGTTCTGGCAGAACGGGCAGCGCAGGTTGCATCCGTAGCTGCCGAGCGACAGCACGTGCGACCCGGGGCGGAAGCGGGCGAGCGGCTTCTTCTCCACCGGGTCGAGCGCAAGCGACGTCACGCGGCCGTAGTTCTCGTCCACCACCGCGCCGTCACGCGCGATGCGGGCACGGCAGATGCCGCGACGCCCCTCGGCGAGCGCGCAGGCGTGGGGGCACACGCCGCAGACGGCGCGTCCGTCAGCCACGACGGGCCTCTCCCCCGCGGTCGTGCCGCACCACCTCGAAGCGCTCGAGCTCCACGTCGTCGTCGAACAGGTCGATGCCCGCCTTGCGTTTCGCGATGTCCACCTGCTGCTGCGCGGTGTCCACGCCGTCGAGGTTCGGCAGGAGCAGGCCGCGCTTCCATCCCTTCGTCACGATCACGCCGTAGCGTTGCGGGTCGAGCTCGTCGAGGGAGTCGATGGGCATGGGCGTGAACAGCACGTCCACCGAGTACGACAGCGCGTCGAGCTCGCGCTCGCGCACGGGCGGGAAGCGCGGGTCCTCGCTGGCCGCCGCCACGCCGTTGCGCACGATCTCGGCCGCCACGCTGCCCGTCACCGGCTCGATGGTGCCGATGCAGCCGCGCAAATCGCCGTCCTCGTGCAACGACACGAACACGCCGGCGCGCTTCTCGGTCAGCTCGGGCGGCAGATCGTCGGGCAGGTCGAGCGGGCGCCCCGTGCGCACAAACGCCTCGACGCTTGCGCGGGCAAGCGCCACGTACGGGTCCGTCGGCGCGTCGTCGGCCGCCGCGTTCTCGGCGTCGAGCACGTCCTCGTCGCGATCGATGCCCGCGGGCACGGCGCCGTCGCCCGCCGGCCCCTGCACCTCGAAGGCCGCCACGGCGTAGCCCACGCCGAACGGGCCCTCGTAGCTGAGGAGCTCGTGGGTGAAGGGCACGTCCTCCAGCGCGCCGGCCATGATCTGGAACGAGCGCAGGCCGCACTCGGCCGCCTCGTCGGCGAAGGTCTCGTCGATCTCGAGCAGGCCGTTCAAATCGCCCGCGTCGAACAGCGCCGTCACCATGCGGTCGAATACGGGGCCCTGCGGCGCGTAGCCGTACGGGCCGTCGGCCTTGAGCTTGTGGGACAGATCGCCGCTTGCCACGAGCACCGTCGTGCGGTCGAGGTCGGCGGCGGCCTCGGCGATGCAGCGGCCCATGGCGCGGTGAGTCTCGGGCGACAGGCCCGACAGCCCGATGCGCACCACCGCGTAGCCGCCGTAGACCTCGCTCACGAAGTGCAGCGGCACGAACGTGGCGTGGTCGAGCTCGCCCTCGCGCATGCCGCTGCCGCACAGCGGCACCATATGCTTGCGCGCGCAGGCGGCGATGCCGGCCGTCAGCTCGCCGTCGTAGGGCACGGTGAGCGCGGCGTTCCACGCGCCGAACTGCCCCATGTCGCCATGCCCGGCATCGCCGGTGGACAGGTGGAAGCAGTCGCGGAACAGCGGCGCATGCGGCGAGACGACCACCACGGTGTCGGGCGCATGCGCGGCGATGCGGCGCGCCACCTCGCGATACGCGTCGACGGTGGCTTGGATGGCGCGCTCTTCGCCTTTGCCCACCTCGGGCACGATAAGCGGCGGATGCGGCACGGCGTAGGCGGCGACGATTCCCATGAGAGGCTCCTTCCACGAACAGGTTGCTCCCTCGATTGTACCGCGCCGAAAACCTTCCGTCCCAATCCGCAACGCAGCCGTTGCCCCGTATCCGCTAGCGCGGCACGTCGGTGCGGGTGGCGTCTTCGGGGTTCATGGTCATGGTCTGGAAGCGGTGCTCCATGTAGGCGTTGTCGAAGTGCTTCGCGTAGAACTCCTCGATGGGCGTGTCGGGCGTTTTGCCCGCCATGCGCTGGTACCAGCAGTCGATGGATTGGATGGACATGACGCCGTCCACGAGCATGAGCGCCGCGCACACCGCCGTCACGCCCGTGCGCCACTTCCACGGGATGAGGTTGATGAGCTTGAGCAGCTGCGGCAGCAGCAGCTTGATCCACGCCACGCCGAGCACGCCCCACATGCACATGAACACGAAGTTCGTCCGCCCGTCGATGGACAGGAAGGTGCCCGAATAGTCCCACGCGCGGATGCCGAAGGAGAACTCCATGATCCAGCTCGTGAAGTACTCGAACGCGCCGCCGATGACGGCGCTCACCAGAAACACGATCCACACCGGCTTGTCGTGGAAGCGGTTGAGCGCGATGGTCATGAGCAGCGCGCCGAAGCCGTAGATGGGCGAGAACGGCCCGAACAGCATGCCCGCGCGATCCTCGTAGCCGCCGAACATGATGAAGTGGTAGATCGTCTCGATGACGAGCCCGAGCACGCAGCACACCACGAAGATCCAGAACAGGTTGAAGAAGTTCAGCGTGATGAACCCTTTTTTGGGCCTGCGCTCGCGCGCGGCCCTCTTTTCCTGCGTCGCCTGGCCCTTGTCCATCTTCTTGAGCTTGCGCTGCAGGCGCCGTTCCTCGTAGAGCTGCGGGTCGAGGTAGCTCGTCACCGCGATGAGGATGACGATTTGCACGAGGTAGGCGATATGGTGCGCCGACAGGCCGAACAACATGAGCGTGCCGATGATGGCCAGCACGGTGAGCGCGACGAGGGTGTTCGCCGCCTGCGCCGCATGCGCGCGGCGGTTGCGCAGCAGGCGCACGCCCAGGAACACGAACAGCACGGCCGAGACCACGAGCACCGCCATGAGGGCGGCGAAGATGACGATGGACGCCGTGCGGTAGCCTCCGGTTGCGAAGCCCTGCACGAACGAGACGATCACGGGGACGAGGTCGCCGAGCGACGTGAGGCCGCCGAGGATGCTCAGCACGCCGAACACCTTGAGCCACAGCGGCATGCGGGCGTCGGGCTGCTCGTCGGGCGCGCGGCCCTCCTCGTTCATCGGGTCGGTCATGATTGCGTCCTTTCCTCGTTCGATGTCGTTGTTTCCGGCGAAGCCTTCGGCGGCGCGGCCTTCGCGGACGCGCCCACGCTGCGCAGCCGTTTGAAGCCGCGCAGGAAGCGGTAGTTCAGCAGGTCGACGACGCCGTCGACGAGCCCCATGTCCACGCCCGACATGGCGAGCGACCTCAGCGGCGTGTCCATCACCATGCGCTCGGCCGCGGCTCGTGCCGCGGGATCGCGGCGCGCGAGCAGCTTGAGCTCGTGGCGCAGGATGTAGTGGACCATGCTCCCGATGAGCGACGTTTTGAGATCCCCGATGGTGGCGTTCGGCGTGTAAGGCCGCATGGGCACGATCACCTTCGGGAAGCGCCGGCCGTACAGCGCGCGGAACGCCTCGAGGGAGAACCCGCCCGCCCGCGGCGCGCGATAGGCCTCGGGCGCGTCGTCGGCGCGCGACGGCTCCCCCGCCACCTCCACGGCAGCGCTCAGCCGCACGTCGCGGCTCGATGCGGCCACGCGCACATCATACGCGCCGCCCTCCACCTGCCACGCAGCTGCAACGGTATCGTAATGCGCGAACGCCCGGCGGGGCAAATCGAGCCTCACGCGGCGCTCCTCCCCCGCCTCGAGCGCCACCTTGACGAAGCCCTTGAGCTGCTGCGGCGCATGGAACGCCGCCATCGCGCGCGGCGTCACGTACACCTGCACCGCCTCCTTGCCCGCCCGCGCGCCCTCGTTGCGCAGCGTGAACGACACGGAGCATCCGTCGCCATGCGGCTCCACGTCGAGATCGCGGTAGGCGAACGTCGTGTAGGAGCGGCCGTGCCCGAAGGGGTAGGCGGGCTCCACGCCCGCCGCATCGTAGAAGCGGTAGCCGTTGAAGATGCTCTCGCGGTACGGCGCCTGCCGGCCGCGCTCGGGATAGAAGCCGGCGCACGGCGTGTCGGCGAGGCGCGCGGGCCACGTTTCCGCCAGCTTGCCCGAGGGGTTCGCGCGGCCCTGCAGCAGGTTCGCCGTCGCTTTGCCGCCCTGGCAGCCCGCCAGATAGCTCAGCAGGATGGCGCGCGGACGTCCGCGCCACGGCAGCTCCACGGGAGCGCCGCCCTGCAGCACCACGACGGTGTTCGGGTTCGCGGCGCACATGCGCTCGACCAGCAGGTTGTGGCCGGCCGGCAGCGCCATGTCGGCGCGGTCGGCACCCTCCGACTCCGCGGCGTCGGGCAGCCCCACGAACACGACGGCCACGTCGGCCTGCGCGGCGAGGCGCGCCGCCTCGTCGAGCTGCGCCTCGGAGGCCGCGCCCGTCTGCGCGTCGTAGCCGGACGCGTAGGAGCACGGCGCACCCGCCGCCACGAGCGCGTCGAAGGCGCAGTCGAGCGCCACGGGGTTGATCTTCGAGGAGCCGGCGCCCTGGTAGCGGGGCGTCTTCGCGAATGCGCCGATGACGGCGAGGCGCGCCTCGGAGGCGAGCGGCAGGATGCCGTCGTTGTCCAGCAGCACCGCCGCTTCCTCAGCCACGCGCCGCGCCACCTCGAGGCGCTCGGCGAGGCTGCTCGCGGGCGGCAGCGCCTCCGCCGCGTCGAGGGCGGCCTCGTGGCGCGCGTGCAGCTCGAGCACGGCCCGCACGGCGCGGTCGAGCGCGGAAGCGGGCAGCGTGCCCGCGCGCACGGCGGCGGCCACGTCGGCGCGGTAGTCGGGCCGCACGCCCGGCATGACGAGATCGAGGCCCGCGGGCAGGCTGTCGGCGTTGCTGCTCTCGGCGCCCCAGTCGCACACGTACGCGCCGTCGAAGCCCCACGACTCCCGCCCGATGCGCCTCATGAGCCGTTCGTTTTCGGAGCAGTACGTGCCGTTCAGCAGGTTGTACGCCGTCATGATCGTCCAGGGACGAGCGCGTTCCACCACGATGCGGAACGGCTCGAGGTACAGCTCATGAAGCGCGCGCTCGTCCACCACCGCGTCCACGATGAGGCGGTTGGTCTCCTGGTTGTTGCAGGCGAAGTGCTTGAGCGACGTGCCCACCCCGCGGCTCTGCACGCCCTCGACGTAGGCCGCGCCCAGGCATCCGGCCAGGTAGGGGTCTTCGCTGAAGTATTCGAAGTTGCGCCCGCACAGCGGGCTGCGCTTCATGTTCACCCCCGGCCCCAGCAGCACGGCCACGCCCTGCTCGCGCGCCTCGTCGCCGAGCGCCCGCCCCAGCGCGCGCATGAGGTCGACGTCGAACGTGCAGGCCGACGCGCTTGCCGTGGGAAAGCACACGGCCGGATCGCTTCCGGCGAGCCCCAAGTTGTCGGAGGCGCCGGACTGCTTGCGCAGGCCGTGCGGGCCGTCCGACACCGCGATGGGCCCGATGCCGAGGCGGGGGCATCCGCCGAGCACCCAGTACCCCTCGCCCGTGAGGCAGGCGCACTTCTCCTCGAGCGTCATGGCCTCCAACGCCGCGTCGACATTCATGCCTCTCCCCTCCTTCGTCTCCATCGCGCGCTCACGCTACGCCTTCAGGGACGCCCGCGCCGCCGGGCGCGGCGAGCGCGCTGCCCGACAGCGCGTCGATGAACACGCGGTAATCCGCCTCGTTCTGATCGGCGTACGCCGCCGCGAAGCCGGCGATAGCCCGGTCGAAGGCGCTCGACGAGCCCAGATACCCCGCGATGGCGCACCGGTCGCCCGATCGCGCATGGGCGCGCGCGAGCGTCCATGCGCTCAAGCACCCCGTCGCGGCGATCTCGTCCGGCTCGGCCGTTTCCAAGTCCGTCGAGGTCTTGCAGTTCCACAGCTGGCGCACGTAGTAGGCGCGCCGGCGGCCGTCCTCGTCCTCGGCACTCGTCCATCCCAGCAGGATGTCGCCCGACGCCTGCATGAGACGCTGCCCGCGCACCACGCGCTCGCCGCAGGTGGCAGCCCCGCACGGTCCCGCGAACCGCTCGAGCACCGAGGGCTGCGCCTCCTTCACCTGCAAGACGAGCGGGTCGCGCCGGCTTCGCCCGGCACACGCCACGATCCACGCGCGCGTGCCCACGCTGCCCACGCCCACCACCTTCTGCGCGGCATCCAGGAAGTCGAAGCGGTCGAACAGCAGGCGCGTCTCGGGCGCGAGGCTGAGGCGGTAGCCGGCCAGCAGCTCCACGAGCCCGTCCGCGGCCCGCGCGGCGTCGAGGGCGGGGGCGAAACGGTCGAGCGGCACCACGAAGGGAGGGTCGAAGGCGATGCGCGGCTCCCCGTCCTCCCAACGCACGAAGCGGTCGAAGGCGCGCTCGCTCGTGTTCGCGTAGGCCTTCTTGAGGCGGCGGCGCACCCGCGCGCGCCGAGCCTCGTCGGCCCGCTCGAGCGCCGGCGCCACCACCTCGTCCACGTCGAGGCGCGCGTACCATACGTCCAGCTCGCCTGCGCGCGCGAACGAGGCCATGGCCCGGCGGTAGCTTTCCGCCGCCGCCCGCACGGTCCCGCGGCGCCACGACCGCGAGAATCCTCGGTCGCGCCCGCATATCTCGATGCTCGCCGCCAAACGCTTCACGTCCCATTCCCACGGGCCCGGCGCCGTCTCGTCGAAATCGTTGACATCGAAGACGAGCCTGCGATCGGAGGCGGCGAACCCGCCGAAGTTCGCGATATGGGCGTCCCCGCACGCCTGCACGCGCAACCCCGTGGAGGGCGTCGTGACGAGGTCGGCCGCCATGACCAGCGCATTGCCGCGGAAGAAGGCGAACGGGGAGGCGCTCATGCGCAGCCGTCGCTCGCCCACGAGATAGGCGAGGCGCTCGGACTCCTGCTCGAGCATGAGCTCGAGCGGCCGCTCGCGGCCGGTCTCGACGTTCCAGGAAGCATGGGAGCTGCGCGGGACCTCGTCCCGCAGCGCCTTGCCGTACGCGCGCCGTTCGCAGCTGGTGCCGTGTGAGTCCGCCTTCATGCGCCCTCCCTGCTCGCTTGCCGTCGTGCTGTCAGCTGACCACTATAGCGCACCGATTCCGCCTGCGGACGCCGTCGCGAATTCCGTGCCCAAGCCGTCGAATCCGGCCGTCGCCCGCGCAGAAGGACGTTCCCCTACTGCCCGGCGCTCCCCTCGCACAGCGCGTCCACGAAGTACCGATGATAGGCCTCGTGCATCTTGCGGCGCTCCTTCACGCGCACGGGCACGCACGTGCCGTCGCGCAGCACGAAGTCGTCGCACACGTCCGCGATGTAGTCCATGTTCACCAGGCAGCTGCGATGGCAGCGCAGGAAGCGGGGGTCCTGCAGGTCGCGCTGCACGTCGTCGAGCTTGGCGAGGCCGCGGTAGCACGAGCCGTCGGAGGTGTGCAGCAGCACCGCATGATCGCGGCTTTCCAGATACGCGATGTCCCCGAAGGCGAAGTAGCGGCGCGATGCGCCCACGCGAAACGCCAGACGGGGCTCCTGGGCGGGCAGCACGCGATCGAACACGCGGTCGATGTCCGCGGGCTCCACCGGCTTCATGAGGTAGTCGGTGGCGCGCACCTCGTAGCTTTCCACCGCGTGCTCGCGCGAGACGGTGAGGAACACGATGGGCACGCAAGGGTCCACCGCGCGCAGCGAGCGCGCGACGGACACGCCGTCCTCGCCCTCGAGGTACACGTCGAGAAACACGAGGTCGAACGGTTCGTCTCCTGCCGCATCGATCACCAGCTGCTCGCCCGCGCTGTATTCCCGGTAACGCGGCCGTATGCCCCGCTCGGCCAGCGACCGATCCAGCGCGCTGCGTAGATCGCTTCGCAGCGCCCCGTCGTCATCGCAGATCGCAATCCTCAAACCCGGGCCTCCTCGTACCTGTTCTTCTTTTTTGATCGTGTTATTCCATTGTCTGACGAAGAGGGTCGTGTTGTCCAGAACCGGTTACGGAGCACAGCGCGCCGTTTTCGCTGCGGGACGCGGGCAGCTTCGCCATCGTGCGAGGCGGTGCAGCCTATCCGTCCAGCTTCACCTCGCGCTTGAGCGCGAAATGCAGCACGAGGTAGTACACGATTCCGATGCTCATCCAGATGAGGCCGAGCACCTTCGCCGGCACGTCGAGGCTCCACCACGTGTAGCCGATCACCGCGATGCCGCACAACGGCGACAGAAGGTGCGCCACCCAGCGCCCGTCGCGCTTCTTGATGAAGAAGTACCCGATGACGGTGACGTGCAGCATGAGGAACGCCGTGAGCGCGCCGAAGTTCACGAACAGCGAGATGGTGTCGGTGCCCAGCCGCCCGAACGTCAGCACGAGCACGAGCGTGAGCGCCCCCACGAACAGCGACGCGACGTAGGGGGTGTGGTACTTCGGATGCACCTTCGCGAGCGGTTTCGGCAGGCCGCCGGCGCGGCCCATGGCGAACAGGATGCGCGACACGGCCGTCTGCGCCGCGAGCGCCGTGAAGATGCCCCAGGCGAGCGCCGTGGCAACCGCGCACACCACGTACAGCCACCGCCCGCCCACGAGCTGCGCCACGAGGTAGAAGGCGTTGCCGCTGTCGCCGGCGAACGCGGCGCCGTCGGGGCTGATGCACCCGGCGATGTAGGTTTGCAGCACGAACAGCGACCCCACGATGGCCAGCGACGCCATCATGGCGCGACCCGGGCCGCGACGGCCGTCCTTCGCCTCCTCCGACAGCGTGGCGATGCCGTCGAAGCCTAAGAACGACAGCACGCCGAGCGACACGGCGCTCATGACGAGGTTCGGATCGAACGTGGCCGGGTTGTAGAAGGGGTCGAACGTGAAGCCGTGCGAAGCCGGGTCGGTGAGCAGCCAGCGCACGCCGAGCACGACGAAGATGAGCAGCACGAGGATTTCCAGCACGAGCGCGATGCGGTTCACGATGTCGGTGAGCCCGATGCCGCGCACGTTCACGAACGTGTTCGCCACCACGAACACCACGGCGAACGCCCACGCCGGCACCTCGGGCACGAGGCTCGAAAGCGCCGTCGACGCCACCACGTACATGAGCACGGGGATGAGCAGGTAATCGAGCAGCAGCGTCCACCCCGTCACGAAGCCGATGCCCTTGCCCAGGCCGCGCGACGTGTACGAGTACACCGATCCAGCCACGGGCCATTCGCGGATGAGCATGCTGTAGGACACCGCCGTGAACACCATGGCCAGCGTGCCCACGAGGTACACGAGCGCGGGCATGCCGCCCGAGTCGTGGAATACGCCGCCGTAAATGCCCATCGGGGCGATGGGCACCATGAAGATGAGGCCGTACACGATCATATCCGGTACGGTGAGCACGCGCTTGAGCTTCTCCTTGCCCGAGGACGCGTCCGTCTTCGGCGCGGCGTGTTTCGCGCCGCCGAGGTCTTTGTCCGCCACGGCTCCGCTCCTTCCGAGGTCGCTGCGCCCTTATGCAGGCGCACGTCGTCCCGCCCACTCTAGCGGAGGCCGGAGGCGACGCGCGACCACGCCCCCGAGCGTTGCCGGAGCGTGGAAGGGTTGTCGACGATCGATTGCGTTATTCGACCACGAACAGCTGGCCGGACAGAGCGAACACCGTGAGCCCTATGAGGAATGCCACGAAGCACACCGCCATATCGCGCTCGATGGGCACGCGAGCAAGAGGCGGCGCGATTCGAGCAAGAGGCCTCCTGTCGGACACGAGGAACAGAACGGGGCCTATGATGAGCAGTACGAGGCTTCCGTACGACACCCCTCTCAGCCACAAGGGGGCGGCCGCATACTGTGCGGAGCCGGAAGAAGGATCGACGGTGCTGCCCACAGCCACGACGCAGAACAGCACGAACAGGCATGCCAGCACGACATCCCACGCAACCCCCAACTTGAACGGCACGCGCGCAAGAAGCGCGCCGAAGCGCGTGCGGGGTTTGCGGCCGGGCGCGCGGGGCGTATCGCCCGGCTCGGTGGCAGCCGCCAGAAAGGCATCCCTCAGCTCCGTCACGCTCGCATAGCGTTGCGCCGGATCGAATGCCGTCGCGTGCACGACGATCCGTCGAAACGCCTCCGGTATGCGCGGGTCGCGAAACCCTCCGCGACGCGCCTTCGCGTCGGGCGTCTTCTCGGTGAGGCAGAAGTACAATAGCATGCCCAGCGCGTACACGTCGCTGCGCACATCGGTCTGACCGTAGCCGAACTGCTCGGGCGGCGCGTAGGCGCGCGTGCCGAAATGGCGCGTATCCTCGTCGGCCGCATCGTCGAACGTGCGCGAGATACCGAAGTCGATGATGGTGAGGCTGTCCTTCGACAGCATGATGTTCGACGGCTTGAGGTCGCGATGGATGATCGGCGGATCGAATCCTTCGTGCAGCTCGGCCACCGCCTCGCACAGGCGGGGGAACACGTCGCACGCGAGCGCGACGGACGGGTCGCAGCGATACAGCACGTCGGCCAGCGTCTCGCCGCGCACGTACTCCATCACCACGGCTCGCTTCTCGCCCGCCGCATAGCAGTCCACGATGCGCGGCAGATGGAGGAACCGGCGACCCGCGCGCTGCGCCTTCCACATGCGCTCGTAGGCGGCGCCCAAGCCCGCATCGCTGTCGAGGTACTTGCGCACGTACGGGCCCTGCTCCGCACCATTCGCGCCCACGAAGTACACGCGTTGGGTGGTTTCGAGGGCACCGTCCTTCAAGACGGCGTCCACGCGATAGCAATCGTCGCGTGCAAGGGCATCGAGATGTTCGGCGAGTTCGTCAGGCATAGTAGGGTCTATGGTACCAGATGCCTTAGCAGATCGTGTCTTCGTTGAACCGGTACAGCTCCTCATCGGTTTTCTGAAGGCCGTACCCATGATCAAGACAGAAGATGATGATGGCGTCGCGCCGGTTCTTGCAGTACAGTCCGTTCGCTCCCGCCGCCTGCAGCAATCGATCAGCTTCTTTGAGCGAAAGGTGCATGGCGAAGGCCAGCTGCAGCACCTTGTTGCGCGACGCCCCGCGCTGCCCCATGAATATCTGGTACCCGAACGTCTCGTTGAGCCCCGCCTCGCGCACGACGTCGGCACGCAAGAGACCGTGCTCATCGAGCAGGTACTGCAAGTACTCGGACATGTTTCGTTTCGCCATACGATGCTTGTCGGCAAAAGCGCGCACATCGGATGCGTTCAACAGCTCCTGCAATAGTTCTTCGGTTAACGGTTCCTTCATGCGTCGCTTTCTTTTCCGGACCACGCTTACTCCATATCGGTAATTATCCTGCATCATGCGCCCCGTCGCAATCCGCGAGACCCCCTGTCCACCGTGCCGAATTCATGCTAAACAAACCTCTCGAACGGTTCATTAGCTGCGAGCTATTCTTTTTCATTCCGGAGTGAAGAAACATCGAAAGTCGGCTCCATGCTCAAAATTAGCTGGCAGCTAATGAACCGAAGCGATGGCTCTTCTATCATGATTGGAAAATTCCCACATCAACCATTGCATTCTGCTTTCCCGATCCGAAAGGAAAATCCATGGAAAAATGCAGCGCGTGCGGCGCTCCCCTGCGCGACGGAATCTGCCCGTACTGCGGTGCCATAAGCCCGCGCGGAAACGTAGAGGCTCCTGCGCCTGTCGCACAGCAGGTTGTCGCACCCCAACCGCAGGTCGTCATCAACCAAACCGTGTCAAACGCGTACGCAGACACCGACGAGCCCCTTAAACGGAAATGGACGGCCTTCGTGCTCTGCTTGCTTCTCGGCTACCTCGGCGCGCACTACTTCTACGTCGGCAAGCCAGTCATGGGCGTGCTCTACCTGTTTACATTCGGATTGTTAGGCATCGGCTGGATTATCGACATAGTCCGCATCCTCCTAGGATCATTCCGAGACCGCGCCGGTCGCCGGCTGCAAGGATAGACCATGGGACTACTCGATTCCATTCAAGGGCAGTTTCTCGACGTCATCGAACATGTCGACAACGGCGGGAAGCTGCTCGTCGCAAAGTACGAGCGTTCCGGCGACGAAATAAAGCAGGGATCCCAAGTCATCGTACGTGAAGGGCAATGCGCCGTGTTCATGAAGGGCGGCTCGCTCGCGGATGTCATGGGACCGGGCACGTTCCGCCTGACCACTGAGAACCTACCGGTGCTCACGACTCTTGCGGCCTTTCCTTACGGATTCAACTCGCCCGTAAAGGCAGACCTCTACTTCGTCAACACGAGACAGTTCGTCGACAACACTTGGGGAACTCGCAATCCCGTTATGATGCGCGACGTGGAACTCGGCATGGTCCGGGTTCGCGCATTCGGGCTGTTCGCCTTCCGCATCTCCGACGTTGTTCGGTTCTCCCGTGAAGCACTCGCGGCGCGGCGCCTTTTCATGACAAGCGACATTGTCGGATATCTCTCGGGACTCATCGGGGGGAGCATCGCTGAAACCCTCGCAAAAGCCAACATGCCCGTGCTCGAATTCGCCGTGCATTACCGCGAATTCGGAGGACGCGTGGCCGCATCGGCTTCGGAGAAGGCAGCCGATATCGGCATCACGTTCACTGACGTCGTCATCGAGAACGTCTCACTGCCCGACGAAGTCGAAAAACTGATCGACGAGCAATCGGGCATCGCGATGGCGCGCAAGGACATGGCGGGGTTCGTCGAATATCAAAGCGCCCGGGCCCTGCGAGATGCCGCCCAACAGGAAAGCGGGCTAGCCGGCCTTGGTGCGGGTGTCGCGCTTGGCAACCTCATGGCCGAGAAAATCGCAGCACCCTCATCCGTCGCAAACACGCTACCCTCCGTCGCCGTCCAGCCCACCGACACCGTCAGAATCCTGCGCGAACTCAAAGTGCTCGTCGACGAGGGCATCCTCACTCAGGAGGAATTCGATTTGAAGAAAAGGGATCTACTCGGCATCTAAGCGCATCAGACACGCGGCTCACTCCACTCTCTGAAAGGATCGAACACCATGCAAGACCAACCGCAAGCATCCCAGAATCTCAACGCGCCAAACGCACGACCGAAACCGGGGCAAAAGCCGAAAAAACCTCTGCCGAAAGGCGTGAAGATCGTCCTTATCGTACTCGCCGCCCTCATCGTGCTCGGCACGATTTCCAACTGCAGCAAGAACAAGGACGAGCAAGACACCAGTACGCCCACGACCAGCCAGGAAGCATCCAAGGACACGGCCGAAAAAGCCGACAAGGCGACCGAACCCGAAAGCAAGCCAGCAGCTGCCCCCGAGAAAACCGACGAGGAGCTTGCAGCCGAGACCGCTGCGCAAGCAAAAAAGGACGCGACACTGCGAAACGGCACGTACAAAGTGGGAAGCGAGATGCCGGCAGGTCAGTATTACTTGGAAGGTTCGGGTTACTTCGCCATTATGTCGGACAGCTCAGGATCACTCGACGCCATCATCGCCAACGACAACTACAACGGCAATTCCATCGTCGATGTCGAAGAAGGCCAGTACTTCCAGTTCAAGGGAACGCAAATGTATCCCATTGAGTACGCCGAGACGACAGATCGAGCCGAATACAAGGACGGCATGTACCGAGTAGGCATCGACATGCCAGCCGGCGAGTACAAAATAGAATCGAAGACGAGCATGGGTTACATCGAAGTCGACACGGACGCTACGCATACGCTCGACTCCATCATCACCAATGACATCATCGAAAGCAGCTCGTATCTGACCGTGTCCGAGGGACAGTATGTGAAGCTGTCGGGGACCACGGCCACCGTCGCGTAAGGCGACAAGCCGACACGAAAACAAAATGGCGGGGGCATACGCTCCCGCCATTTTTTGCAGTGCTTTCACATCTGGAACTCGCATCGTCGGCTCACGCTTTGCTCCGTAGCTTTTACGGTCGGTTTAGAAGTCGATGGTGTCGGGGTCGAGGCCGCTTTGGCCGAGGGGGTCCAGCTCGTCGATGCGCTGCAGGTCCTCGTCGGTGATGTTGAACCAGAAGATGCGGGCGTTCTCGGCGATGCGCGCCGGGTCCGTGGACTTCGGCAGCGGGATGGCGCGGCGCTGCAGGCACCAGCGCAGGCACAGCTGCGCGACGGTGCAGCCGTAGCTGGCCGCGATGTCGATGAGCAGCTGGTTCTCCAGCACGCGGCCGGAGCCGAGGGGCGACCACGCCTCCACCACGATGTCGTGGCGATTGCAGAACTCGCGCGCGACCTCCTGGTTGCAGCCGGGATGCAGCTCGATCTGGTCCACCATGGGCAGGATCTGCGCGGTGTCCATGAGAGGCTCGAGGTGCTCGGGCTTGAAGTTGCTCACGCCGATGGCGCGCACCTTGCCGTCGAGGTAGAGCGATTCGAGCGCGCGCCAGGTGTCGACGTTCGTGCTCTTCCAGTTCGCGTCGCGGTGCTCGGCGGCCGGCCAGTGGATGAGGTACAAATCGACGTAGTCGAGGTGCAGCCGATCGAGCGACTTCTCGAACGCCTTGAGGGTGGCGTCGTAGCCGCGGTCGGAGTTCCACACCTTCGTGGTGATGAACAGGTCTTCACGGGAGACGTCGCCCGAGGCGAGCGCCTTGCCCACCGTGCCCTCGTTCTCGTAGGCCGCCGCCGTGTCGATGTGGCGATACCCGTCATGGAGCGCCTGATGAACGGCGTCGATCCCCACTTCCCCGTCGGGCATCTTCCACGTGCCGAATCCCAGGCACGGGATGCCGTAGCCGTTCCGCAGGGTGATCCGGTCCTTCGGGCTTTGCAAATCCGCCATGCGCTTCCTCCTATATCGCAAGCGCGCCGATTCTCCGATCAGGCGCTTTCCGTCGTAACGGCTTCACGATACGTCGAGATCGAAGGCGGTCGCCGAACCGTGCGGCGTTCGTAGGGCAACAGGCACGCAAGCGTTACTCGTCGATGCGGCCCCGTTGCGCCTTCGTTTGGGAGCGTTGCCGCTTCTCCGCAAGACGGCGTTCTTTGGCGCGGCGCGGCACCTTCGTCGCGCGGCGCACCTTCGGCGGCACGGCCCTGCGCTCGAACTGCGCCCGCAGCTTCTGCAGGCACAGCTGCCGGTTGCGGAACTGGCTGCGCGACTCGCGCGACACCACCGTGAGGCCGCTCGGCACGTGCGTCATGCGCACGGCCGAATCCGTGGTGTTCACGCACTGCCCGCCCGGCCCGCTCGCGCGGAACACCTGCACGTCGCAGTCGCGCGCGACGTCCTCGAGCGCCTGGCGCGCCCATCGGGCGAAGTCGCAGTATGTCGGATCGGTAGGTTCCATGAGGGCATGATACCACGCGGAGGAAGCGGAAAGGGCGCCCCTGCGGGCGCCCTTTCTCGTCAGTCTTCGATGCCGTCGTTGTTGCGGATGAGCTTGCGCTTGATCTTGCCGCCGATGGTTTTCGGCAGCTCGTCCACGAACTCGACGATGCGCGGGTACTTGTACGGCGCCGTCGTCTTCTTCACGTGGTTCTGCAGCTCCTTGACCAGCTCCTCGCTTGGCTCGAAGCCGCGCGCGAGCACGACGGTGGCCTTCACCACCTTGCCGCGGATGGGGTCGGGCGCGGCCGTGACGGCGCACTCCACGACGGCGGGGTGCTCGATGAGCGCGCTCTCAACCTCGAAGGGGCCGATGCGGTAGCCCGAGCACTTGATGACGTCGTCGTTGCGGCCCACGAAGAAGCAGTAGCCGTCCGAGTCGCGCCACGCCATGTCGTGAAGGTTGTAGTACTCCCCGCCCACGGCCTCCTGCGTGCGTTCCGGCTCGCGGTAGTAGCCCGTGAACAGGCCCGGCGGATAAGCCTCCTTGAGGCCCGTGACGCAGATGGCGCCCTCCTCGCCGTCGGGCACTTCCACGCCCTCGTCGTCGAGCAGCTTGATGTTGAGCAGCGGCGAGGGCTTGCCCATCGAACCCGGGCGCGGCTCCACCCACGGGAACGTGGCCAGCAGCACGGGGCCCTCGGTCTGGCCGAAGCCCTCGCGGATGTTCTTGCCCGTCAGACGCTTCCAGGCGATGGTGACCTCGGCGTTGAGCGGCTCGCCCGCCGTGGCGAAGTTGTGCACGCTCGACAGGTCGTAGGCGCTCACGTCCTCCTGCAGCATGAAGCGGTACATGGTGGGCGGCGCGCAGAACGTGGTCAGCCGGTAGTCCTGGATCTTCTGCAGCAGCTTCGTGGGCACGAACTTGTCCATGTCGTAGGCGAAGATGGTGGCGCCGGCGATCCACTGGCCGTAGATCTTGCCCCAGCCGAACTTCGCCCAGCCGCTGTCGGTCACGCTCATGTGGAGCGTGTCCTCCTCCACCTGCTGCCAGTACTTCGCGGTGATGATGTGGCCCAGCGGATGCGCGAAGTTGTGGCACACGGCCTTCGCCATGCCCGTGGTGCCGGACGTGAAGTAGATGAGCATGGTGTCCTTGCTCGTGATGCCGGCCTCGCCGGTCGGGCGCTCGAAGACGTCGGACGCGCCGTCGACAAGCTCGTTGAACGGCGTCCAGCCGTCGCGCTCGCCCGCCACGATGATGCGCTGCTGGATGGACGGCGCCTCAGGGCACGCGAGCTCGGTCTGCCCGCACACGTAGTCGTCGTTCACGCAGATCAGCATCTTCACCTGCGCGCTCTCGGCGCGGTAGACGATGTCCTTCTTCGTCAGCTGCAGCGACGCGGGAATGATGGTGGCTCCCAGCTTGCACAGCGCCACGGCGCACACCCAGTACTCCCAGCGACGGCGCAGGATCATCATGACGACGTCGCCCTTGCCGATGCCGAGCGCGCGAAACGCATTGGCCGCCTGGTTGGACAGGCGCGACAGATCGGCGAACGTAAACGTGCGCTCCTCGTCCGCGTCGTCGCACCAGACGAGCGCGCGCTTCTCGGGCTCGACGCGCGCCCACTCGTCCACGACGTCGAAGCCGAAATTGAACGCTTCGGGCACGTTGATCTGGAAGTTCTCGAAGAAGTCCTCGTAGGAGTCGAACTCGATGCGGGGGCAGTACTGTTTCAGAATATGGTTCACGGGTCGCGCTTTCCTTTCTCACGCCTTACCGGTCCAGCAAAGTCAGCGAGAAGCGTTGTGGTGGTTCAGATTGCCGTGAAAGCCCGAGGAAGCGTACCGTGGGTACGCGACGAGGGCTTGGAGCGGCAAGATGGGCCGCCACAGCGCTTCGCAGCGTCAAGCGGATCCGCCGTTCGGAGAACGGCGGAACGCATCACTCGGCG
>ENA-OQNO01000299-OQNO01000299.1-human-gut-metagenome-genome-assembly--contig:-NODE-299-length-53279-cov-5.194499_pt1 | contig 53279 bp, 42 predicted proteins | sample MGYA00242629_ERZ504880 | MGnify/ENA primary metagenome ERZ504880 (study PRJEB26092, sample SAMD00036377) | human gut metagenome | host: Homo sapiens | study: EMG produced TPA metagenomics assembly of... | reverse complement strand
CGTACTGGTCGAAGGGGCCGGGATCGTCCGGCACCACGAGCTCCATGTGCATGTCCTTCTGGTCCGGGCCGGTGGCCAGCAGGTTCTGACGCATGACCGCGGTATGCGCGCTCACTACGGCGTCGTCGTCGAGCAGGTGGTTCACCTGGGCCTCGTCGGCATCCGAGATGTCGTCGGCCAGCGTGACGGTGGCGTTGTACTTCGTGATCTCGCCGAACTGCTTGTCGATGATATCGTTGATGGCGTCGGACAGGCCGAGTCCCGTCAGCAGCAGCGCCGTGCAGCCCGCGATGCCGATGACCGTCATGATGAAGCGCTTCTTGTAGCGGAACAGGTTGCGGAACGTCACCTTCCACGAGAACGAGAGGTGACGCCACACGGGCCCGATGCGCTCGAGCAGGATGCGCTTGCCCGCCTTCGGCGCGCGCGGCAGCATGAGCAGCGCCGGGCGCTCGCGCAGCGTGGCCGTGACGGCCGCCCAGGTGGCGAACAGGGTGACACCCACGCCGAGGCCGGCCGCGAGTCCGGCGAACCAGGGATCGATGGGCAGCGGCAACGGCAGGGCCGGGACGAAGTAGATGATGCCGTAGGCTTTCATGATGACGGCGGGCAGCACCTGCGACAGGATGACGATGCCCACGAGGCTGCCCGCGCCGCTGGCCACGGCGGCGTACACGAGGTACTTCGAGGCGATGCGCATGCGGCGGTAGCCGAGCGCTTTGAACGTGCCGATGAGCACGCGCTCCTCCTCCACCATGCGCGTCATGGTGGTGAGGGCCACGAGGGCCGCCACGAGGAAGAAGATGAACGGGAACACGGCGGCGATGCTGTCCACGCGGTTCGCGTCGGCCTCGAAGCTGGCCACGCCGTAGTTCGCCGTGCGGTCCATGATGAGCCACTCGGGGGATTCCAGATCGTCGATTTGCTTCTGCGCGTCGTTGAGCTGGCGCTCGGCATCGGCCAGCTGCTCGTCGGCATCGGCCTTCTGCCGGTCGTATTCTTCCCGCCCGCTCTCGTAGTCGGCCTTGCCCTGCTCGAGCTGGGCCCGGCCGTCCTGCAACTGCGCGGCGGCCGCATCGAGCTGCTGCTGCGCAGCGGACACCTCGCTGTCGGCCTGGGTGCGGGCGGCGGCGAGGTCGGCGCGCGCCTGCTCGAGCTGCGCGGCGCTCGCGTCGAACTGGGCCTTGCCGTCGTTGTATACCGCCTGCTGCTGGTCGAGCTGCGCCTTCGCGTCGGCGAGCTGCTGGCGGGCGCCGTCGACGCTCGCCTGCGCAGCATCGAGCTGCTGTTGAAGGGCGGCCATCTGCTGCTGGAGCGCCGCAATGGCCGCGGCGTTGGTCTCGGGGTCTTTGTTGAGCTCGTCGAGTTGCGCCTGAAGCCCGACGAGCTGCTGCTTGCCGGCGGCGATCTGCGCCTCGACGGGCTTCAGCTCCTCTTCCGCCTGCGTCGCCTGGGCATGGTAGGCATCCCAGGCCGCTTGCAGCTGCGCGGCGCCGTCCTCGAGCGTTGGGCGCTGTGCGTCGAGCTGCGCCTGGCCGTCGGCGATCTGCTGCTCGGCGTCGGCCATCTGCTGCTGGGCGCTCGCCTTCTGCTTCGCGAGTTCCGCCACGCCGTTGTCATAGGAGACCTGGCCGTCGGCGAGCTGCTGCTCGCTCGTGGCGATGGCGGCGGCCGCGTCATCGAGCTGGCGCTGCGCGTCGTCGAGCTGCGCAAGAGCGTCGGCCTTCTCGCTCTCGTAGTCGGCGCGCTTCTCGTCGAGCTCCTTTTGGGCGTCGGCCTTCAGCGCGTCGACGCGTGCCTGCTCGCGCTCGGGAGCGAGCGCTTCGATGCGCTCGACGACCTCGGCCACGCGCCGGTCGTACGCATCGCTCGACGAGGCTTCGGACGCGGCGCCGCGCACGGTCAGGAACGCCTCGGTGTACGGCAGGTCGGACGAGAAGTCGCTTGCGGGCACGTACATGTACTCCTGGATGGAGCCCGATCCGAGCGTGGTGTCCCCCATGCTGGAAGAGGTGGCGTAATACGAGGAGTTCACGAAGCCGACGATGGTGTACGTGCGGGTTGCGAGCGTGTCGTCCACGTCCTGCGTGCCCTCGGTGATGGTCACCGTGTCGCCAATGCTCACGGAGTCGTTCACCACGAGGTTGGAGGACAGCACGCATTCGCCCTCGGTTTGAGGCCACGAGCCCTCGGTGAGGATGGGGCGGTTCAGGTAGTCGGGGTCGTCGGAGTACGCGTGCACGCCGTCGGAGGAGTCGCTCGTGCGCGCGGCATCGGGCAGCGAGTGCACGCGCGTGGCGTACTGCTCGCCTCCGATGGTGGCCATGACGTCGGTCTCGCGCGCCGGCATGACCGCCTCGACGCCTTCCACGTGGCGCAGGGCCGTGATGTCGGCGTCGGTGAGGCCGAGCGTCGAGATGATGCGGACGTCCATGAGCGACGTGCCGTCGTAGAATTCGTCGGCCGCCAGCTTCATGTCGGGAGCCGTCATGCGCAGGCCCGCGTAGAAGCCCGTGCCGAGCGCGACGATGGCCGCGATGGCCAGGAAACGCCCGAGCGAATGGGTGATGGAGCGGATGGTTTCGGTGTTGAACGCGTTCTTCACTCGTGCGCCGTCTACCACTCGATGGATTCGGCCGAGGCGGGCGCCTCGTTCACTTCGACACTTGCCACCCGGCCTTCGCGGATATGGATGACGCGGTCGGCGATGTCGGTGAACGCCGAGTTGTGCGTGATGAGCACTACGGTCTTGCCCGTGTTGAAGCACGTGTCCTGCAGCAGCTTGAGGATGGCCTTGCCGGTGTGGTAGTCGAGCGCGCCGGTGGGCTCGTCGCACAGCAAGAGCTTCGGGTTCTTCGCGAGGGCGCGGGCGATGGCCACGCGCTGCTGCTCGCCGCCCGACAGCTGCGCCGGGAAGTTGTCGAGACGGTGAGCGAGCCCCACCTGCTTGAGCACGGAGGCCGCGTCGAGCGGGTCCTTGCATATCTGGCTGGCCAGCTCCACGTTCTCAAGCGCCGTGAGGTTCTGCACGAGGTTGTAGAACTGGAACACGAAGCCGATGTCGTAGCGACGGTAGAACGTGAGCTCCTTCTCGGTGAACGCGCTGATCTCGCGCCCGTCCAGCATGATGGTGCCCGACGAGCAGGCGTCCATGCCGCCTAGCATGTTCAGCAGCGTCGTCTTGCCCGCGCCCGAAGGCCCCACGACCACGACGAGCTCGCCCTGCTCGATGTCGAACGTCATGCCGTCGACCGCGGCCACCTCGACCTCGCCCATGCGATACACCTTGCGCACGTCGCGAAACTCCACGAACGCCATGCCGTCCTTCTTTCATCAGCCCGCTTTGCTTAGACGCCCTACGATACACGAACCCGTGTGGAAGCGCCAGTTACAATGGGTCTTCAATGGATTTGGGAGGGATGCGAGGGCTCCCCGCTTTCATGGGCGCGCCTGGAGGGTTGCTTGCCGTTGAGGCGCTGCGCGCCTTTGGGGGGACCGGCGGGTTCGCCGGACGGCGTGCGGGGCGCATGTTCGACAAGCACGCGCACAGGCACGCCATGATGGGGCACGATCGGGGCGCAAAAAAGCGCCCCCGTGGATGGGGGCGCTTGGACACGTTGGGTCGTTCGCTTTAGTTGGCGAACAGCTCGATGGTATCGCCCTCTTTGAGGGTGACCATGGCCTTCTTCCACGTGCGGGTTTTGCCCAGCTGGTAGCGGACGCGCTTCGGCTTCGGCTTCACGTTGAGCGTGTTGACCTTGACCACCGTCACGTTGAAGATGGCTTCGATCGCCTGACGGATCTCAACCTTGTTGGAGTCCTTGGCCACCTCGAAGGTGAAGGTGTTGCTCTCCATCTGGTCGTAGCTGTGCTCCGTGATGACGGGGCGGATGATGACCTCGCGGGGATCCTTCATTATGCAAGCACCTCCTCGATGCGCTTCAGAGCGTCGGCCGTGAACACGAGCGCCTTGTTGTCGATCAGCTCGTAGGTGTTCGCCTCTGCCACGGGCAGGATGTTGACCTTGGGGATGTTGCGGAACGACAGGTACGCGTTCACGTCGTCATCGCACACGACGATGGTGGTGCGACCCTCGAGGCCGAAGGCCTTGAGCATGGCCACCGCGGCCTTCGTCGAGGGCTTCTCGAAGTTGAAGGACTCAACCACGAACAGCTCGTTGTCGGCCAGCTTCGCGGACAGCGCGGAGCGCATGGCCAGCTTGACCTCTTTGTTGTTCACACGGAACGCGTAGGAACGCGGGTGCGGGCCGAACACGGTGCCGCCGCCGGCCCACTGAGGGGCGCGGATGGTGCCCTGACGGGCACGACCGGTGCCCTTCTGGCGCCACGGCTTCTTGCCGCCGCCGCGGACTTCGCCGCGCGTCTTCGTGTCATGGGTGCCCTGACGCCAGGACGCGCGCTGCGAACGCACGACCTGGTGCATGACGGGCACGTTCGGCTCGATGCCGAACACGGAAGCGGCGAGGTCGGCGGTACCGGCCTTCTTCCCGCTCGCGTCTTTGATCTCGATAGTCGTCATGATATACAAGCTCCTTATAGGTTACTTCAATTACGCCATGCGGACGCGAACGACGCCGTTCTTGCCGCCGGGGATGGCGCCCTTCACGAGGATGAGGTTCTGCTCCTCGTCGATGCGGACGACTTCCAGATTCTTCACGGTCACGGTGTCGACGCCCATGTGGCCCGGGAGCTTGACTCCCTTGAACACGCGGGACGGCGTGGCGCACTGGCCAACCGAACCGGGAGCGCGGTGGAAGTGCGAGCCGTGGCCGCCGGGGCCGCCACGATGGCCGTAGCGCTTGATGACGCCGGCGAAGCCCTTACCCTTGGACGTACCGGTCACGTCGACCTTCTTCGTCTCGGCGAAGGCGGCAACCGTCAGCGCGTCGCCCACGTTGTACTCGCCGGCGTTCTCGACGCGAACCTCGCGCAGGTAGCGCGTAGGAGCCGTGCCCTGCTTGGCGAAGTGACCCGCCATGGGCTTGTTGACCTTCTTCTCCTTGATGGAGCCGAAGCCCAGCTGCACGGCCTCATAGCCGTCGCTGTCCTTCGTCTTGACCTGGCAGATCGTGTTCGGCTCGGCCTGGATCACCGTCACGGGGATGACGCGGTCATCCTCGCCGAAGATCTGGGTCATGCCGATTTTCTTACCATAGATGGCGTTGATCATATCGCACATCCCCCTTACAGCTTGATCTCGATGTCGACGCCGGCAGGGAGATCGAGGCGCATCAGGGAATCGACCGTGTTAGGGGTCGGCTCCAGGATGTCGATGAGACGCTTATGCGTGCGCATCTCGAACTGCTCGCGCGAATCCTTGTCGACGTGCGGGCCCTTGACGACGCAGTACAGGTTGCGCTCCGTCGGCAGCGGAATGGGACCGGACACTTTGGCACCCGTCTTCTGCGCGGTATCGACGATGAGCTTCGTGGACTGGTCCACGATCTCATGATCGTACCCCTTGAGTCGAATGCGAATCTTTTGATTAGCCACTTTCGTTTCCTCCGTTATGCTCGCGTGCACGCCTTAGGCGTTGCCGCCGGCCTTGCTGATAATTTCCTCTGCCACGTTCTTCGGCACAGCCTCGTACGAATCGAACTGCATCGTGTACGAAGCGCGACCCTGCGTCGTCGAACGCAGATCGGTGGCGTAGCCGAACATCTCGGACAGCGGAACCTTCGCCTTGATGGTCTTGGCGTTGCCGCGGTCGCCCATGCCCTGGATCTGGCCACGACGGCTGGACAGGTTGCCCATGACGTCGCCCATGTACTCTTCGGGCGTCTCAACCTCGACGGCCATCATCGGCTCGAGAATGACCGGAGCGGCCTTCTTGAGCGCAGCCTTGACCGCCATGGAACCGGCAACCTTGAAGGCCGCCTCGGAGGAGTCGACGTCGTGATAGGAACCATCGACGAGCTGAACCTTGATGTCCACAACCGGGTAGCCCGCGAGCACGCCCGAGTTGATGGCTTCCTGGATACCGCGATCGATCGGGGTGATGTACTCCTTGGGGACGACGCCGCCCACGATCTTGTTCTCGAACTCGTAGCCCTTGCCGGCTTCCTGCGGAAGCAGGTTGATGACCGCGTGGCCGTACTGGCCGCGACCGCCGGACTGACGCACGAACTTGCCTTCGACGTTGTCGACTTCCTTCGTGGCCGTCTCGCGGTAGGCAACCTGCGGCTTGCCCACGTTGGCCTCGACCTTGAACTCGCGCAGCAGGCGGTCGACGATGATCTCGAGGTGCAGCTCGCCCATGCCGGCGATGATGGTCTGGCCGGTTTCCTGGTTGGTGGACACGCGGAACGTCGGGTCCTCCTCGGCGAGCTTCTGCAGCGCGATGCCCATCTTGTCCTGCTCGGCCTTCGTCTTCGGCTCGACGGCGATGTCGATAACCGGCTCGGCGAATTCCATGGACTCGAGGATGATCGGCTGGTCGGCGTCGCACAGGGTGTCACCGGTGGAGGTGTCCTTGAGGCCCACGACCGCAACGATGTCGCCGGCGGCGCAGCCGTCAACGTCGATACGCTGGTTCGAGTGCATCTGCAGCAGACGACCGATGCGCTCCTTCTTGTCCTTCGACGCGTTGGTCACGTAGGAGCCGGAGTCGAGCTTGCCCGAATACACGCGGAGGTACGTGAGCTTGCCCACGAACGGGTCCGTCATGATCTTGAAGGCCAGCGAAGAGAACGGCGCCTTGAGGTCGGAAGGACGCTCGTCTTCCTCGCCCGTGTCCGGGTTCGTGCCCTTGATGGCGGGAACGTCGAGCGGGGACGGCATGTAGTCGACCACGGCGTCGAGCAGTTCCTGCACACCCTTGTTCTTGTAGGACGAGCCCACGAACACGGGGTGGATCTGGCAGGCGATGGTGCCCTTGCGGATGGCGGCCTTCAGCTCGTCGACCGTCACCTCTTCCTCCATGAGGACCTTCTCCATGAGATCGTCGTCGCAGTCGGCGGCAGCCTCAACCAGTTCCTGGTGACGCAGCTCGGCCTCTTCGGCGAACTCGGCCGGGATGGCGTCCATGGGCTCGGGGTAGGTCATACCCTTGTCGTCGGCCTTGAAGTCCCATGCGGTCATGGTGACGAGGTCGATGACGCCCCAGAAGTTGTCCTCGGCGCCCATGGGCATCTGCGCGGCGACGGCCGGCGCGCCCAGGCGATCCTTCATGGTGTCGATGGCGTGGAAGAAGTCGGCGCCCACGCGGTCGTACTTGTTGATGTAGGCGATGCGGGGCACGCCGTAACGGCTGGCCTGACGCCACACCGTCTCGGACTGCGGCTGCACGCCGGCGACGGCGTCGAACACCGCGACCGCACCGTCGAGCACGCGAAGCGAGCGCTCGACCTCGGCCGTGAAGTCCACGTGGCCCGGGGTGTCGATGATCTGGAAACGGTACTCTTTGCCGTCATCCGCACCACCGGGGTACTTCCAGAAGCACGTCGTAGCGGCGGCGGTGATGGTCACGCCGCGCTCCTGCTCCTGCACCATCCAGTCCATCGTCGCGGCGCCGTCGTGCACCTCGCCGATCTTGTGGGTTTTACCCGTGTAGTAGAGGATGCGCTCGGTCGTCGTCGTCTTGCCCGCGTCGATGTGGGCCATGATGCCGATGTTGCGCGTATCCTTCAGTTCAAGCTTAGCCATGTATCGAGTCCCCCTTAGAAGCGGTAGTGCGAGAACGCACGGTTCGACTCGGCCATCTTGTACAGGTCCTCACGCTTCTTCACCGACGCGCCGGTGTTCTCGGCGGCATCCATGATCTCGGCGGCGAGGCGCTCCTTCATCGTGTGCTCCTTGCGCTTGCGCGAGAAGTCGACGATCCAACGGATAGCAAGCGTGGTGGCGCGACGGGAGTTGACTTCCATCGGCACCTGGTAGGTGGCGCCGCCGACACGCTTCGGCTTGACTTCGAGCGTGGGGCGGACGTTGTCCATGGCCTTCTTGAACACGGCCAGCGGGTCGCCGGCGGTCTTCTCCTCGACGATGGCGAACGCACCGTAGACGATGTTCTCGGCGGTGGCCTTCTTGCCGTCAAGCAGGATCTTGTTGATCAGCTGCGTGACAAGGCGGTTGTTGTACTGGGCGTCCGGCTGTACTTCTCGACGGACTGCTGCTGCACGACGCGGCATGTGTACTCCTTCTGATTCCTGCGCGCTTCGGACCGGCTTTCTCCCCGTTCATTAGGCCGCCCACCGCGCCCCCTTTGGGCTTCGATGGTTCTGCGGCCCGCGCGTCTTAGCGGGTGTTACTTCGGGCGCTTGGCACCGTAACGGCTGCGAGCCTGCTTGCGGTTGTCCACGGCGGCGCAGTCGAGCGCGGCGCGGATGACCTTGTAGCGCACACCGGGGAGGTCCTTCACGCGGCCGCCACGCAGCAGCACCATGGAGTGCTCCTGGAGGTTGTGGCCGACGCCCGGGATGTAGGCGGTCACTTCCATGCCGTTGACGAGGCGCACGCGGCAGACCTTACGAAGGGCCGAGTTCGGCTTCTTCGGCGTGGTCGTGAACACGCGGGTGCACACGCCGCGCTTCTGCGGGTTGCCCTTGAGCGCCGGCGTCTTGCTCTTGTCGACCGACTGCTTGCGGCCCTTTCGGACCAACTGGTTGATGGTAGGCAAAGCTTCTCTCCTTTTACCTCTTGCTTGTCCGATTCCCCACTACCAATGCGGAGAACCGCTTGTTGAACACCGTTTCCAAGTGCGTTCAGCTGGTACGCACGCGAAACCGTGCGTCTCCGTAAAGACGCGAAGGTGAACTCTACCATCGCCCCTCAGGGTTGTCAAACGCCACGCATCCGGGAGTATCCATGCCCCTTGACAAGCGTTGTCGCAGGTGAAGGGCATGCGGGGTACGGGATGATGGCGGGAAGTTCACCATTTCTCAAGAATTTGCGGAAACTTTTGGGGCATCGTCTTCCTTTCCCAGCGTTTTCAGCAGCACCGTCATGTCCGACGGCTCGAGGCAGGCCGTGGAGCGCGATGTATGAGCAGCCGGTCGAACGTGACCACGAAATCCACGTCGATGCGCTGAGCCGCCGCGATGACGAGGTCATCTTCAAAGTCGTCGTGGAGCGGGATGGGCAGCCCTTGGTCGAGAAAGACGCGCTCCCGCATATGCGACCCCTGCTCGACAAGGGACATCTTGCGACGGCGTGAGGACCGCACGAACGGATGTTTCACGTGAAACATTGGGAGGGAACGACCGGCGGGGCCGTCCCCTTGCGCCCGGTGAGAGATTGGTGGACCGGCGGGGTTTCGCCAGGCGCAAGGGGTTGGGGCGGGGTTACTTCGCGCCTTCTGCGAGGAGAGCTTCTACGAGGCGGGCGGTGCCCTCGAGGTCGGCTACGGTTATGTGCTCGTCGGTGGAGTGGAAGCTGGCCATGCCGACGCCGAGCGTGATGGGCCGCACGCCGCGGGCGGCGAGGACGTTCGCGTCGGAGCCGCCGCCGGAGTGGTGGTAGCGCGGCTCGAGGCCGGCTGCGCGGGCGGCGCGGGCGATGGCTTGCACAAGCTCGTCGTCCTCGTCGAACAGCACGGCGTCGTAGCTCTTCGTCCACTCGTAGGACACCGTCCCGCCGAAGCGCGCGGCCGCAGCCTCAAGCGCCTCGGTCATGGCGGCCTTCTGCGCCTCGGCGCGCTCGGCGTACAGCGAGCGGCACTCCCCCGCCAGCGTGCAGGAGGCGGGCACGACGTTCGTCGCGCTGCCGCCCTCGATGGCTCCGATGTTGGCGGTGGTGGCCTCGTCGAGACGGCCGAGCGGCATGGCGTCGATGGCGGCCGCGGCCATGCTGATGGCCGAGATGCCCTCCTCGGGCACGACGCCCGCGTGCGCCGCGCGGCCCGCGAACGTGGCGTTGAGCGACCAGTGGCACGGGGCGCCCGTGATGATGGTGCCGGGAGCGCCGTCGGCGTCGAGCACGTAGCAGGGCGCGCCCTCGGGCAGCTCGCCGGCGGCAAGCGCGCTCGATCCCAGCAGATGCTGCTCCTCGCACGTGGTGAGCAGCACGGTAACGTCGGGGCGCGGCGCGTCGGATTCGAGCGCGGAACGCAGCCCCTCGAAGATGGCGGCCACGCCGGCCTTGTCGTCGGCGGACAGGATGGTGTCGCCGGCCGAGCGCACCACGCCGTCGATCACGACGGGCTCGATGCCCGTGCAGGGCTGCACCGTGTCCATGTGCGCCGAGAACACCACGTGGCCCGCGGCGGTGCCGGGCAGAAACGCGATGAGGTTGCCGGAATCGGAGGAGGTCAGCGCCGCCGTATCGTCGAAGCGCACCTCGAAGCCGAGCGCGCGCAGCTCCTCGGCGCAGCGGGCGGCCATGGGCGCCTCGTGGTGGGACGGGCTTTCAATACGGACGAGTTCGCAGAACAGGTCGAGCAGACGATTCGGTTGCATGGGTGGTCCTTCCTTGCCGTCGAGCCGAAACAAGGGCATCGACGATGCTTTCGATTATCGAAAGCCATTATAATCAGTGACGGCATCCAAGACGCGAGAACTCCGGCAACGGGGGAATCGCGATCCGTCACCTGATATCGAGGGAGGTTCCGCGTGCAGGACATCATCAAAACCTGTCGAAGCTATCGCCGATTCGACGAGGCCGACCGCATCGGGAACAAGCTGCTCACCACCTGGGTCGACGCCGCACGGCTCGTGGCGTCAAGCGGCAATGCGCAGCCGCTGCGCTACGCCATCGTGAGCGACGAAAAGGCGTGCGAGCGCGTGTTCGCCTGCTGCGCATGGGCGAAGGCCCTGCCCGACTGGCCCGGCCCCGACGCGGGCGAGCGCCCGAGCGCCTACATCGTTATCTGCCGCGACAACGACCGCACGCTCGCCGACACGTTCACCGCATGGGACGAGGGCATCGCCGCGCAAACCATCATGCTGCAGGCGGTTGAGGCGGGCTTCGGCGGCTGCATCATCGCCTCGTTCAAGAAGCGCAGCATGGCCGAGGCCCTCGGCATCGATGCCGAGCGCTTCCAGCCCGACATGGTGCTGGCGTTGGGAAGGCCCGTGGAGGACGTGCGCATCGTGGACGTCCCGGCCGGGGGCGCCACCGAGTATTGGCGCGATGCGGAAGGCGTGCACTACGTGCCGAAGCGCGCCCTGTCCGACGTGCTGCTGTAAGACCGCGACGGCCCGCGGCGCTTCGGCGTCGCGGGCCGCGTGCTGAAGCCGTCGCCCTACGCGGCGGCGCACTCCAGCTTCCGCCGCGCGTCGAGGCGCCGATTGCGGAAGTACACGGCCCAGTTGATGCCGATGCACACGAGGTTGAGCAGGTAGACTGCCAACACCCAGTTCACCGACCCCGACACGAACTTCGCCGCGATGCCGGCCAGATACCCCGCCGTGATGAGCGCGATGAACTGCCAGCTTGCGCCGGCAGCCGTGCCGGCCTTGTAATTCTTGTACGCGTTGAGCGGCCACGACAGGCCGAAACACACGAGCATCGCCGCTTCCAAGAGCTCTGCCACGAGCTCACCATCTCCTTACTGCGCCGGGTCGCCGTGCGACGGCCGGCCTCGCTTCCTCGCAACGACCACTACCCTACGCCCTTGCGCGGCTGCTGTCCAATATATTAATCTTGATTAAATGATAAGATGAACGTTATGAAACCCAACGACGGGTGGATGGCGTCGGTGTGGGATGGAACAGGCAGGATGGAACCGGCAGGCGGGGCGAAAGGGCGGCAATGGAACTGCAGCAGCTGAGGTACTTCGACGAGGTGGCGCGCACGCAGCACGTGACGAACAGCGCGAAGAAGCTCAACGTGGCGCAGCCGGCGCTCACGCAGTCCATCCGGCGGCTCGAGCACGAGCTGGGCGTGCCGCTGCTCGAGCGCGTCGGGCGCAACGTGCGGCTGACGGCGTGCGGCGAAGCGCTCGAGCGGCGCATCCGTCCCCTCCTGGCAACCCTCGACGACCTGCCCGAGGAGCTGGCGGTGGTGGCGGGGCGCGAGCAAGCCACCGTGCACCTCGCCATCGAGTCGGCCTCGGGGCTGGCCGTCGACGCCATCGCGGCGTACCGCGCCGCACATCCCGCCGCGCGCTTCGTCGTCACGCAGGAGGCGGCGGCTCGCCGCTGGGACCTGCGGGTACGCACGGTGCGCACGACGCACGAGGACGGTGCGGACGCGAGCGGGAGCCGGCGCTTCGAGGAGCGCATCGGCGTCGCGGTGCCGTCCGGCCGCGCGGCGTCGGGGCCCCTGACGCTGGCCGACCTGGCCGACGAGCCGTTCATCTGCCTGGCCGGCAGCCGCGCGTTTCGCGCGGTGTGCGACGATGCCTGCGCGAAGGCCGGCTTCGCGCCGCGCGTGGCCTTCGAAAGCGATAGCCCCGCCGTGGTGAAGAACATGATCGGCCTGGGGCTGGGCGTGGGATTCTGGCCCGAGCGCAGCTGGGGCGGCCTCGACGACAGCAGCGCGCGGCTCGTCGGGCTGCGCGAGGAGCCGTTCGCGCGCACGCTCGAAATCGCCTCCGCCGCAGGGCCTCTCAATGAAGAAGCCGCGGCATTCCACGGCTTCCTCGTCTCGTTTTTCGAAGATCGCTGGCGGGAACCCTCCCCGCTCGGCGCCTAGCGGCCCGGCACGCGGACCCGCGGCCCCTACGCTCCCAGGATGCGGGCGGCCACCTGCTTCTTGCGGCTCAGGACGCCGGGCATCCACGTGCCGCCCTCGCCCGTGCACTCGATGCCGAACACGCGGTTCACGATGCGGCGGTTCCCCTCGCAGAGAAACTGGCTGCCCTCGGCCACGATGTCGGTGACGAGCAGCAGCACGAACTCGTAGTTGTGGTCGTCGCGCAGACGGCGCATGTGCTCGCGAATCTCCTCTTCGCGCTTCATGACGGCGGGCAGGTCCACCGTCTCGTGCTGCGCGATGAGCACGGTGGCGTCGCCGATTTGGAACTCCTTGGCGTCGGCGCCCACGAGCTTGTCCACCGACATATTGTCCTCGCCGCCGCGGCACTTGAACACGGCCAGGCCGAACTCGGTGGGGTCCACGCCGGCGATGTCGGCGAGGTAGGCCACCTGCTCGTGGTCGACGGGCGTGGTGGTGGGCGACTTGAGGATGACCGTGTCGGTCATGACGGCCGACAGCAGCACGCGGGCGATGGTCGGCGGGATTTCCACGCCGTACTTGCGGAACTCCATGGTGACGATGGTGGCGGTGGACCCCACGGGCAGGTTGAGGAACTGGATGGGGTTCGCCGTCATCACGTCGGCAATGCGGTGGTGGTCGATGATCTCCACGATCTCGGCCTCTTCGATGCCGTTCGCGGCCTGGCGCGTCTCGTTGTGGTCCACGAGCACCACCTTGCGCTTCGGGCGCACGGCCACATCGGAGCGCGTGACGATGCCGATGGCCAGCCCGTCGTCGTTGAGCACGACGGCCTCGCGCAGCTCGCTGGCCATGAGATCCTCGATGGCTTCCTTGAGCAGGCCTTCCTTGTCAAGCACGAGCACGTCGGTCTCGGTGATGTCGTCCACCTTCTGGCCGAGCGACGCGATGAGGTTGCCCGCGACGGCCATCTCGTTCATGTTGCCGTCCTCGAGCGCGTCGGTGGCGGCGATGTAGCGCTCGGCGATCATGCGCGTGGTGATGAGGCCGCGGTACGTGCCGTCGTCGTTGGTCACCACGAGGGCGCGCACGTTGTGCTGGCGCAGCAGGCGCCCCGCCTCGAGCAGCGTGGCGTCGTGGCCGATGGAAATGGGGTTGGGCGTCATCACGTCGCCGACGCGCGCGTGCACGTGACCCACGATCTCGGGCGCGGGCACGCCGTTCTCCTCGAGAACCCAGGCGCTCTCCGGCGGCAGCGGACCCAGGCGGGCGGGCACGTACACCCGCGACGGCGCTCCATCGCCCGCCGCGCGGCGCGCAAGCTCGTTCTTGAGGTAGGCGTAACCCACCGCTGCGCAAATGGAATCGTTGTCCGGGTTCTTGTGACCCACGACGATAACCGGTGCCGACATCTGCTGTTCTCCTTACGTGGGAGCGCGCGTGACGCGACGCCCCGTTTCTGATGGTGTGCTGATTTCCTCGCCGCTGCCCGACGCATCGGGACGCTGCGGCATAGAAGCATACAGTATAGCCGCACGGGCTAAACGAGGGTTCCCCGATCAAACGTTTCGATCCGAAACGTCACGAAAGAGCCAGAAAGCAAGCGCAGACGGCGAACGTCGCCCGTGATACCATAGGCGCGCACCTGTCGCACGTCCGCACGTCACCCGAGGAGCACCCATGGACACACTCGGCCTCACCGACATCATCGGCCCCATCATGGTGGGCCCTTCGAGCTCGCACACCGCGGGCGCGCTGCGCATCGCGTTCATGGCGCGGCGCCTGTGCCTGGCCGACCCCGCCGCGGTGGAGTTCCGGCTGCTCGGGTCGTTCGCCCACACGCTCACGGGGCACGGCACCGACAAGGCGCTCGTGGCCGGCATGCTGGGCATGGAAACCGACGACCTGCGCATCCGCGACTCGTTCAACCTGGCCGAGCGGGCGGGGCTCGCGTTCTCCTTCCACACCCTGCCCGACGCCGACTACGACCATCCCAACACCATCGACATCCGCATCGTGGACGCCGCGGGCAACGCGATGGACGTGCGCGGCGAGAGCATCGGCGGCGGCGCGGCCGTCATTCGCAAGATCGACGACATCGACGTGTGCATCACGGGCGAGAGCACGAGCATCGTCGTGCGGCAGCGCGACGAGAAGGGCGTGCTCGCCCACATCGCGCACTGCATCACCGAGCAGGACGTGAACATCGCCACCACGCGCATGTACCGCGAGCGCAAGGGCGAGATCGCCTACACCGTGCTGGAAACCGACCAGGCGGTGGGCGCCGAGACGAAGGCCGCCATCGAAGACCATCCCGCCATCCTGGACGTGCGCATCATCCCGGGCGACACGCGGCCCGGCTGCTCGCGCATCGACGTGCCCGACGCGGCCGACGCGCTGCAGCGGTTCGCCGAGCTCGACTTCGCCAACGGAGCGGCCCTGCTCGCCTACTGCGAAGCGCACGAGGCCTCCCTGTCCGAAGCCTTCCTCGCGCGCGAGGCGGCGCTGGCCGCCACCCTCGGCTACGCCGACAACGCCGCGTGCTACCTGGACGAGGCCCTGGGCGTGATGAAGCGCTCCGCGCAGCAGCCCATCGACGAGGCGCTGCCCTCCATGGGCGGGCTCATCGGCGGCGAGGCGCGCAAGCTGGCCGACCTGCATCGCCGCGGCGGCGAGCTGTGCGACGACCAACTGTCGCGCGCGACGGCCTACGCGATGGCGGTGCTCGAGACGAACGCGTCGATGGGCCGCATCGTGGCGGCGCCCACCGCCGGCTCCTCGGGCGTGCTGCCCGGCGTGCTGCTGGCGCTGCAGCACACGCGCGGCTACGCCGACGCCGACCTGGCGCGCGCCCTTGCCGCCGCCGCGGCCATCGGCTACCTCATCACGCGCAACGCCACCGTGTCGGGGGCCGAAGGGGGCTGTCAGGCCGAGATCGGGTCGGCCGCCGCCATGGCCGCCGCGGCGTCCGTCGAGCTCATGGGCGGCACGCCCGCGCAGTGCTTCGCCGCGGCCAGCAACGCGCTGACGAACATGATGGGGCTCGTGTGCGACCCCATCGCCGGATTGGTGGAGGAACCCTGCCAGAAGCGCAACGCCGCGGGCGCGGCCATCGCGCTCGTGAGCGCGCAGATTGCGCTGGCCGGCATCGGCAACCTCGTGGACTTCGACCAGACGGTGGAAGCCATGCGCAAGGTGGGACGCTCGCTGCCGTTCGAGCTGCGCGAGAGCGCCCTCGGCGGCATCGCGGCCGCGCCGGCCGCCTGCGCCTACTGCCCCGGCTGCTAGAGCGCCTCCGCCCCGCTGTTGACGAGGTCGATGAGCTCGGAGCGCACGTGGATGCCGAGTTTCTGGTAGATGCTCTTGATGTGCGACTTCACCGTGTTCTCCGACACGAACAGCTTTTCGGAGATGCCGTGCACCGTGCGCCCCTGCGCGAGCAGCGCGAAGATTTCCGTCTCGCGCGCCGTGAGCTGATACTCGGCGGCCAGGTGATCGCAGCGCGCGGCGAACCACTGCTCCTCGTGCACCACCACCTGCGGCGCGGGCGTCGCCGCTTCCTCCGCGTTCATGTCGCGATCCTTGAATAGGAACAGCGACAGCATGGACAGCAGGTACAGCGACACGAGGGCCACCACGGTGAGCGTGAGGCTGCCCGCGGTGAACCGCGACGCGTTGAAGAACCCCACGAGGATGCCCGCGAGCTGCGCCGCGTTCGTGCACGCGAGCGCGATGGAGAACACGAGCGCCGAGGGCAGGCGCGTGTCGCGCGCCATGTCGGCCAGCATGCACCACAGGATGACGCTCGCCACCATCGACCCCAGCTGCGCGAACGCGTTCACGATGCCGCCCGCCGCATTCCACAGCAGCGGCAGCAGCAAGAACCCGGCGGCCGAAAGCGGCAGCGCCATCTTGTACAAGCGCCCGATGTTGAACGGCTTCTTCATGAACAGCGCGGGCAACAGCAGCAAGGCCACCACCACCGCGGACGTGACGATGGACGTCTGCTGCACGGTGGACAGCGGCAGCTCCTGCTGACCCGATATCTGCATCATGAGCCCGCTCATAAAGCAGAACACCGCCGTGCCGAACACGGGGCGCCACAGCCGCACGGCCGCGCTCTTCGCCACGGGGCGCGAGTACTCGCTCTCGCTGCGCACGCGGATGTCGAGCGAACGCTTCACGAACACCGACGATGCCGCGAACACCACCGCCGTGGCCGGCACGATGATGCTGGACGGCAAGAACGTCATGCAGAAGTACACGACGAGGCTCAGCACGTTGCACACGAGCACGTACAGGTACACCGCGCGCAACGTGAGCGTTTTGCAGAAGCGCCCCCACAGCAGCACCATGACCGCGTCGCCCGCACCCAGGCACACGCCGCCGAACAGAAGCCACGGCAGGATGCGTCCGAAGGCCACCTCGTCGGAGAACTGCAGCGCCATGCCGCACACGAGGAAGCCGAACAGCGCGATGCCGCACGCCACGAGCACCGAGATCACCGTCTGCGGCCCCGAGGAGCGCAGCGAGAAGAAGGCGATGGCCACGAACACGGCGATGCGCGCCATGAGCACCGTGGCGAGGAACAGCGTTTGGGACGAGGGATCGAGCGCGTCGGCCGGCGCGAAGATGGTGAACGAGTGGAAGGCGATGTAGGAGAACACGAGGTACAGCGCGTACCCGCTGAAAAACACCGCATCCCGGGCTTTCACCGTCCCGAGCATCGTTCGCACCATTCCCATGCCTTGCACTCCTCCGCCTCGAGCGCGGCCCTCCCCGTGCCGCCCTGCTCGTTTCGCCCCCAGTATACCCGGTTGCGCCGCGCATGCCGGCGGCCGTTTTCGGCACCGCCGCCCATATCACCCGTTTCAGGTGGTGCAGACCTGCGGTTTTGCAAAAATCACCCGCTTGCGGAGGAAGCGCGCGCCCGGCACGGGAGGATAGAGTGCCCGTGAGCGGACGCCCCGGGAAGGCGCCGCGGAACGCACACCAACAGGAGGGAGCTTCATATGAACACGAACACCACGAGCATGTCGCGCCGCGCATTCCTCGGCCTGGGAGCGACGGCTGCCGTCGCCGCGGGAGCCGCAGGCCTGGCCGGCTGCGCGCCGCAGGGCAAGGACGCCGCCGCGGGCGGGACGGCCGACGCGGGAGCCGCAGGCGGGACGGGCATGCCCGAGCCCACCGCGTACGTCCCGTCGTTTCTCACGAAGCCCGAGCCGCCGGCCGAGGTGACCGGGGAGAAGGACTGCGACGTGCTGGTGATCGGCCTGGGATTGTCGGGCGGGGCCGCAGCGCGCGCCGCGGCCGAAGCCGGCGCGAAGGTCATCGGCATCGAGAAGCAGCCCGACATCGGCGTCGTGTCGATGGCCGGCGCATTCGGCGTGGTGAACTCGAAGATCCAGCAGAGCGCGGGCATCACGTGGGCGCCGAAGGGCGACATCGTGAACCAGCTCATGAAGGACATGTGCTACCGTCCCAACCCCGACTTCCTCAACTACTGGTACGACCATTCCGGCGAGGCGTTCGACTGGTTCGTCGAAGGCGCCGACTACGAGCTCATCCCGAACACCGCCGACAACAAGCAAACCGACAAGCCGAACTTCCTGCGCCCCATCTGCTGGCCGCCGCTCGAGGGCTACGACTACAAGACGGAGTACTACCCGTTCTTCCACGGCACCATCAACCTCAACCCCAATATGCAGTGGGGCTGCGAGAACTGCCGCGACAAGGCCAAGGCCGCCGGTGCCGAGCTCATCTTCTCCACGTTCGCCGACCAGCTCATCACCGACGACAGCGGTGCGGTGATCGGCGCGTACGTGAAGGACAAGGACGGGAAAACGTTCACGAAGATCAACGCGAAGGCCGTGTGTCTGTGCACGGGCGACATGGGCGGCAACCCCGAGATGCGCCACTACTACGCCCCGCACGCCGACGAGTTCACCAGCTTCTACGGTTCGCTCGACGCCAACGGCGAGGTGGCGAACACGGGCGACGGCCATCGCATGGGCATGTGGGCCGGCGGCCACATGGAGCTGGGACCCTACGCCCCCATGACGCACCACATGGGCGGCGCGCTGGGCGTAGACGCGTTCCTCCAGCTCAACATGGAGGGCAACCGCTTCATGAACGAGGACATCCCCGGCCAGAACATCGCCGACCAGCTGTCGCGCCAGCCGCTGTCGAAGGACCCCGAGCTTGCCGACCTCGGCACGAAGTCGTGGCAGATCTTCGACGCGAACTGGAAGAACGAGCTGCTGGCACAGGGCACGGGGCACGGCTTCGTGAACTACTACATCCCCGAAGAGGAGAAAGATCAGTACGCCACCGTGCTCGAGGGGTTCGCGCTGGGCTACACCACCGACGAGATGGTGGAGAGCGCCGTCACGCTCAAGGCCGACACCATCGAGGAGCTGGCGAAGGGCATGGGGCTGCCCGTGGAGAACGTGAAAGCGTCCATCGAGCGCTACAACGAGCTGGCGGCGAAGGGCGTTGACGAGGACTACGGCAAGCTGGGCACGCGCATGTTCCCCGTGGACACGCCGCCGTTCTACGCCTGCCGCTTCGACAACGCGGGCATGCTCGTGCTCATGGGCGGCCTCGAATGCAACACCGACCTGCACCCGCTCGACGACAACGGCGACCCCATCAAGGGCCTCTACGTGGCCGGCAACACGCAGGGCGGCCGCTACCTGGTGGAATACCCCGTGACCGTGGGCGGCCACAGCCTGGCCTGCGCCCTCACCTTCGGCAAACTCTGCGGCGAAAACGCCGCCGCAGGGGTGTAGGGGTTCTATTGGGGAGGAGTCGCACGCCGCGTCTCCTCCCCTATGGCGCGGGGTGCGGCTTCCGGACCACATCTCCCCCTCCGCGCCCATTGGGAGAGGCGCATGTCCCCTACTCTATCACCAGGTCTTGCCAAGCTCCTAGGTCGATCGCTTGGATGGCCAGGCAGCCGGGGCCTCCTTGGGTGATGAATGCGGGACCCAGCTCGAACACGCCGTGGCGGCAGGCGGGGAAACGCTCGGCCAGCATGCGCGAGGCTTCGGCGGCCTGCGCGGAGTTGTCGGCGTGGCTCACGCCCAGGTAGTATCCCGCGCCCACGCCGCGCGCTTCGAGGTCGTCGGCAATGGCGTTCATGGCTTTCGCGAACGAACGCGCCACCTTCATCTTCTCGAGACGCGTGCCGTCGTCGGTCTGCTTCATGACGGGGAACGCCTTCACGAGGTGGGCGAACTTCGCCGCCAACGGCGTGAGGCGGCCGCCGCGGCGCAGATAGTCGAAGTCCTCGGGGATGAGGTACGAGTGCGCGGTGCCGATCATGGCGTGCAGCGTCTCGAGGGTGGCGGCGGCATCGTGCCCTTCCTCGGCCATGCGCACGGCGACGCACGCGAGCACGCGATGCGGCACGCACAGCGTCTGCGTGTTCACCACGTGCACGCGGTCGGGATGGCGCGCCTGCAGGCTCAAGCCGAACGCGACCCCGTACGCGCCCGAGAGTCCGTCGGCCATGGCCAGGTGGATCACCTCGTCGTCGGTGTCGTACGCCTCGAGCGTGAGCGCGGGCGGCGGAGACGCGCTCTGCGGCAATGCGCCCGCGCGTACCTTCGCCAGAAACTCCTCCGCCGAGATGTCCTCGTACTCGAGCCAGGTGCGCCCGTCGATGGTCACGACGAGCGGCAGCACCGTCATATCACGCTTCGCGCCTTCTTCTACCGAAAGCATGACGGAAGAATCGGTGACGATCTTCATAAGAGCCTCTTTCTCTCGCCGGAACGGACGAAGAGCGCGGGGGCATGGATCGATCGCAGCCGCACGTCGTCGATGCGTCCATCATGCGGGATACGACGACGCGACGCAAGAGGCGAAACGAAAGAAGAGCCGATGCGAAACGGAATGAGCACCGCATCGGCACCCGTTTGCAATCTTGCCTAGCCGCCGATCTTGACGATGGGGGCGTAGTCTTTGAGCAGCTTCTTCGTCTGGCCGGTGCGGGAGAACTTCACGTAGAGCGTGTCGCCGTCCACTTTCGTCACCTTGCCGCGGCCGAACGTCTTGTGGTCCACCGTGTCGCCCGTGGCGAACGACATCTTCGCCGCAGCCTTCTTCTCCGCGCCGGGACGCACGTAGGACCCGCTCACGCGGCTCGCCCGGTCGTCGGTGCGGTTCGAGGGGCCCGACGCGCTCGAGCGTCCGAACACGCGGCCGCCGCCCGCCTCGGTGCCGCTGCCGGCGATGCCCTTGCGGCTGCCGCGCTTCTCCCAACCCGTGCCGCTGAAGCCGGCCGAGCCGAGGCCCGTGGTCTGGCGCAGCTCCGAGGGGATCTCCTGGATGAAGCGCGAGATGGGGTTCGACGAGGTCTGGCCGAAAATCTGGCGCGCGTAGGCGCAGGTGAGGAACAGCCGCTGCCGCGCGCGCGTGATGGCCACGTACGCCAGTCGACGCTCCTCCTCGATGCCGGCCGCGTCGCCCACGCTGTTCATGTGCGGGAACAGCGTCTCCTCCATGCCCGCCACGAACACGCAGTCGAACTCGAGGCCCTTCGAGGAGTGCACCGTCATGAGCGTGACCGCATGGCCGTCTTCGGCAACCGTGTCGAGGTCGGTACGCAGGCGCACCCACTCGATGAAGTCGGCGAGCGAATCCCCCCGCAGAACGCGCACGGGGCTCCCGTCGCTTTGCTCCGCAGGGGAACTCACCTGGTTGTCCGCTGCGCCTGCAAAGGCGTAGAACGACCCGGCGGGCGCATCCGCCGACGCGGGGATGGCGGCGGCAGAGGCGGCCGCGGCGGCTTCCTCGTCCGCAAGCTCCGCGCCGCCCGCCGTCGGGGCTTCGAACATGGCCTCTTCGTCTTCGTGGGTGTCGGAGAATTCGTCGACAACGCCGAGGAATTCCTGGATGTTCTCCACGCGTCCGCGCGCTTCGTCGGTGTTCTCGGCCTGGAGCGCCGCGATGAGGCCGCTCTTGTCGACGATGGCCTCGATAACTTTGCGCAGATCGCCGCCGTACGAGCGCGCCTCGTTGATGAGGCCCACGAACTCGCCGATGGATTGGCGCGTGGATGCGCGCAGCTCGGGGTCGACGATGGCCAGCTCGGCCCCTTCCATGAACGTCATGCCCATCTCGCGGGCGAACTGCTCGATGCGCTCGATGGACGCCTTGCCGATGCCGCGGCGCGGCACGTTGATGACGCGTTTCGCGGCGATGTCGTCGGCCGGGTTCACGATGAGCGTGAGGTAGGCCATGACGTCGCGAATCTCGGCGCGGTCGAAGAAGCGCGTGCCGCCCACGATGCGGTAGGGCACGCCCGCGCGCAGCAGCATATCTTCAAGCATACGGCTCTGCGCGTTCGTGCGGTAGAACACGGCCATCTGGCTGTACGTGAGGCCCTGCGCGCGCTGCTTCTCGATCTCGCCGGCGATCCAGCGACCCTCGTCGCGCTCGTCGGCGGCCATGTACACCTGAATCTTCTCGCCATCTTCGGCAGCGGTGAACAGCTTCTTCTGCTTGCGGTGCTGGTTGTTCGCGATGACAGCGTTCGCCGCCGCCAAGACGTTGCCCACGCTGCGGTAGTTCTGCTCGAGCTTCACCGTGTGCGCCTTGGGGTAGTCCTGCTCGAACTCGAGGATGTTGCGCAGGTCGGCGCCGCGCCACGAGTAGATGGACTGGTCGTCGTCGCCCACCACCATGATGTTCTCGTGGCCCGCGGCCAAGAGTCCCGTGATGGAGTACTGGGCGTGGTTCGTGTCCTGATACTCGTCCACCATGATGTAGCGGAAGCGGTTCTGGTAGGCCTGCAGCACGTCCTCGTGGTTCTTGAGCAGCAAAAACGCGTACAGCAGCAGGTCGTCGAAGTCGAAGGCGTTGGCGGCCTTGAGGCGCTCCTGCAACCGCCCGTACACGCGCGCGGCCACCTTCCCCACCGGGTCGTTCGCCTCCTTCTCGAAGGCGCTCGGCACCACGAGCTCGTTCTTCGCCGTGGAGATGCGGTTCATGAGCGCGTTCACGGGGAAGCGCTTCGGGTCGATGTCGAACTCGGCCATGATCTCTTTGTACAGGCGCTTTTGGTCGTCCACGTCGTAGATGGTGAAGTTGCGCGTGAAGCCCAGCTTGTCGGCGTCGGAGCGCAGCATGCGCACGCACATGCTGTGGAACGTCGACACCCACATGCCGCGGCTGCGCGGACCCACGAGGCCGTTCAGGCGCTCGCGCATTTCGGCGGCCGCCTTGTTCGTGAACGTGATGGCCAGGATCTCCCACGGCGCCACGTTGTGGTTCTCGATGAGGTTCGCGATGCGGTACGTGAGCACACGCGTCTTGCCCGATCCGGCGCCGGCCAGCACGAGCAGCGGCCCCTCGGTGGTGACGACCGCCTCGCGCTGCGGTCCGTTCAAACTGTCGATATCGATTGGCATGTGGAAGATCCCTCTACTTCGGCGATTTCTCGTCTCGTTTTTGTGCGAAGCAGTATTCTACCCCTTCTCCCGCACTGCCGAACAGCAAAGCAGCGCATCCCCATATGGCCAGAGGCACCACATCGGACGTGCGGTCGCGAAAAAAGCCCGCCGCGCGGGACGCGGCGGGCTTTACGAGGCTCGGCGAACGACGCTCGTCGCGTCGCTACACGATCTTCTTGCCGAAGACGGCGGCGATTTCACGCAGCTCGGCCACGAGCACCTCGAACTGGGCGGGAGTCAGCTGCTGCGGGCCGTCGGACAGGGCGACGGGCGGGTTCGGATGCACCTCGATCATGATGGAGTCGGCACCCACGGCCACGGCCGCCTTCGCGAGCGACGGCACGAGGTCGCGCACGCCGGCCGGATGCGACACGTCCACGCACACGGGATACAGGCTCTGCTTGTGCACCACGGGCACGGCCGAGATGTCCAGCGTGAAGCGCGTGGCCGTCTCGAACGTGCGCAGGCCGCGCTCGCACAGCACCACGTTGTCGTTGCCCTCGGCGGTGAGGTAGTCGGTGGCGGCCAGCCACTCGGAGATGGTGCCGGCGAAGCCGCGCTTGTACAGCACCATCTTGTGCGACTCGGCGGTCACCTGGCCGATGTTCTTCAGCAGGCTGAAGTTCTGGAAGTTGCGCGCGCCCACCTGCAGGCCGTCCACGTAGGAGTGCACGAGCTCGCAGTGCGCCGAGTCCATGACCTCGGTGAGGGTCTTCAGCCCGTACCGGTCGCCGGCGTTCTTCATGATTTTCAGCGCCTCTTCGCCGAGGCCCTGGAAGGAGTGCGGGTTCGTGCGCGGCTTGAACGCGCCGCCGCGAATCCACGTGAGGCCGAGGCCCTTGATGCACTCCGCCACCTCGTTGAACTGCTCTTCGCTCTCGACGGAGCACGGACCGGCGAAGATGGTGATCTCGTCGGTGCGGGTGCCGTAATCCGGCAGCTTGGTTGCTATATGCTCGTTCATACGGACGGGGTCTCCTTCATCACCTTGAGAATGCTGGCATAGATCTCGCGCAGGTTCTCGTTGTACAGGGGACCCTCGTTGTAGCTGTTCACCTTCGCGAAGATCTCCTCTTCGCGACGCGGATCGTACAGGCCCATGTGCGCCTCGGGCTTGAGACCGCGGATGACCAGCGAATGGCCCGCGCGCTTGTTGAGCAGCGCGACGAGCTGTCGATCGATCTCATCGATCTTGGCGCGATGTTCTTGGATCTCCGCCAGGGAGCTGTTCTCTTCAGACATCGGCTTTTCCTCTCATACCTTCAAAAGCTTTAACGAGCATGGCCCCGCCCGGCGGACAGTCGGCCCTCGTGTAGGCACCATGATAGCAAAAGCGGCGCGCCCCCGAGGCGCGCCGCCCGAATTTACGAGGAACTTCCTGGGGAATCGCTCCCTAGCGCTCGTTCATATGCTTCACGGCGTGGCGCGCGAACGTGAGGGTGCGGCCGCACGCGCATCCGATGATGTACTCGGGATAGTTGTCGGCGAACAGGCTGCCCGAGCAGTCGCCGGCGCAGTACAGGCCCTCGATGACCTGTTCCTGCTGATCGAGCGCTTGCATGTCGGGGTTGATCTTGATGCCGTCCACCGTGGTGAGGTAGCATGCGCCGAACCAGCCGCCGTAGAACGGAGGCGTGCTGAGGGCGGACAGGCGGAAGGGCTCTTTGCCGAAGTCGTCGTCGCGCTGCTGCTCGTTCAGCTCGTTGTAGCGTTCCACCTGCGCGAGGAAGTTCTCCTTCGCCTCGCCCTCGAAGCCCAGCTTGCCGGCCAGTTCCTCGACGGTGTCGGCCTTGAACAGGGTGCCGCCGTCGATCTGCTTCTGGAAGTACTCCTCCGGCGTGGCGCCGCCGGCGAACGCCTGCGCGATGATCTTCGAGCAGCCCACCGTGGAGAAGCGCTCGATGTCCTCGACGATGTTGGCGTCCCACACCTTGCACCACACGCCGCCGGGGCGGTTGCTCGAGGCGAAGCACACGGCCTCGTAGGGAGACGACTCGTTGACGAAGCGCTTGCCCGTGCGATCGACCGCCATGAACGGCTGCGTGCCCACGTTCGACTGGAACACGGTGCCGGGCAGCGCGGCGTCCATGCCCTCGCCCACGTAGCCGGCGTCGACACCCGGCGCCACCGCGCCGCGGGCGAACAGCATGGGAGCGGGCTGCGGGTCCATCTTCGCGCCCGCCCACAGCGCCGCCTTGATGCCGAGGCCGTCGCACGACGGCGTGTTGTCCGCCGTCGTGGTGCACTGGGGCACGATGGGCGCGAGCGCCTTCGTCATCACGGGGTTGCCCGCGTACCCGCCGGTGGTGAGCAGCACGCCCTTCTTGGCGTTGATGCGCACGTAGCCCTGCTCGGTTTCGAAGATCGCGCCCGTCACGCGGCCCGCGCCGTCGCCCTCGCGCTCGAGCTTCACCATCTTGGTGCCGAAGTCGATGGTTGCGCCCTTGCCCTCGATGTACTCCTGCAGCACCTGGTTGCGCTCCTTCTCGGGCTTGATGCCGAGCGCGGGGTCGGTGAGGTACATGTGCTGCACCATGGGCGTGTAGTGCTTCTGCTTGTCGAACTTGTCGGTGTCGAGCGACGCCTTCATGCCGAGCGATGCCTCCATGATGGGATCGAGGTACGCCATCATCTCGACCCACACCTTCCACACGTCCATGTCGCACTTGTACGAGGCGTAGCGCGCCAGCTCGTTGAGCAGCTCGCCGCGGTCGATGTCCACGCCGGCCTCCTGCTGCTGCGCCGTGTTGACGGCACCGATCCAGTGGCGCGTGCTCTGCACCTGGGCGTTCTTTTCGCACAGGATGAAGTCCACGCCCTCGTCCACCGCGGTGGCCGCCGCCATCATGCCGGCGTTGCCGGCGCCCACGATGAGCACGTCGGTCTCGCGCGTGTCCACGATGTCGCCGTCGGCGATGGCGGGCGCACTGCCCAGCCAGTCGCTCTCGCCCGAGGCGGCCGCGGCCTCCCCGCCCTTCGCGGACGACGCGGCGTCGGCGCTCTGCTGCGGCGCGCAGCCCGCGAGCCCCGCCATGGCCCCCACGCCGGCGATGCCCGCCAGGCCGAGGAATCCGCGGCGCGAGAGGCCGCGCCCGTCGAGGTTCGTCTTCGTGCTCGTGTTCATGTTCATACCCTCCCCTTTCGGTGGTGCCGGCCTTCCGCTTCCCGGAAGCGCCGGCTTGGTTCGACGGCCCCCATTATGGAAAACGCGAGCGATTCGCCATCACCCAGTCGAGGGGAGATTTGCATTTCACCTGATGGGCGGCATGGTGACGCGGCAAGCGCTTTGCTATACTGGGCCACGACACGCAAGGGGAAGGGCGTTGTGACCGCTATCGACCGCCACCATATATCCGACGACGCGCCCGCGCACGGCCGTCGTCAGGGGTTCGCAGCCGAGCTCGTCAGCTCGCGATGGCTGCGCTGCTTCGTCGCGCTCAGCCTGCTGTTCCTGGGAACCTGGCTGCTCAACCAGTTCATCTTTCCGCGCATCGCCGTCGTGTACGGCATGGCGCGCGAGCTCGCCACGGTCTCGTCGAGCTGCGCCGCGCTCGCCGTGGCCCTCACGGCAACGCTCAGGCCCGCGTGGCTCAGGCCCCGGCCGCTCGCCCTCGGCGCCACCGCCGTGATGCTTGCCGGGTTCGCGCTCGTGCAGGCCGGCCTCGCCCTCGCGAGCCCGGCGCTCATCACCGCGGGGGCCGTCGTCATGAACGCGGGGCGCGCCACCATCATGGCCGTCTCGTGCATCGTGCTCATCGGCCTGAGCGCCCGGTCGAGCGCGCTGTGCATCGCCGGCAGCCTCGCGCTCGCCTACGCGTGGCGCGGCATCTTCGTCGCGCTGCCCGAGCCGCTCGGCATGCTCGCGTACCCCGCGGTCACCCTGGGGGCGTTCGCGCTCGTGTGGCCGTTCGTGCGCGAGCAGCTCGACCGCACGCGCACGCGTCCCTCGGCGGCCACGCTCGCCCTCACCGAGCCGCGGTCGTTCCTGCCGTTCGCGCACGTGCTGTTCCTCGCGTTCTTCGTGTTCCGCAGCGCCTACGGCTTCTCGCTCACGTTCGGCGCGGTGGAAAGCACGCCGCCGTTCTCGCTGCTGCCCCTCATCCCGCTCGCGCTTGTGGCGCTGCAGGTGGTGGCCACCGGGCGCGCAGCGCCGGGCGACATCCTGTACCAGGTGGCGTGCCTGTTCGTGCTGGCGGGGTTCCTGGCCACCCTCGTGCCGCAGACGGTGGACAGCGCCGTTCCCAACATGCTGCTGGCGGCGGGCGGCGACTGTTTCTCAGTGCTCATGTACTACACGCTGGCGGCCGTTGGGCGGCGCAACCCGCTGCACGCGCTGTCGATGTTCGCCTGGGGGCAGTGCGCCACGAGCGCGGGCTCGCTCGTGGGCACGTCGCTCGGCCACCTCATGAACGGGCTGCTGGCCAACGACGCGGCGCTCGTGCCGGCCACGGTGGCCGTCGTCGTGCTGGCCTTCGCCGCCCTCAACCTCACCGTGCTGCGATCGTTCAGCTTCGAGCGCACCATCGAAGGCGTCGAGGCGGTGCCGGAGGTGGCGGCCGCGCCGCAGGACGAGCCGCGTGCCGCCACGGCGGCGGCCGACGACGAAGCGCAGGCGCACGCCCTCGATCAGCAATGCGCGCGACTCGCGCAGGAGTACGCGCTCACCGAGCGCGAGGGCGAGGTGTTCCGCCTGCTGGCGCGCGGGCGCAACGTGCCGTTCATCGAGGAGGAGCTCATCATCTCGCGCAACACCATCAAGACCCACATCAAGCACATCTACCAGAAGATGGACCTGCACTCGCAACAGGAGCTCATCGACCTCGCGGAAACGTACTGACGTCCCGCCCCTTTGACACGTGGTATACACTGGATGCTGCTGCCGTCGCCTCGACGGGCGGTCTCAATTCCAGTTTCAATTCCTCGTGTGAAGGGCAGGCGTCGTGGCGGGTTTCGCGGACATATTCTTGCAGATGGTGATCCTGTTCACCGTGGGCGCAACCGGATACGTCGCCAAGAAGCTGCACCTCATGGACGAGGACTTCGACAAGAAGCTGTCGAAGCTCATCCTGTCCACCGCCCTGCCGGCCATGATCCTGGCCTCCGTGCTCACCGCCGAGTACCTGCCGCCCGCCGCCGACATCCTGTGGGCCATGCTCGTCTCGTGCTTGAGCTACGTCGTGCTCATCGCGGTGGGATTCGTCGTGACGGCCGCGCTGCGCATCCCGCACGGACGCCGGGGCGTCTACCGGTTCATCCTCGTGTTCGGCAACACGGGCTTTTTGGGCTTCCCCGTCATCAACACCATCTTCGGATCGCAGGCCCTCATCCTGGCCACCATCTTCAACCTCACGTTCAACTGCCTCGTGTTCACCGTGGGCGTGTGGTTCCTCGCGCAGGACAACGAGTACGGCGTGAAGGTGAAGATGAACGCGCGGGCGTTTCTGTCGCCGTGCATCATCGCGTGCTTGGCGGCGCTCGTGCTGACGTTCGCCGGGGTGCACAACGTGCCCGTGGTGGGCGACGCGCTCGATGCGCTCGGGTCGTTCACCACGCCGGCCGCCATGCTGATCATCGGGTCGTCGCTGGCGAACGTGCCGGTCGGGCAGCTCGTGGGCGGGCCGCGCCTCATGGCCGCAGCGCTGTTTCGCCTGCTGCTCACGCCGGCGCTCATCTGGTTCGTGTTCCACTTCTTCGTCACCGACCCGGTGCTGTTGGGGGTGCTCGTGGTGATCTCGGCCATGCCGGTGGCCACGAACGGCACCATGCTGAGCTACCAGTACGGCGGCGACATCAAAACCATCGCGCAGGGCACGTTCATCACCACGGTATGCTCGCTCGTCACCATCCCGCTGCTGGCGACGCTGCTCATGGGGATGTAGGGGCCGCGTTCGGCGGACGACGTGCGCGACGGAGCGCTTAGGGCAGCATGCCCATGCTCTCGAAGACGAAGTAGCCCAGCACGAGCACGCCCACCACGATGCGGTACCAGCCGAACGCGGTGAAGTCGTTCTTCTTGATGTAGCCCATGAGGAACTTGATGGCCACCACCGACATGGCGAACGCCGTGACGATGCCCACCACGAGCACCATGATCTCGGTGGAGGTCATGACGATGCCCGCGGCGAAGAACTTGATGCACTTCACGAGGCCCCAGCCGAACATGATGGGGATGGCCAGGAAGAACGTGAACTCGGCGGCCGCCGTGCGCGAGCAGCCCGCCAGCATGCCGCCGATGATGGTGGCGCCGGAGCGGCTCGTGCCGGGAATGATGGCCAGCACCTGGAAGCAGCCGATTTTGAGCGCGGTCTTCCAGTCGATCTCGTCCACGTCGGTGATCTTGAACAGCGACGCCTCGGCCTCGTCGGCGGTGTCGCCGTACGACACGCGCGCATGGCGGCCGCGCGGCGCCTCGAGGGCGGCCTCGGCCTCGCGCAAGCGGCGGCGGTTGCGGCGCTCGAGCACGATGAACACCACGCCGTACAGGATGAGCATGGCGGCGACGGTCACCTTGTTGTAGAAGTACTCGTTCACGAGGTCGTCGAACGCCAGGCCGATGATGGCCGCGGGGATGCAGCCGATGGCCACCATGCCCCACAGGCGCCACGTGCTCTTCTTCTCCCCGGTCGTCTTCTTCGGCGAGAAGGGGTTGAGCTTGTGGAAGTATAGGATGAGCACGGCCATGATGGCGCCCAGCTGGATGACCACGAGGAACAGGGCGAGGAACTCATCGGATACCTGCAGCTTCACGAACTCGTCCACGAGGATCATGTGGCCGGTCGAGGAGATGGGCAGCCATTCGGTGATGCCCTCGACGATGCCGATGAGGAAGGCTTTCAATGCTTCGAAAATCATGCGTGCGTATCCTTGAGTGAGTCGATGCGGTTATCGTTTGCGCTGATGGTCTTGGAGCATGGCGATGGCCAGCAACGCGACCGACAGGCACAGCCCCATGAGGACGAACCGGGGCAGTTCCTGCCCGAGGGCGATGGTGGCAAGCGAGACGAGCGCCACGATGAGCGCCGCCATCTTGCAGAGATAGGAGATGCGGTCGTTGAACGAGGCGTGCATCTGCTGACGCTCCTCGTCCGACGGGGCCTCGCGACGCGGGCGCTTCGCCGGGCGCGCGGGCGCGTCGTCGGCGCGGTCGGCGTCGGCAACCGCCGGCCCGTCCAGCTCGTCGAGCGCTTCAAGCGCGTCTATGTTGTCCGGTGCGTTCTCCATGCGGGGAATTGTACACGATGAGCGAACAGCTTGCGAAAAATCCACCATGAAGCCACCTGCCGATGCGGCATCGCGCTCGGGGCCGACGAGGCGCCGACCCCCTACCCCTCGTGCTGGAGTTCTTTCGCCACGACCCGGGAGGACTGCTTCTTCACGCCCAGCAAAGCCTGCAGCTCTTTTCGCGAGTTGACGGCAAGCTTCGCGTAGATGTGCCGGATGTGCGTCTTCACCGTGTTGCTGCTTATGGTCAGCTCGTCCGCGATCTGCGAGAGGTGCCGGCCTCGAGCGATGAGCAGCAGTATCTCGTTCTCGCGCGCCGTGAGGCCGTGATCGTCGGCGAGCTCCTTGCACTTCATGCCCAGGCGGTTCTTCTCCATGTACAGCTCGAGGTCGTCGGCGATGGGGTGCTTGAGCACCACGCCCCATTGCGAGGTGACGTGCTTTTCCGAGAAGAAGACGCACATCACGGCGATGAGCGAGCCCGCCATGACGACGAGCGCGAACGGCTGGACGAAATCGGGCAGCACCGTGGAGTTCACGATGTTCTCGCCGACGAGGCGCCCCGTTTGGGACGACGCCATGCGGATCGCCCGCTCGATCGCGAAGATCCACAGCGCGCAGACGCCGTAGCGGTAGCACAGGTTGCTCAGGATGGCCATGATGAGCAGCAGCAGGACGGTATAGCTCGCCAACGCGCAGAAATCCGCGATGGTCGACCACCCCGCAACCGCGCCGTCCAGAGGCGCGAGCGACACGATCATGAGAGGCATGGCCGTCTTCCACAGCAGCGAGAAATCGAGTTTCTCGCCGAAGCGGCTGACGAGCAGGTACACCAACAGCGCGCCCGCGAACGCGCCCATGCCGGAGTTCATCGAGAGGGTGTTCGAGAACACGCCGCCGCGCATGCCGTACACGAACGAGTATATCCCGATGACGAGCACCGGCTTCCAGGGAAACAGGAAGTCGTGCCGATAGGCGGGCGGATAGGCGTCGTACGCCAATCCGGCATAGGAGCGCCAGAGGCAGAGCAGCGACACCACGGGCACGACGCACGTGCCCACCCACAGCCACGGCAGCAGCAATCCCTTGAACACCCACAGGACCACGCAGCTCACGGCGATGCTCGCGGCATAGTACCCCACCACGCGCACCGGGTTCAAGCACCCGAAGAACTCCGACCACAGCATGAGGATGAACGCGATGCCGATCGAGCCGGACACCACGGCCGGCAGCTTGAGGAGCGGCGTCAGTTCCGGATGATAGATCGAGGCGAAGTTCATGCACACCGCGCCCACCATGGTCACGAGCGTGACGACCACCGCCCATGGGCGCGCGTACAGGGGCGCGATCTTCTTGGCGAAGATCGCCAGCAGCACGAGAACGAACGCCGAGACGTAGTCGAACAGGGCGTACGCATCCAAATAAGGCGCGAGCGCGCCCGACGTCAGCGTTGGAAAGCTGATCTGCGTGTTGGAATAGAGGGTTTCGGTCCATACGCGGAAGATCCCCATGCCCATGAAGCAGAACGGCACCGGGAAGAAGCTTTTCCACGCCTTCTCGGCCCTCGCACCCAACGACTCGGTCCCCTCGACCACGCGCACACCACCCCCACATCCGCCCTGTAGCCCAAGATTACGGCAAAAGGGTGACGGTGACAACGAGAAATCACCCAGAAAAAATCGCGCAGTGCGATTACGCGATTCGCGGCAGCGAGTAGGCTTGTCCCCGTCGCATCGAGGGAATGCGGCACCTCGCCCGACACCCGCTACCACCTGTGCAATCAGGGTTTTTTGCGAGGTCGAGCACACGAAGAAGGAGGGTACTATGAAGGAACTTTCGAGGCGCAACTTCATCAAGGGAGCCTTGGCCGGCGGCGCGGCCGTCGCCGCAGGAGCCGGGCTCGCTGCCTGCTCGCCCGCAAGCCCGCAGAGCGCCGCCGCGGACGGGCAGAAAGCAGCCGAGGCGGGCGCGGAAGGCGCCGCGAGCACCGGAGGCGGACGCTGGAGCTGGTCGGTGAAGCCCGAGCCCATCACCGAGTTCGCCGACACCTACGACGCCGACGTCTGCATCGTCGGGTTGGGCGCCGCCGGAGCCCCGTCCGCCCTGTACGCCGCCACCCACGGCCTGAAGACCGTCGTCCTGCAGAAGGGCAATGCGGCCATCTCGAACGGCTGGTGCGCCAACGCCATCAACAACAAGGCGTGGCTCGAGTCGGGCGGAGAGCCGTTCGACACCGGCAAGCTCTACGCCGATTTCGCTGAGATATCGAACGGGCGCGACAACGGCAAGCTCGTCATGAACTTCTTGAACCGCGGCGGCGAGGTGATGAACTGGATCATGGACAACACCCCGGAGAAGACCCCCGTCGTCGTCGAAAAGGGACAGACCATCGGCTGGTACGTCGACAACGATTTCTCGACTCGCTACGCCCAGTACGCCGAGCTGCTCAAGCTCATGGGCGACAAGGCCGAGGCCGCCGGTGCCACCATGCTGTGGGACACGCCCGCCGTGCAGCTCATCACCAACGAGAGCGGCGACGTCACCGGCGTGATCGGGCAGAACAAGAAGGGCGAGTACGTGCGGGTGAACACGTCGAAGGGCGTCCTGATGGCGTGCGGCGACATCTCCGACGACGAGGAGATGCTCGAGTGCTACGCGCCGCTGCTGCTCGGCGTGCACAACATGCACGGAGCCCCCAACAACACCGGCGACGCCGTCAGGATGGGGTCGTGGATCGGCGCGCAGGTGACCCCCGCGCCCCACGCGCTCATGATGCACTTCGATCCCACGTGGCTGCCGGAAGGCAACGCGCCGTTCTCCGGCATCCCGTGGCTGCGCGTGAACAAGAAGGGCGTGCGGTTCGGCAACGAGGACGCGCCGTACCAGGGCGTGGTGCAGGCGGTTGCCGCGCAGCCCGAGAAGCTGGCGTTCCAGATCACGGACTCCCATTGGATGGACCACATCGACGACATGCCCAACCCGAACAGCCACAGCCGCGAGACGGCCGATCCGGCGAAGGATTGGGAGAAGGCCGTGAAGGGCGGGGCCATCATCGAGTCCGACACCCTCGAGGGCCTGGCGGAGGCCTACGACATCGACAAGCAGACCTTCCTCGCAACCGTCGAGCGCTACAACGAGCTCTGCGACAAGGGCGTCGACGAGGACTTCGGCGTGAAGGGCGAGTTCATGGGCTACACCGCCATCAAGGAGCCCCCGTTCTACGCCATCAAGCGCGCTCCCGGCGTCCTGGCGACCGTCGGCGGCCTGCAGGTCGAGGAGCACAGCCGCGTGCTCGACGAGAACGGCGACGTCATCAAGGGCCTGTGGGCCGCGGGCGATTGCGGCGGGTCGTTCTACGGCCACGAGTACCCCATGGTGCTTCCCGGCGGCTCGATCGGACGCGGCTTCGTCCTCGGCGTCCTCTCCATCAAGGACATGATGGACGACTTCGACAGCATGACCGCGTAGCCGAACCTCCCGCACACATCTCCTCCCTCCCGGCAGGGCCGCTCGTTGCGAGCGGCCCTGTTTTGTTGTTTGCGTAGGCGATGCGCATCGGGCGGCATCGAGGCGGCATCCGAAGCGCATCGCCTACGACTTTGCGCCCCCGAGGTCGCAGAAGGTCGCAGGCGCGGCCCGTCTGGCCCCACGCGGCCCCAGACAATGCGACCTCAGACGGATTCAAACCCCCTCCCGATTTCCGTATTGTCGAAAGCGGGCATGCAGCGGAGGTTCACCACGCCGGCCCGCTGCGGCAAAGAGCTTCATCAATCGAGATCATCGAGGGGAAGTGGGTGCTGCCATGACGCAGGGAACGAAGCGCATCTTCTACGGGTACTACATGTTGGGGGCCTGCCTGGTGATGCTGATCGTGGGGACCGGCATCGTGAACAACTGCGCGGGGCAGTTCATCACCCCCGTCTGCGAAGATCTGGGGCTCCCGCGAAGCAGCATGACGCTGTACCTGTCATTCCAAAACGCGGCGCTCATGATCCTCGTGCCCTTCCTCGGCATCATCTACAAGAAGATCAAGCCGAAGCTGTTCACCATCTGCGGAGCCATCGTGATGATCGTGGCGTTCGCCCTGCTGTCGCAATGCCGCGAGGCGTGGCAGTTCTGGATCTGCGGGTTCGTCATCGGCGCCGGGTTGGCCGCCGTGAGCACCTCGACGGTATCCATGCTCATGAACAACTGGTTCATCAAGAACAAGGGCCTCGTCATCGGCATCGCCATGGCCGGCTCGGGCTTCGGCAGCATGATCTTCAACCCCGTCGGACAGCAGCTCATCGCCGCGTACGGGTATCAGACCGCCTACCTTATCCTGGCCGCCATCATCTTCGTCGTGTTCATTCCCGTGATGATCGTCTACCGCTTCAAGCCCGAGGACATGGGGCTCAAGCCGCTCGGCTACGTCGAGACGCAAACCGCCGACGGCACGGCGTCCGGCGAGGTCACGCGCACGGGCATGACGTACAAGGAAGCCATCCGCTCGCCGAAGTTCTACCTGCTCGCGTTCATCGTCCTGTGCCTGAGCGGCTGCGGCATCGGCACGTTCACGCACCTGCAGGCGTACTTCACCGGCATCGGGCTCGACCCCGTGTTCGCCGCATCCATCATCGGCATCACGAGCGCGTTCCTCATGATCGGCAAGGTCATCTGGGGCAAGGTGCGCGACACGTTCGGCCCGCGCCCGACGCTCATCATCGCCCTGAGCTTCTTCGTGCTGTCGTACGTGCTCGTGCTGCTCGTGCCGCTCAACACCGCCGTCTGCTACGTGTTCGCCGTGGTGTTCGGCCTGGCCTACGCCACGCCCACCGTGTTCTCGCCGCTGCTCACCATCGCGTCGTTCGGCGAGAAGGAATTCAGCTCCATCTACGGTTCGGTGCAGATCTTCTTCTACCTGGGACCCATCATCGGCAACCCGCTGTCCGGCGCCATCTTCGACGGCACGGGCTCGTACAACGCCGCCTGGATCGTCTACGGCATCGCCATCTTCATCTGCCTGATCGCGGGCTCCATCATGCTCTCGAACAAGCGCAAGGACAAGGCCTCCGCATAAGCGCGGCGCGCCGCCCGTCGACCCGAAGTTTGAGGAGGTGAGGTGGTCATGAAGCACCACACGGTTCCGTAAGCGCACCCCGTGCGAACCGCGTTGCAAACCCGTTCCGCCGCCCTCTCGGGGCGCGCGGGCACGACCAATCGACAAAGGAGGGAACATGACGCAGCAGAAAGGGAAGATATTCTACGGCTACGCCATCATGGTTTCATGCATCATCATGCTCATCGTGGGGACGGGCATCATCGTCAACACCGTGAACCAGTTCGTCCTGCCCATCACCGAGCAGACGGGCATGTCCCGCGCCGCCTTCACCCTGTACACGTCGTTCCAAAACATCGCGCTGATGCTGACCGTGCCGTTTCTGAGCAAGATCTACTCGAAGATCAAGCCGAAGCTCATGACCATCATCGGGTTCGTGGTGATGTGCGCGGCCTACTGCCTGCTCTCGCAGTGCACGCAGGCATGGCAGTTCTACGTATGCGGCGTGTTCATCGGCTTCGGCTTGGCGTTCGTCTCCACCACGACGGTGGGCGTCTTGATCAACAACTGGTTCATCAAGAACAAGGGCACCGTCATGGGCATCGCCATGGCCGGCTCGGGCTTCGGCAGCATGATCTTCAACCCCATCGCGCAGCAGCTCATCGGCTCCATGGGCTATCAGACAGCCTATCTGGTTCTCGGCGTCATCATGTTCATATGCTTCATCCCGGCGCTGGCCATCTACACGTTCAAGCCCGAGGATAAGGGCCTCGTACCGCTCGGGTACGAGGAGAAGCAGGCCGAGCTGGCCGCCAAGGCCGAAGGCGCAGGCGACGACGCTGCCGAGAAGAAGACCGTCGTGCTGGAGGGCTACACCTACAAGGAAGCCATCCGCTCGCCGAAGTTCTACATCCTCGCGTTCGTCATCATCTGCCTCTCCGGTATGTCCATGGGCACGTTCCAGCAGCTCACGGCGTACCTGGTGGGCACGGGCTACGAGAAGGTGTTCGCCGCCACCGTGGTGTCCACCGTCAGCTTGTTCCTCATGTTCGGCAAGTTCATCTGGGGATTCTTGCGCGACCGCATCGGCATGAAGGCCACGTTCGTCATCGCGCTGAGCATCTTCGTCGTGCAGTACATCCTGCTGCTGTTCGTGGGATCGAACCCGGCGCTGTGCTACGTGCACGCCGTCCTGTTCGGCCTGTCCTTCGCCACGCCCACCATGTTCGCCGCCCTGCTGGTGAACGCGGCGTTCGGCGAGAAGGAGTACACGCGCATCTACAGCACCATGCAGTTCTTCTTCTACTTCGGCCCCATCATCTGCAACCCCCTCACCGGTGCGATCTTCGACATGACGGGCGCGTACTCGATGGCATTCATCATCTACGCGGTCTGCATCTTCATCTGCCTGATCGTCGGTTTGGTCTTGCTGCGCGGCAAAGGCAAGCAAGCGGCATAGGGAAGGGTCCGAGGACGTTCGTCCCGGAAACAATGCACGGAAACGCAAGCAGAAAGGAAGGAAGATGACCACAGCGGAAAAAACCCGAAAGCTCACCGAAATCCTGGAGGAAAAGGGACAAGGCCTGAACTTCAAGTACGGCGGTGACGGCTCCATCGATCGGGACGTCATCGTGGACCGCGAGGACCTCGGCTACGACGCTTCCGAGCGCGCGAAGGCGCTGCTCGACGACTACTACCAGGCGCTGGCCTCCACCACCACCGAGTGGCAGTACAACTTCACCCGCAAGTGGGAAGAGCTCGAGGGCGACCTGACCATCCTGCGGCGCGCGAAGGCCCAGGCCTACGCGTTCGCGCACCTCGAGCCGGCCATCTACCCCGGCGAGCTCATCGTGGGCGCGAAGACGAACTACCTGCGCGGATCGTTCGGCAACCCCTGGCTCATCCAGTCGTTCTTCGTGGCGAAGGGCTCCGAGCTGTACGAGAAGTACAAGTCCGACAGCAACGCGCGCAACGACATGGACAAGATCGCCCAGATCGGCACGGGCGGCGGCAACGTGACGCACGACCTGCCCGGCGCCATCTCGCTGGCGGGCAAGTTCGGCATGCGCGCCGAAGAGGTGCCCGCGCTCAACAAGATCACCGACTACTGGGCCGGCAAGACCCTCGAAGAGGTCGGCGAGCGCATCAGCTCCACCGTGCCCGGCTTCGACGTGAAGAACAACCTGCTGCGCACGGCCACGTCGCGCGCCGATTCGGCCTACACCATCCCCGTCGGCCGCCAGGTGGTGTCCTACTACTACCCGCTGCAGTACGGCCTCGACGGCATGATAGCGCTGTGCGACGAGAAGTACCTCGAAGTGGCCGGCCAAGCGGACGGCGACGGCTACGGCGGCCTCGACCGCATGTACTTCTACCAGGCGGTCAGCATCGTCATCAAGGGCATCCAGGCCTGGATCGGCAACTACATCAAAGAGCTCGAGCGCCGCATCCCGCTCACCGACGACGCCAAGCAGCAGCAGGAGTACGAGGAGATCCGCGAGACGCTGGCCTGGATTCAGCACAACCCGCCCCGCACGTTCCGCGAGGCCGTGCAGATCGTCTGGTTCGAGCAGCTGGCCCTCACGAACGAGGAAGTGGCCTCCGGCATGTCGCCCGGACGCCTCGGCCAGGTGCTGTTCCCCTGGTACGATCAGGACATCAAGAACGGCCGTCTCACCGACGACGAGGCCATGGAAATCCTCGAGCTCATGCGCGTCAAGTTCACCGCCATCGACCTGTTCGTGAGCACCGCCTCGTCGAGCGTGCTCATGGGCAACACGTTCAACAACGTGGCCCTCGGCGGCCTCACGCGCGACGGCCTGCCGGCCAACAACAAGCTGGACTGGATGTTCCTCGAAGCGGCCGAACGCGTTCCCACGACCCAGCCCACGCTGAGCGTGCTGTGGGACGAAAAGCTGCCCGAAGACTTCCTGCTGAAAGCAGCCGAGGTCGTGAAGATGGGCAACGGCTTCCCCGCCTACATGAGCTGCCGCGTCGGCCAGGACTTCGTGCTCGACCAGTGCGCGCACGAGGGCATGACGGTGGACGAGGCCCGCGCCTTCGCCATCGGCGGCTGCCTCGAGACGAACGCCGGCACGTGGAAAACGGTCACGGTCAACGGCGTGGACTACGAGATTCCCAGCGGCGCGAGCGGCGCCACCGTCAACGGCGTGCACTTCATCTCGAACCCCTCCGTGGTCAACCTCGTGCTGTTCAACGGCCAGGACATGCGCACCGGCATTCAGCTGCTGCCGCCGCACGACAAGAAGCTGGAGACGTACGAGGAGTTCTGGGAGCAGTACAAGGAGTATTACGAGTTCATCGTGGGCATCCAGCTGAAGTTCGGCAACATCCAGCACGATCTGCATCGCAAGTACATGCCCACGCTGTGGAACTCGGCCACCACGCCGGGCTGCCTCGACAAGGGCCACGACATCGAGCACATGGGCGCGCTGTACAACTCGACGTTCTTCGGCGTGGAGTCCACGGGCACGGTGAACATGGTGAACTCGCTCGCCTCCCTCAAGCAGCTCGTGTACGACGACGGGAAGTACTCGCTTGACGAGATGCGCGACGCCATCGTGAACAACTTCGGCTTCTACCAGGCATCCGAAATCGGCAGTTACTCGATGGCCGAGCAGGTGCAGAAGCCCGACGGCGGCTCGTACGACGAGATTCTGAGCGACTGTTTGGCCGCACCGAAGTACGGCGTGGGCGACCCCTATGCCGACAGCATCCTGCAGGAGTACGAGCGCTGGTTCTGCAAGTTCCCGCGCACGCTGCGCTCCTTCATGGACGAGCCGCTGTATCCGTGCCAGATTTCCGTGTCCACCCACGGCGTGTTCGGCAACAACGAAGTGGCTACGCCCGACGGCCGCCTCGGCGGGGTCACGTTCGCCGACGCCTCGCTGTCGGCGGCGCCCGGCACCGACCGCAAGGGCCCGTACGCGCTGTTCGAGTCCGCTTGCTGCTGGGATCAGAGCCAGTCGCAGAACTCGCAGATGAACCTGAAGATCCATCCGTCGGCCCTCATGGGGGATTCCGGCACGAAGCACCTCGCCGACCTCGTGCGCGCCTACATGGTGAGCGGCGGTTTCCACATCCAGTTCAACGTGGTGGACAGCAAGATGATGGTGAAGGCCCAGAAGGAGCCCGAGAACTATCGCGACCTCATGGTTCGCGTCGCCGGGTTCACGCAGTACTGGGTTGAAATCAGCAAGCCGATCCAGGACGAGCTCATCGCCCGCACCGAGTACGAAGGAGTGTAGATCACTATGGCGCACCAGCATATCGACTGTTGGAACTACCAGGCAATCGACGTCGTGAAGGGCGTTTGTCTCAAGCACGGGGGCATGGTGGAGTGGGCAGGCGAGACGTGCCCGGCCTTCACGCGCAAACCGAAGTGCGAATTCTGCACGCACTTCTCCGAGCCCGATGAAGACAACATCGGCACGTGCACCGGTTTGAGCGACGGCGCTCACTGGACGCTCGGCGGCAGGTCGGCCACCACCTGCGAGAGCTATCAGGAATAAGGGGCATGCAACGGGGCGAGGGCCGCAGCGGCCCTCGCCCTCTGGGGTCGCAAGGAGGCGAACGCGATGGACAAGGCTCTCATCTTCGACATTCAGGGATTCTCGGTACACGACGGACCGGGGTCGAGGACGTTGATCTTCTTTGCCGGGTGCCCGCTGCGCTGCGCATGGTGCTCGAATCCCGAAGGGCTCGAACTCAAGCAAAAGGTGATGTTCGTGGGCAAGAAGTGCAAGCGCTCGAAGTACGGGTGCACGCGCTGCGTGGAGGCGTGCCCGCATCGCGCCGCGTACGTGAACGACGCCGAGGAGGGAGCCCCGGTGGCGTTCGACCGCGAGGCATGCGACGCCTGCACCACGTTCGAGTGCGTGCACGCCTGCTACGCCGAGGCCCTCAAGCTGTCGGGCACGTGGATGACCCGGGACGAGGTGCAGGACGTGGTGCTGCGCGATCGGAAGTACTGGTCGGACGGCGGCGGCGTGACGTTCTCGGGAGGCGAGGCGCTCATGCAGCACGAGTTCGTGCGCGAGATAGCGCAGTGGTGCAAGGCGGCGAAGATCAACACCGCCATCGAGACGACGGCCTACGCCGAGCAACAGGTGTTCCTGGACGTGATGCAGCACATCGACTTCGCGTTCATCGACATCAAGCACATGGACTCCGCCCGTCATCGGGAGAAGACCGGGGTGGGCAACGAGCTGATCCTCGGCAACATCACCGCCCTCGTGCGCTCGGGCTGGCCCGGACGACTCATCATCCGCATGCCGGCCATCAGGGGATACAACGACACCGACGAGAACATTCGCGCCATGGCGGACTTCATGAACGAGCGGGGCCTCTACGAGGCGAACATCCTGCCGTTCCACCGGCTGGGCGATTCCAAGTACACGCAGCTCGGCAAGCAGTACGCCTACGCCGACGAAACGCCCACGCCCGAGGACAAGCTCGAGCATATGCAGGACCTGTTCCTCGAGCAGCGCATCGCCTGCTACGTGGCAGAAGGAGTGATGTACTGATATGGCTACGTCAATGCAAGACCTGTTCGATCAGCTCGATGCCGTGGAGGGCGAAGGAAGCGGCCCGCGCAAGGTGGCCCTGATCACCGAGGCGCTTACCGCCATCGAAGACGAGCACGGCCGCGACAGCCTCGCGTACGCCTCCGCGCTGAACGAGCTGGGCGCGTGCTATCGCGCCGATGCCGACTACGGGCGGGCGGCGACGTACTTCAAGCAGGCCGCCGATCTGCTGGAGCAGGTTGCGGGGCCGGCGAGCCCCGACTTCGCCATGGCGCTCATGAACTACGCGGGCGTGCTGCGGCTGAACGGCGCGCTCGACGAGAGCCTGGCGCTGTTCGAGCGCGCCGAGACGCTGTTCGCCGAAACCCTGGGCACCGACTCCATGGAGTACCTCACCGCGCTCAACAACGCGGCGCTGTGCCACCAGGATCGCGGCGCGTTCGAGACGGCGCTCGCCCGCCATCTGCGGGTGTGCTCGGCGCTCGAGCGGCTCGACGACGTGACGGTGGCCTACGCCACCTCGCTCTACAACACGGGCTTCTGCTGCAAGCAGCTGGGCGAAACCGACCTGGGCGAAGACCTGATCAGGCGCTCCATCGAAGTGTACCGCCAGCTGCTGCCCGAGTACCACGAGCTGATCGAGCATGCCAAAGCCGCCGTCGGAGAAGGCGGGCTGCCCGCATCATGAACGGCATGGCGCTGGGGGCGGCCTTCTTCGAAACGCAGGGCCTGCCCGCGCTTCGCGCGCGGCACGAGGAGGCGCTGCCTTTCCTGGCCGCCGGCCTGGTGGGCGAAGGGTCGGAATGCTTCGGGATGGACGATGCGCTGTCGCGCGACCACGATTGGGGTCCGGGCTTCTGCGTCTGGCTGACCGACGAAGCGTACCGCGCCCAGGGCGCACAGGTCGCCCGCACGCTGCGCTCGCTGCGCGCCGGAGCCGGAACGACGTCGAAGTTCACGCGCATGATGGGGCCGAACGACGGACGGGTGGGCGTGTTTCCCGTCACGGGGTTCTATCAGCGCTTCATCGGGTTCGACCATCCGCCGCGCACGCTGCGCGAGTGGTGGGCCGTGCCCGACGCGAACCTGGCAACCGCGACGAACGGTTGCGTGTTCTGCGACAACCCGGGCGAGTTCAGCGCGTGGAGGGACGCGCTGAGCGGCGGCTATCCGCGCGACGTCAAGCTGAAGAAGCTGGCGTACTGCTGCTACCTCGCTCTGCAAGCGGGACCGTACAACTACCCGCGCATGATGCGCCGCCAGCAACGGTGCGCGGCGTTGCTGGCGGAAACCACGTTCATAACCGCCGCGTTGCGCATCACCTACTACCTGAACGACGCCTACCCGCCGTTCTACAAATGGCTCGAACCGCTCGCGCGTTCGCTGCCCATCCTGGGCAGCGCCGCCGCGCACCATGCCGACGAGCTGGCCGAGCCCGCCGCGAACGACGCGCATCGCTGGCCGCACGCGGCGGGCGTCATGAGCGCGTGGTGCGACGAGCTGGCGAATGTCCTGTGCGACAGCGGCCTCATGGCCGCCTCGGATACGAGCACCGACCTGTACGCCATCGCCGTCGAGCTGCACCGCGCCATCGAGGCGGATTGGCTGCGCGCCATCCCCCTCGCCGTACCGTGTTGAACACTACCGAAGGAGATACCATGACCGACGAAACGCTCCCCCTCATCGACGAAATCATCTCCCTGGAATGGGACATGTTCGCCGCCGTGCAGAACGCGGGAGGCCCCACAGCATGCCAGCAGCAGCCCGAAACGTTCGACCTCATGCGCCGCAGCCAGTATCTCACCTGGCCGGTCATCGTCCTGTGCAGCTATCGCGACGACCTGCGCACGGCGCGCGATCAGGGCCGCAACCTCATGACCGAGAAGTACGCGCGCATGATGGAGCGCACCGATCCTGAGGCGTACGCGGCTATCGAGGCATGCCTGCCGCCCCTCGACGAGGATGCCGTGCGCCTCGTCGACGAGACGTCCGCGCTCGTCATGGCGTGGGAGGCTGCGGTGCGCGAACGGTACCCGTTCATCGTCGCGCGCGGACGCGACCTGTCAACCGACGAGATCAGCCGTCAAGGCACCTCGTTCGAGACGTACCTGCGCGCGGAGCTCTTCACGTATTCTCCCCGCACGCTGCGGCTGTACGCGCAGCACCTGCGCACCGTAGCCGACGCGGGCGAGAACGGCAGCCGCCTCGTGTACGAGCAGCTCGTGCGCCTGTACGGCTACGGCAACCTCGACGAGGCGAACGAGGCCATGGCGCAGGAGCCCGCCGCCCGCTAGCCCTGCGCCGCCGCTCCGCCGCCCGGCTCGTTGAGCCGGCGCAGGAACGCCTCGTCGCTGACGGCCTGCTTGAGCGCCTCGAACACCGACAGCCGCGCGGAGTAGCCCACGAGGCGTTTGCGCACCTCTTCCAGCACGCTCTCGTCCGACCCGCCGACGGCGCGCTGCTCGCAGTACCGGGCGCACACGTAGTACACGGCCGCGATGGCGTCCTCGGCGTCAACCGCGGAGGGGTTGCGCTGCTCGGCTGCGAACCGTTCGATCCACGAGCCGGCGTTGAGGGGCGCCACGATGTCCGCGAGCGACGGGCCGTCTCCCCCGACGTCGGCGAGCGCCCGCTCGAGCGCGCAGCACAAGCCGCCCATCATCATGCGCTGCTGCGCGTCGTCGTCGATGCCGAGGATTTTCGCCGTGCGCTTCGCATAGCCGAACACCCCCTGGTAGCGCTTGTATTCCGAAGGCGACAGGCGCTTCACGAGCGCCTCGAGGGAGCCGCAGAGCGCTTCGAGGGTTTCCATGCGGCGGTACTTGCGCTTGTTGAGCAGCAGCGACTCGATGTTCTTGTGCATTTCCAGGTAGTTGGGCGGGCGGCTGACGAAGAGGTCGGCGCCCACGCTGATGCCGCGCGTGCGGGATTCGCTGTCGCTCAGCACCGTCAGCATGATGATGGGGATATGGTCGGTCTTCGGATCCTGCTTGAGGCGGTGGCATATCTCGTAGCCGTTCATGCCGGGCAGCATGACGTCGAGCAGGATGAGGTCGGGCTTGCACTCCTCGACGAGGCGCATCACCACCCTGCCGTTGACCGCTTCTTCCACCTGGTAGCCCCACTGCACCAGCACGTCCACCATCATCTGCCGGTTCGCATCGTTGTCGTCTACGACGAGCACCTTTTCGTTCATGCATCGCTCCTTGGCGTCTCAGTAGTATCGGGTCCGTCGGCATCGGGCGGGACGTCCTGCTGCGCCGGCACGAAGAAGCGCGCCACCGTGCCGTACCCCAGCTCGCTTTCGAGCCACAGCTTGCCGCCGTGCAGCTCCACCTGCCGACGCGCGAGCGGCAGGCCGAGGCCCGTGCCCTCGTAGGTGCGCGAGTACGAGTTCTCCACCTGCTCGAACTCGTAGAACACCCGCTCCAGATCGGCCGCGGCGATGCCGATGCCGCGATCGGCTATCGAGAAGTCCACGACGCGCCGCTCCCCCAGCGTCACCTCGCGCACGTCGATGCGCATTTCGCTGCCCGCTTCGGAGAACTTCGTGGCGTTCGACAGCAGGTTGTACAGCACCTGCTTGAGCACCACCCGGTCGGCCGACAGCTCGAGGTTCGCCGGCTCGCACGCCACGCGGATGTCGTCCGCGCGCTCGGGGCACGACCCCGCCACCGTCTTCACCACCTCGTCGAGCGCCTCGCCCACCGCGAACGTCTCGAAGTACAGGCTCGAGCGCCCCTCGTCGATTTTGGCCGTGGCCAGAATGTCGTTGATGAGCTCGAGCAGGTGCGAGCTGCTGCGATGGATGTTCATCACGTAGTCGCGCTGCTTGTCGTTCAGCGTGCCGAACATTTCGGACAACAGCAGGTCGGAGGCCGAGATGGAGCTGGTGAGCGGCGTTTTCAGCTCGTGGCTGATGTTGGCGATGAAGCGCGTTTTCGTGGAGTTCGACACCGCGAGGCCCTCGGCGAGCTGCTGCAGCTCGAGCGTGCGGGCGCGCACGGTGATCTCGAGGTTGTCGTTCGCGCGCAGCAGCTGATCCGACAGATCCTGCGCCGCCTCCTTGCTGGCTTTGAGGTCGCGCACGGTTTCGCGGATCTTCTGCTGGCTCTCGTTGAGACCGGCCGCCATCGTGCGCAGGCTGACCACGAGCTGGTCCGACTCGTTGATGGTGTCCTCGGGCATGGGCTCGCGCTCCACCCCCGCGTAGTCGCCCCGCATGATGCGCTCGGCCATGCGCTTGCCCGTTTTCAGCGGCCGCGTGATGCGGTTGCTGAACAGCCAGCTGACGATGATGACGAGCGGCGATACCACGAGGGCCACGAGGAACACGCTGCGCACGTTGTTGTGGATGATGTTCGAGTACACCGCTTCGCGGATGCCCACGCCCATGGACGCGATGGGCTCGCCCCAGTAGTTGCGGGCCGGCGTGTACAGATAGTAGTACTGATAGCCCGCCGAGGACAGCTCGTTGCCGAAGTACCCGCCGTCCGCCACGTCGTCGAGCGGGACGGGAACCGTCGTGCCCAGCTGGGACGAATGGTCCTCCGCCGGCGCGAGGTTCGTGGACACGCGCACGCCGTCCACGACGAAGGACAGGAACGAATCGCTCACGCGGTCGGTGTAATAGGCGGGGTATTGGGGATTGTTGTTGATCACCTCGCCGAGGATAAGCAGCTCGTCGCTGTCGGCGGGCGCGATGACGGCGAGGTTCATGAGAGCGCGCGAGACGAGCGTGCCGTCGGCCGCGCTCACGAGGTAGCGCTCGTACGCCTCGCTCCCCTTCTCGAACACGGCGCCCAGATCGATGACGTCCAAAGAGCTGATGGACGGGACGCCGGCGTCTTTGGCCGCGTCGATGTGCCGGACGAACGCGGCGCTCGCATTCGCACGCACCTCGTCCGTCGCCGACAGCTGTCGCCCTTCGCCGTCCACCACGATCGCGAAGCCGAGATCGGGCAGCGCGTCAACGAGGGACGCCACGTACTCGTCCCAACGCGCGGCATCGTCCTCTTCGCCCGGCGCGCGCGGCGAGGCGGCGAGGCCCGCCGCCTCGAACACGGTCACCTGATCCTGCATCATGGATTCGGCGAACCCGCTCGTCGTGGTCAGGAAACTATAGGCGGCATGCTCCTGCATGATGCTGAGCGTTTGATAGCTGGCCATCGTGGAAACCACCGCGAAGAACAGGACGCTTCCCAGCAGCACGAGCGTGAATTGCCGATTGATCTTCATGGGGCGCCCCTAGGCGTTGAAGTACGTCTTGCACAGCAAGGCCATTTCGTAGCGGTTCTTCGCCGCCGTTTTCTTGAGGATGTTCGTGATATGGGTTTTCACCGTCTTCTCGCTGATGAACAGCGCTTCGGCGATGTCGCGGTTGCTCTTGTTCTGCATGATGTGGCCCACCACCATCACCTCGCGCGTGGTGAGGCCGAACGCCTCCATCAGCGCGCGGCCCGTCTCGTCGATGGTGGAGCCGCTGGCAAGCCGCACCCCCTTGAGCAGGGAAAGCGTCGAAGCCAGCAGGCGCAGCACCTTCTCGAGCTCCGCGCGGTCCATGGACTTGATGTCGTAGCGCTCCGCATCGAGCGCGCTCACCGCCTGCGCGTTCTCCCCCAGCACCATGCCGCCGAAGAAGGCGCCCACCACCTCTTTGCTGCGGAAAACGGGGCATGCGAAGCAGGTGAGGCCCGCGTAGCACGTGTCGATGACGGTGCTGCCGCTTTCCACCATGCGCTCGAGGATCTGCTGATGCTGCATCGCGCAGCGCGTGCTGTTGCGGTCTTCGATATGGAAGCAGAGCAGCGAGCGATTCGACGCGACGAGCGCCGGCGTTCCGTCCAAGTGGACGAGGCATAAACTGATGTCGGTCATCCCTGAAAAATCGTCTTGAAACGCCTGGACAGACTCTTTGCCTATCGAGGACAACCACGTGTCGAGCGTATTGTTGTCAGGCATACACGCACTCCTCATTGGTCTCTAGGAGACCCCCCTGTGTACTATATTGTACCACCGTCTTTTGGAGATACGCCTGGCACAAGAAGGGTTGTTCGTTCTTGTATCCGCGCATGCCGCGGTCGCATAAGTGCTCGTCGGACGCCTAATATTATGACGCGCCCGCTCATGAAGTTTGGACGATTCCTTGATGCAGAGCGTGTGCATTGCCGCGCCTGAACTTCGCCGCGTGCGGCCTTTCGTGTAAGATACCGCCATACGAGAGAAGGGGCCGCCGCGCTGCGCCCCCGCAACACGAAGGAGCTTTTGTGACGCACGCATCCACCCCGTCCAACCAGCTGGTCATCGTCGTCGATTTCGGAGCCCAGTACGGGCAGCTCATCGCCCGCCGCGTGCGCGATTTGCACGTGTACTCGGAAATCGTCCCGTGCGACATCACCGCCTCCGAGGTTGCCGCGCTGGCGCCGGCGGCCATCATCCTGTCGGGCGGGCCGGCAAGCGTGTACGCCGAGGACGCCCCGTCGCTCGATCCGGGCATCTTCGAGCTGGGCATTCCCGTGCTGGGCTTCTGCTACGGGCAGCAGATCATGGCCGTGACGTTGGGCGGCACGGTGGGCCACACCGACGCCGGCGAGTACGGGGCGGCCGCGCTGACGCGCCGCGACGAGGGCACGTCACTTCTGTACGGCGAGACGCCTGCCGAGCAGACGGTGTGGATGAGCCATCGCGACGCCGTGGACGCCGTGCCCGCGGGTTTCGCGGTGACGGCCTCCACCGACACGTGCCCGGTGGCCTCGATGGAGTGCAGCGAGCGCCGGCTGTACGCGACGCAGTTCCATCCCGAGGTGCGCCATACGCCGCATGGCGACGAGCTGCTGAAGAACTTCCTGTTCGGCATCTGCGGCCTCGAGCCGTCGTGGACGATGGACTCCATCATCGACGACGCCGTGGCGGCCATCCGCGCGCAGGTGGGCGACGCACGCGTGATTCTGGGCCTGTCGGGCGGCGTGGACTCGTCGGTGGTGGCCGCGCTGTGCGCGAAGGCCATCGGCAAGCAGCTCACCTGCGTGTTCATCAACCACGGCCTGCTGCGCAAGAACGAGCCCGAAGAGGTTGAAGAGGTGTTCACGAAGCAGTTCGACGTGGACTTCGTGCACGTGCACGCCGAGGACCGCTACGCCGCGCTCTTGGCCGACATCGTCGAGCCCGAGGCGAAGCGCCGCATCATCGGCTCGCAGTTCTGGAAGGAATTCTTCGCCGTGGCTGAGGACCTCGCCGAGGGCGGGCGTCCCGTGAAGTTCCTGGCGCAGGGCACCATCTACCCCGACATCATCGAGAGCGGCGCCCGCAAGACCGGCGGCAAGGCGTCCACCATCAAGAGCCACCACAACCTGATTCCGTTCCCCGAGGGCGTGCATTTCGACCTGATCGAGCCCTTGGACCACTTCTTCAAGGACGAGGTGCGCGCGTTGGGAACGGCGCTGGGACTGCCCGACCACATCGTGCACCGCCAGCCCTTCCCCGGCCCGGGCCTTGCCATCCGCATCATCGGCACCGTGACGCGCGAGAAGCTTGAGATTTTGAAGAACGCCGACGCCATCGTCCGCGAGGAGCTGGACGCGTACAACCAGCGCGTGTTCGAGGAGACGGGCGAGCGCAACTCCGAGCGCAGCGTGTGGCAGTACTTCGCCGTGCTGCCCGACGTCAAAAGCGTCGGCGTCATGGGCGACGAGCGCACCTACGCCTACCCCATCATCCTGCGCGCCGTCGAGTCGAGCGACGCCATGACCGCCGACTGGGCCAAGCTCCCGTACGAAGTGCTGGCCCGAGTGAGCGGCAGGATCGTAGCCGAAGTCCCCGGAGTGAACCGAGTAGCGTACGACATCACCAGCAAGCCGCCAGCAACGATCGAGTGGGAGTGATTCCGTGCATTGTTCCAGAATTCCACACATAAGCCACGATTCAGTTATAATTTCTTTTTCTTGAAGACACTCATTTTCTAGTCGATACAAACAGCATATTTCACATGGAGTTAAACTGGAATTAGAAATACCAGCTAAATTCCTTTAGCTTCCTATCCATCAAGCGTATACTGGCTCGGATAGAATTCATCCGTCTATCGAGCAATTCAATTTCCCTTAAATCGACTGCACTCAAATTGTAAGGAATTGACAACTCCAGCATTTCTTCTACATTGATGCGAGCATGTCTTTTTCCTGATTGAAGCTTACGATACGCGGAACACAATTCGGGTAAAGCCAATGCATAGGATCCAACAATCTTCGAAAGACCATACCTGCAAGATAACCCAACCCACTCAGTCGACCCTATTGCGCGATCGGGGATCACTGATGTAATCTTCCCTAAATATGGTTCGAGTTTAGAGAAAATGATATCCACATTGGCTATATCTACCTTGTCTGACCCTATTTCATGTGTCGTCTGGACGCATTTCCAATCTATATGGTTTACCGACTTCACAGCATCAAGATCAACAAGGTGCCTTTCTCCTCCTATCATCCCTTTCGAAACGATGCCTAATTTTTGCTGTTCGAAAAAGTCTCCCAATCGATGTTCCACCCCATCACAAGAGGATCTAATAACATCGAATAGCCTATTCGATGTTATGTCGATTTCTCTTATGTAACTACGGGCCGAATCCAGGTCGGCATACAGCTGATTGAGATCTATGCTAGATATGTCTTTGTCTAGCCTTAACGAGTTTAACTCGCCAATAGATACTCTGGGATGCTGCTTACCCGACTGCAAAAGGCGCATCGTCTCGCACATGGCGGTAGAGTTTAGAAATACCGCCATTGCAACCGGATCGGCATCACAGCACTTAACACCCACCCACTCTGAAGAGCCAATGGCCTCCTGCGGAGGATTGGGCAATGCCTTACCAAGATATGGTCTGAGTTTAGGCAGAACTATATCTGTACCAGCAAATCTAACCTTAGAAGACAAAATCTCTTTAACGACGTTCTGCTTTTCCACTTCCAAGCCAGACGGTTGTACATCCTCGAGATCCACAAGCATCATCGGTATCGGCAGTATCCCAACAGGTACCACTTCAAGTTGATAGAAATATAAGTAGTCTGTAATTGGATAACTACTCATTGCCCATTCCCAAAGTTACGATTCCGTTTTTGATATCCCATAACCATCGATATTTCGGATCAAATCGAAGTGTTTCCCGATTAAACACGTCCTTTACAGTGGTCCAGAATCCAAGCCGTAAACTTGGCTCGATTTCAGGATTCGCAACATGGAATCTAGAAACAACCTCAGGCAACTCGTCATCTGTTTTAAGATCAGACAGGCCTTTTCTGCGCTTATATCCAATGTCTTGCGGCTCAGCCATGAAGATACGCTCAGAGAGCACTCCGGCTTCTTCTAAAGCCTGCTTCAATAATTGCAAGTTTTTATCATATTTTTTTGCTATCTCCTGCAGATCTTCGATTTCCGATGACGTTCTTTTCTCCGCTAGAAGAATGCAGGTTTTTACGCTGGTGTAGGGCTGAAATGCGAGATACGGCAATGAAACGACCGCCAGGATTTTGAATCGAAGCAAGATGTACATTCGCGTGCGCTTTTCGCTTGACGTATCACAAATAGACTCTGGCAAAACGCAACAAAACCTTCCAGTACCAGGCTTCAAAAGCTGATACCATCGCTCGATAAAAAGCTCCTCGCTTAATCCCAGCTCCCCGCTAAATGCGCCTTCTATTTCCTTTTTGTCATCCTTAGTGAGCGAAATCGAAAATGGCGGATTGGATAAAACTAGGTCAAATGTCTCGTTTTTCACACCAGACTCGTCTGTTGTCTGACCAAGAAAACTACTGCCTCTTCCTTCGATAGCATAGCTTGAAAAAGGAAGCAGCCCGCTCGAGACCCACGTATTCATGCTCCCATCCCCATGCAGAATCATGTTGACCTTGGCAGCTAGTCCCAAATCATAATTATTTTCGATTCCATATAGGCTCTCTCGAGCCCAATTTGATTGGTTGCATCCCGTAAAGGCCCGATCAAAAGCTTCTTTCGCCCTATCGCTGAGCTCGTTTCTAAAATTATCATTCGCCAAATCCCTTGTGATGCGTTTCATGTACATTACCAAGAACGATCCAACTCCGCAGGAAGGATCAATAACATTTGGCAAACGATGCACGCCTCTTCCATCAGGATGGCTCATGAGTATCTCTTTAGCTTGCGAAGTACAATCAGCAAGCGAGATCATAGAATCAATCAGCTTCGGTGGGGTGAAAAATTGTCCTTTGGTTTGGGTAAACCCGTGGGAAACAACGGCTTCAAAAAAAGAACCCAGCAGATCTCCGTCGTACATATTGCGAGTTAGTGATATTTTTTCGATCTCATTGACAACATAAAGTATCTTGGTGGGCTTAATCCTCCCTGAATCAAACGCCGAGTTATCTGACTTAATACCTAGATACGACTTTTCTGCTTTTTTATACAATTTGTTCATTCGCAACATAAGCTGCTTGGGATCTTCAGGCTTCGTAGATGAATACTTCACCTGAAATTCGTACACTGCTCCAGGCAACGTCTCTTTTTCATCGTATATCTTGTTAAGATAGCGAACACTTCATTACTGCTCGTTCCGCCGCCTCCCCAAATTACATTGTGCAGGTTTTCAACCAACGAAGCGAAGTACACTTCATCCGAAGACTCATCTAGTGCAAAAAAACTTTCGTTGCCTACATCTACATTTGCATATTGTTTCTTGATACTACATCCATAAGCTTTAGGAATGCTGTTTCCAGCAGGAGACCCCTCTTCAACCCATTCGTCATAAACGGGATACGTTTCGGTAGGGATTACAAGTGCGTCGATATGCCCACGCCCAGAACCACGATATCTCACAGTTGACCACACAAGATAAGTTGGCTTGATCGTTTCAAGCTTACTCGACTGAAACAATTGACCCTCGATAAAGTTCTGTTGCGATATGTAATTATATGGTGTTTTTACCTCAATATAAAGAAACGGTGCGCCCTCGTCATCCCGAACAATTATGTCCGCTCTGGAGCCTTTAACATTTTTCTTAGGTCTTCCTGGCGCTTCGTAGCATTTCTCCAAATCGATGTGACTAGAGTCTATAGGATAACCCAACTCTTCACCAAGTCGAATTAGCGTGCAGACGCGAACCAGTTCTTCGGGATTAAGACTTGTTGTGGTGCCGTTAAAGTCAGGTGCATCAGGATCGACATTAACCGCCTGGGGATTGTAAGTTATCGAGCCCGACATACTTTCCAATGAATAGTCGAAAGTCGTTATCAGAGACTTCGCTACATCGCTTTTCTTTATTTCCTCAATATACGGTTTAGGATCGAATGTAATGGTCGTCATATTAGAATTCCTTCTTACGATATAACCCGTAATCAAATGCATAAGCACAAATTTGACGCTCTCAAGCACGAGTTGCAACCTTCGAGAGTTTTGAGCGCCCAGACATAAAAACCTGAAATGACAGCAATCTAACCATTTATATTGTAAAAGAAGTCATTGGAATAACGACAAAAACAAAGTACAACGTCTTTAAGAACAGAAGCCTTACAAACCAGCTGAGCAGCGGCACAAAAGCCCATCAACGAAAGTCCTTTCGGTAGTGCAAACAAATCTCGCAAACGTGACTTCAAAAGCAGGCTTCCGAGCTCGCTTGATCCAGATGGGATTCATTGTACGCTCGACAGTAAATGTGCCTGTCCCTAAAACGCCCCACCAAAACACATGCAATGCACTACCATCTCCGGCGTATTTAACAGCTTCTTTAAAATGCGCGCTCTTCCATCAAGCCATCCGAGCAGAAACGTCACGAGCCAGCTGCGCAAGCAAAGGTCACATGCGAAAGGCGGTCGGGACGTGAAGCTGTCCGATTTAGACAACGATCATGTGAGGTTGATGCTTTACCGCGATAGTCTTTTCGACCTCCATATGCATCTGCAACTACAACTTCATGCAAACCTGTCATGCATGATCGTGGAAAACGAGGATCGACTCGCCTGTTTACGAGCAAACTTGTTAGAGGACAAAGGAGGCATGTGGCTCATACTCGACCGTGAGACAAATGAATTCATAGGAGAAGTCATAGCACACGACTTCTCTACGAGCATCTGGGAACTTGGTTGGGATATTCTGCCGCAGCATCGGCGAAAAGAAACGCACAGCTTTCGTGCGCGAGCACTCTGATTCTCCGACCGACAACCTGCGGAGGCTCACATACGAGTTCGGCGCGCCGCCTGAAGAGCTGCTGACGCACTCCCCCGTGTTTGGCATCCCGAAAACGCCGTAGTATGTTTAAGCGGTTGGCAAGCCCCAATGCGTGCACTCCTACGCCCATCAGCATGCGACACCTCTTTCGTTTCGCCGCAGCTCTCTCCCTCGTGTTACTATTTCGATAAGCTGTTTTTCAACTCTTCAACTACGCAGGAGTATTGCATAACGAATGGAGCAACGCATGATC
>ENA-OQNO01000288-OQNO01000288.1-human-gut-metagenome-genome-assembly--contig:-NODE-288-length-54806-cov-29.692935_pt1 | contig 54806 bp, 45 predicted proteins | sample MGYA00242629_ERZ504880 | MGnify/ENA primary metagenome ERZ504880 (study PRJEB26092, sample SAMD00036377) | human gut metagenome | host: Homo sapiens | study: EMG produced TPA metagenomics assembly of... | reverse complement strand
ACTTTGCTTTCAACCGGTAGCCCTTAGTGATTTTTGCTTCTCCGGTGCGGCAGCCGTGCAGCGTGCGGCACTCCGCCAACAGTTCCGGCCCTGCTGCCCGGTGGATGGCACCATCCACACCGCCGCCACCCAGCAGACTGCGATTGGCCGCATTTACGATGCAGTCACAGTCCAGTTTAGTAATGTCACCCTGCACCACTTGAATCTGATTTTTTACTTTTTCAGAAATCATTGTAAACACCTCACTTTTTGAGCAGCTCCAGCGCCTTGTCCATGGGCACACAATCGGCATAGCGGTCCGGCCAGAGGAATTCATTGTAATAGTGGTAGCTCTGCTCCCCTGTCATATACTCGTTGTCCTGCGTGGAATTTGCATAGGCAGGAACGATCATGTGCAGGCCATGCTCAAAGCCTGCCTCCACCGTTGCATTGATGCAGAAGTCCGTCATGATGCCGCAGACCATCACATCTTTTTCGCCCTTTTCCGTCAGATATTCCAACAGCCCGCTTTCTTTTTTGAACGCACTGCATACGGTCTTGACGAACCGTCTTTCAGTCGGCAGCGGTGCAAATTCGGAATAGACCTCGAATTCATCGTCCCCGATGGAGAAACCGGTGCCGGGTCCATCGTCATGCTGGACATAGACGGCCTCGATTCCCTGTTCGCGGGCAGTCCGGATTAGTTTCCTGATGTTGCTGACAAACTTTTCAAACGCATACAGGCGTTCATCCACGATACCTTTCTGTGTATCCACAACCAGTAAAACCATGTGTAAGCCCTCCTGTTTTTCTTTGATTTCATACTACCATAGACCGCCGTTTTCTACAAGCAGATTCGAAAAATCCCCACAGGGAAAACCTGTGTTTCACCTGCAGGGATTGATTCAGCCACCCAAGACGATCAGGATCAGCACCACGACCACTGCAATAGCGATCAGGCAGCCGCATCCGCTGCCGTCCCCGCCGCCACCGCCATTGTTGTTGTGGTTTCCGCCACCACCACCGCCGCCGGACGAGCCGCCGAAGTTGCGGTTGAACGCCGTCATGTACTGGGCATAGCCCGTATCGCCTTTGCCGAAGTAGCCATAATCACCGTTTGACATTGTTTTGTCCTCCTTCAAAAGTCTGTTATTGCTTCTTCTGAAGGTATCTTACAAAAAGTGATGTACCATAAAGTTCTCTTTTGTGAAAAAAAGTTCTTCTCAATCTCTTACACATTATACTTAACCAGCCGTAATCCATTCAACTGAAGGAACGCCGCTCGACATAATCGAATGGTCGTGGGTGCATTGTAGAGTGCAGCCAGCAGATACTGCTTCATATTCCGTACCGGTGCGGTACTTTCCGCAAGACATTTCAGCACAAAGCGGATATGGTCTGCATTCAGCTTCATGAATCGGCTGCGCACGACCTCCGCAGGCTTGTCGTCCCCTGCCACCCGCAGCAGCTTGCGTTTGGTGGAACAGGTGTCCACAAGCAAGTCCACGATCTGGTAGATGGTGTCCTCCTCGTCCGGGCAGAGCCGGAGCAGAAGATTCACCTCCAAAGACTGATAAAAATAATCCTCAAGCTGCTCCCGGATGCCCCCGGAATAGATAGGGTCAGGATCGTTCCACTCTGTCTTATTCTTATCAGTCTTATTTGCTTGCGGTTTTGGCTGTTCCAGAGTTGCGCTTTCGGCAGCACCAGAATTGCTGTTTGGGCAATTCTGTACTTGCGCTTTGCACCAGTCCGGGTAAACGCTACGTCACAGCTCGTTCCTTTTCAGCCCGAAGCTGTTCAAGGGTTTTCGGTTTTTCCATTCTGTTTGACCTCCTTTTTTGAAAAATGGGTATAAAAAAGACCGCCAACTTTTCGCAGATTGCGACCAGTCAACGGTCAGTTTTTTGATATTTAGTTATTGTGTGTTACCATTTGTCGATTTTTAATTTTGCTTTTCGCTTAACCTTAAACCAGAAGCTATTTGAATATTTCTCGTTATGGACTAAAATCTCATACGCCTCCATAGTTCCAGCAGAATATACAAAGCCGAATAATCCGACTGACAATCCTAAAAAGACAAGCGAATGATAGTGTGTCCATGGAATTATTCCTCGAACGGTAATAGCGAGTGTCAAAAGACCTATGATGAACAGAACTGTGCAAGGGATAGCAACAACCATGTTCTTTTTCTTCATGGAACAATATTCGTCAGTTAGTACCTTTAGAAATTCATAATCAAAAAGCAAACTCTCTTTTTTCAAAATTGTGTATTCATCTTTTGAAATGAACATTGAAACCACAAGAGCAATAATTCCTGCAAGTATGCAAATGGACATACCCAACACTTTCCATGCAGTCGTTGTCTGAAACACGGTGTAGGGTATTCCAGCTAAAGCAAACAAGGCGAATCCAGCACCAAAATATTTGCAAGTCTTTTTCTCGTTGGCGATATAGCCAACAGCCATTTCTCTGCTTACATAATAGCCTTTTTCATCTGCGCTACTTTCCGTTTTTTCATCTTTCAGCAGAAAGTCAATGGATACCTCAAAGACATTTGAAAGCAACAGCAGTTTTTCTGTTTCTGGATATCCTTGATTATTCTCCCACTTGCTGATTGCTTGTCGGGTTGTTCCCACAAACTCTGCAAGAGCTTCTTGAGACAAACCTTTTTCTTTTCTGAGTTTGTAAATTTTTTCGCCTAAATTCATAGGTGATACCTCCTTTGGTTTTGATAGCATAATTCTACCAAAGCAAGGTGTCATTATCTATCTTTCGGGAAATGCACTTTGTCAACTTCAAGTTGCAGATATGTTTTCCAGTGCATAACTGTCCTTTTTCAAACTTGCTGGCAGCGAACAGCATTTTATGTTGTTTGCAGACGGCAAGTCCACAAGGGATAGACGCACAAGCGTCGCAAGGGGGTGTAGCTCCCTTGACGGAGCAAAGTGACGAAGCATTCTCGGTCGGGCAGTTTTCTCCTGCTGACTGGGAATGAAGCTCCGCAGGACGCACTACTCTCGATAGAGAATATAGAAGTGCGCGTTTTAGCTCTTAAAGGGATTTTATCAGTTCGCCTAACTGGAAATTGTTTATTTCTTCTTTTTCGGTTTTGGGGCTGGCAGTTCATCATACATTGCATGAAACAAGCCTGTCAAAAATTCCTTATTATCAACTTCATCTACCAACAACATCTCTTTTGCTCCCTCATAGGGTAATTCATACGGAGCTGTCGGCATATAACTAATTGCTGATTTTACTGGTTTAACAAGTAATCTATCATCATAGATACCGCCTACAATCTTGCCACGATAATAAATAACAAATTCTCCCATCATAGCTCGATAAGTAATTTCTTCTAACTCAGATAGCTGCCCTAAAATAAACTCTAAGTATTCCTTGCTTGATGCCATATTTCCACCTCAAATTCCGATTTATCACTCAGTTTTCTTATTCAAATTATACCATAAAGCTTGTGTACCCTTCTACCGCAACTTTGGAATATATGAGAAAAGCCCGAACATTTTTCGTCCGGGCGGTCTCGGCATCAATCATAGATCGGCTTAAATTTCACGATAGCTTCTGCCTGTGCCTTGCAAACGCTCTCCTGCCGCGCCCTCCGGCATCTATCCGCGCCCTTGCTCATACCATCTAACAACTATGTACCGGGAGGGATATCGTGTGCTGCTGACCTTGCTGCAATTTTTCGCCACAAAATTTCTGTTTCTGGCGCTCCATCTGGAAAGCGGCTGTTTTCCGCGTCCGCTCACAGCCCGGGAGGAGGCTGCCGCCTTCAGCGCCCTGCGCGCCGGGGATGCCGCTGCACGCGAAAAGCTCATCCGGCACAATCTGCGTCTGGTCGCACACATCGTCAAAAAATACTACGCCCTCCCCGGCGACCAGGAGGACCTGGTCTCCATCGGCACCATCGGGCTGGTGAAAGCAGTGGACACCTTCGACTCCACCCGCCGGGCGCGGTTCTCCACCTATGCCAGCCGGTGCATCGAAAACGAGATCCGGATGCAGTTCCGGCGGGAGCGCAAGAGCGGGCAGACCGTCTCCTTACAGGAAACCTTGGAGGCAGACGGGGACTCGGCGCTGACCTTAGCGGACGTGATACAGGACAGCTTTTGCATGGAGGAATGCTGTGAGAAGAAGGCAGACCTGCTCCGGGTGCGGCAGCTGCTGGAAACGCTGCCCGCGCGGGAGCGGCAGATCCTGCTGCTGCGGTACGGGCTGGCCGGGCAGCCGCCCCTGACCCAGCTGGAAACGGCACAGCTGCTAGGCATCAGCCGCAGCTATGTGTCCCGTCTGGAAAGCCACGCGCTGCGCCAGCTGCGCCAGCATTGGGACAAAAAACCGGCGCAGGAGTGAAACATTTCTCCTGTGCCGGTCTCGGAATCCTTATTCAGTCAGCGCGCTTGCCTGGATCTCGTTCAGCTGCTCAAAGGTGTACAGCCGGTTCAGCGCCTCGACCAGCTCCTTTTTGGAAAGGCGCGGCGGCAGGCCCAGTGCATTCAACAGCTTTGCCTTACGCTCTGCGCTGCCCGGCTTGCCGGAGAGCCCCCATTCGTACAGGTCCGTGTAGGTGATCTGCCGACCTTCCGGGCGGGCAGGCGCTGCGCCTGCCTCAGCCCCGAGGGCATCCCGCAGAGCCTGCAGAACGATGGCATCCTCCACACCTTCCACCCCCAGCAAACCTTCCTTGCCGGGCTGCTCCTTGCGCTTTTCCTTGCCATGAATGGCGGGCACATAGGCCTGCACCACATTCTTTTCGCCCACCAGATTCGTGATGTAGTTCCGGATGCGGAAGCCCGCCGCATCCGAATCCGTCAGCAGGATCAGCCCGTTTTTCTGCGCCAGTGCTTTAAACAGCTGCTGGCGCTTTTTGTCTTTGTAAATGCCAAATCCATCCGTCAGCAGGATCATGGCATCGGTCAGGTGCGCAAGGCGGGCGGCATCGTATTTGCCCTCCACGATCAGCACCCGGCCGGTATGGATCATTTCATTCTGCATCATCGTCCACTCCCTGCCATGGCCAGCCGGCACAGCGCCGTTTCCAGCAAGATCTGCTCTTCCACCGGCTGGCTCTTCAGGCTCTGGTCCAGCTCCAGCAGCACCTGCAGGCAGGCTTCGATCTGCCCCAGCGTATAGTGCGACGCCGTTTCGGCTGAGCGCTTGAGCCGGTAATCGCTGCCCTTGTAGCCAAAGTCCTTGAACACCGTACTGTAGTTCTTTTTGCGGGCCGCGCCCAGCTTGACCCGGTACAGGTCCACATAGCTGCCGATCATGGCCGCTGTGATGGCAATGGGCTCCTGCTGCAGGCGCAGAAGGGTCTGCAATTTCTTGCAGGCACCGGTGGCGTTTTTGGCGGTGATCATGCGGATCATCTCAAACACATCGGCTTCCAGGCTCACGGTGCCCATATCGGCCACCATGGCAGCGGTCACGGTCTGGTAGCCGGACAGCGCACAGAGCTTGTCCACCTCGTTTTCCAGCAAAAATGGATCCTCGCCGCAGCGTTCCAGCAACGCAGCAGCCGCGCCGTCCGGCAGTGAGGTTCCCTGTGCCTTTGCCCGGTCGATCATCATGGCCTTGAGCTCAAAGGGCCGGGGCTTGGCCAGCTCTTCAACGTAGCCGATGGCCTTGCACTGGGCAATGAGTTTCTGGGCCGATTTCCCGGCCTTGAGCTTGCTGCGCTCCAATGGGAACACACTGCCCAGCACCACCACCGCATTTTCCAGGCTGGCCAGCGTACTGCACAGCTCATCCAGATCCTTTGCGCCGTATGCGCCCGGGTCCACCTCCGGCAGCACCACCACGCGGCGGGTGCCAAAAAAAGAGATGGTGCCCGCCGCCATGATCAGTCCTTCGATTTCCGGAGCCGCACCGTCCAGCACGGTTGCGTCCTCGTCACTGTCTGCCGAGAGAACACGGACAGCCGCATTCACCGCCTGCCGCACCAGATACCGCTCTGTGGAATAAAAATAGTACACCGGGCAGCCTTTGTCGGCCAGCTGCCGGAGTTTTGCCTCGGTCGCCAAACCCGCGGCCCCCTTTCGGATGAATTGTTATAATACCCATATAGTGTACCACATTCCGGCCGGATTGCAAAGCATCACTCTGCCCGCCAGCCGCCGGAAGAGCGCAGGCTGAGGGAAGCATATACCGCTTCCCCGCCCTGCATCCATTGGTAATGATCACTCCGGCTCAGCAGCTGTTCCCATTGCACGGCCTCCGGCTTTGCCGGAGATGCCAGCAGCCACTGCACCCGGACCGGTTCGGCCAGCGTCACCGTTCCGCTCACGGTCACGAACTGCTGCTCCCCGATGGTCAGCCGCACAAGGCAGCCGAACCGGGTACGCAGGGTCTCCACTGCTGCGGTCGACGTCTGTCGGGTGACGGCGCTTCCCACCGGCTGCACTGCCACTCGGCACATCGTCCGGGCAGGCAGCGTGCAGGCATTTTCCGGGTCCAGACGCAGATCTGCCAGCAGTTCCACCGTGGTCACGCCCCGGCGGGCCAGCTGGTTTTCCAACGCCCGCTGAGTGGATGCCCCACCCCGGAACAGCACCACGGCTGTGTGATTCTGGCTGACCACCACCGCCGGGCTGTTGGCACTGCCCACAAGGTCGATGTGCACCACATCCCGGCACAGGGCATTGCCTGCGCCAATGGCAAGGGCTGCCGTCAGCAGAAGGCCCGGCACAGCCACCCGCAGCCGTACCTTCCAGAGATGTGCCAGCCCGCACAGAGCCATCAGCAGCAGACAGACAAGGGCTGCATAGTTTGTGTCAAAATACAGCCCCGCCCCAGGCTTGGCGCTGACCCACACGGCCCAGCGATTCAGCAGACCGGTCAGGGCTTCCGCAGCCTTGCCCAGCAGCAGATACAGCGGCCCGGCCACCGGGACAAGCCCCGCAAAAGCGGTGCCAAGGCTCAGAAGCATCATGGGTTTGACCATCCAAAGCACTGCTGCGCCGGACAGCACTGCATAAATGCTGACGCTGAGGCCCCGCAGCACCAGAACCGGAAAGGTCGCCGCCGAAGCACAGACCCCGATGCACACCGTCTCGGTCAGGCTGCTGCGGACATGTCGCAGGATGCGCTGCAATACAGAGGGCTTTTTCTTCCGGGTCGCGTGCGCTGCAAAGAGTGCATGCAGGTGACGGGAAAGCTCCGCACCGGCCAGTGTACCCAACACAGCGGCAAACGACAGCTCAAAGCCGATATCGCACACAGCATAGCTGTTGCGGGCGGTCATCAGGATGCCCGCCGCCGCCAGTGAGGTGAGGGCGTCCGATGCGCCATAGACCCACACACCCAGTGCGCTGACCCATACCGCCACAGCCGCCCGGCAGACAGAAGGCGTAAAACCGGTGACCCCTGCCAGCAGCAGCGCCAGGAAGGCCGTAAACAGCGCCTTGACCCGGCGGCTGCGATAACTGCGCTCCCGCCTGCGTCGGCCGAACACCGACCCGAACACGTCCCCGCACAGAATGGAGACGTGCATCCCGCTGACCACCAGCACATGGGAAAGGCCCGCACCCCGGTAGGTGCTGCGCAGGGCGGAAGAAAGATAGTGCCGGTCACCCACCGTCATGGCGGCCAGAACCCCGCCGGCATCCTCGTTCATCTCACCGCGCAGGCTGGTACTGAGCCGCTTTTGCAGGCGGCCGGTGCGCGCCCGGAAGCTGCTGCTTTTGCCCAGCCGGGCAAAAGCCTGCGGCTCCCTTGCCCACAGTACAACGCCGTCGGCAAAGAGGGTTGTACGGTCGGCAGGCTCCGGCGCTTCCAGTGCAAAGCGCCCCTCTACCCGCTCCCCGGCTTCACAGACCGGCAGGGTATCGCATTCCACCCGGAACTCTGCCGCCCGGCCGTTGACCCGTTCCACCCGCAGCACCGCATCCACGATACCCGGATAATAGGATGCCGACACCGATTCCACTTCTGCCGTCAATGCTACCGTCTGCCCGGCGTATTTTTCCAGCGTTTGTTCCAGACGGGCACTGGTATGTCTCGCGGCAGCCAGCCCGGCCGCCGCACCCAGCAGCAGGCAGAGCAATGCTTTGCGGGTGCGGTCCGGGATGCACAACAGCAGGCAGACGGCTACAAAAAATGCCGCAAACGGCACAAAAAGTTCCGTTTGCGGCAAAAAATCGCATACTAACGCAACACCCAGCATTCCGGCGCAGAATACGCAGAGCGGGCGTCGCATGGCGGCTTAGTGGAAGAACAGGGGCAGCGGCTCCAGGAAGATGATATCCTTGCGCTCTGCTGCGTCACCCTCGGCCAGAACAGCAGCCTGGCCCACGATGGTGCACTGGGTCTGCTCGGCCAGTGCATCCAGAGCTTTCAGCGAACCACCGGTGGAGATCACATCATCCACCACCAGCACGCGCTTGCCGCTCATCTTGTCCAGCTCCTTGCGGTCAATGACCAGCTTCTGCTTGCCGGCGGTGGTAATGGACTGATCTTCCACCACAACGGGGTCCGGCATATACAGCTTGACGCCCTTGCGTGCACAAACGTAAGGCTTGCCGCTCTGACGGCTCATCTCGTGGGCCAGCGGGATGCCCTTGGCCTCAGCGGTGAGCAGGATATCAAACTCCGGGCACTTCTTCAGCAGCTCGGTAGCAGCAGCCACGGTCAGCTCGGCATCACCCAGCATGATGAAAGCGGCAATATCCATGTGATCGTTGACCTTGCAGATGGTCAGCTCACGGGTCAGGCCTGCAACGTGCAGGGTATAAGTTTCAGCCATAATCAAAATCTCCCTTTCGTATCGGAATCAGACAGGCAGTTTTTCGCCGCCCAGAACATGGAAATGCAGATGCTTCACGGTCTGGCCGGCATCCTCACCCACATTGGAGATGATACGGTAGCCATTTTCCAGCCCCTGCTCCTTGGCCAGCTTTGCGATGACGGCAAAGATGTGGCCCAGCAGGGCACCATCCTCCTCCGTCAGCATAGCGGCAGAAGCAATGTGCTTTTTAGGCACCACCAAAAAGTGCACCTTGGCCTGGGGGTTGATGTCGTAAAACGCCACCACCTGCTCATCCTCGTACAGCTTTTTGGAGGGGATCTTGCCCTCTGCGATCATGCAAAACAGACAATCTTCCATGGGGAACACTCCTTCCTGCTTCTACATAAACGTCCTAGCCCTCTCCGTCACAGCGTGAGCCTTGGGAGGGCTAGCCCGTTTTATTTTTTAGCCCAGTGCCTTCTTGACGATGGCACCCACAGCAGCCAGTGCCTCGTCGATCTTGGTCTCGTCCTTCAGGCCAGCCATTGCAAAGTCCGGCTTGCCGCCGCCCTTGCCGCCGGCGATAGCAGCCAGCTCCTTCACCAGCACGCCAGCCTTCAGGCCCTTTTCCTGTGCCAGCTTGTTGACGGTGACAGCCATGGTGATCTTATCCTCGGCCTTGCCCACCAGCACAGCCACCACAGGGTTCACGGCCTTGTCACGGATGCTGTCGCACATGCCGCGCAGGGTGTTGCCAGTGGTACCGGTAAAGTATGCAGAGGCGATCTTCACGCCGTTTGCTTCCTCAGCATTATCGAACAGGCTGTCCACCTTGGAGGCGGCGATCTTAGCCTTCAGCTCTTCCAGCTCCTTGCTCATGGCCTTGTTCTCAGCCATGACAGCCTCGGCGCGGACAGGCAGTGCGGTGACATTGTTAGCCTTCAGGGTATTGGCCACATTGTGCAGCATAGCCTCCTGCATGTTGGCGCGGATCAGCAGGTTGCGGCCGGTGACAGCCTCAATGCGGCGGATGCCGGCGGCCACGGAGCTCTCGCTGACGATCTTGAAGCCGCCGATCTGAGCGGTGTTCTTCACATGAGTACCGCCGCAGAACTCGGTAGACCAGCCCTCAATGTCCACCACACGGACCACCTTGCCATACTTTTCGCCAAACAGGGCCATCGCACCCAGCTTCTTGGCCTCCTCCACAGGCATCTCCTTCACGGTGACGTCCATGGACTCGAAGATCTTGTCGTTGACGATCTTCTGCACACGGGCCAGCTCTTCAGGGGTCACGGCACTGAAGTGGGTGAAGTCGAAGTGAGTGATGGAGGCATCCTGGTAGGAACCAGCCTGGTGCACATGGTCGCCCAGCACCTCGCGCAGGGCAGCCTGCAGCAGATGGGTGGCGGTGTGGTTGCGGGCAATGGCCATGCGGTATTCCTTATCGACCTTTGCGGTCAGGTGGTCACCCACCTTCACGATGCCGCTTTCCAGCACACAGGTGTGGACGTAGTAGCCCTTGGGGGTCTTTTTCACGTCCAGCACGCGCAGGCTGCAGTCGGCACTGGTCAACACGCCGTGGTCAGCGGCCTGGCCGCCCATCTCGGCGTAGAACGGGGTCTTGTCCAGCACCACCAGCACGCCTTCCTTGGCCTGCTCGTCGGTAGCAATGGCGTCGGTCAGGGTCTCCTCGTCGCTCAGGGCAACCACCACGCTGTTGTCGTTCAGGGTATCGTAGCCGGTGAACACGGTGGGCTCGGCGGTCAGGCCGCCGAACAGATCCTCGCTCCAGCCGGAAATGTTCTTCTTCAGACGCTCGGCACGGGCGCGCTCCTTCTGCTTCTTCATCTCAGCATGGAAGCCTTCCTCGTCGATCTCCAGGCCCTGCTCCGCAGCGATCTCCTTGGTCAGATCCAGGGGGAAGCCGAAGGTGTCGTTGAGCTTAAAGACGTCCAGGCCGCTCAGCAGGTTCTGGTGGGCCTTTTCCAGAGTGTCGATCATGTTGTTCAGGATGTTCATGCCGGCGTCGATGGTACGGGCAAAGTTTGCCTCCTCGGTGCCGATGACCTTCTTGATATAAGCATCATGCTCGCGCAGCTCGGGGTATGCACTCTCGCTGGACTGGATGACAGTCTCCACCAGATCCACCAGGAAGGGGTGGTCGATGCCCAGCATCCGGCCATGACGGGCGGCACGGCGCAGCAGACGGCGCAGCACATAGCCGCGGCCCTCGTTGGAGGGCAGGATGCCGTCGGACACCATGAAGGTGCAGCTGCGGATATGGTCGGTGATGACGCGGATGGAAATGTCGGTCTTGGGGTCCTGCTTGTAGGTCTTGCCCGCGATGTGCTCCACATGGTGCAGCACGCTCTGCACGGTATCCACCTCAAACAGGTTGCCCACGTTCTGCATCACGCAGGCCAGACGCTCCAGGCCCATGCCGGTATCAATGTTGGGGCGTGCCAGACGCTCGTAGTGGCCCTTGCCGTCTGCATCGAACTGGCTGAACACCAGGTTCCAGATCTCCATATAGCGGTCGCAGTCGCAGCCCACGCCGCAGGTCGGCTTGCCGCAGCCGTACTCCGGGCCGCGGTCAAAGTAGATCTCGGAGCAGGGACCGCACGGGCCGGAGCCATGCTCCCAGAAGTTGTCCTCCTTGCCCAGACGCACCATGTGGTCCGGGGCGATGCCCACCTTCTTGGTCCAGATGTCGTAGGCCTCGTCGTCCTGCTCATACACCGAGATGTGCAGGCGGTCCTTGGGGATGGCCATCCACTCGTCGCTGGTCAGGAACTCCCATGCCCAGGGGATGACCTCTTCCTTGAAGTAATCCTGGAAGGAGAAGTTGCCCAGCATCTCAAAGAAGGTGCCGTGGCGGGCCGTGATGCCCACGCGCTCGATATCCGGGGTGCGGATGCACTTCTGGCAGGTGGTCACACGATGACGGGGCGGCTCTTCCTGTGCCAGGAACCACTTCTTCATGGGAGCCATGCCGCTGTTGATCAGCAGCAGGCTGGGGTCGTTCTTCGGCACCAGCGGGAAGCTGTCCAGACGCAGATGGCCCTTACTTTCAAAAAAGCTCAGGTACTTTTCGCGCAGTTCATTCAAACCGGTCCATTGCATAAGTTTTCTCTCCTCAATTGTCCTTGGCGTTTGCACGTCAGATTTTTATGATGTTATGGCAGAGGGGCAGACAGGCGCAAAAAACAAAAACAGCCTCCATCCCGATCAAGGGACGAAGGCTGTGCTGCTCAAAACTCCGTGGTACCACCCAAATTGCAAAGGATAAATTGTCCCCTGCCGCTTTCGGCGCGTTAACGCTGCGCAGCGTCCGGTTTGCATTCGCCGGAAGCTCCGGGGTGGCGCGAAATGGACCCGACCGGAACGCCTTGCAGCCTGCGGGCGTTCTCTCTGGACGGTGGTGTGTACATTTCTGGCCCCATCATTGCCATCTGTCATAATTTCACATCACACAAGACGGGCACTCAGCCCCCTTGCGTACAGTTAAATTATAGCATGAGCCGGGCATTTGTCAACTCTTTTCCGGCAAAAACCTTTCCTTACAGACGAGGCAGGCCAGCGGCAGCGCCTGAGAAATCACGGCACCCAGATGCGGCGCACTTCCTGCACCCTGCCGCCCTGCACCACCAGCGTGGTATTGTACACTGTCCAGTTGTCCGGGTCCGCATTGATGGCAGCCGCCACGGCCGAAGCGCCGGTGGTCTCCATCTCTTCGGCCTGCGGGTCAGCAGAGCTGTCCTTCAGCACCACGTCTTCTGCCAGCGGCAGCGTCTTTTCGCCCATCTCATAGTAGACAGGGTAGTCGTCAAAGGTCATCGTGCGGTAGGTGCCATCCTCCTCCAGCTTCAGGTCAAGACCGTACTGCTCCTCCATGCCGCCATTGATGGTGACAAGATGGTACTGATCGTTTTTCTCGATACTCTCCACTGCAACGGTCACAAACTGGTTCCATGCAGCCCCCTCTTCGTGGAGGGTGATCTGATCCCCAACGGCAAGTTTTTCAACATCTTCTTTTTTATAAAGGTCATAGCTGAAGATCTTTGCAGTCAGGTTGCCGCCCTGCACACCGGAGGTGATCTCCGCCGGAATAAAGGTGACCGTGTCCTCCCTGTCGAGGTCATCCAGCGTCCACGTCAGCATGTTGATGGGCTCCGTGACCCCTTCCTCTGCCACATGGGAGGAGGCCGGCACTACACTGGATGCAGGCGTGCTTGCCGCTGTACCGGAGCTGCCGCAGCCCGCCAGAATGCCCACTGCCAGAACGGCCGTCACGGCCAGCATTTTTTTATTCAGCCTCATATCCTTAGCCTTCTTCTTATTTCTGTGGGAAAGGTCTGTTCCGTTCCCCGCCCGTATCATATGCCACCCGCACGGAAATGTCAACTTTTCCAGCCCCGTGCGCTTGACGTGCGGTTTGTGTTCCGCTACAATAAAAACGAACCAGAGAACCTTCTTATTGCAAGACAGAGAGGAACTTTTCCGTGAAAATTTTAAAAGTAAAATGTCTGGCCCCTACCCGGCTGGACAACTATCTGATGCAGCAGTACCCGGCCCTGAACCCGGGCCGCCTGAACAAGGCCCTGCGCGAAAACAAGATCAAGCTCAACGGCAAAAAGCAGCCGCTTTCCACCCGCGTGATGGCCGGTGACGAGATCAGGCTGTTCATTCTGGACGAAGTTCTGGACGCCGACAAGCGAGTGGAGGGCCCGGCGTGGAAGAACGCCCGCAGCCCGGCGCAGGTGGTGTACGACTGCCCGCAGATTCTCATCGTGAACAAGCCCGCCGGCCTTTCCGTGGACGGTCCGGAGGATGACACCCTGCTGAACCGCGCCCTGCTCTACCTGAACCAGCAGGGGGAGTACAAGGAGAACGACCTGTACACCCCGGCCCTGTGCCATCGGCTGGACACCGGAACCAGTGGTCTGGTGATCATCGCCAAGACCCCGGAGGCCGAGGAGCTGTTTCTGGCTGCCATCAAGAACCGTGACGTGCAAAAGACCTACCTCTGCGTCACCTTCGGCCGCCCTGTGCCGCCGGACGCCACCCTGGGCGGCTACCTGCTCAAGGACGCCGACCGCGGCATCGTGAAGATCGTGGAGGACAAGCAGCCCGGTGCCAAGGAAGTGGAGACCCAGTACGAGACCATTGCCGTTTCCGGTCGTCTGGCCTTGCTCAAAGTAAAGCTCATCACCGGCCGCACCCACCAGATCCGTGCCCACATGGCCAGCATCGGCTGCCCCATCCTGGGCGACAGCAAGTATGGCAACAACAGCGCCAACCGGGAGCTGAAGCTCAAGTATCAGGCCCTGTGCGCTTATGAGCTGACCATGCCCCGCTTCACCCAGCCGGATTTTGCCTTCCTCAGCGGCAAGACCTTCCGCGCCCCGAAGCCCTGGTACTACAGCCAGGTGCTGGACGGAACACTGAAGTAAGACTCAAATCAACAGACAAGGCCCCGTGTGCATCAGCACACGGGGCCTTGTTTTGATTCAAGCAAATTTTATGCCGGATAATTCAGGGTGTCCAGCAAGGCGTTCAGGTAGTTCTGCGGCATGGCACCGGTGCTCTGGGCACACAGCAGATAGGTGGTGGCACCGTGCTGGAACACGGTGTACTGGGCCGTTACATTGCCTGCAGCATCCTTCACGCTGTAGATCTGGTAGACCTGACCGTTGGCTGCGGTGTAATCTGCCTTGGCATACGATGCACCCGGCGCGGCAACCGACTCCTCCACCGCAGCTTCGTCGCTGCCATCCCAGCGGGTGCTTGCCGCAAAGGTCAGCGACACGGCACCGTCCGTGCGGTACTGGTTGTACATGGTATTGGTGATCTTCTGGGATGGCTTGAACGAAACCACCACATTGTCCGTCCCGCCGCCCTGCGGCAGGGCATCAAAGGTGCTGCTGGACACAAACTTCATGCCCAGCTGGCTTTCAGCATCCGCACGGCTGTTCATGTCGATCTCCACCACGCTATTGCTGGTGCGGCGGGCCGTGGTCTTGACCTGCGCCTTCACGTCTGCGCCGATCTTGGCGGAATCCTCCACGGCAGGCATCTGCAAACGATAGCTCAGACGGACATTGCCGCCGCTCTTATCCACGCTGCTGGCATTCACAGCCCATGCGGCCGGGCACAGCAGCGACACTGCACAGGCGGCAGTGAGCAGCAGACCAGTGATTCTGCGCATCTTCATAAAGCATTCTCCTTTCGGCGGGGGCACCGGAGCGGTGCCGCCATACTTTTCCAGTTTTAAAATAGCAAGAATATGCGCTGCTGTCAAGTGGCAAATCAACTAAAAAGTTGGAATTATTTTTAGAGATTCCGCCTGTTCCCTCCCCGCAGCCACGCAAAAAAGGCAGTGCACCGGAACCCCGGCACACTGCCCTTTTCTCATTTTCAGCTCGTCGGTACAGCGGTCAGGAAGCAGCTTCCTGCACCACCACATACACGCCTGCCGGCACACAAGCCGCCCAGGCACCGTCCTTGTCCAGCCAGCCGAATTGCTCACAGATATGATCGGGGCACTGGCTGTCCAAAAACGCGATCGCGCCATCTTTTACCTGCAGGTGGACCACATAGTCGCCCACATCATACAGGTAATCATGATCTTCGTCCAGCGAGAGGGTCTCAGATGCGCCGCTGCCAAAGTCAACGACTGCTTCCAGACCCGTGCCCTTGCTGCCGCGGGCCGCGCGCCAACCAAAGTACAGCGCCGCTGCCACGGCCAGCACCACCAGAGCAAAGATCAGGTTCTTCTGCCACGGCTTCCAGCGTTTTTTGCCGGAAGCTGCGTCAGATTTTTCCGTTACACTCATGCAGCGTACTTGCTGGCAGCAGCACCTGCAATGCGGCCAAAGACCACGAAGTCGGCCACAGCGTTGCCGCCCAGACGGTTTGCACCGTGCACACCGCCGGTGACCTCACCAGCAGCGAACAGGCCGGGGATGACGGAACCGTCAGCCTTCAGCACCTCGGTGTTGGTGTTGATCTTCAGGCCGCCCATGGTGTGATGCACACCAGCGGTGACCTTGATGGCGTAGTACGGAGCGGTGTTCAGGGGGTTGGCGAAGCTGGTGCGGCCGAAGTCGGGGTCGTTCTTGGCCTCAACGTAGCCGTTCCAGGTGTTCATGGTCTCGGCAAAGGCAGCCTCATCGACGCCCATGGCCTTGCCCAGTTCCTCGTAGGTCTCACCGGTCACGGTGTAGCCCTTCTTGATGTAGCCCTGGATGACGCTGGAAGCATCGACCATAGCCTGATCCACCACCAGCCAGCTGTAGCTGCCGGTCTGTGCGATCTCGGCTGCGGAGACCACGTCGCGGGTGCCCACTTCGTCGATGAAGCGCTTGCCCTCGGCGTTGATCAGCACGGCACCGTCGCCGCGCAGGCCCTCGGTGATCAGGGCAGCGGTGTTGGCTTCCACGGTGGGGTGGATCTGGATCTGATCCATATCCACGGTGTCGGCACCGATGGCGGTTGCCATCTCAATGCCCTGGCCCTGAGCGCCAGCGGCATTGGTGGTCATGAAGCCCTTCAGCTCCGGCTTGTACTTGGTGACCATGTCCAGGTTTGCGCCGAAACCGCCAGTGGCCAGCACAACGGCCTTGGCATTGACGGTGACGGTCTCACCGGAAGCACCGGTAGCCTTCACGCCCACGGCAGCGCCGTTGGCGTCGGTCAGGATCTCGGTAGCGGTGGTGTTCAGCAGAGTCTGCACACCAGCCTTGTCGCAGTTCTCCTGCAGCAGAGGAATCATGTAAGAGCCAACGGAAACGGTCTTGCCGTCGCCGTCCACGGGGCGATGGATGCGCTTGACGGATGCGCCGCCAAAGCTGGACACGCTGTGCAGGGTGATGCCGTGCTCGTCCAGCCAGTCGATGGCGTCAGCAGAGTTGGAGCACAGGGTCTCCACCAGCTCAGGGTTATTCAGACCCTTGCCGCCGATCATGGTATCCAGCTCCATCAGCTCCACGCTGTCGAAGTAGCCCTTGGGGTCAGCCTGATAAGCTGCCCACTGCTCAGAAACGGTCTTGGCCAGGGCGGTGATGGTAGCGTTGTCGGCGTACTTTTCAGCAGCAGTCTTCAGGGTCTTTTCCACGCCTGCGGACTCGCCGAACTCGTTCTCGTCCTGGTACACGGTGTCGCCAGCGTTCATGCCGCCGGTGGCACGGACGGAGTTGCCGCCCACCATGGGCTGGCTCTCCAGGATGACAACGCTCTTGCCCTCAGCAGCAGCGGTGATGGCAGCAGTCATGCCTGCGCCGCCTGCGCCCACAATGGCAACGTCTGCGTCAATGGTGGAGTCCTCTGCCTTGGTGGTGTCGGCCTTGACCTCAGTCTTGTAGTCATCGGCGTTCAGACCAGCTGCAACCAGAGCGGCGGCAGCAGCCTCCTTGATGGCGTTGGAGGTGATGGTGGCAGTGGACACACCGTCCACAGCGATGCTGCCGCTCTCAGCAATGGCAACGGGCAGCTGCTCCAGAGCCATGGTGCCGATGCCGGGGGTCTCGTCCTTGCCCTCGGCAGTGCAGCCGGTGATCTTGCTGTCCGTCAGGGTCAGGGTGACGGTCACGTCGCCGCCCATGCCCTTTGCGGTGCCGGTAAAGTCACCGGAGACACCTGCAGCAGAGGAGGCGGAGTTGCTCTTTGCGCCGCAGCCGAACAGGCTCAGGGCCATGACGGATGCCAGTGCAAACGCAGCAATGCGTTTTCTCATGATTGGATCTTCCTTCCTTCTTCTTGGTGTTTGTTTCATGGTTTGTCCATGCGAACATCTATCAGCATAAAAAGGGGAGCCGCGCATTCGGAACGCAGCTCCCCTCTGCCGAACTAGGGAATAATTAGGCGTTAGCCTGAGCTGCAGCAACAGCGCATGCAACGGTAGCGCCGACCATGGGGTTGTTGCCCATGCCGATCAGACCCATCATCTCAACGTGAGCGGGCACGGAGGAAGAGCCAGCGAACTGAGCATCACCGTGCACACGGCCCAGAGAGTCGGTCAGGCCGTAGCTTGCGGGGCCTGCTGCCACGTTATCGGGGTGCAGGGTACGGCCCGTGCCGCCGCCGGAAGCAACGGAGAAGTACTTCTTGCCGTTCTCGATGGCCCACTTCTTATAGGTGCCTGCAACCAGGTGCTGGAAGCGGACGGGGTTGGTGGAGTTGCCGGTGATGGAGCACTGGACGTCCTCCTTCTTCATGATGGCAACGCCCTCCATGACATCGTTAGCGCCGTAGCACTTGACGGCTGCGCGCTCACCCTCGGAGAAGGGGATCTCCTTGACGACCTTCAGGGTCTGGGTGGGGATGTCGTACTCGGTCTGCACATAGGTGAAGCCGTTGATACGGGAAATGATGTAAGCTGCGTCCTTGCCCAGGCCGTTCAGGATGACGCGCAGAGGGGTCTTGCGGACCTTGTTTGCGGTGCGGGCGATGCCGATGGCACCCTCAGCAGCAGCAAAGGACTCGTGGCCTGCCAGGAAAGCGAAGCAGGTGGTGTCCTCGCTCAGCAGACGAGCGCCCAGGTTGCCGTGGCCCAGACCGACCTGACGCTGCTCAGCGACAGAACCGGGGATGGTGAAAGCCTCCAGGCCCTCACCGATGGCGGCAGCGCACTCGGCTGCGTCGGTCAGGCCGCGCTTCACAGCGATGGCGGTGCCCAGGGTGTAAGCCCAGACAGCGTTATCAAAGCAGATGGGCTGCACACCGCGGACGATCTTGTCGCAGTCGATGCCCTTGGCGAGGAGCATCTCGTTGCAAGCGTCCAGAGACTCCAGGCCGTTGGCCTTCAGGCATGCCTCGATCTTCGGCATGCGGCGATCCATAGATTCAAAAGTTGCCATGAGTTGTTCCTCCTCTCTTATTCCTCACGCGGGTCGATGTACTTGACAGCGCCCTGCTCCTTGCTGAAGCGGCCGTAAGTACCCACGTTCTTCTCGTAAGCCTCGTTGGGGGTCTTGCCGTGACGGATGTCCTCCATCATCTTGCCCAGCTTGACGAACTGATAGCCGATGACCTCATCGTTGGCATCCAGAGCCAGCTTGTTGATGTAGCCCTCGGTCAGCTCCAGGTAACGGACGCCCTTTTCCTTGGTGGAGAAGATGGTGCCGGTCATGGAGCGCAGGCCCTTGCCCAGGTCATCCAGACCTGCGCCGATGGGCAGACCGTCCTCAGAGAAAGCGGTCTGGCTGCGGCCGTAGACGATCTGCAGGAACAGCTCACGCATAGCCACGTTGATGGCGTCGCACACCAGGTCGGTGTTCAGAGCTTCCAGAATGGTCTTGCCAGGCAGGATCTCGCCTGCCATAGCAGCAGAGTGGGTCATGCCGGAGCAGCCGATGGTCTCCACCAGAGCCTCTTCGATGACGCCGTTCTTGATGTTCAGAGACAGCTTGCAGGTGCCCTGCTGAGGTGCACACCAGCCCACACCGTGGGTGTAGCCGCTGATGTCCTTGATCTCGTAGGCCTTGACCCATGCGCCCTCTTCGGGGATGGGAGCCGGACCATGCTTAGGACCTTTGGTGATCGGGCACATATTCTGTACTTGCTGCGAATAGGTCATAATCATACTCTCCTTTTGACAAATGTCGCTTGGCGGGAACACGGCTGCGCCCTGCCGGCACAGCTCGCCCTCCCGTTTTGCATCGGCTGCGCGGGCCGCTCTCTCTTTCGGCCGCACAGCACTACCACGCATGATTTTATTATAGAGAATGCGCGCGCATTTTGCAAGACATTTCCGCCAAAAATCCGCAATTCTCTTTCTGGTCATTTCCATCTAACCGTCAATTCGTCCGCTTTCTGCCGGGCATTTGTCATTTTTCTGTCAATTCTGTCAGCAGGTCCGGTCCACGCCCCGCTGTCCGCGCCCGGCAAACGGTTCCACCGGCCGCAAGGCCCGGATGCAGGCAAAGCCGGCCCCGGCTGCTGCCACAGCCATCCAGTGTCGACCGACTTCCAGCCCGAAGAAATTGGCTGCAAACGGAAAGGCAAGGCTGCCCACGCTCTGCCCCAGCGCCAGAAAGCCATAGTTGACCCCCGCATGGGGGAAGCCGAATAGGTCGGTGGAAAGGGCCGGCAGAACCGCCGCCAACGCCGAGTAGCAGAAGGTGAGGCCCGCATAGCAGGCCACCACGCCCCAGCCCTGTGCAAAGGCAAACCCCGCCGACAGCCCGGCAGACACCGCAAACAGCAGCATGTCCGTGGGGCGGCGGCCGATTCGGTCACTGAGTAGGGGCATCAGCAGGCGGCCTGCCGCACTGCCCACGCTGCCCAGTACCACGCTCCACAGCGCCGCCTGCTCCTCCAACCCGCGCTCCATGCCCAGCTTTAAAATAATGGGGCTGAACAGCAGCACTGCGGGGGTAGAAAAGCACACCGCTCCGGCGCACAGCCAGTACTGCTTTGTGCGCAGCATCTGCTGCGGGGCAAGGTCAATGGTGTTTTTGCCGTTCTCCTGCGGTTTTTGGGTCTGCCCGGTCTGCGGCGGGTCCTGCAAAAGCAGACTGCCCACAAGGCATACCGGCAGGGTGACCGCCCCCAGTGCCCAGAAGGCCCCCCGGATGCCCTGCACGACCCAAAATCCCCGCACTGCCGTGCGCACGAATACGGTGAGGAAGGCACCGCTCAGGCCCACCGCCCCGCCGATGACGCCGGTGGCCAGCCCCTTGCGGTCGGCGTACCACTTCTGGGCGCAGGACTGGATGGACGGATACAAAAACGCCGTGCCCAGCCCCGCCGGGATGCTGAACGCCAGAAAGAACGCCTCTGCGCTGCCCGGCGGCAGCAGGCCCGCCGCAAAAAAGCCGCCGCAGAGCAGGGCGGTGCCCCACAGGCCCGCGCAGCGGGGGCCGTGCCTGTCCTGCAGGAAGCCGCCCAGCACGCACCCCACACCGAAGGCCGCGATGAGGATACCAAACGCATACCCCGCCCCCTGCTCCGACAGGCCGTATTCCTCCATGACCGGCTGCTGGAACACGCCCCACGCCGCCGGAAGCCCCGTGAGCACCTGAATGGCGGCCCCGGCGGCAAGGATCGTCCACGGGTGCTTTGCTGCAAACTGCTGTTTCATCGTTTCACCTCAAAATCTGTGCAATTTGCGATAGTGTGCCCATTCGGATTGACAATCCGGCAGTTTCCTTTATAATATGATGTACTGGAAATGATTCAATTGACATATAGAGAGGTATTGCAACCATGAAAACACAGGCATTGAAGGGCATGCGCGACCTGCTGCCCGCCGAGCAGACCCTGCGCGACTACATCCAGGGCAAGATCCTGGAGACCTACCGTGCGTCCGGCTTTGAGCGCATCTCCACCCCTATGCTGGAGGACATGGAAAATCTGGACAAGTCCGACGGCGGCGACAACCTGAACCTGATCTTCAAGGTGCTCAAGCGCGGCGACAAGCTCACCGCCGCCCTGAACACCGGCGACCCCAAGCAGCTCTCCGACATGGGCCTGCGCTACGACCTCACCCTGCCCCTGAGCCGCTACTATGCCGCCAACAAGGACAAGCTGCCCAGCCCCTTCAAGGTGATCCAGACCGACCGCGTGTTCCGTGCCGAGCGCCCCCAGAAGGGCCGTCTGCGCGAGTTCGTGCAGTGCGACATCGACATTCTGGGCGACAGCTCCCCCAACGCCGAGGTGGAACTGATCGACGTGACCACCCGCGCTTTGCTGAACATCGGCTTCACCGGCTTCACGGTGAACATCAACGACCGCCGCATCCTGCGCGGCATGCTGGAGAGCATGGGCTTTGCCGCCGATACGCTGGATTCCGTCTGCATCACCTTTGACAAGATGGACAAGATTGGTGCTGACAGCGTGAAGGCCGAGCTGACCGAAAAGCAGCTGCCGGAAGCCGCCATCAACGCACTGGCCGATTTCATCGCCGCCGGTGAGGTGACGCTGGATGCCGTGGCTGCCCGCTGCGCCGACCCCGCCATCGCCGATGACCTGAAGTACGTTCTGGCCACCGCCAATGCGCTGGCTGCCGGCCGCTATCAGGTGGCCTACTGCCCCAGCCTGGTGCGCGGTCAGGGCTACTACACCGGCATGGTGTTCGAGATCACCTGCCCGCAGTTCAGCGGTGCCGTGGCCGGCGGCGGCCGCTACGACAACATGGTGGGCAAGTTCCTGGGCACCCAGGTGCCTGCCGTGGGCTTCTCCATCGGTTTCGAGCGCGTGTGCGGCATCCTGCTGGAGCAGGGGTATCAGATCCCCGGTGCCAAGCAGAAGATCGCCCTGCTGTACGGCAAGGACGCCGACTTCCCCGCCGTGCTGAGCAAGGCCGCCGCCCTGCGTGACACCTACAACGTCACCGTGCTGCAGCAGGCCAAGAAGCTGGGCAAGCAGCTGGGCCAGCTGGAGGCCGCCGGGTTTGCCGGCGCCGCCTTCATGGACAAGGACGAAGTCAAAATTTTTGCACAGCAGTAACCACAAAACGCAGACAGGCCCCCGCACAAAACCGTGCGGGGGCCTGTTTTTTACTTCGTCATCAAATGGTGAACTGCACCACGCAGAAAGCAGCGTAGATGCACAGCAGCGCAATGCCCTGCGGGCGGCTGAGCTTGCCCTTGAGCAGGGCGGGCACCGTCAGCAGCAGCATGACCGCAAACATCACCGGAATATCCATCACCAGCGAGGCGTTCATGCCAGCAATGGTGGAGTTCTGCGGGATGGTAAAGGGGGCCAGCGTCACGCTGACGCCGCTCACCAGCACCAGATTGAACACGTTGGCACCGATGACGTTGCCCAGCGACAGCGCCCCGTGGCCCTTGGCCAGCGAGGTGATGGCCGTGACCAGCTCCGGCAGCGAGGTACCCAGTGCCACAAAGGTCAGAGCAATGACCGACTCCGGCACGCCCAGTGCCTGTGCAATGAGGGTGCCGTTGTCCACCAGCAGGTCCGCGCCCACCGCGATGAGCACCGCGCCCACCGCCAGCAGGCCCAGTTCCTTGGCAAAGGAAGCGTTTTCTTCCGGCTCTTCCTCTTCTTCCGGGGCGGAGGCATTCTTCATGGCCATCACGTTGCAGACGATGTAGGCCACGAACATAGCCAGCAGGATGATGCCCACCGGCCGGGTGAAGGAGCCGGTGGTGTAGGCTACACCGGCGTAGAAGGCTGCCGCCACAAAGAAGAACAGCACCGGGGTGCGCAGGCTCTTGGGGTCCACCTTGCCCGGCTTGGCCACAATGGGAATGGCCGCAATGAGGGCGGAATTGCAGATGACCGAACCAATGGCGTTGCCGTAGGCGATCTCGCCGTGACCGGTGAGAGCCGAGGTGGTAGACACCATCACCTCCGGCAGGGTGGTGCCGATGGACACCACCGTGGCACCGATGAGCAGCTCCGGCACATGGAAGCGGCGGGCAATGCCGGTGGCACCGTCCACAAACCAGTCACCGCCCTTGATCAGGCACAACAGGCCCACGATAAACAGCAAAACAGGTATAAGCATGTTTTTTCTCCTTTTTGATCGTTCCTTGGCCCGGCTCCGGGAACGGGAGTCTCTCAGCCGGGCAAAAAAGAAAAGACTCCTATTACAGGGTACGCATACTACGTCCTTGTAATAAAAGTCTCAAGCATCCGGTACTGCATCGGGCATTTCTGCCGGGTTGTCGCTGCAGCACAGCGCATGGCCCTGCCGGGTCTGCGCCCTTTACTCCCTTTTATCCTGTTTATTATACTGTCTGCCGGACATAAAAGCAAGCGAAATCCGGAAGTTTCACCCGGCCTTTTCCACTTTTTTCGCGTTGGGATAGATGCGTTCCATGCGGGCATTGTCGAAATGGGCGTCCAGATAGGTCTCCACGGCATTGGCAGCTGGCACCCCGCTGGTGCGGGCGTCGTAACGGGCCAGCGCCAGCGAGCTGGTGACCATATTCACCGCCATGAACACCGCCAGCAGCACGGTCATCCACGGCCGCACCCGGCGGCGCAGACGGGTCATGCACTTCATGACCACCGGGTAGCCGTAGCGCATCCACACCACGGCCGCCATGCCCCAGAAGAAGCAGTACAGCAGGTTGATGCGCCCGCCCAGATTGAATTTGAATTTGCTGTAATCCCAGAACACCGTGCCAAACAACAGCTCGGTCACGGCGCTGCACACATACTCGTACACGCCGCCCATCACCGTGCCGAACACAAACAGGTAGCGGTCGCTCTTGTCCTGATTCTGGCGCAGCAGCACGGTGGTCAGGGCCAGAGCCAGGCCCCACACCACGCTGAACGGCCCCCACACCAGACTGGAACGGCTCATCCAGACGCCTGCCGTCAGGCGGCAGAACACTGTTTCCACCAGGTCACCCAGAAACGCGCCCACCACGAACAACCACAGCAGGTCGGCGGCGCTCAGGGGCCTTTCGCCGTTCTGGGCAATGGTCGGTTCCTGCCGGGCCGCCGCCGGGTAGGCCCGCTGGATGCGCTTTTCCACATACAGAGCAATGCGGCGGCGCAGGCCGTCGGAGCTTTCACCCAGCCGCTGGTTCAGCTGTTCCAGCACCGGGTGTTTGGCCGCATAGTGCCCCACCAGCACGGCCGAACCGATCTGGTCCAGCGCTGCCACGATGACCGCCGCCCACACCAGCGGGTGCAGCAGCCAGCTCGGGATGGCCTGGCACAGCCGCAGCAGCAGGCCATTGAGCCACAGCACGCTGGCAGTGCCCAGCACGCCCCACAGCAGCGAATACTGCAGGCAGACATAGCCGTTCAGGTTGAAGCGCTTCCCGGAGTAGTCCCACCATTTGCGGCGGTGCAGCCGTTCCAGCAGCTTAGCCGTCAGCCACTCCATGACCGTGGAGGCCAGCGTACAGGCAAAGAAGAGGTACACCGGGTCGCTGCGCAGGTCCGTGAAGCCCACGGCCAGCAGTACCGCCGTGGAGCCGTACACAAAGCAGAAGGGCCCGGCTGCTGCGCCGCGGTTGGCAAAATGCTTGCCCCGCACCGTAGCTACTACCGTCTCCCCTACCCAGCCCGCAAACGAGTAGACCAGGTAAAGGACGCCCAGCGTATAAAAATCGTATTCCATAGCAGTCCTTTCTTCCAAAAGCGTTGGTTTTCCAGCAGTTGTATTGTACCCTTTTTGCCTGCAGAACGCAAGCATGGCAAAGGGGCCGCCCGCAGCGGGTGGCCCCTTTTAGATTTCGTTGTACGATCAGAATTTGCGCCAGGTGTCGGGCAGGAACAGCACCAGCATGGGGAAGATCTCCAACCGGCCTGCCAGCATGTCAAAGATCAGCACCAGCTTGGCCGGGTCTGCAAAACCGCTAAAGTTCTGCATGGGGCCCACCAGCTCCAGGCCCGGGCCGATGTTGTTCAGAGTGGCGGCCACGGCAGTGAAATTGGTCACCATGTCAAAGCCGTTCAGACTGATGAGCAGGAAGGACCCCACAAAGATGAAGCTGTAGGCCGCCATGAACACGTTGGTGGTACGGATGGTCTCATGGTTCAGCAGCTTGCCGTCCATACGCGCCGGAGCCACCACCTGCGGGTGCAGAGCCTGCTTGAGCTCCTTGCCCAGCGTCTTGCCCAAAATGAGGATGCGGCTCACCTTGATGCCGCCGCCGGTGCTTCCGGCACAGGCACCAATGAACATCAGCACCACCAGCACTTCCTTGGACAGGGTGGGCCACAGGTCAAAATCGCAGCTGGAAAAGCCCGTGGTGGTGATGATGGAACCCACCTGGAACGCCGCTTGCCGCAGTGCCTCGCCAAAGCTGTTGTAGAGGCTGTAGATGTTGGCCGTGATGATGGCAATGGCGGCTGCAATGACCACAAAGTAGCCGCGCACCTCTTCGCTGGCGGCAGCCCGGCGGAACTTCCGCATCAGCAGCAGGAAGTAGGCGTTGAAGTTGACGCCGAACAGGATCATAAAGATGGTGACCACCCACTGGATGTAGGGGGAAAAGCTGCCAAAGCTGTCGTTACGGAAGCCGAAGCCGCCGGTGCCTGCGGTGCCAAAGGAGGTAAGCATGGCCTCGAACAGGGGCATCCCACCTGCCAGCAGGAACACCAGTTCCAGCAGGGTCAAGGCCAGGTAGATGCCATACAGGATCTTGGCAGTGGACTGCACCTTGGGCACCAGTTTGTCCACCTGGGGGCCGGGGCTCTCGGCCTTCATCAGGTTCACATGAGAGCCGCCGGTCAGCGGCAGCAGGGACAGCAGGAACACCAGAACGCCCATGCCGCCGATCCAGTGGGTGAAGCTGCGCCAGAACAAAATACCCTTGGGCAGGCTCTCCACGGCGGGCAGGATGCTGGCACCGGTGGTGGTAAAACCGGATACCGTCTCAAACAGCGCATCCACCGGGTTGGGGATGCAGCCGGTGAGCACGAAAGGCGCGGCACCCACCACCGAGATGACGATCCAGCTCAGTGCGGTGGCAGTAAAGCCCTCCCGCATATAGAATACCTTGCTGCGGGGCTTGATGGCCCGCAGCGCAAAGCCGATGCCTGCGCTCACGGCAGCCGTGAACAGGAACACTGCCAGTACCATCCACTCGCCGTAGATCAGGCTGGCAGCGGCGGGCAGAAGCAGCAGGGCGCCCTCGATCATCAGGATATAGCCCAGCAGACGGAAAACGATCGCATAATTCATAGCCCGCCTCCGTCAGCTCTCCACGATGTCCCGCAGGTCATGCAGGCCATGCTCCAGCGTGACCACGATCACGTTGTCGCCCACCTGGATCTGGTCGCCGCCGCGGGGGATCAGGATCTGATTGCCCCGGGTGATGCAGCACAGCAGCAGGTTCTTTTTCAGATGCAGCTGGCTCAGGGGCACACCGGTGGCCCGGCTCTCCTCGTGCACCGTGAATTCCAACGCTTCCACGCGGTCGTCCAGGATGCGGTACAGGGTCTTGATGTTGCTGCCCGCCTCATTCTGCAGGGCACGCACATACTGCACAATGTAATCGCAGGTCATGTACTTGGGGTACACCACGCTGCCCAGGTCCAGCCCGGCCAGAATGTCATCGAACTCCAGACGGTTCACCTTGGTCACCAGCTTGCCGTGGGAATGCTTTTTGGCAAACAGGGTCAGCAGCACGTTTTCTTCGTCGATGTTGGTCAGAGCCACAAAGGACTCTGCGGACTCCAGGCCCTCCGACAGCAGGAAGTCCCGGTTGGAGCCGTCCTCGTTCAGGACCTGGGCACCGGGCAGCTGCTCAGCCAGCTCCTGGGCGCGGGCGGCATCCCGCTCCACGATGCGCACCCGCACATGGTTGTCCATCAGCTCCTGGCTCAGGTAGAACGCGATGGCACCGCCGCCCACGATCAGGGCGTTGCGCACCGGCCGCACCGGCATGTGGATCTGCCGGAAGAAGGCATGCGCGTTTTCCTGGGTGGCCAGGAAGGTGACCTGATCGCCGTTCTGCAGCACAAAGTTGCCGTTGGGGATGATCACCCCGCCGTCACGCTCCACGGCACACACCAGAATGTCGCTCTTGAGCCGACTGGGGATCTCGCGGATGGCTACGCCGTCCAGCCCCTGTGCCTCGGTGAGCGCAAACTTGATCAGCCGCACGCGGCCGCCTGCAAAGGTGTCGATCTTGCTGGCCCCCGGGAACCGCAGCAGATGGGAGATCTCCTTGGCTGCCGCCATTTCCGGGTTGATGATGGCCGAAATGCCGATCTGTTTTTTGATAAAGTCCAGCTCATGGCTGTAGGACGGGTTGCGCACGCGGGCAATGGCGTGGCAGTGGCCCGCCTTTTTGGCAAACATACAGCACAGCAGGTTCAGCTCGTCCGAACCGGTCACGGCAATGAACACGTCCGCATCCTCAATGCCGGCTTCGGACAGGGTGGTGATGGAGGAGCCGTTGCCCACGATGCCCAGCACGTCGTACGTCTCGATCAGGTGCTCCACCCGCGCCTTGTTCGTGTCTACAACGGTCACGTTGTGGCCTTCCTCGCTGAGCTGCCGCGCAAGGGCGGTACCGACCTTGCCGCTGCCCACCAGAATGATCTTCATAACAAGTCCTTTCTCCTTTGGCAGCCCCTTTCCCGGGGTATACAAATACAGCTTAGTATATCATATCCAGCCGCAAAGTTCCACTGTTTGCCCCACAAATACATCGAATTGCTTGAAAAACGACGGTTCTTTTGTGCAGGATTACCTGTTTTCAGCGTGAAAGCGCAAAAAACGGGCTGCCGCACAGCTTTTGTGCAGCAGCCTCCTTGGGTCAAAATGATTCAGAATGCCCTCCGCGTGCGCTTTGGGCGTCATCTGCGGAAAAGTATCGTTATAAGAGCAAGGTCTCCCCTGCTGTCAGGTCTCAGTACCGCTCTACGCCGTCCTTGGTGACAAGGGCGTATACCAGCGGGGCTTCCTCCGGCTTTTCCGCGCCGTACACAAGGCCGCTGCGGTACTCGGCGGCAGCGGCTTCAAACTTGTCCGCTGCACCGTAGAAGGTTGCCAGGCTCTCGCCCTTGTGGACGTAGTCGCCGCGCTTTTTGTGCAGGGTGATGCCGGCGGCAAAGTCCAGCGGGTCGCCCTTTTTCTGGCGGCCGGCACCCAGCAGCACACTGGCCGAGCCGATCTTTTCGGCATCATTGGCCACGATGTACCCATCCTGCTCGGCCAGCAGCTCATAGCGGGCAGCAGGCTGCTCAAACAAGCTGTAGTCGTCCAGCACGCGGGTATCACCGCCCTGGGCGGCAAACATCTCCTTGCACTTGACGAAGGCAGAGCCGTCCGCGATCACCGCCTGTGCCATGGCACGGCATTCGGCGGGGGTGCCCTTCCCTGCCAGCACCAGCATATTGGCGGCCAGCTGCAGGCACACCTCCGTCAGGTCCGCGGGGCCGTGGCCCTTCAGCACATCCATGCTCTCCATGACCTCCAGGCTGTTGCCGATGTTGTGGCCCAGCGGGGTGTCCATGTCGGTGATCATGGCGGCCACCCGGCGGCCATGGTGGGTGCCGATGGACACCATGAGCTTTGCCAGCTCAATGCTCTGGTCCACGGTTTTCATAAAGGCACCGGTGCCGGTGGTCACGTCCAGCAGAATGGCATCCGAGCCGGAAGCCAGCTTCTTGGACATGATACTGGACGCAATGAGCGGGATGCAGCTCACGGTGGCGGTCACATCCCGCAGGGCGTACATCTTTTTGTCTGCCACGGCGATGCCCTCGCTCTGGCCGATGACCGACAGACCGATGCGGTTGACCTGTGCAAAGAACTCTTCCTGCGTCAGGGCCGTCCTGGTGCCAGGCACGCTCTCCATCTTGTCGATGGTACCGCCGGTGTGGCCCAGACCGCGGCCGCTCATCTTGGCGATCTTGACCCCGCAGGCTGCCACGATGGGGGCGATCACCAGCGTGGTCTTGTCGCCCACGCCGCCGGTGGAGTGCTTGTCCACCTTGATGCCCGGAATGGGCGAAAGGTCCACCATGACGCCGCTGTGGGCCATCACGTCGGTAAGCTCTGCTGTCTCTTCGTCGGTCATGCCGCGCAGGTACACAGCCATCATCCAGGCAGCCATCTGATAATCGGCCACCTCACCGGACACATAACCGTTGACGATGCTCTCCAGCTCTTCACGGCTGTGGGTGCCGCCGTCGCGTTTTTTGGCGATCAGATCATAAATGCGCATAACTTCACGCTCCTGTCGAAATAGTATGACATTGTAGTCTCAGTATAGCAAAATTCCAGTCAAAAGCAAGGTTTTTTCTGTAACTTTTGCCCATTTTTTAAGCAAAAAGGCGCAGCTGCCCGAAAAAGCAGCTGCGCCTGTGAGGTTTGCGGAGAAACGCCCCGGATCAGCGGGAACCCTTGTCGTAGGGGATGCCCTCTGCCTTGGGGGCCATGCTGTTCTTGGACGTGAAGGCCAGGATGACCATGGACGCCACGAACGGCATCATGTTGTAGATGTTGCTGGACCAGTGCAGCTGTGCCAGGAAGGTGGAATCTGCAATGTTGGCCAGGCTCTTGAACACGGCAAAGAACATGGCCGCGCCAAAGATGTTGAAGGGCTTCCACTGGCCGAAGATCATAACGGCCAGGGCCAGGAAGCCTGCACCGGCCACGCCCACCTCAAAGTTCCAGGTCTGCACCGGGGGCACGATGTAAGCCATGCCGCCAATGGCACCCAGGGCACCGGAGAGCAGCACACCAGCGTAGCGCATCTTGTAGACATTGATGCCCACCGAGTCGGCTGCCTGGGGATGCTCGCCGCAGGCCCGCAGACGCAGGCCGAAGCGGGTCTTGTACAGCACCACATAGCTGATGATCAGCAGGATGATGCCCAGCGGAACAAAGACGCTGAGCTCCAGCCCGCCGATGCTGAACAGGAAGGGCTTATTGGAATAGTTCAGCTTGGCGCTGCCGCTGTCGCTGAAGTATTTGGCGATGACCACGGCAATGGCGGTGGCTAGCAGGTTCAGGGCTGTGCCGCCGATGGTCTGGTCCGCCTTCAGGTTGATGGAGGCAAAGGCCAGCAGCAGGCTGTACACCATGCCAGCCAGGGCCGCCGCCAGAATGGTGAGCAGCACCACCAGGAAGGGAGACATGTCGGCGGGCAGCAGGGTCAGGGTAAGCACACCTGCCACACCGCCGATGACCATGATGCCTTCCAGCGCAATGTTGATGATGCCGGAGTGCTCACTGAACATACCACCCAGAGCCACCAGCATCAGCACGATGCCATACAGCAGCGTATATTTGATCAGAAGCAGCATATCACTTGCCCTCCTTCTTGGTTTCGGTCTTGGCCGGAGCAGGCTCTGCGTTCACATTGGTCTTGTCGGCATTCTTGAACAGCAGGCCGTGAATCTTGCCGCGGAACAGCATGGAGAATGCGCACAGATAGATGATGATACCGCTGATCAGGTCCGAGATCTCCGTGGGGTAATACTTGGTGGACAGGAACGAGCCGCCCACCGAGATGTGCGAGATGAACAGTGCCGAGAAGATGGTGCCGATGGGGTTGGAGCTTGCCAGCAGAGCAACGGAAATGCCGTTGAAGCCCATGGCCGGCAGGCTGGTGGAGTTCAGCGGGTTCCACTGGGACACGTTGGACAGGAAGTACAGGCCGGCACCAAAGCCTGCCAGCGCACCGGCAATGGCCATGGAGAGGATGATGTTCTTCTTCTCGTTGATGCCGGCATAGCGGGCGGCGCTCTTGTTCAGGCCGACGGCCTTGAGCTCATAGCCGAAGGTGGTCTTGTTCAGCACCACCCAGATCAGGATGGCCACCGCCGCTGCCAGGAAGATGGCAATGGTGGTGCTGTTGGTCTGGAACATCTTGTTCAGGCCGAAATCCGGGATGATGGACTGGGCAAAGGCCGGGTTCTTGCTCAGGTTCAGGGTACGGGTGTTCCGCACGTCGTACATGGGGCCGGTGCCGTTCTGGTAGACCAGTTCGTTTACCAGATACAGGCCGATCCAGTTGAACATAATGGAGGTGATGACCTCGTTGATGTTGAAGTAGGCCTTGAAGAAGCCGGGGATCGCGCCCCAGATGCCGCCCAGCAGGGTGGCTGCCAGCAGGCAGACGAACCAGGGCATCTTGAGCATAATGGCGCAGTACAGGGCACCGTAGGCACCCAGCGTGTACTGACCGGCGGCACCGATGTTGAACAGGCCGGTCTTGAAGGCAAATGCCACCGACAGACCGGTCATGACCAGAGGTGCTGCGTTGGCCAGCTCCTTGCCGACGCCGTAGGGAGCGTCGTGGAAGCCGCCTTTCAGGATGCGCACAAAGCCATCGCCCCAAGCGTGTGCCGGGTTGATGGCCAGCAGCACCAGAAAGCCCACGATCAGACCGATGAGGATGCACAGCAGAGCCGCCAGCACACTGGTGACCGAGCTTTGCAGACTGCTGTGGGAAAGTTTTTTCTTGTCCATTTGTTACTTAGTCTCCTTTCCCTGCTTGCGTGCACCAGCCATATACAGGCCCAGTTCCTGCACGGTGGTGGTCTTGGGGTCAAACTCGCCCACGATCTCGCCCTCGTACATGACCAGGATGCGGTCGGACAGGTTCATGACCTCGTCCAGCTCCAGGCTCACCAGCAGCACGGCAGTGCCCTTGTCACGCTCTGCCACGATCTGCTTGTGGATATATTCAATAGCGCCCACGTCCAGGCCGCGGGTGGGCTGCACGGCAATGAGCAGCTTGGGATCCTTGTCGATCTCACGGGCAATGATTGCCTTCTGCTGGTTGCCGCCGGACATGCTGCGCACGATGGTGGAGCTGCCCTGGCCGCTGCGCACGTCGTACTGTGCGATCAGCCGGTCGGAGTACTCGCGCACCTTATCCGAACGGATGAAGCCGCCCTTCTGGAACTCCGGCTGCCAGTAGCGCTGCAGCACCATGTTGTTTTCCAGGCTGTAATCCAGCACCAGACCATGCTTGTGGCGGTCCTCCGGGATATGGCTCATGCCGTCCTTGGAGCGCTGGCGGATGGTGGCGTGGGTAATATCCTTGCCATCCAGCGTGATCTTGCCGTTGGCCAGCTTTTCCAGACCGGTCAGGCCGTAGACAAACTCGGTCTGGCCGTTGCCCTCAATGCCTGCCAGGCAGACGATCTCACCGGCATGCACCTGGAAGGTGACATCCTTCACCGAGTCCTTCTTGCGCTGGTCGTTGTGCATGGTCACGTTCTGCACGTCCAGCACCACGGCACCGGGCTTTGCAGGCTGCTTTTCCACCTGCAGCTGCACATCACGGCCCACCATCATGCGGGAAAGTTCTTCCTTGGTGGTGTCCTTGATGTCTACGGTGCCCATGTACTTGCCCTTGCGCAGCACGGTGCAGCGGTCGGCCACGGCCATGATCTCGTTCAGCTTGTGGGTAATGAACAGGATGGACTTGCCTTCCTTCTTGAACCCGCGCATGATCTCCATCAGCTCGTCGATCTCCTGCGGGGTCAGCACAGCGGTGGGCTCATCGAAGATCAGGATCTCGTTGTCGCGGTACAGCATCTTCAGGATCTCCACGCGCTGCTGCATGCCCACCGAAATATCGCTGACAAGGGCATCCGGGTCCACGCGCAGGCCGTACTTTTCGCTCAGGGCCATGACCTTCTTGCGGGCCTCGGCTTTCTGCAAAAAGCCCATTTTATTGGGCTCCACGCCCAGAATGATGTTGTCCAGAACGCTGAAGCATTCCACCAGCTTGAAGTGCTGGTGCACCATGCCGATGCCCAGTGCATTTGCATCGTTGGGGTTGCGGATGGCGACCTCCTTGCCGTTCTTGCGGATCTGACCAGCCTCCGGCTGGTACAGGCCGAACAGCACGCTCATCAGCGTACTTTTGCCGGCACCATTTTCGCCCAGCAGGGCGTGTACCTCGCCTTTGCGCAGCTGCAGGGTGATATCATCGTTTGCCTTGATCCCAGGGAATTCCTTGGTGATGTGGAGCATCTCGATCACAAAATCCTCTGCCAATCTGCTCACTCTCCTTTCGTGCCGTATCGACACCTATACTATTCTATCTTTCATTATACCTGATTTCCGACAATTTGCACACGGCTTTTTTCGTTTTTGGCAGAAAGTACAGATAAAAGTATTACTTTTGAAGCATCCTGCACAGTTTCCGCCGGGTCTGCCCTGTCCGGACACACAAAAACAGGGTGCCCGCCTGCAATGGGCACCCTGTTTTTGCATTGAGTAATTCATAAAAGCGGCCTGCCGGTTTGCGGCCCGCAGGCTGCGGGAAACGCCGGGTTACTGGATATAGTTGACGGTGGTGAACTCGCTGACGGTGGGCTTGACCCCATCATCCGAGCTGTTGTCCACGGTGATCTTGCCGGAAGCGGTCACGGTCAGGAATTTGCGGCGGGAAATTTTTATCCTGGGTTCTCCTTGAAATAGTATGACTTCTGGTTTTTGATACAGCAAAAGACGGGGTGTCCCTTTCGGAACATCCCGCCCGGGGAAGCTCTTTACTGGATGTAGTTGACGGTAGTGAACTCGCTGACGGTGGGCTTGGTAGCATCGTCGGAGTTGTTGTCCACAGTGATCTCGCCGCTCTTGATCTTGTCCTTGACGGTCTCGTACTCGTCCTTGGTGAAGGTCTCGAAGTTCCAGCTGTCGTCTGCGGTGGGCAGGCCGATGTAATCGCCATCCTCCAGACCGAAGTTGCCGTTGGAAGCAGCGATCTCGCTCCAGTCACCGGCCTCGATGTCGGACAGAGCGGTGTTGACAGCCTCAGACAGACCCTTCATGGCAGAGGTGATGAACGGGTTGTAGGCATAGGTGCCGTCAGCCACGCCGTTTGCGCCGATGTAGTTCTGGTCAACGTCCACGCCGATGACGTAGCCGTTGTTCTTCAGAGCAGCCTCCACAGCGGAGGTGTAGATGCCGCCGCCGCAGGCAAACACGACCTGAGTGCCGTTGGAGTACCAGCCCTCCATACGGGAGGTGATGTTGGCATCGCCGTAGAACTGGCCGCCGTAGAAGTAGTTGATCTCGACGTTCTGGCCCAGCTCCTGTGCGGCAGCATCAGCGCCCTGCACAAAGCCGTAGCCGTAACGGATGACAGCGGGCACAGCCATGCCGCCCAGGAAGCCCAACTTGGTCTTGCCGTCCTTGGCGATCGCGTAACCGGCCAGGTAACCTGCCTGCTCTTCCTTGAAGGTGATGCAGTAGCAGTTTGCGGGGATGGTATCCGTGCCGATATCGCCCTGGGTCACGTCAACAGCGATGAACTTGACATCCGGGTACTGATCAGCAGCCCAAGCCAGAGAAGCACCGTACAGGTAGCCGACGCAGACGATCACGTCTGCACCGTCGTTGACAGCCTGACGGATCATGGTCTCACGATCCTCATCAGAAGCGTCAGCCTCGGGGATGTAGTACTGGCAGTCATCGCCCATGTAGCCAGAAACAGCCGTCCAGCATGCCTGGTTAAAGCTCTCATCGTCGATCGTGCCGGTGTCGCAGGTCAGAGCGACCTTGACGATCTTCTCGCCGCCCTCAGCAGCGGAGGAAGCGGTGGAAGCAGCAGAAGAAGCGGTGCTGGTGGAAGAAGCGGAAGAACCGCCACAAGCGGTCAGGGCAGCGGCGGCGGCAGCAGCACCAGCCACAGCCAGGAAATTACGACGAGAAATCTTCATAAGAAAGTCTCCTTTATTTTCAATCCATCGCGTGCCAGCCTGCAAATGCAGGCACTTGCACATTTACTGGTTCAAGTATAGCGAGAAGATGTGTGAGATGCAAGCACTTTTCGATTACAAAATATTTACAAAATCTTTGTAAATATGTCCAAAAAGCATTACTTTTGCACAACTCCCTGCCGTTCCGGTTTTGTGCCGGGAAGCGATTTATTTTTCCACAGCGGCATTTCCGGCCACATTGGAAGGCCCGAACCCAAAGGGCAGCAGTTCGTCCATGCTGCGCTCGACGAAATCCTCCGGCGTTTTGGCCATGATCACGTTCAGCTCCGGCCCGCCGAACTCGAACAGTGCCTGACGGCACACACCGCAGGGCGAGGTGATCTGTTCGTTCACCTCGCCGCGGCGGCTGCCCACCACTGCAATATCCGTGAACTCGGTCACGCCGTCGGCCACGGCCTTGAACAGGGCCGTGCGCTCTGCGCAGCTGGTGGGGGTAAAGGACGCATTTTCCACGTTGCAGCCGGTGTAGACGCGTCCGTCCTTTGCGCGCAGGGCAGCACCCACCATAAAATTGGAATACGGTGCATAAGCCTTTTCGCGGGCAGCCAGTGCCATGCGGATCAGTTCCTGCTTTTCTTCCAGGGTCAGGTTTGTCATAAAATGTTCCTCCTTTTGGGGGCGAAAACAGCGCGGCCGGCCTTTTTGCAGGCAGACCGCGCTGGATCTTCGGTTGGGTTTCTCAGTACTCTGCGCCCAAAGCCACCTTCATCATGTTGGTAAAGCTCGTCTGGCGCTGCTCGGCCGTGGTGATCTCCGGTGCCACAAAGCTGTCGGAAATGGTCAACAGGCAGGCCGCATGCTTGCCCAGCACCTGTGCGTTGGCAAACAGGGCAAAGCTCTCCATCTCCACGCACAGGCAGCCGCGCTCATCCCGCAACTTTTCCCAGTAGGTGGGCTTTTCGTCGGAGGGCTGGCGGTAGAACACATCCGAAGAGTGGATGTTGCCCTCAATGAGGGGAATGCCCTGCTTGGCGGCAGAAGCGCGCAGCTTGTCGTTCAGGCTCTGGCTGGGCAGAGTGATGTCCCCCTCGAAGCCGCTCTGTACCCGGGCGTAGTTGGACTCGCTCACCGCACCGGTGGACAGCACCACGTCGAACAGCTTGGCCTTTTCGGTGTAGCTGCCGGCAGAGCCGATGCGGATGATGTTGTCCACATCGTAGAACTTGAACAGCTCATAGGAATAGATGCCGATGGACGGCATGCCCATGCCGCTGCCCATTACGCTGATGGGGCGGCCCTGATAGGTGCCGGTAAAGCCCAGCATGCCGCGCACACCGGTCACCTGACGCACATCCTGCAGGAAGGTGTCGGCAATGAACTTGGCGCGCAGAGGGTCACCGGGCATGAGGACGGTCTTGGCGAAATCGCCCTTTTCGGCGCTGATGTGAGGGGTAGACATAAGATCATCTCTCCTTTTGTCCTATTTACAGCAGATGGGCCTTTTCCCTTTTGGAAAAGCCCTTTCTGCCAAGTTACCTGTATTTGCTGCGGTTGAACACGTTCTGCGGGGCAATGTAAGAGCCGTTGCGGCGGATCTCGAAGTGGCAGTGGTTGCCGCTGGAGCGTCCGGTGCTGCCCACATAGCCGATCAGCTGGCCCTGCTTGACAGTCTGGCCTGCATGGACCACCAGCGACAGGCAGTGTGCATACACGGTGGTGTAGCCGTTGCCATGGTTGATGATGATGGAGTAGCCATAGCCCGTACCTGCACCAGCCTTGTTGTAACCGGCCTTGGTCACGGTGCCGCCTGCCGAAGCGTAAATGGGCGTACCGGCGGCGGCGCAGATATCCACGCCCTTGTGGCTGCCGCCGTACCAACGGGAGCAATTCCGATAGCCGGGCACCGGCCAGATAAACTGTCCGCTGCCGGTGATGTAGCTGGTCTTTGCCTGTTTTTTGGTGCCCACCACGATCTTTTCGGTCACAGGCTCCTTGATCACTTCGGTGCTGAGGATCTGCTGGCTGAGCTGGGTGCCGTTGGTGTCGTACACACGCTGGGCCGTCACACTGCGGATGCCGTTTTCACCGGCCTGCGTGGTCTTTTTGGTGCCCACGTTGTACTCGTTGGATTTGGTCGTCTCGCTGGCATAGGGGATCTCCTCCTGCCAGGTCTCGATCTTGGTGATGCGCACTTCCAGCGTGGCTTCCTGTTTGGTCACGATCAGCTCATCACCGGCCTGGATGTTGGAGGTCTCGGTCAGGGCCGCGCCCTTGAAGTTCGTATTCAGCTCGCACAGTTCCCGGAAGGTCAGGTCGTTCTTCTGGGCAATGCTCCACAGGGTGTCGCCGGTCTGCACGGTATAGATCTTTTCCTGCTGCTGCACGCCGGAAAGCATCGACTCCACATCGTTTTCCTGCTGGAAGCTTTCATTGAAGTAGATGCCATTCTCCAGGGTGACCTCTTTGTTGAAGCCCACGGTCACATTGGGATCTTCCGGGTTCTCATAGGGTTCCAGCAGGCTGCTCAGGTAGCTCTGCAGGGCAGTGCCGTCCGAGCACACGGCGGTCAGTTCTCCGTCCAGATACAGGGCGGTGCCCTCACTGATCTGGTCGCTGGAGGACTTCAGGATGGCGTTGGCCATCTCGTTTTCGTCCAGCACGCTGTGTGCCACCGAAATGGTATAGGTGGGCTCCACCGTCCACTTGGTGTTCTCGTCCGTGCCTGCATCGTTGATACGCTCCTGCACGGCTTCCTTGGCAGAGTTGAACACATCCTCGTTGGCCACATAGCCCACGGTCTGGCCGTTCACCTGCACTTCCAGCGCATAGGGCTGACGGATGGTGTTCTGCACCACTGTGACCATCCCGGCCAGTGCCAGCACCGGCAGGATGTACATGGCCATGCGCGGCAGGGTGCGCACATTGCGCCGCACGCCGCCGGCCAGATAATGCACGCTGTCCTTTACGGCTGCGCCAAAGCCCTTTTCCTTCCGGACGCGGTGCGCATGTACCAGCAGCGAGCCCATGCCCCGGAAGAACAGCACGATGGGCCCGAACAGGTCGCGCACCATCTGGGCTGCACCGGGGAACGCCATGGACACGATGGTGTGCAGCAGGCTGCGCACCCAGAGCCGTGCACCGGACACGCCCCGGCACACCGTGCGTCCGACACGGACAAATGCATATTCGGCCGAAAATCCCAGAGCGTACAGGGCCTCACCTACGATGAGAACGAGGCGGTTCTGCAGCAGCTTCTGAGAAAAATGATTGACGTGATGCTGGGTCCTGCGGCGGAAGCGGTGCCGACGCAGGAGCTGCATGCATTGGAACTGTGCCCACAAGGAGCGCAGCTTCTGGCCGCGTTTTTTCGGCGGCTGCTGCGCAGGCTCTGCGGTCTGCGGTTCCTTTGTCTTATCTTCGATCAAACGGGTTTCTCCTTCCTTGCCGCGCGGCAAAGCTGCTCTGCATCCAGCGCGGCGGTGGTTTCCACATCCTGTGCGGCTGAATGTCAGCGCACAGACGATCTATGCTCATTTTATTATACACCCTGCACGGAATGAAACAAGCACCTGCATAAAATTTGGGCAGTTCTTTCACGCACTTTTCACGAAAGCAGGTCGGCCATATCCTGCGGCAGCGGGCTTTCCACGGTCACCGTGCGGCCTGTTCCGGCGCTCACTGGGGTGCGGATGCAGATGCCGTCCGGCACCTCGGTGTACTCCGGCACCCGGAAGGTCTGCTTTGCGCAGTGCAGTGCCTGCCGCCCGATGCGGTCCCGGCGGCCGCCGTAGAGGTCATCCCCGGCCAGCGGGTGGCCGATGGACGCAAAGTGCACCCGGATCTGGTGGGTGCGGCCGGTCACCGGCACACAGGCGGCCAGGCTCAGGCCGTTCTGTACCTTTAATATGGTGTACTCGGTGCGGCTGGGCTTGCCCTCCGGGGTCACACACCGCCCGATGATGCTGTCGCCCCGGCGGCCGATGGGCGCGTCGATCACGCCCGGCCCCAAGGGCAGCTCGCCCTCCACGATGGCGTAGTAGAGCTTCTGCACGTTTTCTGCCAGGAGCGGCGCAGCATAGGTGTTGCGGGCCGCCAGCACAAGGCCGCTGGTGTCCTTGTCGATGCGGTTCACCGGGCGGAACACCGGGCTGCGGCCCTGCTGCAGTGCCCAGGCTGCATAGCCGTTGGCCAGCGTGCCGCCGGGGTAGTTCAGAGTGGGGTGCACCGCCAGATGGGGCGGCTTTTCCAGCACCACGGCAAAGGCATCCTCGTAGACCACCTGCACGGCAATGTCCGGCTGCGGGGCCACGCCGCCCGCTTCCGGCGGGAGGTCGAAGCTCAGCACCTGCCCCGGGTACACCCGGCGGTTGGCCAGCACGGACGCACCGTCGGCAAAAAAGCCGCCGCCCTGAAATTTGACTGCCCGGGCAAGCTCCGTAGAAACGGCACACTGGCGCAGAAAGTTCCGCACAAGCGTTCCATTTTGGGTCTGCAGGGTGTCCGGCACCGTGAAATACAGACGCACGCGCGCCCCTCCTTTGCACGAAAAACAGATATAAATAGTATAGCAAAAAACGCTTTCGCTTGCAAATCTTGTTTTTTTATGGTATTATGAGGAACGGAAAACGAGTGGAACATACGGCGGCGGGGCGGCTTTGACCGCTCTGAGGAAAGTCCGGGCCTCACAGAGCACGGTAACTGCTAACGGCAGCCGAGGGTGACCTCAGGGAAAGTGCAACAGAAAACAAACCGCCGCAGCAATGCGGTAAGGATGAAACGGCGAGGCAAGAGCTCACCAGCGCATGGGTGACCATGCGGCTTTGTAAACCCTACCGGAAGCAACGCCTATATGGGACGTACAGCGCTGCTCGCGTGTCCCGAAGGCGGCATGAACCTGTCAGCAATGGCAGGTCTAGACAGATCGTCGTTTAATACAGAACCCGGCTTACGGTCCATCTCGTTTTCCGCTTTTATGCTTTCCGGCTGCCCGCATCCCTGCGGGCAGCTTTTGTTTTGTCACACTTCTTTTACCAAGCTGTTACTTTCCGTTTGTTGCAGTTTGTGGTATACTATGGGCACTGCAGGCCCTCTGCAGGCTAAAACGAAAGACAGGATGTGAAATCCTCCGATGAAAGATGGTTTTTTAAAGGCAGCCGCCTTCTCCCCCGCCCTGCGGGTGGCGGACTGCACCTATAACGCCCAGCAGATCCTTGCCGACGTGCAGGCAGCCGCCGCGCGCGGGGTCAAGCTGGCCGTGTTCCCGGAATTCTGCCTCACCGGCTACACCTGCGGCGATCTGTTCCTGCAGCACACGCTGCAGACCGGTGCGCTGGATGCCCTGCAGACCGTGCTGGACGGCACCCGGACGCTGGACACCGTCGTGCTGGTGGGCCTGCCGCTGCTGGTACACGGCAAGCTGTACAACTGCGCCGCCGTGCTGTGCCGCGGGCAGCTGCTGGGCCTTGTGCCCAAGACCTACCTGCCCAACTACGGTGAATTCTACGAGAAGCGCCAGTTTACCCCCGGCAGCACCGAGGTGGAAACGATCACCGTGTGCGGCCAGCAGGTGCCCTTTGGCACTTCGCTGCTGTTCCGCTGCCGGTCCATGCCCAGTTTTGTGCTGGGCGTAGAGCTGTGCGAGGACCTGTGGAGTGCACTGCCGCCCTCCACCTTCCACGCGCTGGCCGGGGCCACGGTCATCGCCAACCTTTCGGCCAGCGACGAGACCGTCGGCAAGGCCGAGTACCGCCGGGCACTGGTGTCCAACCAGTCGGCCCGCCTGCTGTGCGGCTACCTGTACGCCTCGGCCGGGCACGGCGAGAGCACCCAGGACATGGTGTTCGCCGGGCACGACCTGATCGCCGAAAACGGCACCCTGCTGGCCGAGACAGCTCCCTTTGCGGGCGGCATTGCCGAGACCGAGATCGACTGCCAGCGCATGGAGGCCGAGCGTACCCGCAACACCAGCTTTGAGCTGAGCCGCGATGGTTACACCACGGTGGAGTTTGATCTGGAACTCACCGAGACCCCTCTCACCCGCTGGATCGACCCGGCACCCTTCGTGCCCGGCGACCCCAAGCGCCGCGCCGAGCGCTGCGAACTGATCCTGAAGATGCAGGCCGACGGTCTGGCCAAGCGGCTGGAGCACGCCCACGCCAAAACGGCGGTCATCGGCATTTCCGGCGGGTTGGACAGCTGTCTGGCCCTGCTGGTGGCGGTGCGCGCCATGAAGCAGCTGGGCCGCCCCGCCAGCGATGTGCTGGCCGTGACCATGCCCTGCTTCGGCACCACCCACCGCACCCGCAGCAATGCCGAGATCCTGTGCGATGAGCTGCAGGTCTCCTTCAAAGAGATCGACATCGCCGAGACGGTGCACAGCCACTTCCGGGACATTGGTCAGGACGAAAGCGTGCTGGACGTGACCTTTGAAAATGGGCAGGCCCGTGTGCGCACGCTGGAGCTGATGGACACCGCCAACCGCACCGGCGGCCTTGTGGTGGGCACCGGCGACCTGTCGGAGCTGGCACTGGGCTGGGCCACCTACAACGGCGACCACATGAGCATGTACGGTGTGAACGCCGGGGTGCCCAAAACGCTGGTGCGCCATCTGGTGCATTACGAGGCCGACATTGCCGCCACCGACGCCCTGCGCACCGTGCTGCTGGACATTCTGGACACTCCGGTCTCCCCGGAGCTGCTGCCCGCCAAGGACGGCGAGATCGCGCAAAAGACCGAGGATCTGGTGGGCCCCTATGAGCTGCACGACTTTTACCTGTATCAGGTGCTGCGCTTCGGCTTTGGCCCGGCCAAGATCTTCCGGCTGGCAAAGGCCGCCTTTGCAGGCCGCCCCGAATACCCCGACAACGTGCTGTACAAGTGGCTGCGCAACTTCTACTGGCGGTTCTTCGCCCAGCAGTTCAAGCGCAGCTGCCTGCCGGACGGCCCCAAGGTGGGCAGCGTGACCCTTTCGCCCCGCGGCGACTGGCGCATGCCCAGCGATGCCTGCGCCGCCCTCTGGCTCGCCGAACTGGAACAGCTTTCGATCAAGGACTGACACATGAAACACAAAAAACTGCTGACCAATCTTCTGTTTGCCGCCGTCGTTCTGGCCATTGCCGCCGTTCTGCTGCTGGTGCGCAGTGCACACAGCAGCGGTTCCAAGCTGCGGGCCGAACTGATCTACGGCGACAACAACACCACCATGAACCTTCCGCTGGACAAGAACGATACCTATGACGTAGACACCGGGTACTACACGGTGCACATCGAGATCAAGGACGGTGCTGCCCGCTTTGTGGACTCCCCCTGCCCGGACCACATCTGTGAGAGCTTCGGCTGGCTGTCCAACGAAGACCAGACCGCCACCTGCCTGCCCGCCCGCGCGGTGCTGACCATCGTGCCGGCCGACTGAGCCTTGCGCTCAAAAGGAGATTTCCTATGAAGGATGATTCCAACCGTTCCCTGCGGCGTGTGAACCGCAAGAGCCGCAGTGCGGCAGACCGCACCGTGGAAGTGGACAGCTCCGCTTTTTTTGCGGAGGACCCGTCCCCCACGCCGCCGCCCCGGAAAAAGCCCAATTCCTCTGCCCCGCGCCGCAGCGGTGCAGAGGCACAGGCTTCCGCCGCTGCACCCTCGAAATTCGGCAAGATCCTGCTGCCGGTGCAGGGCATCCTCAGCGTGGCTTCGCTGGTGCAGCTGTGGCGCACCCAGATGCTGCCGGTGTTGTATCTGGTCATTCTGGCCGCCCTGCTGTTCCTGCTCTGGCTGCTGGTCAAGCGCTGTCAGGAGTACAATGTGCCCGGCAAGGTGTCCCGTGTGTTCTCGGTGTTCCTGTGCGCCTGCATGGCGCTGGGCTGTGTCTGGGCCCAGCAGGGTCTGACCGCGCTGGACAACATGACCAACGGTCTGCTCACCGGTGCCGAGGCCAACAAGATCACCAAGGAGCCTTTCGTCATCTACCTCAGCGGCGTGGACACCCGTGGTGAACTGACCGAAAAAGCCCGCAGCGACGTGAACATTCTGGCTGTGGTGAACCCCCAGACCAAGCAGGTGGCGCTGATCAACACGCCCCGCGACTACTATGTGGATCTGGCCGGCACCAACAGCAAGGACAAGCTGACCCACGCCGGTCTGTACGGCGTGGAGACCAGCATGGCCACATTGGGCAACCTCTATGGCATCAACGTGGACCACTACATCCGCATCAACTTTGCGGGCTTCATCAATATCGTGGACGCCCTGGGCGGCGTGGACGTGTATTCCGACCAGGCCTTCACCTCAGTGGGCAGCCCCGGCTACTACGACCCCACCACCTTTGCCGAAGGCTGGAACCATCTGGACGGTAAGTCCGCCCTGGCCTTTGCCCGGGAGCGCCACGCCTTTGCTTCCGGCGATATCCAGCGCGGCATCAACCAGATGAAGGTCATCGACGCCATGCTGAACAAGATCAAGTCCCCTGCCCTGCTCATGGGCTTTTCCAAGATCATGGACGCCGCTTCGGACTGCTTTGTCACCGATTTTTCGCAGGATCAGATCAGTGCGCTGGTGCGCATGCAGCTGAGCGATTTTGCCAACTGGGACATCCAGAGCTACACCGTTACCGGTTCGTCCGGCACCAGCACCCAGTGCTATTCCGCCAAGGGCCAGAAGCTCTACGTCATGAAGCCGGATGAAGCCTCCGTCAGCAAGGCCAAAGAGATGATTGCGGTCGTGCTGGGCGGTGAGGGCACTGTGAGCGACACCACCCAGACCCCGGAAAAGACCGACATCTTTACCCCCACCACCGACCCGAACGCCGCTGCTTCCATTCCGGAAGAACCGGCGGAAAGCGTCATCGTGGAGGAGCCCGCCGAGAGCGTGCCGGAAGAGACCCCGGCCGAAACGCCTGCTGAGCAGCCTGCAGAACAGCCTGCCGACACCCAGCCCCAGGAGCCGGAGACTCCGGCCGACAGCGGCACCAGTGACGGCAGCACCGAAGCTCCGTCCATCTCCCTGCCCACGCAGGAAGAGGTGGAACAGGCTGCATCCTCGCTGTACAACGCAGCGTCCACCATTCTGGATGCCATCTACAATGCAGCGTCCCAGAACGACGCCGCCTGAGTTCCCACAACTGTATAACTGCAACGAGGCCCCGGAGGGCAGAACCTCCGGGGCCTCGTTTTTTCGTTGTCAGGATCTTATGCCTTGATCTCGTTCCACACGCTGTGGCCGTCCAGGCTGGAGGCATCCACGCCCAGATACTCGCAGATGGTCTGGGCAATGGTGCCGAAGCAGAGCTTCGTGCCCAGGTCCACACCGGGCTTCACGCCCTTGCCGCAGACCAGGTACGGCACATACTCGCGGGTATGGTCGGTGGTCTTGGTGTAGGAGGGGTCGCAGCCGTGGTCTGCGGTGATCATCAGCAGGTCGCCCTCCCGCATGCCGGGGATGAAGTCGGCCAGGAAGCGGTCGAACTCAGCGGCGGCGGCCGCGTAGCCCGCCACATCGCGGCGGTGGCCGTACAGCATGTCAAAGTCCACCAGATTCACAAAGGCCAGACCCTCAAAGTCGCGGGTCTGCAGGGCCTTGGTGAAGGCAATGCCGTTGGTGTTGCCGGTGGTCTTGATCTTCTCGGTCACGCCCTCGCCATCAAAGATATCGAAGATCTTGCCCACGGCGATGACGTCCTTGCCGGCGTTCTTCAGCAGGTCCAGCATGGTGGCGCGGGGCGGCTTCAGGCTCAGGTCGTGGCGGTTGGTGGTGCGGTAGAAGGTATCGGCGGTGCGGCCCAGGAAGGGGCGGGCAATGACGCGGCCCACGCCATACTCGCCCTTGAGCATCTCGCGGGCGATCTCGCAATAACGGTACAGCTCGTGCACCGGCACCAGCTCTTCGTTGGCAGCCACCTGGAACACGCTGTCGGCACTGGTGTAGACGATGAGGGCGTTTTCCTTCATGGCCTGCTCGCCGTAGTCCTTCAGCACCTGGGTGCCGGAATAGGGCTTATTGCAGAGCACCTTGTGGCCGGTCTTTTCCTCAAACTCGTGGATGAGCTCTGCGGGGAAACCCTCCGGGAAGGTGGGCAGCGGCTTCGGGCTCACCACACCGGCGATCTCCCAGTGGCCGATGGTGGTGTCCTTGCCCATGCTCTGCTCCTGCAGGCGGGCAAAGGAACCGGTGGGAGCGGCGGTCTTTTCTCCGGCGGTCACGCCGTCGATGTTGAACAGGCCCAGCTTTTGCAGGTTGGGGCAGTTGAAGTTGGGATGCTTTGCAATGGCTCCCAGCGTGTTGGTGCCCTCGTCGCCAAAAGCGGCGGCATCCGGCTCGGCGCCGATGCCAAAGCTGTCGAGCACGATCAGAAAGACACGTTTTTCCATCTTGGTTTTCTCCATTTCTTCCGGGTCAGCCCGGATAAGTGACACTTTTACCTACCACCATTATAAGCAAAAACAGGCCCGTTTGCAAGGGCTGTCTTTCCATGCTGCACAGCTGTCCTGACGGGCAGGATCTTAGCCATTTCTTTAACGATTTCTCTGTGCAAAATCCGCAAAATTACCGCGTCCCTGCGTCAAGCATCTGTTCAGACCTCCCGGTATGCAAAAAAGTTGTATTCATCCTGAAATTTCACTTGCTCTCTTGTCAGAAAGCGATTATAATAGTAGTTGGTAAAGTTTTGGATTTTCGCTTTACCGTACATTCCAACCCACAGCACGGGGAGTTTTCCCTGTTGGTCGTGTGCGCGGGCCGTTCTGCATGACAGCAGACAGCCTGCTGCAAAATAAATGAGAGAGTGAGAACGTAGACGGAGGTATTTTGAATGAGAAAAACGAAAATTATCTGCACCCTGGGCCCTTCCACCGACAAGGACGGCGTCCTGCGTGAACTGATCGCCAACGGCATGAATGTTGCCCGCTTCAACTTCTCCCACGGCTCCCACGAGGAGCACAAGGGCCGTCTGGACCTGCTCAAGTCCCTGCGCGAGGAGCTGGGCAAGCCCGTGGCTGCTCTGCTGGACACCAAAGGCCCTGAGATCCGCCTGAAGGACTTCAAGAACGGCACCGAGATGCTGGAAGCCGGCCAGACCTTCACCCTGACCACCCGCGATGTGGAGGGCACCAAGGAGATCTGCTCCATCACCTACAAGGATCTGCCTCAGGACGTGGCCCCCGGCGGCACCATCATGCTGGATGACGGCCTGATCAAACTGCAGATCCAGACCGTGAACGATACCGACATCGTCTGCACTGTGCTGAACAACGGCAAGATCAAGAACAAGAAGGGCGTCAACGTGCCCGGTGTGCATCTGTCCATGCCGTATATGAGCCAGCGCGATAAGGACGATATCATCTTCGGCATCGAGCAGGGCTTTGATTTCATCGCTGCTTCCTTTGTGCGCACCGCACAGGACGTGTACGAGATCCGCAACCTGCTGAACGAGTACGACTCCAACATCCGCATCATCGCTAAGATCGAGAACCGTGAGGGTGTGAACAACATCGACAGCATCCTGGCTGCCGCCGACGCCGTCATGGTGGCCCGCGGCGACCTGGGCGTCGAGATCGACTTTACCGAGCTGCCCGGCATCCAGAAGACCATCATCGACCGCTCCTTCTCTTTCGGCAAGCCCATCGTCACCGCTACCCAGATGCTGGACAGCATGATGGTGAACCCCCGCCCCACCCGTGCTGAGATCTCGGACGTGGCAAACGCCATCTACGACGGCACCTCTGCTATTATGCTGTCCGGTGAGACCGCTGCCGGTGCTTACCCCGTGGAGGCACTGAAGACCATGTCCGCCATCGCCGAGCGCACCGAGCAAGAGGGTCACTACCTGCGCGGCCGTCTGATGGAGCCCAACACCGGCAAGATCAGCGTTTCCGACGCTACCGCTCACGCCGCCTGCCTGACCGCCAAGGACGTGAACGCCGCTGCCATCGTCACCGTGTCCGAGTCCGGCACCACTGCCCGCCTGCTGAGCAAGTACCGCCCGCAGCAGCCCATCATCGCCTGCGTCATGAAGGAGCAGGTGCAGCGTCAGCTGTCCCTGAGCTGGGGCATCACCTCCCTGATGATGCCTCTGGCGCACAGCACCGACGAGCTGATCGAAATGTCCACCGCTCTGGCCAAGGAAAACGGCTTCCTGCACGACGGTGAGCTGGCCGTGGTGACCGCCGGCGTGCCCGTGGGCATTTCCGGCACCACCAACATGATCAAGATCCACATGGTGGGCAACTGCCTGGCCACCGGTGTGGGCGTCGGCCCGGAGAACGCCGAGGTGTCCAACGCCACCGGCAAGGCCTGCGTGTGCCGCACCCTGGACGAGGTGCATGCCAAGTTCAAACCCGGCATGGTGCTGGTGGTGCCTTCCACCAGCAACGAGATGCTGAACTATGTGCGCGACGCCGCCGCTCTGGTGGTGGAGGAGCCCGGCCTGAACAGCCATGCCGCCATTGCCGGCAAGGCTCTGCTCAAGCCCACCGTCGTGGGTGCCGTGGGTGCCACCTCTCACATCCGTGACGGCCTGATGATCGCTGTGGACTGCGCACACGGCAGCGTGCAGCGCCTGCAGGCCTGAGAAAGAGGGCGACACAATGGAACGCATTGCGAGCTTCTGTGTTGACCATACCAAGCTGGACCGGGGCATGTACCTGAGCCGTCAGGACGGCGATGTGCTCACTTGGGACATCCGCATGAAGAAGCCCAACCAGGGCGATTACCTGTCCACGGCCGCTGCCCACACGCTGGAGCACCTGTTTGCCACCTACGCACGCAATAGTGCCTTCCAGGATGGTGTGATCTATGTGGGCCCCATGGGCTGCCGCACCGGCTTTTACCTGCTGACCCGCGGCCTGACCCCTGCGCAGGCTTTGGAGCTGACCGTGGAGTCCTTCCGCTTTATGGCCGCCTTTGAGGGTGCCGTGCCCGGTGCCAGCGAAGTGGAGTGCGGCAACTACCGCGACATGGATCTGCCTGCCGCCAAGGCCGAGGCTGCTGCCATGCTGCCGGTTCTGGAAGCCCTGACCGCTGACCGTCTGCACTACTGAGCCTCTGTGCCGGAACTCTAGACAAACAACAAAACCCGGAACTTCCTGTCGGACAGGAAGTTCCGGGTTTTTGGTTTTGTTCGGTTTATTCGTCCGGGTCGCCGCGCTCGGGCATGGTGCGCAGCTCCCGCACCAGCATGGCGCGCAGCTGGTACTGATGCTGCTCGGCCGCAAGGTCGGCTCCGGCATGCAGCTCCACCTCCGGTGCCCGCCCATCGTCCGTGTACAGCGGCACCGTGACCACGGCCTGGGTGCCCTTTTCCGGGGCACACTCCACGCTCAGCCCCCAGCCCATGCGGCGGCAGCACTCGCGGCAAAGCAGCAGCCCCAGCTGAGCCCCGCCCAGAAAGCTGCGCCGGTTTTCCAGCCAGGCTTCCTGGCTGCCCTCCGGCAGACCGCAGCCATTGTCCCGCACAGTCAGCTGCCACATGGTCTCGCTGCGGCGCAGCAGGATCCTCACCGTGCCGCCCTCGCGGCAGGCACGCAGGGCGTTGGACAGCAGATGCAGACACAGCAGCTCCACATCATCCCGGTCAGCCAGCACACGGCAGGTCGTCCAGCCGCCGTAGTCCAGCTCCAGGGTGACTCCCAGCTGCGCACGCACCATGTCGGCCTGGGCCGCCACCTGCTGCAGCAGCTCGCACAGATCCAGCGGGTAAAGCTTAGGCGGCTGCCCGGCACGCAGAAATTCCAGCGCAGACAGCAGTTCGTTGATGGTCCGTTCCAGCTTGGCCGTGGCCGCGCTGATGTCGCTGACTGCCTGCAGGGACTGGGCGTCTGCCCCCACGCGGGCCAGATGCTGCTCCAGATACTCGCAGTTGCGCCCGATCAGCCCCAGCGAATGGAAGCAGGCATCCTCCACCGCCTGCTGCGGGATGGCCTGCGCCGTCAGCTCCTGCGCTGTATTCTGCTGTGCCTGCTCCATTGCTACCGCCTCCAAGACTGTGTGCGTTATTCCCTGCTCTTCTGCTGGATGAGATACCGTTTGATTGCATAGATCAGCTTGCCCGTAGTGGGCTTTTCCGCTTCAAAGCCGCTTTCAGCCTTGAACTGCGTCCAGCCCTCGGCCGGTTTTGCTTCCAGCTGGTCGATCATGCGCCGGATGCCGCTGTCCACGGCCGAGACCGAAACACCATACTGCTCACTGACCGCCTGCAGGATCTCCTTGCGGATGGCCAGCTTCTGCGAGGTGCCGTAGACCACGCCCACCGCACTGGTCAGATAGCTGCAATTGATGTCCGGGATGCGGATGCCCCAGCTGTGGTACAGCTGCTGGCACTGCTGCTCGGTGCGCTGCCACTGCTGGCCCGGCATCCGGTACAGCTCCCGCAGCAGGTTCTTGAGCTCCATGCGCTCCACGCAGCAACAGCTGCCGGAGTCCTCCATGCGCAGTGCCGAGCTGTTCTTGCGCCGGCCCTCGTCGAACAGCATCAGCAGCGGCTTGTGCTCCAGCTTGCGCAGTTCCATCATGAACTCGATGCTGCTCATATCCTCCATCTGGCTGCACAGCACCACGATGTCAAAATTGTGGCCCTGCTGCAGCTCCTGCAGCAGTTTGTGTCCGTTCAGAAAGCAGGTACAGGCCAGCACTGGGTTCTGTTCTTCCAGATAGTTTTTCTGTACCCGAAGCTCCTTGCGGTCATAGCTTGCAAGGGCGACCTGCAGCACATCTGCCGTCCGCTCATTGTCCACGCCACGCGCCGCCTTCCTGTTCGGTCTGCTGTGCCGCATCCAGCTCTGCCACCACGTCCTGCCAGATCTCCGGCTGAACGCCATTCTCACACAGATATTGCAAAACACGGTAGCCAAACTCCGGTGCAACGGCCATATACTTGCTGTCCATGCGCTGGCTGCTGCCAGTACGGCAAAGCGTCAGGCGACAGCCGGTTTCGCCGTCCGGGTCAAGGGAGTAAACCAGCGTATATGCCTGCTGCAACCCGGCGATGGCAGAAAACTGCCGGACCATGGGTGAAAATGTACGTTCCATAGAAATTCCTCCTTGCTACAAGGCATTGCGACGTTTTTAGTGCATTTCCTTGTTTTTCCTTTTTTATTGTATGGAGCAGGAAGGAACCATTCAACCCTGAAAAAGTGTCTAAAAGTGTCAGGCTGTTTTTCTGTTCGATTTTGCGTCGTGCTATTTTGCTTTCCGACGTTTTTACAAATCATGCCGCCTGTGCCGCACCGTATTTTCATCGTTCCGGATGGTTTGCACGGCTTTTTTCAGCACCCTTACAATAACACGAACGCCGCAGGATTGCAACCCCTGCCGCCGGGTTGGGAATTTTTTCCTCTCTGACCCGGCCAGAACAGAGAATTTCTGCTTCCGCTTCCGGAAACACTTTCTTTTCCATACACAGTTTTTTCATATAGATTTGCTAAAATCATATCGATTCTTCTGTGCAGTCTGCGCGCCTTTTGGCCCGCAGCGGCACAGCTGTCCGTTCCTCACCTCTCCGGCCCCGGCCGGAACCTTTTCCCCAGAAAGGCACACACATGCTACAAATCAAACAGATCTGCAAACAGTACAAGACCGGCGATCTCGTGCAGAATGCGCTGAACAATGTCAGCCTGAACCTGCGTGATAACGAATTCGTCGCCATCCTCGGCCCCAGCGGCTCCGGCAAAACCACCCTGCTGAACATTATCGGCGGTCTGGACCGGTATGACAGCGGCGATTTGATCATCAACGGCATCTCCACCAAAAAGTACACCGACCGCGACTGGGACTCCTACCGCAACCACACCATCGGCTTTGTGTTCCAGAGCTACAACCTCATCCCCCACCAGACCGTGCTGGCCAACGTGGAGCTGGCCCTTACCATCTCCGGCATTTCCGGGGCCGAGCGCCGCCGCCGCGCCACCGAGGCACTGGAGGAAGTGGGTCTGGGCAACCAGCTGCACAAGCATCCCAGCGAGATGTCCGGCGGCCAGATGCAGCGTGTGGCCATTGCCCGTGCACTGGTGAACAACCCCGACATCCTGCTGGCCGACGAGCCCACCGGTGCACTGGACAGTGAAACCAGCATCCAGGTCATGGAGCTGCTCAAGGAGGTGGCCCGGGACCGTCTGGTGGTCATGGTCACCCATAACCCGGAGCTGGCCGAGCGCTACGCCACCCGCATCGTGACCCTGAAGGACGGCGTCATCCGCTCTGACACTATGCCCTATGAGCCGGACACCCAGACCCTTGCGGCCCCCGTGCACAAGAACATGGGCCGCTCGTCCATGTCAGTGCTCACCTCGCTGACCCTCAGCTTCAACAACCTGCGCACCAAAAAAGCACGCACCCTGCTCACTGCCTTTGCCGGTTCCATCGGCATCATCGGCATTGCGCTGATCATCTCCCTGTCCACCGGTGTCAACAACTACATTGACGACATGGAGCGCTCCACCCTGTCGGAGTACCCGCTGCAGATCATGAGCAGCGGCATGGACTTTACTTCCATGCTCTCTTCCCGCGTTCCGTCGGACAGCTCCCAGAGCACCACTCCGGAAGAAGACATGGTGCCGGTGCGCCAGCTGCTCTCGCAGATGGTGTCGGGCATCACCACCAACGACCTCAAGTCCCTCAAGCAGTATCTGGAGACCACCGACACCACCGTTGCCGACAATGCCACCGCCGTGGAGTATGCCTATAATGTGTCGCCCCAGATCTACCGGCAGGACCCCGACGGCAGCATCCGGCAGGTGAACCCGGATTCCTCCCTGTCCTCGCTGGGCATCAGCTCCGAGACCTCTTCCAACAACATCATGTCCTCCATGATGAACACCAGTGTGTTCTCGGAACTGCCCCAGACCCCGGAGCTGTATGCATCCCAGTACGACGTCAAGGCCGGCCGCTGGCCGGAAGCCTACAACGAATGCGTGCTGGTGCTGGACGCCACCGGCAGCGTGACCGACTACGCCCTGTACGCGCTGGGCATGCGGGACAACGCTGAGCTGGACAAGATGATCCAGCAGTTTGCCCAGAACCAGAACGTAGACGTGCCGGATGACTTCAAGACCTATTCCTATTCCGATTTTCTAGGCAAGCAGTTCAAGCTCATCAACAGCTCCGACCGCTATGTCTACGACGAGACCTACAGCTTGTGGCGCGATAAATCGGATGACACCGACTATATGAAGCAGGTGGTGGCCAACGGCACCGACCTGACCATCGTGGGCGTGGTGCAGCCCGCCGAGGATTCTTCTGCTGCCATGCTGTCCTCCGGTATCGGCTACACCCACGACCTCACCCTGCACGTCATCGAGCAGGCCAAATCCAGCGCCATCGTGCAGCAGCAGATGGCCGACCCCCAGATCAATGTGTTCACCGGCGAGGAGTTCGGTGCCAACAACGGCACTTCCTTCGATATGTCCTCCATGTTCTCGGTGGACACCGATGCGCTGAAGAATGCCTTCCAGTTTGACACCAGCGCCCTGAAGTTTGACCTGAGCGGCACCTTTGATCTGAGCTCCGGTTCCTTCGACCTCTCTTCCCTGCTGGACCCGGACAGCTTCTCACTGGACCTGGGCGACCTGCCGCAGCTGGACATGGACATGAGCAGCGTGTTTGAGAACATGGATCTGTCCATCTCCCCGGAGGCCCTGCAGAATATGATGCAGAAGATCCTGAACGGCTACAAGGACTATGTGGTGGGCAACGGCATCCTGAATCTGGACAAGATCAGCTTCTCCGCCTATATGCAGACCGAGCAGTTCCAGCAGCTGCTGGCCAGCTCCATAAGTGAACTGCTGGCCGACGCCAACCTGCAGGAGCAGTTCTCCGCCGCCATGCAGACCGTGATGGAGAGCTACTCTGCCCAGATCAGCCAGGCCCTGCAGAGCCAGCTGAGCACCGCCATGAATACGGCCATGCAGCAGATGGGCACCCGGATCAGCCAGCAGATGGAAAGCGCCATCCAGAAGAACATTGCCCAACTGGGCAGCCAGATGGAAAATGCCCTGAAGATCGACGCCAGCGCCTTCCAGAATGCCATCCACATGAACATGACGCAGGAAGAGCTGGCCGAACTGATGAAGTCCTCCATGCTGTCCTCCACCTCCACCTACGACGGCAACCTGCAGAGCCTGGGCTACGCCGACCTCGATGACCCCAGCACCATTTCCATCTACCCGAAGGACTTTGACTGCAAGGCCCTGATCGTGGATGCACTGGACGCCTACAATGCCTCCGCCGAGGCAAATGGCGAGGATGACAAGGTGGTGCGTTACACCGATGTGGTGGGCACCCTGATGACCTCGGTGACCAAGATCATCAACATGATCAGCAACATGCTGGTGGCCTTTGTGTCCATCTCGCTGGTGGTGTCCTCCATCATGATCGGCGTCATCACCTATATCAGCGTGCTGGAGCGCCGCAAGGAGATCGGCATCCTGCGTGCCATCGGCGCGTCCAAGCGCAACATCTCGGAGGTATTCAACGCCGAGACCTTCATCATCGGTCTGTGCTCCGGCTGTATGGGCGTGGGCCTGAGCCTGATTCTGCTGATCCCCGGCAACATGCTCATCCACTCCATTGCCGACAGTGCCTCGGTCACGGCAGCCCTGCCGCTGCAGGCTGCACTGGTGCTGATCGCACTGGCCACACTGCTCACCATTCTGGGCGGCCTGATCCCCGCCAAGAGCGCCTCCAAGTGCGATCCCGTCAAGGCCCTGCGCTCGGAGTGATTCCCGGCAGACAAAACACAAGCGGACGGTTCCCCGGTCGGGCAGCCGCCCGCTTTTTGCATTGCGGCGCATCTTGTGCTAAAATAAGAAAAAACACAAAGGAGCCTTTTTCCATGCCCAACATCATTGAGATCACTGATTTTTCCGCGCCGGAGCTGGACGTCTACGCCCGCCTGACCCAGGCCCAGCTGCGCAATCGACTGGAGCCGGAAAAGGGCGTTTTTATTGCCGAGAGCCCCAAGGTGATCGCGCGGGCGCTGGATGCCGGCTACCAGCCGCTGTCCCTGCTCATGGAACGCAAACAGATCACCGGCCCGGCCCAGGACATCCTGACCCGCTGCGGGGACGCCCCGGTATACACGGCTGACCGCGAGATGCTGGCCCGCCTGACCGGCTACGAACTGACCCGCGGCGTGCTGTGCGCCTTCCGCCGCCCCGCGCCCCGCACAGTAGAGCAGGTATGCCGGGATGCCCGCCGGGTGGCTGTGCTGGAGGGCATCGTGGATTCCACCAACGTGGGTGCCATCTTCCGCAGTGCTGCCGCATTGAACATGGATGCGGTGCTCATCACGCCCTCCTGCTGCGACCCGCTGTGCCGCCGGGCGGTGCGCGTGAGCATGGGTACGGTGTTCCAGGTGCCCTGGGCGCAGATCGGCACCACCCCCGCCGACTGGCCGGAACACGGCATGGCACAGCTGCACGCTCTGGGCTTCAAGACCGCTGCCATGGCCCTGAGCGACCGTTCGGTGAGCATCGACGACAACGCCCTTGCCGCTGAGCCCAAACTGGCCATTGTGCTGGGCACCGAGGGCGACGGCCTGGCCCACAGCACCATCGCCGCCTGCGACTATACCGTGAAGATCCCCATGTCCCATGGGGTAGACTCGCTGAACGTAGCCGCTGCCAGTGCCGTCGCCTTCTGGCAGCTGGGCCGTACCTGACACAATCCGCTTGACAAATCTCCTGATTCGAGTTACACTTACAGGGTCATCTGGTATGGGCCTGTAGCTCAGTTGGGAGCCCATGCGGTCCTTAAACAATCTGGAGTTATATACCACGCGCCCCCAAGCGGTTTTTGGGGGCTTAAATATGGGCTCGTAGCTCAGTTGGGAGCCCATGCGGTCCTTAAACAATCTGGAGTTATATACCACGCGCCCCCAAGCGGTTTTTGGGGGCTTAAATATGGGCTCGTAGCTCAGTTGGGAGCCCATGCGGTCCTTAAACAATCTGGAGTTATATACCACGCGCCCCCAAGCGGTTTTTGGGGGCTTAAATATGGGCTCGTAGCTCAGTTGGGAGAGCGTTCGGTT
>ENA-OQNO01000282-OQNO01000282.1-human-gut-metagenome-genome-assembly--contig:-NODE-282-length-55233-cov-6.156535_pt1 | contig 55233 bp, 57 predicted proteins | sample MGYA00242629_ERZ504880 | MGnify/ENA primary metagenome ERZ504880 (study PRJEB26092, sample SAMD00036377) | human gut metagenome | host: Homo sapiens | study: EMG produced TPA metagenomics assembly of... | reverse complement strand
CGCTTAACGGCGTGGGGGTTCAAGTCCCTTCACCCGCATTAGAAAAGTTAGCCGGCTTAGCTCAGTTGGTAGAGCATCTGATTTGTAATCAGAGGGTCGCGTGTTCAAGTCATGTAGCCGGCATAAAATGCGAACGTAGTTCAGTGGTAGAACACCACCTTGCCAAGGTGGGGGTCGCGGGTTCGAATCCCGTCGTTCGCTTGAGGAGCCGGGGTGGCGGAACTGGCAGACGCACAGGACTTAAAATCCTGCGAAAGGAAACTTTCGTACCGGTTCGATCCCGGTCCTCGGCATAATATAATAATGAGCACCCTTAGCTCAACTGGATAGAGTACCTGACTACGAATCAGGCGGTTAGAGGTTCGACTCCTCTAGGGTGCATTTTTATCGGGAAGTAGCTCAGCTTGGTAGAGCACTTGGTTTGGGACCAAGGGGTCGCAGGTTCGAATCCTGTCTTCCCGATTTATGGCGGTGTAGCTCAGCTGGCTAGAGCGTCCGGTTCATACCCGGGAGGTCGGGGGTTCGATCCCCTTCGCCGCTATATATATGGATTTCTTGGACCTTTAGCTCAACTGGTTAGAGCACTCGGCTCATAACCGAGCGGTCGTAGGTTCGAGTCCTACAAGGTCCATATATTAATTATAATATTTGGAGGATTACCCAAGTCCGGCTGAAGGGAACGGTCTTGAAAACCGTCAGGCGTGTAAAAGCGTGCGTGGGTTCGAATCCCACATCCTCCTTATAATTAACGCGGGATGGAGCAGCTAGGTAGCTCGTCGGGCTCATAACCCGAAGGTCGTAGGTTCAAATCCTGCTCCCGCAATATGGCTCGGTAGCTCAGTTGGTAGAGCAATGGATTGAAGCTCCATGTGTCGGCGGTTCGATTCCGTCTCGCGCCATTTGTTTATATTTCGGAAGGGTAGCGAAGAGGCTAAACGCGGCGGACTGTAAATCCGCTCCTTCGGGTTCGGGGGTTCGAATCCCTCCCCTTCCATAGTTACGGGCATAGTTTAAAGGTAGAACTAAGGTCTCCAAAACCTTCAGTGTGGGTTCAATTCCTACTGCCCGTGTTAGTAAAGTGGCGAATGTGGTGAAGTGGTTAACACATCAGATTGTGGCTCTGACATTCGGGGGTTCGATTCCCCTCATTCGCCTATATTTTTTGGGGTATAGCCAAGCGGTAAGGCAAGGGACTTTGACTCCCTCATGCGTTGGTTCGAATCCAGCTACCCCAGTTATACTTTGCCGGCGTGGCGGAATTGGCAGACGCGCTGGACTCAAAATCCAGTGTCCGCAAGGACGTGCCGGTTCGACCCCGGCCGCCGGTATAAGTTACACTCCTTAAGGAGTGTTTTTTTGTCTATAGGAGTTTATTTTTTATGTCTGATAAATTTCAGCTTCTCTTAAAACAAATTCGTTTTCCTGAAGATCACGATGCTTTTAAAGAAATTAAAGATGGTTCTATCGAAACAGTAAAGCTATTTAAATCAAAACGCCAATGGTTCTTTGTTTTTTCTTTTCCTAGTGTTCTGTCTTATGAGTCTTTTGGTCTTTTTGATAGTTTACTTCACTCTTCTTTTAATTCTTTAGGTGCTAAAGCTTCTTTTGAGATTCGTTTAGTTTCAACTGCTTACGATGATTCTTTACTTGGAGATTACTTTTCATATGCTTTAGATAGTTTAAAAGTGTCACACTTTTCTATTTATTCTTTATTCTCAAATCTAAAGGTTGAGATTTCGAATAATAGTATTTTTGTTAAGGCTCCAGAGCATATTATAAAGGAAAATGTACAGGATAGATTTATTTCTTTGATATCTAAATCTCTTTCTCAAGTTGGTTTATCTGATGTATCCATTTCTGTTGTCGAAGATAAGGAAGCTTCATCTTCTTTAGAAGAGGCTTACCAAACAAATAAGGATTCTTTACAAGAACAAGCTGAGTCTCAGGCTAGACAGGCGCTTCAATCTATTCTTGAAAGTGCCCCAGCACCGAAACCTGTGTCCGAACCATCACAAAATTTTGCTGAGAAACAAAGTCAACGTCAAGCTAGTTTTGATAAGGCTGAAATAACGCCAATGGTTGATATTAATTCTGAAGAGAATCGGGTTGTTTTTGAAGGATATATTTTTGATGTAGAGCAACGTGAAACTAAGACGGGTCGAATTATTATTAATTTCAAGGTAACTGATTATACATCTAGTTTTGCTATGCAACGATGGGTCAAAGATAGTGATGAGCTCGCTAAGTTCGATATGATAAAAAAGGGGAACTGGGTTAGGGTTCGTGGCCGTATCGAGAATAATCCTTTCACTCATAGTCTGACTATGAATGTGCAAGATATTAAAGAAATTTCACATACTCCTCGTAAGGATTTGATGCCTGAGGGACAAAAGCGTGTGGAATTTCATGCGCATACCAACATGTCGACTATGGATGCAATGCCAACTGTTGAAGATCTTATTGATACAGCGGCTTCTTGGGGACATCCAGCAGTTGCCATTACTGACCATGCTAATGTTCAGAGTTTTCCTCATGGCTACCATAGGGCTAAGAAAGCTGGGATTAAGGCTATTTTTGGTCTTGAAGCCAATCTTGTTGAGGATAAAGTTCCTATTGTTTATAATTCCCAGAATTTGGAATTAAAAGAAGCAACTTATGTTGTATTTGACGTTGAGACAACGGGCTTGTCTGCTGTTCATAATGATTTGATTCAGATTGCGGCATCAAAAATGCATAAAGGTAATATTATTGAGCAATTTGATGAATTCATAGATCCAGGACATCCTCTTTCTGAATTTACTACTGAGTTGACCGGTATTACTGATAATCATGTTAAGGGTGCTAAACCTTTAGTGCAAGTTTTACAGGAGTTTCAAGAATTCTGTCAAGGAACTGTGCTAGTAGCCCATAATGCGACCTTTGACGTTGGTTTTATGAATGCCAATTATGAAAGACATCAGTTACCAACAATTTCACAACCGGTTATTGATACTTTAGAATTTGCACGAAATCTTTATCCTGAGTATAAGCGTCATGGTTTGGGGCCTTTGACGAAGCGGTTTGGTGTGGCTTTGGATCATCACCATATGGCCAATTATGATGCGGAAGCTACGGGTCGTTTGTTGTTTATCTTCATAAAAGATGTGTTTGATAAGCACGGTTTGACTAATCTGGAACAGTTGAACACGGATTTGGTTTCTGAAGATTCGTATAAAAAGTCTCGTGTTAAACATGCGACGCTATATGTTCAGAATCAAACTGGCTTGAAGAATATCTTTAAGTTGGTAAGTTTATCAAATGTCTCATACTTTGAGGGAGTAGCACGTATTCCTCGTACGGTCTTAGATGAGTATCGTGAGGGAATTATTGTAGGTTCTGCTTGTGCTGATGGTGAGGTTTTTGATACGCTTCTGTCTCACGGTATTGACAAGGCGGTTGAAGTTGCTAAATATTATGACTTTATTGAAGTTATGCCACCGGCAATTTATGCACCCTTGATTGCAAAGGATTTAATCAAGGATGAGGAGGCTATAGAACAACTGATTCGGGATTTGATTGAAGTCGCTAATCGTCTGGACAAGCCTGTGCTGGCTACAGGAAATGTACACTATATCAACCCTGAGGATGCCATTTACCGTGAAATCATTGTTCGTGCTTTGGGACAAGGAGCCATGATTAATAGGCCAATTGGTAAGGGAGAAAATGCGAAACCTGCTCCTTTACCTGAAGCTCATTTTAGGACAACTAACGAGATGCTAGATGACTTTGCCTTTTTGGGAAAAGACTTAGCCTATGAAATTGTTGTAACTAATACGCAGGCTATGGCAGATCAAATTGAAGAGGTTGAGGTTGTCAAAAAAGACTTGTACACACCTTTCATTGATCGTGCGGAAGAACAGGTTGCGGAGATGACATATGCTAGAGCGTTTGAGCTTTATGGAAATCCTTTGCCTGATATTATTGACCTGCGAATTGAGAAAGAGTTGTCTTCAATTCTTGGTAATGGTTTTGCCGTAATCTACCTGGCTTCGCAGATGCTAGTTAACCGTTCAAATGAACGTGGCTACCTAGTTGGTTCGCGTGGATCTGTCGGATCTAGTTTTGTTGCGACGATGATTGGAATTACTGAGGTCAATCCGATGCCGCCACATTATCTATGTCCTAATTGTCAACACTCAGAGTTCATTACAGATGGATCTTATGGATCTGGCTTCGATTTGCCTGATAAGGAATGTTCAGAATGTGGAACGGAGTCTAAAAAAGATGGTCAGGATATTCCTTTCGAGACCTTCCTAGGTTTTGATGGGGATAAGGTTCCTGATATCGATTTGAACTTCTCCGGTGATGATCAACCATCAGCCCACTTGGACGTTCGTGATATTTTTGGAGAGCAATATGCTTTTCGTGCCGGAACAGTAGGAACTGTTGCAGATCGGACGGCTTATGGTTTTGTTAAAGGTTACGAACGTGATTACAATAAGTTTTACCGTGATGCCGAGGTCGATCGTTTAGCCATGGGGGCTGCGGGTGTTAAGCGAAACACAGGTCAGCACCCGGGTGGTATTGTTGTTATTCCAAATTATATGGATGTCTATGATTTCACACCTGTTCAATATCCGGCTGATGATGTAACGGCTGCCTGGCAGACGACTCACTTTAACTTCCACGATATCGATGAGAACGTGTTGAAGCTTGATATTCTGGGACATGATGATCCGACTATGATTCGTAAGTTGCAGGATTTATCGGGAATTGATCCCAAAGATATTCGAGCAGATGATCCAGATGTAATGAAACTTTTTTCAGGGACTGATATTTTAGGGGTAACACCTGAACAGATTGGGACACCAACGGGAATGTTGGGAATCCCTGAGTTTGGGACTAACTTTGTTCGTGGTATGGTCGACGAGACGCATCCGACGACCTTTGCGGAACTCTTACAGTTATCTGGTTTGTCCCACGGAACAGACGTTTGGTTAGGTAATGCACAAGATTTGATCAAGGAAGGTATTGCCACCCTAAAAACCGTTATCGGTTGTCGTGACGATATCATGGTATACTTGATGCATGCGGGGTTAGATCCTAAGATGGCCTTCACTATTATGGAACGTGTGCGTAAGGGGATGTGGTTGAAGATTTCCGAAGAAGAGCGTAATGGCTATATTCAAGCCATGCGTGAAAATAATGTTCCAGACTGGTACATTGAATCTTGTGGTAAAATCAAGTACATGTTCCCTAAAGCTCATGCGGCAGCCTACGTTATGATGGCCCTACGTGTAGCTTATTTCAAAGTGCACCATCCTATTTATTACTATTGTGCCTACTTCTCGATTCGAGCTAAAGCATTTGAGCTTAAGACGATGTCTGCAGGTCTTGATGCTGTTAAAGCTCGAATGGAAGATATTAAGGAGAAGCGCCAACGAAATGAAGCGACTAATGTTGAAAATGACTTATTTACGACGCTTGAAATTGTCAATGAAATGTTAGAACGTGGCTTTACCTTTGGTCAGTTAGATCTTTATAAGAGTCAGGCAACTGAATTTCTGATTGAAGGAGATACTTTGATTCCACCGTTTATTGCACTTGAAGGTTTGGGTGAGAACGTTGCTAAGCAAGTGGTTGCTGCGCGTGAAGAAGGTGAATTCCTTTCCAAGACAGAATTGCGTAAACGAGGAGGCCTATCATCAACCTTGGTTGAAAAATTGGATGAAATGGGCATCCTAGGAAATATGCCAGAAGATAATCAATTAAGTCTTTTTGATGATTTCTTTTAATGGCTAAAGAGAATCGTCCTCAACTTTGAGAGAATGGAGTCAGTCTCCGTTCTCTTTTTGTTTAGGGGTCTGCATGTGATGCTAAAAAGCCAAAGCTGAGAGGAAACCTTTTTCTTCGTCTTATGGTATACTGATAGAAAATTATAGTTTCAAGGAGTTAATCATGGTTTTACCAAATTTTAAAGAAAATCTTGAGAAATATGCTAAATTACTGGTTGCTAATGGGATTAATGTGCAACCTGGTCATACAGTGGCCTTGAGCATTGATGTAGAACAAGCAGAGCTAGCACACCTCTTAGTTAAAGAAGCCTATGCTTTAGGAGCAGCTGAGGTAATCGTTCAATGGTCAGATGATATTATTAATCGCGAGCGCTTCCTGCATGCTGATATGGACCGCATCGAAGAGGTTCCCGCCTATAAAAAAGCTGAAATGGAATATTTGTTAGCCAAGAAGGCAAGTCGCTTAGGTGTTCGTTCATCAGATCCAGGTGCCCTTAATGGTGTAGCTCCTGAACGTTTATCTGCTCATGCTAAAGCTACTGGGGTGGCCTTTAAACCTATGCAGGTGGCAACTCAGTCTAATAAGGTTAGTTGGACTGTAGCTGCTGCAGCTGGTAAGGAATGGGCTAAGAAGGTCTTTCCTGATGCTTCGAGTGATGAGGAAGCTGTAGATTTACTTTGGGACCAAATTTTCAAGACCTGTCGTGTTTATGAAGAGAATCCTGTACGTGCTTGGAAGGAACATGCTGACCGTTTGGATGCTAAAGCACGCCTACTCAAAGAGGCACAATTCTCAGCCTTACACTACCAAGCACCTGGAACAGATTTGACTCTAGGATTGCCTAAAAACCACGTTTGGGAGTCTGCAGGTGCCATCAATGCGCAAGGTGAAGGCTTCCTTCCTAATATGCCAACAGAAGAGGTCTTTACGGCACCAGATTTTCGTCGTGCAGATGGTTATGTCTCAAGCACAAAGCCTCTAAGCTACAATGGTAATATTATTGAGGGAATCAAGGTAACCTTCAAAGATGGTGAAATTGTAGATATCACAGCGGATCAAGGTGATGAAGTGATGAAGAATCTCGTCTTCAACAATAATGGAGCGCGTGCTCTAGGTGAATGTGCTTTGGTTCCAGATCCAAGTCCGATTTCACAGTCAGGCATCACTTTCTTTAACACTCTTTTTGATGAGAATGCATCCAACCACCTAGCTATTGGAGCAGCCTATGCTACCAGTGTTGAGGGAGGGGCAGACATGACAGAAGAGGAACTTAAGGAAGCTGGTCTTAATCGTTCAGATGTGCACGTAGACTTTATGATTGGTTCAAATCAAATGGATATTGATGGTATCCGCCAAGATGGTAGTCGTGTACCAATCTTCCGAAATGGGGATTGGGTAATCTAAGAGTGATGGAGGATTTCTCATGATTGGAAGTATGATAGTTGGTTTTCTCATTGGCCTTATTGCCTCTGCTATATCAAATAGGGGTGAACGTATGGGCTGTATTGGTAAGACCTTTGTTGGATGGCTAGGTGCTTTTGTTGGTCAGCTTCTTTTTGGGAATTGGGGACCGATGCTAGCAGATACTGCTATAGTCCCTTCGGTACTAGGTGCTGTTATCTTATTAGCCCTTTTTTGGAATCGTAATAGTTAGAAATGAAAGAGTTCTGAGGTATTGGTTAGATATCTAAGGACTCTTTTTTCTTATTTTTTCATTTTCATATACCACTTTTAGAAAAACTGTGGTAGAGTAATAAAAACAGCATCTATTTGGAAAGGACTAGAAATGAGTGACTTAGATAAAAACATGGCTGTAAAAAGTATGGTAGTTATGCGTAAGGCTTTTCGTACCATCGATGCCAAGGTTTCTGAGACCTTTAAAGAATTTAATTTGACACCAACTCAATTTGGAGTCATGGACGTGCTTAATGCCAAAGGACGTATGAAGATTGGCGAATTAATTGACCGCATGCTTGCCACCTCCGGGAATATGACTGTCGTCATTAAAAATATGGAGAAAAAGGGTTGGCTGACGCGAGAAGCCTGCCAAACAGATAAGCGTGCTTTCGAGGTTGATTTGACGGATGAGGGCCGTCGTATTATTCAAGCAGCAATCCCGCCACATCAGCGAGCTATTGAGGAGACTTTTTCCGTTCTGACACCTGAAGAACAGGCACAGTTGGTAGAGCTCCTGAAGAAATTTAAGAATGTCTGAGCATATTTCTTTATATTTCTAATGGAATCCTATATATTACTATGTAGTGGTAAATATCAATTATTAGAAATACAAAGGAAATATATCATGAAAAACATTCTATTTATCGTTGGGTCTCTTCGTAAGGGATCATTTAACCACCAATTAGCAGAAGAAGCTGAGAAAATGTTAGCTGGTAAAGCTAATGTTTCTTATCTTGACTATAGTCAAGTACCTGTTTTTAATCAGGATTTAGAAAGTCCAGTTCTTCCAGTTTTGGCAGAAGTTCGAGAACAGGTCTTGGTAGCAGACGCAATTTGGATTTTCTCACCGGTTTATAATTTCTCAATTCCTGGGCCAGTGAAAAATTTGCTTGACTGGTTGAGCCGTGCTCTTGACCTATCAGATCCGTCAGGGCCATCAGCTCTTCAAGATAAGATTGTAACCGTGTCATCAGTTGCTAATGGTGGTCACAATCAACTTTTTGATGCCTACAAAGACTTGTTACCATTTATCCGTACCCAAGTGGTCGGTGATTTTACAGCGACACGTGTAAATGATACAGCCTGGGCAGATGGGAAATTCCTAGCAACTGAAGAAGTTCTTGAAAGCCTTCAGAATCAAGCGGAAGCTTTGATTGGAGCGATTAAATAAGAATAATGAATACCCGAGGTTTCTAGCTTCGGGTATTTTTATATGAAATAATGAAAAAAGACACCCTAAGGTGTCTTCGTATTATGAAGGCGGTAGACGGATTTGAACCGACGATCAAGCTTTTGCAGAGCCGTGCCTTACCACTTGGCTATACCGCCATAACAGATACCATTCTATCGAAAAAAAAAAGATTCGTCAAGTCTCTTTCATCAAATTGATTGGTTGATTGTTCAAACTGCCTATTTACAAGAAACATAAAGAGGTTGAAAGACATTCAACCTCTTTATATTAATTATAACTGTTGTAGATAGATTACTAACACGTAAGTGTTGATTATTGTCTAATCAAGTAATCAAAGGCTCCAATAGCAGCCGTAGCACCAGACCCCATGGAGATAATAATTTGCTTGTAGGCGCTATCTGTACAGTCACCTGCAGCAAAAATACCAGGGATATTTGTTGAACCAAATTTATCAACGATAATTTCTTGGCGCTCATTGAGTTCAATGCCACTATCTTTGAGCCAAGCAGTACTTGGTACAAGACCAATTTGAACAAAGACACCTTCAAGATCAAGATGTTTTTCTGCGTTTGTATCACGCTCAACGTAATTCAAACCAGTTACATGACCTTGACCAACAATTTCTTTGGTTGCGACGTTCTTAAGAATGGTTAGATTATCAGTTTTAGCAGCTCGTTCTTGTAAGACTTGATCTGCCTTTAATTCAGGTAAGAACTCTAAGACCGTAACATGTTTAGTAATGCCGGCTAAATCTAAAGCCGCTTCCAAACCTGAGTTACCACCACCGATAACTGCAACATTCTTCCCTTCAAATAGTGGACCATCACAGTGTGGGCAGTAAGTAACACCTTTATTGCGGAATTCTTCCTCGCCAGGAACGTTGATATTACGCCATTTGGCTCCGAGAGCTAGGATAGCAGTTTTGGATTTTAAAACGGCACCGTTAGCCAGTGTCACTTCAATAAGTTCTTTCTTCTCAATGCCAGTAGCTAACTGACTTTTGATGATATCAACATCATAAGATTTCGTATGCTCCTCAACTTGGGCCATTAACTTAGGACCTTCTGTATATAGCGTACCAATCATGTTCTCAATGCCGACTGTCTCGATAACTTGTCCACCAAAGGTTTCTGCTAAAAGACCAGTTTTTAAACCTTTACGGGCAGCATAGATGGCTGCACTGTTTCCAGCAGGACCACCACCAATAACCAAAACATCATAGACACCTTTATCAGCGAAAGCATCAGCATCAAGTGGTCCGTCCAATTTTTCAACAAGCTGTTCAATGGTTGCACGACCAGATGTAAATTCTTCTTGGTCTTTGTAAACCGTAGGAACAGACATGATACCTTTGGCTTTGACCTCATCCTGATACATACCACCTTCAATCATGGTGTGAGTGATATTTGGGTTTAAAACAGCCATTATATTAAAGGCTTGAACAACGTCCGGACAATTGTGACAAGTTAATGAAACATAAGTCTCTAAATCGATGGGTTTATCAATCTTCTTGATACGTTCGATAGTGTCCTCATCAACTTTAGGTGGACGACCAGAAACTTGCAAGAGAGCTAAAATGAAAGATGTGAATTCGTGGCCCATTGGTAAGCCTGAGAAAATAACACGACTTTTTTGCCCTTTTTGTGCAATACCAAAACTAGGTTGACGTTTTAAATGTGTTGATTCAAGACTAATGCGGTCAGACATAGCGGCAATCTCGTCAAGAAATTCTTTTACTTTTCGAGAATTATCGTCATCCCCTAAGTCTGTTTGTAATACAATATCAGATTCTAGTAAATTTAAATATTGTGCTAATTGCGTCTTGATTTCTTTATCTAAGACCATGGATACCCCCTGGTTGTTAAATTTTACCTACAAGATCTAAGCTAGGAGTAAGTGTTTCAGCTCCTTCTTTCCATTTGGCTGGACAAACTTCACCTGGATGTTGACGAATATATTGAGCAGCACGAACTTTATCAATAAGAGTGCTTGCATCACGTCCAATACCATCAGCGTTGATTTCCATCATTTGGATAACGCCATCTGGATCAATGATAAATGTACCACGTTGTGCGAGGCCATCTTCTCCAAGAACATCAAAACCTTGTGAGATGTGGTGTGAAGGATCTCCAATCATAGGATAAGTAATAGTTCCAACAACATCTGAGTCATCATGCCAAGCTTTGTGAACAAAGTGAGTATCAGTAGAGACAGAGTAAACCTCTACACCAAGAGATTTAAGAGTTTCATATTGTTCTTGAAGGTCACCGAGTTCAGTTGGGCAGACAAATGAGAAATCTGCAGGGTAGAAGCAGAAAACAGCCCATTTTCCCTTAACATCTTCATCTGTAACAGTAATGAATTCCCCGTTGTGGTAAGCTTGTGCTGAAAATTCAATAATTTCTTTTCCGACTAATGACAAAATAATGTCCTCCTCTATTTTTGATAGCCTAATTATAAACAAAATACTTATCAACCTCAAAGAAAACGATTGCAATTTTAATGCGGGTAATTTTTTTCTAATGATTAGCCTGATTTTAGAGCTTGTCAAATGTCACTTTTTTTGATAAACTACTATAGTTGCGTAAAGTGACAAATACTCATTCTAAGCCGATTGTGGTCTTGTTGCCGCAGGGTGGGACTGCAAGTCTAAAGCTTAGAAGAGGAAAAAACAATTTTTAAGGAGAAATACTCATGGCAGTAATTTCAATGAAACAACTTCTTGAGGCTGGTGTTCACTTCGGTCACCAAACTCGTCGCTGGAATCCTAAGATGGCTAAGTACATCTTCACAGAACGTAACGGAATCCACGTTATCGACTTGCAACAAACTGTAAAAATGGCTGATACAGCTTACGAATTCGTTCGTGAAGCAGCGGCTAACGATGCAGTAATCTTGTTCGTTGGTACTAAAAAACAAGCAGCTGAAGCAGTAGCTGAAGAAGCAACTCGTGCTGGTCAATACTACATCAACCACCGTTGGTTGGGTGGTACTCTTACAAACTGGGATACTATCCAAAAACGTATCGCTCGTTTGAAAGAAATCAAACAAATGGAAGCTGATGGAACTTTCGAAGTTCTTCCTAAGAAAGAAGTTGCACTTCTTAACAAACAACGTGCACGTCTTGAAAAATTCTTGGGTGGTATCGAAGATATGCCTCGCATTCCAGATGTAATCTACATCGTTGACCCACACAAAGAACAAATCGCTGTTAAAGAAGCTAAAAAACTTGGTATCCCAGTTGTAGCGATGGTTGATACAAACGCTGATCCAGATGAGATCGATGTAATCATCCCAGCTAACGATGACGCTATCCGTGCCGTTAAATTGATCACTTCAAAAATGGCTGATGCTATCATCGAAGGTAACCAAGGTGAAGATGCTTCTGCAGATTTCCAAGAAGCAGCTGCAGCTGATTCAATCGAAGAAATCGTTGAAGTTGTCGAAGGTGACAACAACTAATCTTTAAGATTGGTTTGGGCTCAATGCCCACTAAAGATACGACAAACACCTAAGGGGCGGGGCTCAGCCCTGCCCCTTAGTTTGATAAAATAAATTTGGAGAAAAACAAAATGGCAGAAATTACAGCTAAACTTGTTAAAGAATTGCGTGAAAAATCTGGTGCTGGTGTCATGGACGCTAAAAAAGCATTGGTTGAAGTTGAAGGTGATATCGAAAAAGCAATTGAATTGCTTCGCGAAAAAGGTATGGCTAAAGCAGCTAAGAAAGCTGACCGTGTTGCAGCTGAAGGTTTGACTGGTGTTTACGTTAACGGTAACGTTGCAGCAGTTGTTGAAGTTAACGCTGAAACTGACTTCGTTGCGAAGAACGCTCAATTCGTTGAGTTGGTAAACGAAACAGCTAAAGTAATTGCTGAAGGTAAACCAGCTAACAACGAAGAAGCACTTGCATTGACTATGCCTTCAGGTGAAACTCTTGAAGCTGCATACGTAACTGCTACAGCTACTATCGGTGAAAAGATTTCATTCCGTCGTTTTGCAGTTGTTGAGAAAACTGATGCACAACACTTCGGAGCTTACCAACACAACGGTGGACGTATCGGTGTTGTTTCAGTTATCGAAGGTGGAGATGATGCTCTTGCAAAACAAATCTCAATGCACATCGCAGCGATGAAACCAACTGTTCTTTCATACACTGAATTGGACGAACAATTTGTTAAAGATGAATTGGCACAACTTAACCACGCTATCGATCAAGATAACGAAAGCCGTGCTATGGTTAACAAACCAGCTCTTCCACACCTTAAATATGGTTCTAAAGCTCAATTGACTGATGCTGTTCTTGCTCAAGCTGAAGAAGATATCAAAGCTGAGTTGGCTGCTGAAGGTAAACCAGAAAAAATCTGGGATAAAATCATCCCAGGTAAAATGGACCGCTTCTTGCTTGACAACACTAAAGTTGACCAAGCATACACACTTCTTGCTCAAGTTTACATCATGGACGACAGCAAAACAGTTGAAGCTTACCTTGAATCAGTAAACGCTTCAGTAGTAGAATTCGTTCGCTTTGAAGTTGGTGAAGGTATCGAAAAAGCATCTAACGACTTTGAATCAGAAGTTGCAGCTACAATGGCAGCAGCTCTTAACAACTAATTCTAGTTGCTAGATAAAAAGAAAAGAAGTTACGTGAATGAATCGTAACTTCTTTTTTGTTGCTATTAAAAAAACGTCTGAGCATGCCCCAGACGTTGAAAAAAGTAATTAATGAGCGAAGGTATTTACACCAAGTAGAAGAGAGAGTGTTCCCATGATGATACCTGCAAGGATAACCCCAAGCATAACAGCAATAACACTACGTTTAAAGTCCCAATCTAGGATAGATGCTGCTAGGGTACCAGTCCAAGCTCCTGTTCCTGGAAGCGGAATTCCCACAAAAAGTAGAAGGGCCCAGAAGACACCCTTATCTCCAGCAGCTTTTTCAAGTTTTTGGCCACCACTGTGACCTTTTTTAAGACACCAGGTAAAGAAGCCACCAATTAGAGGTTTATCTGCCCCCCATTCGAGGACACGGCGGGCGAAGAAGAAGATAATTGGAACTGGAATCATGTTCCCAATGACACAAAGAATTAGGGCTTGCCACCAAGGGATACCTGAGGCGATAGCAACAGGAACGGCTCCACGGAGCTCAACCAAAGGAATCATAGAGATTAAGAGTGCAATGATGTATTTCATGAGTAACCTTTCATAGGGGAATAAAATAAGAGATAAGACTCAAAATGACATGAGCTTTATCGAGAGTGATAAGACTAATACTACTGCGAAAGTGCTAAAAAGTACTTGTTGGATTAGGTGGGTCTCAGCCTATCAAAGTAGATAGAAAATTTGAATCAAACACCTTAAGTTACCTAATATTTCAGTCTTATTTATTGTATCTTATATGGTCTCTAATGACAACTTTAAAAAGCTTTTTGAGGGTATAGTTTCCCATGAGCTGACATTTTTGGTATAATAATAGTCAGTTATAGTCAAATTAGACTGGAGGAATTAAGATGGCAAGAAATACATCAGATAGTATAGAAGAATATATTAAAGAATTGCTGGGCCAGTCTGGAATTGCTGAGATTCAACGCTCGAACTTAGCAGATACTTTTCAAGTTGTACCGAGTCAGATTAACTATGTTATTAAGACTCGTTTTACAGAAAGTCGTGGTTATATTGTTGAGAGTAAACGTGGAGGTGGCGGTTATATTCGTATCGTCAAGGTCAGATTCTCCGACAAGCACCACATGATTAATGATTTGCTTCAGAACTTGGCGGATCAGCTCAGCGAGCAGGTATTTACAGACTTGATTCAGTTGCTTTTTGATGAAAAAATCATCACTGAACGTGAGGGAAATTTGATTTTAGCAACTGCTAGTGATGATGTTTTAGGCGAAGATGCGGCTGCTATTCGTTCGCGTATTCTACGCTCGCTATTACTTAGATTGGATAGAAAAGGAAATTAGATGACGACATATTCAAGAAAAATGCAGGCCATTTTCCATCGTGCTCAGCTTGAGGCAGAGCGTTTTGGAAGTCCTTTCTTGGAGACTTGGCATGTGCTTCTGGCTATGGTTGAGGTTCCAGGATCTGTAGCCTACCTAACATTTACTGATTTTGAGGACCGTATTCGTGCGGAAGAGATTGAGACCGCTGCTGTACTAGCGATGGAGAAAAGTCCAAAAGACTTGTCTGAATCAGATATTATCGATTTACGTGCACAGTCACATGCTTTAGGGGCTATGTTGCAAGAGGCAGAGGGAATTGCTAGTGTAACTGGTGCTGTAGAGGTAGGGTCTGAACATGTATTGATGGCCTTTCTCCTTCATAAGGATTTGATGGTTTGTCGTCTCCTTGAAGTTGCTGGTTTTCAATATAAGGATGACAGCGATAAGCCTCGCATTATCGATTTACGACGTTCTTTGGAGCGTTACGCAGGTCTTAGTAAGCAAGATTTGAAGGCCATTCACGACCTTCGTAAGCCTAAAAAGTCAAAGGCATCAGGTAATTTTGCTAATATGATGCAGCCTCCTCAATCTTCTACTGGGGAACTGTCAGATTACACAAAAGACTTAACGGCAGTAGCCGAGTCAGGTGCTCTTGATCCTGTTATTGGACGTGAGAAAGAAATTTCACGCATGATTCAGGTTTTGAGTCGTAAAACGAAGAATAACCCAGTTCTTGTGGGTGAAGCAGGTGTTGGTAAGACGGCACTTGCGCTTGGCTTAGCACAGCGTATTGCTTCAGGCGAAGTACCTTTTGAGTTGGCTGATATGCGTATCTTAGAGCTTGATATGATGAGTGTGGTTGCAGGAACACGTTTCCGTGGCGATTTCGAAGAACGTATGAATCAGATCATTGATGAGATTGAAGCTGATGGAAAAATCATTCTCTTTATTGACGAATTGCATACGATTATCGGTTCTGGTTCAGGTATTGATAGTACCTTAGATGCGGCGAATATTTTGAAACCCGCTCTAGCACGTGGAACCCTTCATATGGTTGGAGCAACTACTCAAGCTGAGTACCAGAAGCATATTGAGAAAGATGCAGCTCTTTCTCGCCGTTTTGCTAAGATTACAATCGAGGAGCCAAGTGTAGCTGAGGCGATTGATATTCTAAAAGGCCTACGTTCGTCTTATGAAGACTATCATCGTGTAACGATTACTGATGAGGCGGTTGAGACAGCAGTCAAGGCAGCCCACCGTTATTTGACGAGTAAAAACTTACCCGACTCTGCCATTGACCTTTTAGATGAAGCGAGTGCAACTGTTCAAGGTCGTATCAAAAAAGAAGCCAAACGTGAGATAACGCCTTTGGACGAAGCGCTTCTATCTGGTGATATGAAGGCTGCTGTTAAACAATATAAGGCTAGCCAAAAAGCAAAATTACCAAAACCTGCCTTGGTAGATGCAGATCAGATTATGCAAACCCTTAGTCGTCTATCAGGTATTCCTGTTGAGAAGATGACTCAGGCAGATAGCAAGCGTTACTTGAATCTGGAAGCAGAGCTTCACAAACGTGTTATTGGTCAAGACGAAGCAGTTTCAGCGATTAGTCGTGCTATTCGTCGTAACCAGTCAGGTATTCGTACTGGCAAACGTCCGATTGGTTCCTTCATGTTCCTTGGACCTACTGGTGTTGGTAAGACAGAATTGGCCAAGGCTTTGGCGGAGGTTCTCTTTGATGATGAGTCAGCTTTGCTTCGCTTTGACATGTCAGAATACATGGAAAAATTTGCGGCTAGCCGCCTTAACGGTGCTCCTCCAGGTTATGTTGGATATGATGAGGGTGGTGAGTTAACAGAAAAAGTTCGTAACAAGCCTTACTCAGTTCTTCTTTTTGACGAGGTAGAAAAGGCTCACCCAGACATTTTCAACATTCTCTTACAGGTTTTGGATGATGGTGTCTTGACGGATAGTCGAGGTCGTAAAGTCGACTTCTCAAATACCATTATCATAATGACTTCGAACTTGGGGGCGACTGCTCTTCGCGATGATAAGACTGTTGGTTTTGGTGCTCGAGACATTTCTCATAATCATCAAGCTATGCAGTCACGTATCATGGAAGAGCTTAAGAAGGCCTACCGTCCAGAGTTTATCAACCGTATTGATGAGAAGGTTGTCTTCCATAGCTTAGAGGAAGAACAGCTTCGTGAGATTGTCAAAATTATGGTAAAACCGTTGGTTTCAGCTTTGGCTGAAAAAGGGATTGACTTGAAATTCCAACCAGCTGCCCTCAAGCATTTGGCTAAAGATGGCTATGATGTTGAGATGGGTGCTCGTCCATTACGTCGCACGATTCAAACTCAGGTTGAGGATAAGTTATCTGAGCTCTTACTAGGCGGCCAAGTAGTGAGTGGACAAACCCTTAAGATTGGTTGTTCGAAAGATAAATTAACCTTTACAGTAGTGTAAAGATTAAACAAAAAGACAGATTACAGGTGTAGTTTGTCTTTTTGTTTGTGTCAACAGGAGTCAAGGTAGAGTCAATCTTTCTGTAAAGTTGGGTAAAAGAAAAAGCCGAGCAAAGCTCGACTGTAATGATTAGAGTTTTTCGTTGACAAAGTTGACAAAGTGATTCCACCAGACCTTGAGGAAGAAGCTTTTCTTAACTTCTTTACCAGCAACCAGCTCCATGCTAGGCATACCTTGGTTAGGCAAGTAACCTTCTCCTACAAGTGACTTATCTTCAAAGGTAGCCGTTCCAACCTTGTTACTTGAGTTGACGGGGGCTTGGACTTGATTTGTAGTGACTTTAATGTGTTTACTATTGTTAGCATCTATTTTTTGGATGATATTAAAGTCAGACTTAGCGACAGCAGTGACTTGCTTAGATTTACCATCAAGGACATGGGCTTGACTTTTACCGATAGCTTGCCCTTTTTTGGCAATGGTCTTGCTTTCCCAATGATAGACCACATAATTAAGTAGGTCATTGGTTGCAGTAAAACGGGCGTAGTCATCAGTATCGGTATTATCAGCATTCAAAATGACTGTAATAATGCTCATACCACTTTCATTTGAGTGGGCCACGAAGGAGGCACCGGCTAAATCAGTGGTTCCCGTTTTTAGGCCATCCACCCCTTTACGGTAACTAGGTTGTCCCTTAAGCATATAGTTGAAGGTTTTAAGTTTGTTAACACCATCAAAATCAGCCTCAGTTTTTTTAGTGATATCGAGAATTTCAGGATATTCTTTCACCACGTGTTGTGCAATGATAGCAACATCTTTAGCACTCATGGTATTTTCTTCGTCTGATTTAGAGCCTGGATAGATATTGTCACCTAAGTAAGAATTATTGAGACCAGAGGCATTGACAATCTTGGCATCAGTGATACCCCAATCTTTAAGTTGGGCTTTCATCATGTCGACAAACTTACTTTCGGTTCCTCCGATTTCCTCGGCTAGAGCAATCGATGCACTATTGGCACTGGAAATAAGAGTTGCGTCAAGAAGTTGTTTGACAGTGTATTTGCGGGCGTCTAGTGGAATATTAGATACTCCGGCACTGACAGTTAGTTCAAATGGGTAGTCAGAAATGTCAACTTTGCTGTTCCATTTGAGGTCTCCCTGATCTACCGCTTTATAAACCATATAGGCTGTTAGAAGCTTGGTAATAGAGCCAATCCCCGTAGAGGTGGTTGCATCTTTTTCGTATAAAATTTTGCCAGTAGTAGCTTCGACAGCGATGGCATGTTTGGCTGCGGCATCATATCCTTTTTTCTTATCTGCTGCAAAAGCAGGGGCTACGCTTCCCAGACAGAGTAAGAAGGTCATCATAAGCGTAATCAGTTTTTTCATGGTTTGTTCCTTCATGTGTTTTGGATATTTATTATACCACATTTTGAGAGGAACATAAGGTGTAGAGAAGGGGCATTTACTAACAGGACTAATTTTGAAGGCAAGATAAAACTACCTTTTGATATCTAAAAGGTAGTTTTGTGTTTACTTATTTCCTGTAAAGAAATTAACGATATGGTTCCACCAAACTTTTAAGAAGAAACTTTTCTTGATAGATTGGTTGGCTGTTACCGAAATTTGAGGCGGATCAGAGATGTAACCTGTTCCTACGAGATTCTTATCATCAAAGGTTGCTGTTCCAATAGTGTCACCTTTTTTGATAGGTGCTGTTATGGTTTTTGCTTTGATTTTAACAGCATCATTTTTGCTGTTTATTTTTTGAATGACTGTAAGGTCTGACTCGAGCTTAGCAGAGATGGTTTGACGGTCTCCATCGGCTACCTTAATATCATTTTTCTTGATGATTTGTCCCTTGGTGTTGAGGGTTTTGATTTCCCAGTTTTGAGTCACATAATCTAGCAACTCATTTGTGGCTGTGAATCGAGCAGCTTCATCCTCTCCGCCATTGTCCGCATTCATAACAACTGTAATCAAACTCATGCCATTTTCATTGGAGTGGGCTACAAAGGATGCCCCTGCAAGTTCGGTTGTTCCAGTCTTGAGTCCATCAACGCCTTCACGGTAGTTGTCTTGCCCCTCCAACATGTAGTTGTGCGTCGTTAATTTGTTGTCACCTTCGAAATCAGTTTCGGTTTGCTTGGTGATTTCAAGTACCTGAGGATAGTCTTTGATGAGGTGGTCTGCAATAATGGCAACATCTAGGGCGCTCATCGTATTCTCGTCGTCTGGTTTTGAGCCAGGATAGCGGTTATCCCCAAGATATTTATTATTTAGACCAGAAGCGTTAAATAATTTAGCATCTGTAATGCCCCATTCTTTTAGTTGGGCTGTCATAGTGTCAACGAAGGCACTCTCTGATCCTGAGATTTTTTCAGCCAGAGCAATAGCAGCACTGTTAGCGCTGGAAATGAGGGTGGCATCTAGGAGTTGTTTAACAGTGTATTTTCGGGAATCCAGTGGGACATTTGAAACTTCTGAATCAACGGTTAAGTTGAAAGGATAGTCTGAAATATCTACTTCAGTGTCCCAGGTAATTTTTCCTTGGTCAACTGCTTTATAGACCATGTAGGCTGTTAGGATTTTAGTCATTGAAGCCACACCATCAGGGGTAGTGGCGTCCTTTTCATAGAGGACTTTTCCTGTAGTTGCTTCGATAGCAATCGCATGTTTAGCGGAAACATTGAAGTCATCTGTCTGTTCTTGTGCTAGAGCAGGTGTTACTAGGCCTAGTAAGATTAAGGCAATCATAATGATGTGTTGTAATTTTTTCATAGTCATTCCTTTGTCTCTCATAAGTGTTTATTATATCACAAAACGACTTAAATATCTGAGAGAAAGGGAATCTTAGCTGCTAACTTATGTCGGAGCTCTGCCATTTTTGACTATATTATGGTAAAATGAAAGTTATATCAAATGAATGACATAAAGTTGACCGGTTCGTTTTTATAAGGGCTGGTCATGGATAAAAAGAGGGATCAAACATGGCTAAACAAACTTTTGAGATGACCTTTGCAGGACGCCCGCTTGTCGTTGAAGTTGGGCAGGTAGCCAAGCAGGCTAATGGTGCTGTCGTCGTGCGTTATGGAGATACAACGGTATTATCAACAGCTGTTATGTCTAAAAAGATGGCAACTGCAGATTTCTTTCCTTTACAGGTTAATTATGAGGAAAAAATGTATGCAGCTGGTAAGTTCCCGGGTGGCTTTAACAAGCGTGAGGGTCGTCCTTCAACAGATGCCACGTTGACTGCTCGCCTTATTGACCGTCCTATTCGTCCTATGTTTGCGGAAGGCTTCCGAAATGAAGTTCAAGTCATTAACACCGTCCTCTCTTATGATGAGAATGCTAGTGCTCCGATGGCAGCTATGTTTGGCAGCTCTTTAGCTCTTTCTATTTCTGACATTCCTTTCAATGGTCCGATTGCTGGGGTTCAAGTGGCCTATGCCGCAGAAGATTTCATCATCAACCCAAGTGCAGCGGATAAGGAAATTTCACTTTTAGACTTGACAGTGGCAGGTACCAAGGAAGCTATCAATATGGTAGAGTCGGGTGCTCAGGAATTGTCTGAGGATATTATGCTGCAAGCACTCTTGAAGGGACATGAGGCTATTCAAGAGTTGGTTGATTTCCAAAATTATATCGTTGCAGCTGTTGGTAAGGAAAAGGCTGAGGTTGAACTTCTACAAGTTGATGCTGATTTGAAAGTCGAAATCGAAACGGCTTATTATGATCAGTTAGCTAAGGCTGTTCAGGTGGAAGAAAAACTGGCGCGTGAAGCAGCAACCCAGGCTGTTAAAGAAGAGGTCCTTACTTCTTATCAAGAACGCTTTGCAGAAGATGAAGATAAGGAAACCATTCTGCGTGATGTAGCAGAAATCCTTGAGCAGATGGAACATGCTGAAGTACGCCGTCTCATTACCGAGGATAAGGTTCGTCCAGATGGTCGTCGTGTGGATGAAATACGTCCTTTGGATGCAGAGATTGACTTTCTTCCTAAGGTTCATGGTTCAGGTCTCTTTACACGTGGACAAACTCAAGCCTTGTCAGTTTTGACTTTAGCACCTATGAGTGATACACAACTTGTTGATGGTTTGGATCCAGAGTATAAGAAACGTTTCCTTCACCACTATAATTTCCCTCAGTATTCAGTGGGTGAAACAGGGCGTTACGGTGCACCAGGTCGACGTGAAATAGGTCACGGAGCCCTAGGTGAACGTGCCCTTGCTCAGGTTCTTCCAAGTGTTGAAGAATTCCCTTACGCTATCCGTTTGGTAGCAGAAGTCTTGGAGTCAAATGGTTCTTCCTCACAAGCCTCTATTTGTGCAGGAACCTTGGCTCTTATGGCTGGTGGTGTACCGATTAAGGCGCCTGTTGCAGGGATAGCCATGGGGCTTATCTCAGATGGTACTAACTACACTGTCCTGACTGATATTCAAGGTTTAGAAGACCATTTTGGAGATATGGACTTTAAAGTAGCTGGTACACGTCAAGGAATTACAGCTCTTCAGATGGATATTAAGATTTCAGGTATTACACCTGCCATTCTCGAAGAGGCTTTGGCTCAAGCCAAGGTAGCTCGTTTTGAGATTCTTGACGTTATTGAGTCAGCAATCGCTGAGCCACGTCCAGAATTGGCACCAACAGCGCCTAAGATTGACAGTATTCAGATTCCTGTTGACAAGATTAAGGTTGTCATCGGTAAAGGTGGCGAAACGATTGACAAGATTATCGCTGAGACTGGTGTCACTATCGATATCGATGAAGAAGGTCTTGTTCAGATTTTCTCTAGTGATCAGGATGCCATTAACCGTGCTAAAGCTATCATCTCCGATCTTGTACGTGAAGCTAAGGTTGGAGAGGTTTACACTGTACCAGTTGTGCGTATTGAAAAGTTCGGTGCCTTTGTCCACCTCTTTAATAAGACAGATGCTCTTGTCCACATCTCAGAACTAGCTTGGGAACGCACTGAGCGTGTCGAAGATGTGGTTAAGGTTGGGGATATGGTAACTGTTAAAGTTATCAAAATCGATGAAAAAGGACGTATCGATGCCTCAATCAAGACCTTGCTCCCTAAGCCTGAAAAGATTGAGGACGGGGAAAATAAAGGAGAGCATCGTCACCGCCGTCGTTCTCATCACAAACCACGCCACCATAATGAAAATGGTGAAGCACCGAAAAATCCTGATAAATCAGAAACGAAAGAACAGATAGAAGAATGACAGAAAATCAAGAATTGCAAGCTTTTGATGAAACTCTAAAAGAATTTTTAAAGGAACCAGACCACTTTTTGACCAGTCTGGCTTTGGTTAATCACCTACAACGTACTCCCGTCTTGACTGCCCAAGACCTCTACGCAGTTGAAGTGGAAGGCAAGAAGGTTGTTCCTGTCTTCACTAGTGAACAGGACTTACAATCTTTCAAAGCTACTCAAGAGAGTGCTCGAGAACAGACTTGGATAGAACGTTCAAGCTTAGATATCCTAACACAACTGGTTCAGGCAGAGCTTTTTGGTCTTGCTTTCAATTTAAAAGAGGATGGTGATTTCTCAAATACCACTCTTTTTGCAAGCAGTGAACTTATCCAGTTTATCAACTATTTCACTCAGACCTTAAATAATCTTTTGGGTGAGGAAAATCAAAAGGCAGATTCCAAAGATAAGATTTATCTTGTTCCAGCCTTCATTCACAAACGCGAGGAAGATGGTCAGGATGACCGTTTCTTTGCGACCATGTCGAATGCAGAGGGACAGAGTTATGTGCCTGTGTTTACGAACTTAACGAGCTTTGCAAAATGGTACGGTAACGAAACTTTTGGCCTAGCTTTCCGTAAGGCTAAAGGGACGATTTTACAATGGCCACTGTCAGAAATTTACCAGCCTTCAACAGGTGAAAATGAGTTGGATAAGGTTCAAGGTATTGTCATCAATCCGTTTGATGAGCAGCCTGAGTTAGTCGACTGGTCTTATTTTGAAGGGGATAGCGAGTAGACTTAGTGTTCACAGCTCTCCACTTTAAAGAAATAATAGGGCCACAACAAACAATAATAGCAATAATGATGTAAGGAGTGACCTAAATGGGTTGGTGGAAAGAAAGTATTGATATAGTAAAGAAAAATGACCCAGCAGCTCGGACGAGTCTGGAGGTTCTTTTAACCTACCCTGGATTAAAAGCCTTGGCTGCTCATCGTATCTCACATTTTCTCTGGCGCCACCATTGTCGACTTTTAGCGCGTATGCATAGTCAGTTTTGGCGCTTCTGGACTCAAATCGAGATTCACCCAGGGGCTCAGATTGCTGAAGGTGTTTTCATTGACCATGGCTCAGGACTTGTCATTGGTGAGACAGCTGTTGTGGAGAAGGGTGCTATGCTTTACCACGGTGTCACTTTAGGTGGTACTGGTAAAGATGTCGGAAAACGTCACCCAACCGTTCGTGAGGGTGCCTTGGTTTCAGCTCATGCTCAGGTCATAGGTCCTATTGAGATTGGAAAGAATTCTAAGGTCGGTGCGGCAGCTGTGGTTGTTGCGGATGTCCCTGAAGATGTTACAGTCGTTGGTGTTCCTGCTAAGGTTGTGCGTGTTCATGGTCAAAAGGATGAAGAAGTTATCCACGATATTGAAGAAGGACGTGAATACTATAGCGAAAAGCTAGAAGACCTTCTAAAAGCAGCTAGCTTCCACTCATCACGGCTATAAGGAAAGGAAACGATGAAACTCTTTAGTTCAAAGGTGACTCGATTGACGGTCGTGGGCCCTCTTGCCCTTGTTTACATTGCTTTACATAGAGCAGACTATAGCATGGCAGCCTTGTGGTTTTGCATTGCTCTTTTATGGGCTGGTCTTGTTTTTAAGCAACGTCACAAGTAATACTTGAGTTATGAAAAATTTATTCAAAAACAATCCTTTTTTGGTCTTCTATATAGTTGGGAGTTTCCTTTCAGCTATGTCTCTCTTGGCTCAAGGTCAGCTAGTTGCGGCTATATGGATTATCATTCTTGTGATACTCTTGTGTTTATACCTAAACCATATCAAGGATAAAAAATAGTTTCCAGTTAATTGAAAGGAATCTCTAGTGATTAAAATTTATGATACGATGACGCGTTCGCTCCGTGATTTTGTACCTTTGACAGAAAATGTTGTCAATATGTATGTCTGCGGACCAACAGTTTACAATTATATTCATATCGGAAATGCCCGTTCAGCAGTAGCTTTTGATACTATTCGTCGTTATTTTGAGTATTGTGGCTACACAGTCAACTATATTTCTAACTTTACGGATGTAGATGATAAGATCATCAAGGCAGCCAATGAAGCTGGCATTTCAACTAAAGAATTGTCGGACAAGTTTATCGCGGCTTTTATGGAAGATACTGCACAGCTTGGCATTAAACCAGCGACACAAAATCCTCGTGTTATTAACTACATGGATGAAATCATTGCATTTGTGTCAACCTTGGTTGACAAAGGATTCGCCTATGTCTCTGAAGGTGATGTTTACTTCCGAGTAGCTAAGTCAAACAACTATGCTAAATTGGCTAACAAGACTTTGGAAGATCTTGAAATTGGTGCAAGCGGACGTACGGATGCTGAAACAGAACGTAAGGAGAATCCTCTGGATTTTGCCCTTTGGAAAGCTGCCAAAGAGGGAGAAGTTTCTTGGGACAGCCCATGGGGACCTGGTCGTCCTGGTTGGCATATCGAATGTTCTGTTATGGCGACTGAAATCCTTGGAGATACCATCGATATCCATGGTGGAGGGGCAGACCTTGAGTTTCCACACCATACCAATGAAATTGCCCAATCAGAAGCCAAAACTGGCAAGACATTCGCCAACTACTGGATGCACAACGGTTTTGTTAATGTGGACAATGAGAAAATGTCAAAATCCTTAGGTAACTTTGTAACGGTTCATGATATGCTTAAGACAGTCGATGGTCAAGTGCTTCGCTTCTTCCTAGCAACACAACAGTACCGTAAGCCAATTAACTTTACTGAAAAAGCTATTCATGATGCTGAAGTCAATCTTAAGTATTTGAAAAACACCCACAGTCTTCCATTGACAGAACAGGTGAATCAAGCTGAGTTGCAAACTTATCTTGACACCTTCCAAGAAGCTATGGATGATGACTTTAATACGGCAAACGGAGTGACTGTTCTGTTTGACATGGCCAAATGGATTAATTCAGGCAATTATGATCAAACCGTTAAGGATGCTTTTGAAAAAATGCTCCAAGTCTTCGGTATTGTTTTCGAAGAAGAAGTCCTTGATGAAGATATCGAAAAAATCATTGAAGAGCGTCAAGCGGCGCGTGCTAACAAGGACTTTGCGACTGCAGACCGCATTCGTGATGAGTTAGCTGCTCAAGGTATCAAACTTCTTGATACCAAGGAGGGCGTGAGGTGGACACGTGACTAAACATCTTGATGTCAACCTTCTTAACGGCATTGCTCTCGCCTTTGAGGGAGATGCTGTTTATTCCTTGTACATTCGCCGTCACCTGATTTTTCAAGGTCAGACCAAGCCAAATCAACTGCACCGTCTAGCTACACGCTATGTTTCAGCTAAGGCCCAGGCTAGTCTCATTGAAAAAATGCTAGAGCAAGAGCTTTTGACTGAAAAAGAGCTAGACATCTATAAAAGAGGGCGTAATGCGAATAGCCATACCAAGGCTAAAAATACAGATGTTATTACCTATAAAATGTCAACAGGCTTCGAAGCAGTCATGGGCTATCTTCATATGACAGAGGATATCGCTCGCTTAGAGGAACTGATTGCTTGGTGTATTGACGAAGTTGAAAAAGAAATCTAAAAATTCTGCCGAGAGCAGGATTTTTGTTATTTAAAGGCTATAAAAATTGTAACAGTTAGCCAGAGTTTTAACATTTAGATTATTTGAGAATCAAAGTAATTCAGCGTCTTGATAATGAAAAATAAGATGAAACTAATATTTAGCACCTTGAAAATGAGAAAGTTAAGGGGTGTCTGACACGTGTAAAACCCCGATATTATAGCGTTTTTTAATAAAACTAATTTGACAGAAAGTAAAAAAAAAGTCTATAATATTAGTAAATGAGGCCATCTAAAAAATGAGGAGGTGAATGGAAATAGCTAAGAAAAAAGTTTTCTATACAACTTTTGCTGCTTTGATTTTATCTAGCTTTACGCTTCAAACAGGTAAAGCAGATGAAGTTCAGGTAAAACCTGATGAAGCTAAAATAGATTATGTTAATAGTGAGGCACCGGCTCCAGTTGCTCCTCAGGCTGATTTTTCATCAGTAGGAGCTAAGGCAGAGCCAGCGAGTCAAGTAAGTTCAGTAGTGACCTCAACATCACTGATGGTTGTCTCTTCAAGTGAGACAGATGAGGGGCTTCTTGAGGTACATTCTCAAGTTGATATCGTGGAGACTAGCGTTTCTACGACGACACCTCATTCAGAAGAGGCTCGTGCCCAGGCTTTTGGTGAGGATCGATCAGTAGCGGCATCTGAACGAGGAGATGCAAACCCAACATCTGATTCTGAACAAGCAAAACCAAATATTGTGCTTACTTATGATAAGTCTCGTGAGGCTACAGCGACTGCAGAGTCTCAAGCTGTGACTTCAATGTATAAGAGTGAAAGCACCCTATATACATCTGAACTTGCTGGAAATACACATGCAGTTATTGAAAAATCAGAGTATTCTTCACTGGATTCTCATACGACATCTGTAAGTGCGACTCCTACTAGCCAAGCTATTGCAACTTCTGAAGTCGCTTCTGAGTCTGCAAGTACTGCAAGCTCTCTTGCATCTACCGCTCCAGAAACGAGTCAGTTAAATAATAATTCAGAAGATAGCTTAACTGTCCTTACGGTTGGCTGGAAAGATTCATCATCAACTTCTGAGGTCTTTAAAACTTCTGAAGTGGTTTCTATGTTGCAAAGTGAGAGTTTGACCTATTCGTCAGAGGTAACCTTTACGGATGGACTCATCTCAGAAATCTTAGCAACTCCAATCACTTCTGAAGTATACACCGTTGTTCCAAAACGAGATAGTACTGGAGCGCTTCTTGAAGATCAACCTGCTGTTACAGGGAATACAGATATTCTTTATTTAGCACGTGGTGAAATCTTTAACGTCAACTTTGATGTTAACAAGATGGAAGGTAAGAAGATTAAGGGCCTTAATCTAGTCCTTGATGGCAAACAAATTCATCATAGCTACTTTGTTGAAGGAACTTTGGATGAGGTCAATGCTGGTTTGAGTGCCTACCATTTGGCAGAGCAAACGACTGGTATTCATAAAATGACCTTTGAGTTGATTGATACGAATAACAATATTCATTATCTGACACAGACTTTTAGCGTCTTCAATGAAGGCGAGCGTCCAGTGACACCGGATAGTTACCGTAGGAATCAGTATTCATCAACAACGACAACAACGACTGTACCGGTTACTTATAATACCAGTGCAAATAGCTACACTGAAACCGCCAATCATATACAAGCTACGGCTGTTAATGAGTTGGCTGAGACAACTAGAGCGCTAACACAGCAATTAGCAGAACAAATTGCTGAGGTTTTGAGTGGTTGGTCTTCAGCAATTTCTGGAAATAGTTCAACAAGCACAGGTTCAATTGATATCTTCCAAGCAGCAGGTAAAACCATTACTCAAGCTGCGAGAAAGATTGCAGAATCAATCTCAGATCCAGATACAATTGGTAAGCAAGCTTTGGCTGCTGCAACTGTTGTTCTCGTTCTTCTAGTGCTTTACCTAGCAGCAATTACATTTATTTAACATGCTTTGCCCTCGTAAGAGGGCTTTTTTTATGATAGAATTAGCTTATGAAAACAACTAAAGAATCAAGTCTAGACATTGTTTATGGTGTGCATGCCGTAACAGAGAGTCTGGAAGCAAATACTGGAAATAAACTCTATATTCAAGATGATCTTCGAGGGAAAAATGTTGATGCCATAAAGGCTTTGGCAGCTGAAAAGAAGGTTTCCATCTCTTGGACACCTAAGAAAACCTTGTCTGATATGACAGGTGGAGCTGTGCATCAAGGTTTTGTTCTTCGTGTGTCAGAGTTCGCTTACTCTGAGCTCTCAGTTATTATGGATAAGGCTGAACAAGAGGAGAATCCTCTAGTCCTCATTTTAGATGGACTCAACGACCCTCATAACTTTGGTTCTATCCTACGTACAGCTGATGCTACTCAGGTGACAGGAGTTATTATTCCTAAGCATCGTGCTGTGGGGGTAACACCTGTCGTTGCCAAGACATCAACAGGAGCCGTGGAGCATATTCCCATTGCCCGAGTGACCAATCTTAGCCAAACTCTTGATAAACTTAAAGAAGCGGGCTTCTGGGTATTTGGGACAGATATGGATGGCACGCCGTCTCATAAATGGAACACAGCTGGAAAGGTTGCCCTTATCATTGGTAATGAAGGTAAGGGAATCTCTGCTAACATCAAGAAACAAGTGGATGAGATGATTACTATTCCTATGAGTGGTCATGTGCAGAGCCTTAATGCCAGTGTGGCAGCTGCAGTTCTCATGTATGAAGTTTATCGAAACCGATTGTAACTATGAAAAAAAGAATACTTCTAGTTGATGGTTATAATATGATTGCCTTTTGGCAAGAAACCCGTCAACTTTTTAAGACCAATCAGCTTGATGAAGCTCGTGAAACCTTGCTTCGTAAGCTCAATCATTATGCTAACTTTGAACATATTGATATTATCTGTGTGTTTGATGCTCAGTTTGTTCCAGGGAGCCGTCAACGTTATGATCAATATCGTATCAGTGTTATTTTTACTGAGGAAGATGAGACAGCAGATAGCTATATTGAGCGCGCAGCAGCTGAGATGAATACTGTTCAAAATCTAGTTGAAGTAGCAACTAGTGACTTAAATGAACAGTGGGCTATCTTTTCACAAGGAGCTTTACGTGTTTCGGCGCGTGAGTTGGAAGAGCGTGTCAATACCGTTAAGTCTGATCTAGACAAGATGTCGGCACATATTGACTTAAAGACACCAAAACTACGTCCTTGGGACGATGCACAATTAGGGAAATTACAGGACCTTTTAAATGAAATAGAATAGAGGGATTTATGACATTTAACATTTTGACAGATTCCACAGCAGATCTAGATGAAAAATGGGCTCAGGAGAATAAGGTAGAGCTCGTTGGTTTGACCATCACGCTTGATGATATCGCCTATGAGACCGTTGGTCCTAACCGCTTAATGAGTGACCGTCTCTTAGAACGTATGCAAGAAGGCAGTCAGCCTACCACAAGCCAGGTGAATGTTGGTCAATTTGAAGAGGTTTTTCGCCGTCATGCTAAAAATGGTGATGCTCTTCTCTATATTGCCTTCTCATCAGTGCTTTCAGGTACTTATCAAAGTGCTGTTATGGCACGTGACATGATTTTGGATGAATACCCAGAAGCTATCATTGAGATTGTAGATACTCTAGCGGCAGCAGGTGGGGAAGGTTATCTTTCTATTTTGGCGGCAGAAGCTCGTGACCAAGGTAAGAGCTTATCTGAAACGAAAGCCATGATTGAGGACATTCTGCCACGTTTACGGACCTATTTCTTAGTTGATGATCTCTACCATCTCATGCGTGGGGGTCGCCTTTCTAAGAGCTCAGCCATTATTGGTAGTTTGATTAATATCAAGCCTCTTCTTTGGCTGGACGCTTCAGGTAAGTTGGTTCCTCTGGCCAAAATACGTGGACGCAAAAAAGCTATTAAAGAAATGGTCCTACAAGCTACCCAGGATATTGGACATAGCACAGCAATTGTCGCTTATGCCAATGATATTGAAGCGGCGGAGAATCTAAAAGAACAATTGTTAGCAGTTGACGGCATTGAGCAAGTTCTCATTATGCCACTTGGACCAGTCATCTCTACCCACGTCGGACCAGATACCTTAGCTGTCTTTACGATTGGTAAAGAAGCTAGATAGAAAAAAAGAGGTATGTTATTATTAAAAATAAGAAGATTGTGTTGCTCTCTTTGATGATGGTAAGTCTTTTTGTGAGTATGCCAGCATATGCGGCAAGTAAAATTAAGCAAGTAGATGCAGGTTTTAATAAGACATTCATTTTAAGGGACAATGGTAAATTTGAATATACAAAACCATTTAGTAGCTATGGAGAAGGAAATATTTCGAATGTACAGAAAATTGCGGCTGTTGGACGTGATGGTTATGTAGCCTTACTAAAAGATGGAACAGTAATCAGATCGTCAACTTTCTCCAACTCAAGTTTAGGTTGGAGTAATATTAAAGAAATTGATACAAATACTGATACTTCTGACGACCTTATTGTTGGATTGAGAGAAGATGGAAAGGTAGTTGTAAATTCAGTGCTATTTAAAGAAAATTTTTCAGAAGTAGAATCTTGGGATAGTATTAAACAAATAAGTGTTGGTCAAGGAGCGATACTTGGATTAAAAGAAGATGGTACAGTGGTGTCTGCAGGAACCTCCACATCAGGGGCGTTAGATGTTTCTGAATGGAGTGATATTGTACAGGTAAGTGCGGGTCACAATTTTTCTGTTGGAGTTAAATCTGATGGAAGTGTGGTTGTGACTGATGTTAAGAATTCGTATTCTTCAGATTATAATTCAATTTTAGATCAAGTGAAAGGGTGGGATAATATTTCTCAGATAAGTGCAGGTGCGTTTAATGTAATAGGATTGAAACGAGACGGAACGGTAGTGGAAGCTCATAGGAATAGTGGTAATGTAAAATATGATATATCTGGATGGACAAATATTATCCAAGTTAGTGCCGGATTTCAACATATTGTTGCTCTTTCCTCAGATGGTACTGTATATGCTACCGGAGATAATGTAATGTCACAAAGTGATGTGAAAAATTTCAATAAGAAATAACTTTATTCAAAAAAAACACCTCCAAATGACTTGCCTTGGACGTGTTTTTTTGATATTATGTTAAACGGTATTGTTTACCCCATTTGAAAGGCCCCGGAACCTTCCAAATACTTTTCGATGGGAAGGAACACCCATCACTCGTAAACAAAAATCGAACTATATATAGGAGAAATCATGAACAAAACAACATTTATGGCTAAACCAGGCCAAGTTGAACGTAAATGGTATGTCGTTGACGCAACTGATGTGCCACTTGGACGTCTTTCTGCAGTAGTTGCTAGCGTACTTCGCGGAAAAAACAAACCAACTTTCACACCACACACTGATACAGGTGACTTCGTAATCGTTATCAATGCTGAAAAAGTTAAATTGACTGGTAAAAAAGCAACTGATAAGATCTACTACACTCACTCAATGTACCCAGGTGGATTGAAACAAATCTCAGCAGGTGAACTTCGTTCTAAAAATGCTGTTCGTTTGATCGAAAAATCAGTTAAAGGTATGCTTCCACACAACACTCTTGGACGCGCACAAGGTATGAAATTGAAAGTCTTCGTTGGCGGTGAGCACACTCACGCTGCACAACAACCAGAAGTACTTGATATCTCAGGACTTATCTAATTCTAAGAGGAAAGGAGCACTAATATAATGGCACAAGCACAATATGCAGGTACAGGACGCCGTAAAAACGCCGTTGCACGCGTACGTTTGGTTCCAGGTACTGGTAAAATCACAGTTAACAAAAAAGATGTAGAAGAATACATCCCACACGCAGACCTTCGTCTCGTTATCAACCAACCTTTTGCAGTTACTTCAACTGAAGGTTCATACGACGTACACGTTAACGTTGTAGGTGGTGGATACGCTGGTCAATCAGGTGCGATCCGTCACGGTATCGCTCGTGCACTTCTTCAAGTAGATCCAGACTTCCGCGATTCATTGAAACGCGCTGGACTTCTTACTCGTGATGCACGTATGGTTGAACGTAAGAAACCAGGTCTTAAGAAAGCTCGTAAAGCATCACAATTCTCAAAACGTTAATCAAAACCTTATTATACCAATATTTATGGGCACTTTTTGGTGTCAATTGGTGTTAATTATTGTGATAAATTGTTTAAGAGACTTAAAGCATCGGCATCTTGCTGGTGCTTTTTTTCTGGCATTAATTCAAGATAATATTGTTGAGTTGTTAGGATTGAATTGTGACCAAGGCGACGAGAAATATAGTCCAAACTAATATCTTTTGAGAAAAGAAATGAAGCGTGAGTGTCACGGAGGCCGTGAAACGTTGTCTTGCTCAGTCCTAACTGTTTGAGTAACTTTTGGAGTTGACCAGCTTGTTTGAAGCCGTTCCAATCAAAGACATAATCAGTTTTAGTGTCAACTAATTGAAGCAGTGCTTCATAAATATCTTTATTGATTGAAATATCACGTTTGGAGTGTTTGGTTTTGAGTTGTGTGTCATCATTAGTAGGACTAATAGAACGTTTAATTTTGATCCCATACTCAAAAATATCTTCTTTTCGGATACCAAGAAGTTCCCCTCTTCTAGCACCAGTTTCAAGTGCTAGTGCGACTAGAATATTAAATTCATCTTCTGTATGGCTTAGACAGTATTGTCTAAGCTTTTTAAATTCAGTGATAGATAGAGGAATATTTCGTTTAGGAAGTTCTTGCCCTTTAGATTTCAATAAATGTCCAAAATCATTAGTGATAAGTCCTCGGGCGTAGGCATATTTTAGGGAACCACGGATTTTTAAGACAAGCTCTTTGACAGTTTTTTTAGAGTGAGTTTCTGCGTATTTATCAATTTTTCTTTGCATGATAATATCGTTTAAATGTTTTAGTTGTATTCCCTCAAAAAGACTATCGATAATAACAAGAGTACGTTTATAATTGATGAAGGTTGCTTCTCTAACTTCTCCCTTTTTGACGGTATTTACCCAATTAGAATAAAAATCGGTAAATAATGTAGAACGTTCTGCTATATTTTTGCCTCGTCCCTTTTCGAGTTCCATTTCTAGTGCCCATAGTTCGGCATCTTTTTTGTTACTGAATGTCTTAGATTCTCTTTTATATTCCCCCTTTTTGTAGAGTGATACAGTTGCACGGAAAGAGTTTCCACGTTTTGTTATTGTTGCCATTTTATCAGCCTTTCTATATTAAAAATGATTGATAAAATAGACTAGTCACCTATAGAATATAGGAATAATCCGCTTTTATCAATCGTTGCATACTAAACACAATGATTTTCTATAAAATGCAAGAGTTTACTTTTTAAATAGCGTTCTTGTTTTCCAATCATGAAGCATTGAAAGTCAGGATGGTTTCTGATATATTTATCAAAGGATTTTGGGTCAATTCCAAGTAGTTCGGAAGCTTGTTGACGTGTTAAAAGTAGCGGATATTGTGTCATAATCTTTCTCCAATGATATATGCTATAATGGAGTTATCAGAAGATGTCCCATTATGTCTTTTGTGAATCCCTATCAGAATTGCTCACCAAAGTATCTTCTGATGGGGCCTTTTTGCTATTTTGAGGATTGTGTCTCCTAGAATCTAAAAATTTCGTAAAGAAATAAGTTCGTTCGATAATTAGTCCAAGTAGCAACGTATCATTATGCCTAGCGAAGTGTACTAAATCTTCAAATTCTGTAAAATTATTATCGGTAATGATATCGATAACAGTTTTTAAGTAGAGATTTGAGTTTTGCTCTATTAGGAATTTCTCAAGTTCAAATCCACATCCTGATTCAATATCTTCAATACTGTATAAAGCTTTATCAGGGTTCTCAGCATGTATAAAATAGTCATACATTCCTTTTGGAGACATGACAGGTTCAACATGTGCTGGTGTATTTAATTTCTCGGTAAGTAACTCAGATACTTGAGAATAGCTCTTAAGGGAGTCAAAGAATAGCGCACCGTGCTTGTGTGATTTTTTAAACTCGCCTGTTTCTTTGTTTATATCTTTGTCATGCCAAGGACTCAATACAAAAGGAATGTGTAATTCCTCAAGAATATCTAAATAGTTTTCGGGGCTACTGTCCTGATACAGTAAAAATGCCCATTTATTTGAACGTTTTTCTTTTGCCATATTATCTCTTTCTTGATTATTGATTATTGATTCATTGGGGGTCGTAGTAACCCCAATGAATTAAAAAATGAATTCTTGTCCTCAGCTCAAAGTAATATGATACTTACTCTCAGCTCAAGACAAGAATAATAACTATGGGGTTTTGTCCCAAAATCCAGCCTCTCCTGCCCGATGAGTAGCTTAATACCCATGAAACGCTTGAGAACTGGCAAGGGACGGGGTAGTATTTTTACAGCTACGTTTCCGCTCTCGCCTTTGGCTTTGCTCCACTACGCAGAAAAAATCTCCACCCCTCAAGCCCTTGCAAAACCTCATTTTCCTGACAATAGGTATGTGCCGACACTATACCGATGAGCAAACAATTAGGAAGCATACTGTCGCCAAGACAAGCATAGCAGGAAAATCGCTACTCATACCTCGAGAAAAGCTCCTGAATTCGTAGATTCAAAATTTGCTGATTCTTAACTGGAATAGTTCGAAACATTCTCACAGGTTCGCCTTCTATTTGAAAATACCCATATCCTCTAGGCTTGACGATGACCTCGTCTTTTTCCATATCTGGGAAAAGTAACTGTCTGTTATTGCTTGCATTCAAAAAGCTAGTTGATAAACTGATGACACAATTAAAGTTATATCGTCCAGGCAAATCTACCATTAAGAACCGCTGACTGGATAAAATTATCCTGAAGCCTAGGCTTCTGCCCATACTATTCATCATTAGCATTTTAGACAGTATTTCCTTGTGTTTCTTTTTATCAGTTTGTTCAAGATAAGCTAGGAATACTTGCCACTCATCGAATATTAAATAGACATTGTGAGTATTCATTTCTGACTTGTTTAGCCTTGCCTCAAAGCGTTGATAGACTGTTTCAAACAACTCAAGGCATTCAAAACGTCTAGCAACATGATTTCCCATCATTGAAAACATCTCTTCATCAGCCTTGAAATCCATAAAATAAGCCTCAGCAGTTCTATCATGAAATGAAATCAATCCAACTACCCTATGTAAAAACGTTGACTTGCCCGAGCCAGATGGCCCTGCAATCAGCCACGCAAAGTGTCGATTTATGTCAATAGAAGCAGGCGCAGGACGTCCTCTGTTATTGACCTCAAAAACGTTGTGAATCATGTTTAGAAATCCTCCTCGAATCGTTGCTCTTTGGCTAATGTTTCTACAGCGGGTACTAGACGAATTTTAATAGCTAAAAATGGGTCTTTTTCTACTGTATTAACGATAGCGTCAACTTTTTTATTTGAGCGAATCGTAATTTCTTGTCGAAGATTCCTTTTGAAATCAGAAAGTGAATCATCGTTATCAATCCTCTTTTTTAGGTGAACGTAGTAAACACCTGCCTCTGTCTGACTATGCCACTCAATACCTTGGCTATATTCCTTAGTATTTAGTGGTAGATCATTGACATTTTCTGTTAACCAATGATAGATATTAGTAAATAATGGATTGGTTGGTTCTTGCTTACTCTTTCTATAGCTATTCCAAATATCAGTGAAAATTTCTCCATCAGTGAGAATAAATAGTAGAGCTAAAATTGCTAGTAAAATTGGAACAAACCAAATTAAAAATCTGATTAACAGAGCAATTAGAACTAATCCAGCTAGAGCAATGCTAAGCTGATAGTACCACTTTAAAGTGAGTATTTTTTTGATAAAAGATATAATATTTTGCATAGAGTGCCTTCTAATTTACAGAAATATCAGCAAGTTCAAGAACTAACGCTAGACCGACTGGTTGTTTGAACTTGTCAAAGATAAAGGCAATTTCATAATTACTGAAAGAAATTTCAGTACCGACTAATGTTGACAAGCTTTCTTCTTGATAATTTTTCAATTTCACCTTGAAGGAAGGACAAAATTGTTCTTGTCCGATGCTTTTGAATTTTTCAAAAAGCTCAACATCAACACCAATCAGGTTTCCCCATGGGCGTTGTTTGTCGGTACCCTCGTTCATCAATCCTGTAGATGAATCTACAATTTTAATTGTAGTAGGGATGTTTGTTAAAGAAGCTAATTCTTCCGTGAGTTTTTTTGGACTCTCAAAAAGTCCTAATTGTAATGCCATAAGAAAGACCTCCTTTGGCTAAAACATCTACACAAGTAAATTACTTGTCCGTCTGCAGATATGAATGTATAACGGATACGATTGTCCGCTCGGTTTAATGTGTCATGAGCTGGACAAACTTAGATTGTTTTCATAATACATCTACTTTCGTTTTAGATTGAACATTTTGTTGAAATATTCTATACTTATATTCAAACATGAAAAGAAACTAATGTAACGACACTTTCTATTAAAAAAATGTCATTGACAAGGGGAAATTATGATTGAGTATGAAACGTTAGTAATTGAATCATTTAAAGATGAGGTTGTTAATCAATATATAAAAGAGAATTTTGTTGAAATTCTTAATAAACAATTCAACAAAGATAATCTGAATCCTGAAGATTTTATTGGAAAATATTTTAATTATGATGATTTTAACGTAAAAAAACTAGAGAGATGGAAAAAAGGAGAAACTAAGAAACTTAAAGAGAGATTTATTAAAGATTTTCGTGAAATGCCAGAATTGGAAAATATGTTTTTATCAGACTTTTATCGTAATTTTTACAATAAGCAGGTTTCCAAACAAGAGAGGCATTTTCAGTTGAAAATGGGTCAACATTTATCGGCACTTGGCTTATTGACTATTGTTTCAAATGCTGTTGATGATTTATATCTTCAACAAAAATATAAAAGTAATAGTATAAGAGATAAAATTGAGATATTAAAAATAGCATTGGATGATGCTTATAGGGATTATTGCGACACTATAGAATAATTTCCATTTATTCAGGATGAAAGCCACTTCTAGAAATAGAGTGGCTTTTTGCTATGTGTTATTGTATGGGATGTTAGTCCAAACCTTAATTGTACAAAGAACAATCGTTATTGTTTTACTGAAAGCAACAAGGCAACCTGATTTTCTCAGATTGCCTTGTTAATTAAGTGTTTTAGTCAGCTATTCTTATAACTGTGCCGTCAAAATCAGCTTCTACATTCAGAAACATATTTTTGTAGGAGTTACCCCATTGTGATTCGACAGTATCTTCTTCTACTTTACGATATCTATCAAGATAAATGTAATCGGTAAAATCGTTATAGTAGGTTTCAAAATACTCATAGGTATTCCCATTGTATTCTAATGTGTTCTTAAAATCTTTTCTTGTTAATTCTTCTAGTATGTGGTTGCCGTTTTTGTCATCCAAAGTAATAGATCCTTTGTACTTAAAATCCACATTGTGTAGAGTTACTATTTCTCCTTCTTTATAAGTATGATTTTTTGAAAAGAAACCACTATTACTTAATAAAATAAATATTAGCAGTATAGTAGCAACTAAGCCTCCTAATATAATCCAGATTGAGGATAGTTGTTTTTCTCTAATAATTATCATGCTCACAGTATTTTGCTTTACTCCTTATTTTTATTTATTTCTATTAGATATCTTATCAAATAAAAACCTAAAATCGCGATTGCTACAAGTCCAATTAACCATAAGGCGATTGTAAGCAATCCTGATAATAACGAGATAATACCGCCTATAATAGAGTCTCTAAATAAATAAATTATTACTATTGGGACTAAAATTGCGACACACCCACACCCAGCACATCCTGGCTCGTCTGCAACTTCTTGAATATATAATGCCATCTAAATTAAACCTCCTCATTTTATATCTTACTATAAGATTATTTAATTGTAAATATAAAACAATATATATATACAATGTTGCATATATCTTTTTACCAGCTATTTATACAATAGTTAAAAAAGAGTAAAAGGGGATTTTTAGTGTCTGTAAAAAAATTATCTATCGGTTCTCAAATTAAGAGTTATCGTATAAAATTGAAACTTACGCAACAAGAACTTGCTGAGCGAAGCGAACTAAGTCTTCCCTTTATGAACCTTGTTGAAAATGATAAGAGAAATTTATCTGTTGAAACTTTACTAAAAATACTTGACGGCTTAGAAATTTCTCCTTCAGAGTTCTTCCTTCCTTTTTCTGAAGATATTAGTCCAGACTTATCAGAGTTAGTAGGTAAGCTACAGACAAATCAAAACTCAGACAAATATATAAATATATTTAATAACATTCTGGATATACCTAATTCAAACTGATGCAATTTTTAGTGAGAAAGAATAATTAGAAATTGATGTAGACTTAAGTATAAAATTTGCTCTGACTGAATGGATAATCTTTGATGAATGAAAAACTATCTCGAAATCGAGATAGCTGACTAGTCTATTTTATGGTGTTAATTGGTGTCAATTTAATCCAGTTTGAAGGATTTTAGTGTTTTTTCGTGAAAGTTTCAAATGTGAGAATGTTGATATAAAGGGATTTGTAAGGTATAGGGATTCTTCGTTTTCAGTGAAAAAATTCTCAAAACGTTAATTCGTTGCTGGGAAGCACAATACAAACGAAAATACTTTGCAACTTGCAAGGTGTTTTTTTGTATGAGAACTGGCGGTACACAATTAGGCTAGCTCTAGCGACTTTAGTCGCATAGAGATATGCTATGCATAGTTGCCCCAAGAAAATAAGCGAAGTGACATTTGATTGGATGGCAACCACTGCACTCAAAACGTTAATCAATACGATTATATCAACGTTTCAACGTACTCACAGGTTTGCCCTAGGGGTGTTTTTTTGTATAGATTTCTGAAAAGTGTTCAAAATCTTACTAGAGTTTTGTCTTCATCTTGAAATTCTTATAACAATGTGATATATTTATAACAGACAAGATGTGATATATTTATAACATATTAAAAGGAGATGGAGAAAATGAAAATGTCGAAGAACTTAAAGATAATCCTTTATATCGCTAGCGTGCTTATTGTTGTATGTTTAGTATTATTGCTGGGGAATCGCCTACCGATTCTAGCGAAAGGTGCTATTATGACGACGGCTTGGCTTCCTTCGTATTTGGTTTGTACGATGGTATCGGTCCTATCAAAATCAACCTATCAAAAGAAAGAGAAAAAAATGTTTGGGATTACTGCAAAATTATATACAGTGCTTGTACTTCTCTCGTCATCGATCTATACAATTGGAGTTTGGCTTCTAACTCCTGGTTCTTTGATTAAGAATATAATGTTAGGAATTGGATTAAGTGTTCAATTATTATTAATGTTTTACTTCTTATTCAAGAGAATTAATGAAGACCCTGATGAACGATTTTATAGAAATATTGCAAAGTCCTCTTCCATTTTGTTTACAATAGCAATCTTTATATTATTGGGAATTGCAACCTTGATAGCCGTCTGTAAAGTTTTCGTTTTGAATGCTGGATTTCTTTATATTTTGGTGGCTTTTTTACTCTTATTATTTGCCATTACTTACTTTATCATTGAAAAAAGGGGATGAAATATGGCGAAAGAAAGTAAAATAAAGACTAACTTGAAAGAAGTAAGGGAAGCTTATGGTATGACTCAACAAGATTTAGCAGATCAAGTAGGAATACGGAGAGAAACGATTGTTCACTTAGAAAATAACCGCTACAACCCTTCGTTGGAAATGGCTTTAAAAATAGCACAAGTCTTTAATAAACAAGTGGAAGAACTATTTCGTCTGAAATAAGAGAAGTAAAATAATCCAATTGATTTGTGTATTAGTTTTTTGGAGACTTGTTATTCTGAGAAGAGGTCTTGGTAAGAGGGAGTGTTTTCAAAGGAATTTTCTTGACTTCACCTTAGTTGAAACGCTTTTAAAAATAAGATAATAGTTTATTTTTCAAGCATTTTAACCCAATAATAGAACTTTTTAGGCAGAAATGTTTTTAAAAATGCTAATGTTTCTCTAATATATTCGGTTTTTAGGCCCTGCATATTATGTAGTTATCATACAAAAGCGCTCAGAGTGAATGAGTACATTCATTTGAAAGATGATATTGTTATATACTTCAAACATATTATCAGTAAAGGGTTTTATGCGTCTATTAAATATCTCTTGATTTTTGGCCAAAAAACTTCACATAATAATGAATGTATATTTTACAAATTATGCTTTTATATATGATTTAAATTTGTATTTAAACTTAGCAGAGGACATAATAAATTACCTAAAATAACATTAAAATTAAAAATGATTAATTATTACTATTTGGTAACAGACTTCAAAACCCCTTTGTTTGTAGGAATTGTAGGATATATTAAAAATTTAAAAAAGTTTTTAAAAATTGTTGACATATCTCTAGATAGTGTTATAATCTATAGATGTCAGGGAGGTCCTGATACTAAATATATAATAATCCATTAGAGGAGAAACAATTATGAAAAAAGTATTGCTTACATCAGCTGCAGTTCTTGCAGTATTCGCTTCATCAGCAGCGGTTTTCGCTAACGACGGTAACGTTCACACTGGAAACCTTGATAACAAAACTGAAGCAACTGGTGGTGACTTCTTCACAAACAACGAAGGTGGTCTTACTCAAGCTGCTAAAGATGGTCTTAACAACGTTGATGCAGATTCAACTAAACAAAAATTTGAAGATGCTGGTGAACACATCGAACCAAAACGTGATGCTAACGGAAACATCATCAAAGATGAATTTGTAGTTACTGATAAAGCTAACGCTAACAAAGACGCTAAAGAAGAAGCTAAAGCTGTTAAAGCTGCAGAAAAGAAAGCTCCAGCAGCTAAAGCTGAAGCTAAAGCTCTTCCAAACACAGCAGCTGTTAAATAATTAACTGTTATTGCTAAAAAGAATATCACTGGAGCTTAAGCTTCGGTGATATTTTTCTATGGATAAAGAAAAGGATTTGACATTTCATGAGTAATCACAATCGTAAATCTAATGGATCTCGCAATAAACTGATTGCTGGAATTTCTGCCGTAGTAATTGCTGCTTTGGCTATCTTCCTTGGCTTCCAGTTTATGTCTCCAACAGCATCATCCTCTAATGGTGTTAAGAGTGTTTTAACGACTAAAAAAGCAAACACTTATAAAGTTTCAGATGAGGAGAAAGCATACCTCAAAAATAAATTTGATGGTCTTGAGGCAACAAACCCTGATACTATCGCTTATGTCTATGCACCAGGGACTAAATTGGATGAGCCAGTTGTTCAAACAACGGACAATTCAACCTATTTAGATAAAACATTTGATGGAGGAAACGTTCCGTATTTGGGAACTGTCTTCATGGATACAGACAATAAGAAAGATTTCAGTGATCGTTTGACTTGGCTCTTCGGTCATGCTCGAGGAAGTAAGGTTGCTGATAGTCGTATGTTCAACGATGTTAACTACTATAGTGATCAGTCGTTCTTTGATAAACACAAATATGTTGTTATTGAGACGCCTCAACGTAAGTATTATTATGAAGCACTTGCTATGGTAATTGTGCCTGAAGACACAGCTTTCTATCGTACATCATTTGAAAGCGATAAAGACTTTAAACAACAGTTGGATATCATCTATGATCAAGCAAGTGTTAAAAACAAGGATTTGAAGGTTAGTGCTTCAGATAAATACCTCGTTCTTTCGACTTGTCGTGAGGAAGATGAAACGATTCGTGCTAATCTCTACTTGCGTCAAATTCCAGACTCTGAAATGTCTGATTTTGTAGCTAAACATGGTAAAGATTTGGAATACACACCAACACGTTAATTATTAACAGAACTCTACTTCGTATGAAGTAGGGTTTTTATCTTGTCTAAGAAAACTGATGCTTTCAATCGTCGTGGAATTGAGATGTAACCGTTTATTAATCTTTTTTATCATCAATGGATAAGTTTTTTTGGTACACTAGAAGTATGAAAAAGGAGAGTATTATGAAACAGAGCCAGGCTAAAAAGCGTGACAATGCGATGACTAATAAGATTTTGATGGGGTTAATTGCTCTTGTCTTAGGTTTGCTTTTTCTTGAGATTTTAATTGTTCATAGTAAGAACGAACAGCAAAAGAATGCCTCGAACCAGGTACAGACAGCACGTATCATGGCCAATGGGGACTTGCTCTATCATGACGGTCTCTATATGAGTGCCCTACAGGCAGACGGTAGCTATGATTTTACGGAGAATTTTACTTATGTGAAGCCGTGGTTAAAACAGGCTGATTTGGTTTTGGGTGATTTTGAGGGAACGATCAATCCTGACTATCCCTTGTCGGGTTATCCTCTGTTTAATGCTCCTCAGTCAGTGACCGCAGCTATTAAGGATGCTGGCTATGATGTTATGGATTTGGCTCATAATCATATCTTGGATTCTGGTTTAGAGGGAGCTTTTACAACAGCTGATGCTTTTAAAGAGGTGGGCATTGATCCTGTTGGTGTTTATGAAAAGCCGGTGCGTGATAAGGCACCACTCCTCATCAAGAATGTTAATGGTATCAAGGTTGCAATACTTTCCTATGCTTATGGTTACAATGGCCTAGAGTCGAACTTGACGGATAAAGAGGTTGCAGACCACTTATCGAATTTGGATGAAAAACGTATGAAAGCTGAGATTCAGCGTGCAGAAAAAGAAGCAGATATCACGGTTATCATGCCTCAGATGGGTGTTGAATATCGTTTGGAACCGACAGATGAACAGGTCAAACTCTATCATAAGATGATTGATTGGGGTGCCGATATTATCTTTGGAGGTCATCCTCATGTGGTTGAGCCTTCTGAGGTGGTTAAAAAGGATGGACAGCAAAAACTTATTATTTACTCAATGGGTAATTTCATCTCAAACCAGCGCATAGAGACCATGGATGGTGTGGATAGTGCAGAGTGGACAGAGAGGGGTGTCTTAATGGATGTCACCCTTGAGAAAAAGAATGGTCAAACCACGATTAAGACTGCTCAAGCACATCCGACTTGGGTTAACCGTACGCCTAAAGGAACAACTTCGCCAGAGGGATATCCTTTGTATACTTACCAAACTTATATTTTAGAGGATTTCATTAAGGGTGGTAAATATAGAAATAAACTAGATGAAGAAACCAAAGAGCGTATAGATACTGCCTATAAAGAAATGAATGCCCACGTTAATTTAAAATGGAAATAAAGCTAAGATATCGCCTGGATTTGGCGATATTTTTTGTTTATCGACAAGTTACCCACAGACTTATCCACAGGTGTGGAAAAGTCTGTTGATAGTGTTGAATCTTGATTTTTCAAGGTTTTATAAGAAAGATATTGTTTAGGTTGTGAACAAGTTTATCCACAAGTAGTTGGGTCAAAGAGAGGATGTTTTCATAAACGATATTAGTTAAATTCCTCGGAAACATTCGTCTTTTTCAAGAAAAAAGATGCAAATTTCATAAAAAATAGCATTTTTAATCAAAATATGCTAAAATTATACAAAATAAAATGATGGAGGCTTCTCATGAAAGCGATTATTACAGTTGTAGGTAAGGACAAAGCAGGTATTGTTGCGGGTGTTGCGACTAAGGTGGCAGAACTTGGCTTGAATATTGATGATATTTCTCAAACAGTTCTTGATGAATTCTTTACCATGATGGCGGTTGTATCATCGGAAGACAAACAAGATTTTACACACCTACGTGCTGAATTGGAAGCCTTTGGTGAGTCATTGAACGTTAAAATCAACATCCAAAGTTCAGCAATTTTTGATGCTATGCACAACTTGTAAGATAGGAGTAGCTTAAAATGGATATTAAACAGGTCACAGAAACCATTGCCATGATTGAGGAGCAGAACTTTGATGTTCGTACCATTACCATGGGGATTTCACTCCTAGACTGTATCGATTCAGATATCGATAAGGCGGCGGAAAAAGTCTATAACAAGATTGTATCTAAGGCTAAGAATTTGGTAGCTGTTGGTGACGAGATTGCGGCTGAACTTGGTATTCCGATTGTTAATAAACGTGTGTCTGTTACTCCAATCTCAATCATCGGTGCGGCAACAGATGCAACAGACTATGTACCTTTTGCGAAGGCGTTAGACCGAGCAGCTAAGGAAATCGGCGTTAACTTTATTGGTGGTTTCTCTGCACTCGTTCAAAAGGGCTATCAAAAAGGTGATGAGATTCTTATTAATTCTATTCCACGTGCGCTTGCAGAGACTGATTTTGTCTGCTCCTCTGTCAACATTGGTTCAACAAAGACTGGTATTAACATGACAGCAGTACGTGACATGGGACGTATCATCAAAGAGGCTTCTGAGGCAGATCCAATGGGCCCAGGTAAATTGGTGGTCTTTGCTAATGCGGTTGAAGATAATCCATTTATGGCAGGTGCCTTCCACGGTGTTGGTGAGGCTGATGTTGTAATCAATGTTGGGGTTTCAGGTCCTGGTGTTGTGCAACGTGCAGTTGAGAAAGTTCCAGGCGAAAGTTTCGATGTTCTAGCTGAAACAGTTAAGAAGACCGCTTTCAAAATCACACGTGTTGGTCAGTTGGTTGGTCAAATGGCTAGCGAACGTCTTGGTGTCGAGTTCGGTATTGTAGACTTGTCTCTTGCGCCAACACCAGCAGTTGGTGATTCAGTAGCCCGTGTACTTGAAGCTATGGGTCTTGAAGTTGTTGGTACGCATGGTACTACTGCAGCTCTAGCCCTTCTTAACGACCAAGTTAAAAAAGGCGGTATCATGGCATGTAACCAAGTTGGTGGTTTGTCAGGTGCTTTTATTCCAGTTTCTGAAGATGAAGGTATGATTGCGGCGGTTCAGTCTGGTCATATCAACCTTGAAAAATTGGAAGCCATGACAGCTATCTGTTCTGTTGGTCTAGACATGATTGCTATTCCTGCTGATACGCCAGATACAACAATCGCGGCTATGATTGCTGATGAAGCGGCTATCGGTGTCATTAACCAGAAAACAACAGCTGTTCGTATCATTCCTTATGGTAAGGAAGGTGATATGTTGGAACTTGGAGGTCTTCTTGGTTATGCACCGGTAATGAAAGTAAACAAGGCTTCATCGGCTGATTTCATTGCGCGTGGTGGTCAAATCCCAGCTCCTGTTCACAGCTTTAAAAACTAAGCGGATGATAAATGCTTTGCCGATTGGTAAGGCATTTTCTGATGGTCTCGTTGGCTAGATAGTCGAGGGGATTTGTGCTATAATGAATTCAAAAAATGACGGAAAGAAGGGGTGCTATGAGTAAGGTTAAGTTGTATATTGCGAGACACGGCAAAACGATGTTTAACACCATTGGTCGTGCACAAGGTTGGTCTGATAGCCCTTTGACCCCGTTCGGTGAAGAAGGTATTCGTGAATTGGGGGTAGGTCTGAAAGCAGCAGGTATCCCTTTCAAGGCCGCATATTCTAGTGATTCAGGTCGAACGATTCAAACCATGGATATCATTTTACGTGAGACGGGTTTGGAAACTATTCCTTATAAACGTGACAAACGTATTCGTGAGTGGTGTTTTGGTAGTTTAGATGGTGGCTATGACGGTGAACTTTTCTACGGTGTGCTACCGAGAACAGATGCTTTTCAAGGTAAGGATTTGCATGAGGTAACTTATCCTGAGCTTGCACAAGGTATCCTTGATGTGGATACGGCTGGTTGGGCAGAGCCTTGGGAAGTGCTCAGAAAACGTATTTTAGAGGGGTTCACAGCTATTGCAGAAAATCTTGAGAGGTCTGGTGGCGGTAATGCTATCGTCGTTAGTCACGGCATGACCATTGCAACCTTTGCTTGGTTAATTGATTCTTCTGTCGAGCATCCTTCATTGGACAATGGTTCGGTTACTGTTGTTGCTTATGAAAATGGTAAATTTACATTAGAAGCACTTGGCGATATGACTTATCGTCAGGTTGGGCGAGAGATAATAGAAAAAGAAAATGGTAAAAAATAACTATCCAAGTCGCCGTCAGGCGAAAAAGCAAACCAACTGGTTTTTGGTTATCAGTAGTGTCTTGATTGCAGTTCTTTTAGTTGCAGCAGGACTTTATTCAGTATTTGGTGTCAGTCGTACAGTCCAACAAACCAATGAATCGTCAGTAACAAAAAGTAGTAAACAAGCCACCGATGCGACTCAAAGCAAGGATACAAAGGGACTACCTGATGTATCGCCTAAAGACTGGCAATTGCTTTTGGTAAATCGAGATAATAAGTCTAAAGAACTTAACCCTGAGATTGCTGATGTCGATGGTGTTTCTGTAGATGCAAGAATTGCTAAGAACGTTAAGGAGTTTTTAGCAGCTGCTCAAGAAATTGATCCAAGTTATCACTTGATATCAGGTTATCGTAGTGTTGCTTATCAGACAGAACTTTATAACAGTTATGTTCAGCAGGAAATGGCTGCTGACCCAAGTTTGACGGAGTCTCAGGCGGAGAAAAAGGTTCAAACCTATTCACAACCACCAGGAGCGAGTGAACACCAAACAGGTCTTGCGATTGATATGAGTACTGTAGATAGCTTAAATGAAGCAGATCCAGATACAGTAGCTAAAGTCAAAGAGTTGGCGCCGAAATATGGCTTTGTTCTTCGTTTTCCAGATGGTAAAACATCGTCAACGGGTGTAGGCTACGAGGATTGGCATTTCCGCTATGTTGGTAAAGAGTCAGCAGAGTATATGACTGAACATAATCTTACTTTGGAGGAGTATTTGGCATTATTAAAGGAGAAAGCTAAGTGAGACGACGTTTTAAACTAAAAGCCTTCATTACCTTAGTTGTTGTTTTTGCTTTAGGTATTCTCTTACCTTTGATTCTTCATGCCTCTACAGATGATAATGCGCGTGCGGTAAAGGTTGCTTACACACAGCAAGAATTTATTGAGACCTTAGCTCCAACAGCTCAAAAGATGTCTAAAAACTATGGTGTACCTGCGTCTATTCTCCTTAGTCAAGCTGCATATGAGTCAAATTATGGTAGCAGTCTTTTATCTGTTAAATATCATAACATCTACAGTCTCCCTGCTCAGCCAGGTCAAGAACGTATTCGTTTAAAGGATAGTATATATAGTAAAGGTAAATGGCAATACCAAAAGGTGGATTTTGCAGTTTTTAAGGATTGGTCAAGTTCTATGATGACTTATTTAGAAGAACTTCGCCAAGGAACATGGGGCGAGTCGACCTATAAAGAGGTGGCAGGAACGACTAGTTATAAAGTTGCGGCAGAAAAACTACAAGCTGCGGGTTTTAGCAGTGATCCAGATTATGCCAAACACCTCATATCTATTATTGAGACCTATCATTTGTCAAAATATGATTGATAAGATTAGAGTGCCTCTGAGGTGCTCTTTTTTTACTTTTCTAGGTCTTAAGATGTATTTTTAGCACTCTTACAAAAAGAGTGCTAATTTTTTGGTTTTTTGGGTTGACATGTTCAAGTTTAGGTGTATAATAGAATCATAAGTTAGCAGTCGATGTATTAGAGTGCTAATAAATAGAAATGAGGTGACATCGTGATTACGCAAAGGCAAAACACTATTTTGAATTTGATAGTTGAGATGTTCACTCGTACACATGAACCGGTTGGTTCTAAAGCATTACAAGAATCAATTGATTCGAGTTCAGCGACCATTCGTAATGACATGGCCAAGCTTGAAAAGATGGGCTATCTTGAAAAAGCTCATACTTCTAGTGGGCGTATGCCAAGCCGAGCAGGTTTCCAGTATTTCGTCGCTAATTCTTTGAATCTTGATACGATTGATGAACAAGATGTTTATCAAGTGGTTAAAGCCTTCGATTTTGAAGCTTTCAAACTTGAAGATATCTTGGATGCAGCGGCGAAGCTGCTGGCAGAAATGACAGGATGTACAGCAGTGATTCAAGATGTGGAACCGACACGACAACGTCTGACTGGATTTGACATTGTTCATCTATCCAATCATGACGCTTTAGCGGTTCTTACTCTAGATGAATCTAAGCCTGTGACAGTTCAATTTGCTATTCCAAAAAATTTCTTGTCTAGTGATTTGGAAATTCTTCATAAGCTTGTTCAAGAACGTTTTTTGGGAAACACTGTCTTAGATATCCATTACCGATTGAGAACTGAGATTCCTCAGATTGTGCAAAAGTATTTCAAAATAACAGATAATGTTCTAGATTTGTTTGATTATATCTTTTCACAACTTTTTAAGGAATTGATTTTCATCGAAGGTAAGGTTGCATCACTGACTTATGCCGACTTAAAAACCTATCAATTTTTGGACAATCCACAACATGTGGCACTTGAGCTTCGATCAGCTATCTCCGATGATGAAGTGACCAAGATTTCGGTTGCAGAATCAACTGAAGAAGCGCTTAAAAATGTCACAGTTATGAGTCATAAATTCCTGATTCCTTATCGTGGGATGGCACTCATGCATGTGATTGGCCCAGTTGAAATGGATTATCGTCGCATGGTTAGTTTGGTCAATGTTATTAGTAGAGTTTTGGTTATGAAGTTGACGGATTATTACCGTTACCTCAATAGTAACCATTATGAAGTTAGCTAAGATATAACATTTAAAAAGTATAGAAAGAGGTGTATGCCTTGACTGAAGATATTAAAAAAGAAGAAGTGAAAGAAGAGGAAGCTACGGAGACAACTGAAGAAGTTGTAGAGGAAGTAAGCGAACCTTCTGAACTTGAAGAAGCCCAAGCGCGTGCCGAAGAATTTGAAAACAAATACCTTCGTGCCCATGCAGAAATGCAAAACATTCAGCGACGTGCAAATGAAGAACGTCAACAATTGCAAAAGTATCGTAGCCAAGATTTGGCAAAAGCGATTTTGCCATCACTTGATAACCTTGAACGTGCTCTTGCCGTTGAGGGCTTGACTGATGATGTCAAAAAAGGTTTGGAAATGGTGCAAGAAAGTTTAGTGCATGCTCTTAAAGAGGAAGGAATTGAAGAAATTCCAGCAGATGGTGATTTCGATCATAACTTCCACATGGCTATTCAAACAATGCCTGCAGATGATGAACATCCAGCAGACACGATTGCACAAGTTTTCCAAAAAGGGTATAAACTCCACGAACGCGTCTTACGCCCAGCTATGGTAGTTGTATATAATTAATTGAAAACTTGTCCGAAATGACAGAAAACTATGAATGAAAGATAAAAAAGCAAAATAGAAATTAAAGTAAAAAGGGGAAAAACATATGTCTAAAATCATTGGTATTGACTTAGGTACAACAAACTCAGCAGTAGCAGTTCTTGAAGGAACTGAATCAAAAATTATCGCAAACCCAGAAGGTAACCGCACAACTCCATCTGTTGTGTCATTCAAAAACGGTGAAATCATCGTTGGTGACGCTGCAAAACGTCAAGCAGTAACAAATCCAGATACAATCATCTCTATCAAATCTAAGATGGGTACTTCTGAAAAAGTTTCTGCAAACGGTAAAGAATACACACCACAAGAAATTTCAGCTATGATTCTTCAATACTTGAAAGGTTATGCTGAAGATTATCTTGGTGAAAAAGTAACTAAAGCAGTTATCACAGTTCCTGCTTACTTCAACGATGCACAACGTCAAGCAACAAAAGACGCTGGTAAAATCGCTGGTCTTGAAGTAGAACGTATCGTCAACGAACCAACAGCAGCAGCCCTTGCTTATGGTTTGGATAAGACTGATAAAGAAGAAAAAATCTTGGTATTCGACCTTGGTGGTGGTACATTCGACGTATCTATCCTTGAACTTGGTGATGGTGTCTTTGACGTATTGGCCACTGCAGGGGATAACAAACTCGGTGGTGATGACTTTGACCAAAAAATCATCGACCACATGGTTGAAGAATTCAAGAAAGAAAATGGAATCGACTTGTCAACAGACAAGATGGCTCTTCAACGCTTGAAAGATGCAGCTGAAAAAGCTAAGAAAGACCTTTCTGGTGTTACTTCAACACAAATCAGCTTGCCATTCATCACTGCTGGTGAGGCTGGACCTCTTCACTTGGAAATGACATTGACTCGTGCGAAATTCGATGATTTGACTCGTGACCTTGTAGAACGTACGAAAACTCCAGTTCGTCAAGCCCTTTCAGATGCAGGTTTGAGCTTGTCAGATATTGACGAAGTTATCCTTGTCGGTGGTTCAACTCGTATCCCTGCCGTTGTAGAAGCTGTTAAAGCTGAAACTGGTAAAGAACCAAACAAATCAGTTAACCCTGATGAAGTAGTTGCCATGGGTGCTGCTATCCAAGGTGGTGTTATTACTGGTGATGTCAAAGACGTTGTCCTTCTTGACGTAACTCCATTGTCACTTGGTATCGAAACAATGGGTGGAGTGTTCACAAAACTTATTGACCGCAACACTACTATTCCAACATCTAAATCACAAGTCTTCTCAACTGCAGCAGACAACCAACCAGCCGTTGATATCCACGTTCTTCAAGGGGAACGCCCAATGGCAGCAGATAACAAGACTCTTGGACGCTTCCAATTGACTGATATCCCAGCTGCACCTCGTGGTATTCCACAAATCGAAGTTACTTTCGATATTGATAAGAACGGTATCGTATCTGTTAAAGCTAAAGACCTTGGAACTCAAAAAGAACAAACAATTGTCATCCAATCTAACTCTGGTTTGACAGACGAAGAAATTGAAAAGATGATGAAAGATGCTGAAGCAAATGCTGAAGCAGATGCAAAACGTAAAGAAGAAGTAGATCTTCGTAACGAAGTTGACCAAGCTATCTTTGCGACTGAAAAAACAATCAAAGAAACAGAAGGTAAAGGCTTCGACACAGAACGTGATGCTGCTCAATCAGCTCTTGATGACCTTAAGAAAGCTCAAGAATCAGGCAATCTTGATGACATGAAGGCTAAATTGGAAGCTCTTAACGAAAAAGCTCAAGCTCTTGCAGTTAAACTTTACGAACAAGCTGCAGCAGCACAACAAGCTCAAGCAGGAGCAGAAGGTGCACAAACAGCAGACAACTCAGGCGACGATGTTGTAGACGGAGAGTTTACTGAAAAGTAAGATGCAAAGTCCGTTAAAGCCTCACAGTGAAAATAGGAAGATTTCTCTTTTTCACCAAGAGGTTAGGGCGTGCTCAGTTCGGTAAGGTGTTGAGCTTAGCTAGTAAATGATAAAAAGAAATCCAGAGGTTGCAAACCAGCCTCTGTTTTTCGGTAAAATAGAGGATGTCGCTTATGAAAAAAGTGCTTTGTATCATTTATCCTAATTTTTCTCTCTACGAGATAGCCTCTTTAACGAGTACTTTAGCTCTGTCTTTCGATATAACGATTGATTATGTAGCCTCAGATTATTCGATTGTGGTATCTGAGGACGGCTTGCCCTGTCAACCGACGAAAACATTGGATCAAGTACGTATAGAAGATTATTCTTGCGTGATTTTGCCAGGAATGGTCAACATAGGACCTGCCCTACAGGATGAGAAATTGATTTCGTTCTTGAGGGGCCTTGGTGAGCAAGGTATCCTCATTGCAGCCATTTCTTCAGCGCCTCTTTTATTAGCAAAAGCAGGTCTGTTGAAGGACACGAAATTTACAGGTGGAATTTGGCAAAACTTCTTTGACTATTTTGAATTTCTTCCACGTGAAAATTTCCAACCTAAAGTGGTTGTACAAGATAAAAAAATCATTACAGCCATAGGCTTTGCACATCAAGAGTTTGCAAGAAAAGTGATTCTTAGTCTAGGGTTGTCAGATTATACGGACAACTATTTTAAAGAACAGAACGAGTACGCTGAAGAGGATTTGATATTTACTCTATCAGACGAAGAGTTTGATGAAGTGAAGCGAAGTATAGAAAAGACCCTCTAAAGATTTACATGAAAATTATAGAAAGGAACAAAGAGTGTTCGAGGAATTGAACACGAGCGGAAAGCTAGGAAATTAGATAAACCTCCTAAGAAATCATGATTTCTTGTCGGTTTCCTAAATTTCAGTCGCTTTCTGTTCGCTCTTAGTATCTTGTATGAACAATACCGAATATTACGATCGTCTTGGGGTATCTAAGGATGCCTCTCAAGATGAAATTAAACGTGCCTATCGTAAGATGTCTAAGAAATACCACCCAGATATTAATAAAGAACCAGGTGCGGAAGAAAAATATAAAGAGGTCCAAGAGGCCTATGAAACTTTAAGTGATGACCAAAAACGTGCAGCCTATGACCAATACGGACCAGATGGTGCGAATGGTTTTGGAGGTCAAGGAGGCTTTGGTGGCTTCGATGGTGGTGCAGGCTTTGGTGGCTTTGAGGATATCTTCTCTAGCTTCTTTGGTGGTGGTGCTACTCGTAACCCAAATGCTCCACGTCAAGGTGATGATCTTCAGTACCGTGTCAACCTAAGCTTCGAAGAAGCGATTTTTGGTGCCGAAAAAGAAGTTCACTACAATCGTGAAGCAACATGTAAGATATGTTCGGGATCTGGTGCAAAACCTGGAACAAGCCCTGTAACTTGTGGTCGCTGTCATGGTCAAGGGGTTATCAATGTCGATACGCAAACACCACTTGGTATGATGCGTCGTCAAGTAACCTGTGATGTCTGTCATGGAACAGGTCAAGAAATTAAAGAGCCATGTCAAACTTGTCATGGAACAGGACATGAAAAACAAAGCCATAAAGTATCTGTCAAGATTCCAGCAGGTGTTGAAACAGGTCAACAAATCCGTCTTGCGGGTCAAGGTGAAGCTGGTTTCAATGGTGGTCCTTATGGAGACCTCTTTGTAATCATCAATGTTAATCCAAGTGATAAGTTTACTCGTGATGGATCAACAATTTACTATACACTTAACATTTCCTTTGTCCAAGCTGCTCTTGGTGATACTGTCGAAGTACCAACAGTTCACGGAAATGTTGAGATGACCATTCCAGCAGGAACTCAAACAGGCAAAACTTTCCGTCTAAAAGGAAAGGGTGCTCCACGTCTTCGTGGAGGTTCACAAGGAGACCAACACGTTACAGTTAAGATTGTAACTCCTACGAAGCTAAACGATGCTCAAAAAGAAGCTCTCCTTGCATTCGCCAAGGCAAGTGGAGATGAAAAAATCGCACCACAGAAAAAAGGTTTCTTCAATAAAGTAAAGGATGCCTTAGAAGATTTATAAAGGAAGGACGCTGAAGGCGTCTTTTTCTTTATGTCAAAAAATTGTCTGGGGTCAGTTGCTAATCGACCTACTTTTTATCCTTGAAAAAATCTGATATGATAATTTTATGGTTAGATACAAAGCGATAATTTCCTATGATGGTACACTTTTCTCAGGTTTTCAAAGACAACCAAATGCACGTTCTATTCAAGAAGAGCTTGAAAAGACTCTTTTACGGTTAAATAGTGGTACACCTGTCACCGTTCATGGAGCGGGGCGTACAGATGCAGGTGTTCATGCCTATGGACAAGTTATCCACTTCGACTTGCCCCAGAAGCGGGATCCAGAGAAGTTACGTTTTGGTTTAGATACGCAATGTCCAGATGATATTGATGTTGTTAGTATTGAACTTGTATCAGAAGAATTTCATGCACGATACAATAAACATAGTAAAACTTATGAGTTTCTAGTAGATGCAGGACGACCTAAGAACCCTATGATGCGTAATTATGCGACCCACTATCCCTACCCTTTAAGTTTAGCACCTATGCAGGAGGCTGCTAAGGATTTGGTCGGCACACATGATTTTACAGGCTTCACAGCTTCAGGAACTTCTGTAGAAAATAAAGTACGCACAATTACACAAGCTAGTGTATCTATCGATGAGAAAACTGGATTTTATATCTTTACTTTTTCTGGCAATGGTTTTCTCTATAAGCAAGTTAGAAATATGGTCGGCACCTTGTTGAAGATTGGAAATGGTCGCATGCCTGTTTCGCAAGTTAAGACAGTGTTGGAAAGTCGTAATCGTAATCTTGCAGGACCAACGGCAGCAGGAAATGGGTTATATTTGAAGGAGATTAGATATGAGTGATGAATTGATTTTAGCGATTTCAGGGAATGATATTTTTAGTGGTGGCGGACTTCATGCAGATTTAGCGACATTTACCACTAATAAACAGCATGGATTTGTGGCCCTTACCTGTCTAACAGCTATGACTGAGAATGGTTTTGAGGTCATTCCGGTTGATACTAATGTTTTTAAACAACAACTTGACTCACTAAAAGATGTCCCATTTTCAGCAATTAAAATTGGTTTGTTGCCTAACGTTGAAATCGCAGAATTAACGTTGGATTTTGTTAAAAAACATTCTGATATTCCAATTGTCTTGGATCCCGTTTTAGTATGTAAGGAGACTCATGACGTTGAAGTTTCTCAACTACGTGATGAATTGGTTAAATTTTTCCCTTATATCACGGTTATCACTCCGAACTTACCTGAAGTCGAACTGCTTATAGATAGAAAGGTTAAGACTCTTGATGATATGAAGCATGCCGCTAGCTATCTCAATGAATTAGGTGCTAAGACTGTCGTTGTCAAAGGTGGAAACCGCTTGGATGGTAATAAAGCGATAGATGTCTTTTATGATGGAACAGATTACAAATTGTTTGAAGAAGCTGTGCTAGACAAAAACAATACCGGTGCAGGGTGTACATTTGCTTCGAGTATAGCTAGTGAATTAGTTAAAGGGTGTTCAGAAACTGAAGCTGTGGCAAATGCTAAAGCCTTTGTTTATGAATCAATTAAACAATCAAATGAATTTGGAGTAGTTCAATATGCAAAATAAGAAAACAAAAGAGCTAACATTATTAGCTATCTTAACAGCTTTATCAGTGACCTTTGGATTCGTAGCTAAAATTCCGACTCCAACAGGGCTTTTAACTTTGGTAGATGCAGGAATCTACTTCACAGCCTTTTATCTTGGCAAGAAAGAAGGGGCAATTGTGGGAGGACTATCTGCATTTTTGATAGATTTGCTATCATCTGCTCCGCAATGGATGTTTATTAGTTTGTTAATCCATGGTGCACAAGGTTATTTTGCTGGATTTAAAGGTAACTATCGTATCCTAGGCCTTCTGATTGCTACAATTGTGATGGTGGGTGGTTATGCACTTGCTTCAGTATTTATGTATGGAACAGGAGCTTCAATCGCAGAAGTGATTCCTAATTTCTGCCAAAATGCTCTTGGCCTAGTCGTTGGATGGGTATTGTATCAAGGATTCAAAAAAGTTCAATCAAAAAAAGATTAATAGCTTTACTAAACCCTATTGACAAGCATTGATTTGGGTGATAAGATATAAAAGTTGTCTTAACTGACTTGCCACAAACTTGAAAAGGTTCCAAAACTTTAAAAAAGTTATTGACAAGACAGGTCAGAGATGATATTATAAATAAGCTGTTTCG